>Ga0115562_1000038_pt1 | contig 82447 bp, 80 predicted proteins | sample COGITO_mtgs_1105_6_FD_87200 | JGI IMG/M metagenome (GOLD analysis project Ga0115562, IMG submission 87200) | Pelagic marine microbial communities from North Sea - COGITO_mtgs_110516 | ecosystem: Environmental > Aquatic > Marine > Epipelagic | place: Germany:Helgoland, sampling site Kabeltonne...
CCTTGCGCCCGCGTCCTGTCATAAGGCCAAGCGCAGAGGCCTTCTTATCGCCAGAAAAGTTCCCTTCGATATACCAACGATTGATCGGCACAGTGCAGTCAGCCGCGATCTTTTCACACAGCGCATGTGTCGCAATCGTAACCATGTTCTGCCCTGACGCATCGCCTGTGGTGTAGCGGCAGATCAAGAAAACGACGTCATTGTCGATGACGGGTTCAACAGATGTTAATTTGCCGTGCCGCGTCGTGCTTTCAGCCGCAGCGCGTAAGGTGCTGATATTATTGGCAACCCATTCAACAAACAGTCCTGAATTCAGGATGTTATCGAACGTGAAGGCAGGCGTGCGGATCACGCCTTCGTATAAAACGGCTGTGCTGATGCCGCCTGCCTTGGTGGCGGCGTATGCACCGCGCCCATAAGAGGCAACAAGGGCGGCTTCGGTCGTGGCAAGGGGGACATGATAGTCACCCGCGGCATTGATACCGTTCAGCCTCAGCGGGCCAATGATACCAACAGGCACTTTGACGGTGCCGATGAAGTTTTCAATATTGCCAGAATAATCCTCTGCACTGGCAAGGCTTGCGGGGTCCGCTAAAAGGTCGCGATCCGCGATCGAGGCGGGGCCAATAAGGCGGTCCCAATAGCGCAGAACACTTTTCTCTGACGCATTGCGCACCGGTCGCAAAGTGCGGAATGGCGCGTCACGTGCCGCCATCTGCGCTTGCAGTTTTTCAGGCGTGAATTTCTCACGCATCCGCTTTAGCATCACTTGGACATGGGTTGGGATGGTCAAGAGCCTGCTCCGATTGATTGCACACTTATCATTAACTGCTGAATACGGATCGCGCATGGCCCGGTCATGGTGTTTTTGCGGCAGCTTGACGCAGGCGAAGTGTGACTGGCAAGCCATTTGTCGGGATCGGGGTGGGGATGTCGCGCCACTTTGGTCGGTCAGCTACGTCCATTTCAACGACATAGCGTTGCAAGAACTGGACGATGAATGCTTTCACCTGAATAGATGAAAAGTGCAATCCGATGCATTTATGCGCGCCACCGCCAAAGGGAGACCACGCAAATTTATGCTTGCGATCCTCGGCCCGAGCGGGCGCAAAGCGGCCAGGATCGAAACGGTCAGGGTGCGGGAAAATCTCAGGCGTCATCATGACCGGACCGGGGCAAATCACGACGTTTGTCCCGCGTGGCAGGCGGTGACCAAGCCATTCCGTGTCGGCCATAACGGCGCGGGCCGTAAAGGCGGATGGAGTGAAACGGCGCAACGCCTCGCGGTAAACATGGTCGGTAAGGTCCAGTTTGTCTAGATCGTCGTAGGACACAGGACCCTCTGGAAGGCAGGCGATCTCTGCATAGACGCTTTCTTGCATGTCTTTATCTTGGGCCAGCGCCCAGATCATTGCGGTCAGGGCGCCTGTGACGGCATCATGGGCGGCAACCAACAGGAAATTGAAATGATCAATGATGTCTTGGTCTGACCATGCCTGCCCGTCTTCATCTTGAGCGATACAAAGTTGAGAGAAGAAGTCATCGCCACCAGTGGCTTTGCGCGACGCGATCAAGCACCTGAAATCGTTTGACAAAGCTTCTCGAGCTGCAACTCCGCGCCCCATTTTGGTGAACGGCAGTGGTTTGCGGATCAAGGCGCTGGTTGCTGCGACTTCTTGGACAAAGGCCGCGTTAATGCGGGCGATTTCTGCCGCGTCCGTAACGCCCATGAAGACATGCGCGCCAAGGCGCAGGGTCAGCTCTTTGATGCCAGGCGCGAATTTCATCTTTGCGCCCGTTGGCCATGCATCCAGCAGCCGTGCGATTTCGCCATTCATCAGATCGAGGTAGTTTTTCAGCGCAGGCGCCCGAAATGCGGCTTGCATCACACGCCGATGGGCGCGGTGGTCAAGGTCGTCACGGTGTAGAAGTCCGCCGGAAAAAATAGGAGCAAAGGCTTTGAGCCCGTTTTGCGCAGAGAAGATATTTTCGCGGTTAAGGTACACATGTTCGAGTGCGTCGGGTCCTGCCAAAACGGCCCATGTTTCACCGAATACGGTCATGCGAAAGACATCGCCGAAGCGGGCAACTTGATCGAAATAAGTGCCATAAGGGTCCAGACCAAAGCTGACCGTCTTGCCAATAAACGGGATCGTGCGCGGCCCGGGGATATGCCCCAAGTATGGGCGATCAAGCCGGGTGATGGGCGCCATGGTATTTTCTAAGACGTTCACGATGGCGATTTCCTTATTCGCCCTTAGAGCTATTCAAGAATTGAACAACGTTCAAGGTAATATATTCCATACCTGCACGCAATCGACTGTCATGGAATGGAGAAGCAATTGTGAACTCTCCAAGGAGCTTCGATGCTGGTATGCCAAAGTAGTCATGATAAATGAGTGGCCCGAAAAATTGATAGACGCCAAAAGCTGGAAATGCTTGATTTCATGCGTACCTTGAGAGGTCAAAGCCTCGCAAATCAAATACTGGTGTTCTTCGCGCCTTTACCCGACATCCGCCCAAATTGGCAGGTGATCTGACGCGCGCTTGGCCAGCGGCCCTTGATCTACACCAGCATCCATCAACTTCAAATCACGGCTTAGTGCCACTCGATCAAAGGCGGCGATAGGGCGGGCGGCGTGAAAGCTGCGGCCGGGGCTGTGTAGGGCGAAATCATCTTGCAAGGCCTCGAAACCGCGTGTTGCGGCCCATTCGTTCATATCGCCGATTACAACCGTCTTCTCTGGTGCTCCGATATGTGCGGCAATGGTTCGCAGTTGTTTGCGGCGTGAATTGCGCAGCAGGCCCAAATGCACACCAATGATCGTAAGGCCAACATCGAGCGTCACAGCAACAGCGCCACGCGGCTCTGCGCCCGGTAGGGCAATCTGCGCATGATGCGAGACGCCTATCCCACGCCGCACCAGCACTGCGTTGCCGTGCCAACCAAGGCTGACTTCATTGCCAGCCAAAGGTACGAGGTCGAAATCAGTCGCCTGCGCAATCAGGTTTTTGGGCAAAGCGGCAGGACGGTCACCCAAGCGGCGGTCCGCCTCTTGCAGGGTGATCACATCCGCGTCCAGCTCGTTTAACACATCAATAATGCGGCCCGGGTCACGGCGGCCATCAAGACCACGGGCTTTGCGGATGTTGTAACTTGCGATCCGGAGAGGCCGGTCCTTGAAGGCATGTGACATGATAGGCATATAGGTATCAGACGCCTTGAAAAACAGGGGCTAGCCACATGCTTTCACAGATCAGACGACAAGGCTATCTTGTCCAATTCATTTGGGTACTGCTCTTGCTGTCCGCCTTTGCATCTGCGGTAGAGGGGCGGTTGTCCATGACATTTGTTGCCTTGGCGACGCTTGCCTTGTCCGTCGCACCTGTTGTTCTAGCGAACCGTCTGGATATCACACTGCCCATTCCCTTTGTTGCCGCAGTCACCTTGTTTGTCGTGGCATCGATTTTCATGGGTGAGGCGTTTGATTTCTATGAACTTGTTTGGTGGTGGGACATTGCCTTGCATGGGTCTTCGGCGATCGGGTTTGGCCTTGTCGGGTTTATCTTTGTGTTGATGATGTTTGAAGGTGACAGGTTCGCAGCCCCGCCCTGGGCGCTGTGCTTGATGGCTTTTGGGCTGGCGGTCACTGTCGGCGCCTGTTGGGAGATCTTCGAATTTCTGATGGATCAGTCATTTGGCTTGAACATGCAGAAGTCAGGGCTGCAGGACACCATGGAAGACCTGATCGTTGATGTGATCGGCGCAGGGTTCGCTAGCTGGTTGGGTTACGCGTATCTGCGATCCAAGGACCGGTCTTTCTGGACATGGCCGATTGACCGTTTTGTGGCGCTGAACAAACGGTTGTTTCGGAAATCAAAGTAAGCCGTATGGTCCGCATTTTGGGAAGGTAGAGCTGTTCTAGTATGCATCGGCAACGGTCGGGTTGCGGACAGTCTGTGAAGAACGACGCTTCAACGCTCAGTCCAAAAAAAAGGCCGCGGCTTTCGCCAGCGGCCTCTCCAATTTCATGCAAAAAGCTCTAATGCTTGAACTTCTTGATTTCACCTGACTTCAGGCGCGCGCTGTAAGAGACCAGCTCTGTCCGCACAACTTTCATCAAGAAGTACAGGCAGAAGATGTTGACCACAGCCATGGCAAAGATAGCCGCATCCGAGAAGTCGATGACAGGCCCAAGGCTCGCTGCTGCGCCGATGACGATGAAGACGCAGAAGATGATCTTAAAGATCAGCTCAGTCGTCTTGCCTTCGCCAAACAGATACGTCCACGCTTTCAATCCGTAGTAAGACCACGAGATCATAGTGGAGAACGCAAACAGGATAACTGCGATCGCCAGAACGAATGGGAACCAGCTGATTGCCGACCCAAACGCGGCTGAGGTCAGAGCAACACCGCCGTTACCATTGACTGTCGCAATGGCTGTGCCTGCTTCGTTCAGCATGTAGTTGCCTGTCGCTTCGTCAATGATCAGCTGCTGCGAAATGATGATAACCAAAGCGGTCATCGTACAGATCACAACCGTGTCGATCAGTGGCTCAAGCAACGACACAAAGCCCTCTGTGATTGGCTCTTTGGTTTTCACCGCAGAGTGTGCAATCGCCGCAGAACCAACGCCCGCTTCGTTCGAGAAAGCAGCACGTTTGAAACCTTGGATCAACGCACCGACGAAACCGCCAGCAACACCAAGACCCGTGAAGGCACCTGCAAAGATTTGGCCAACGGCCCAACCGATCATGTCGTAGTTCACGATAAGAACAACGATTGATGCGCCCACATAAAGAATGCCCATGAATGGCACGACCTTTTCTGTGACCTTTGCGATGGACTTGATGCCTCCAACGATCACGGCAAACACGACCGCTGCAAAGACAAGACCTGTAATCCAGCCTGGGAAGTCACCGGTAATCTGCGTGATCTGCGCATGTGCTTGGTTAGCTTGGAACATGTTCCCGCCACCCAAGGCACCCAAGATACAGAACACAGAGAACAGCACAGCGAGGATCTTACCCCCCGGCAGGCCCAACTCATCAAATCCTTTTGAGATGTAATACATTGGACCACCAGAGACGGTCCCGTCGGGGTATTCGTTGCGATATTTTACACCCAGCGTACACTCGGTGAACTTTGATGCCATGCCCAGAAGACCCGCGAGGATCATCCAGAAAGTCGCACCTGGCCCACCGATGCCGACGGCCACGGCAACACCCGCGATGTTACCAAGGCCAACGGTGCCCGACAGTGCAGTTGCAAGCGCTTGAAAGTGGCTCACTTCGCCTGCGTCGTCAGGGTTAGAGTAATCACCTTTCACCAGGCTGATGGCATGACCAAAAAACCGGAATTGCACAGCAGCAAAGTAAATCGTGAAGACGGAGGCACCAATCACCAGCCACATTACGATCCAAGGAAAGTTTGTGCCCGGGATCGACATGAAGATGAAGTTTACGAACCAGCCCGTGGCATTGGCAAACGCCTCGTTTACACGAGCGTCCAGCGATGCGGCGGCTTCTTGTGCCTGTGCAGGTATTGCTAGCGCAAGATAGGCTGCGACAGCCAAGAGTATTGAGTTTAGATTTTTCATGTGACCCGTTCCTTATGCGACAACAGTGACAGGAACGCGGGCGTTCATGACAAGGTTTGCAGTTGAGCTGCCAAACAGGCGCGACGTCAGGCCACCGGCGCTAGAACGCGCGACGATGATCTGAGACGCACCTTCGGAATGGGCAATGTCGTCAATCGTGTCAGCAACATCGCCGTGCCGCACAATCGCACGGGCAGACAGACCAGCCTCTTTTAGAGAGGCAACTGCTGGGTCCACGACCCGTTCCATCGCGATGGAGATCTCTTCCTCACGCCGCTTATGGCGCTGTGCGTTTTCCTCGGCCGTCTGGAAGGAAAACGGCGACCATTCGATCACATAGACGACGATCAATTCACAACTCACGCTGTGCGCCGCAATGCTCTTGGCAAACTCAAGGGCCTTTTCCCCAGAGCTTTGTCCATCGAGTCCGATAACTAATTTCATGATTTTTGTCCCCATTTTAGTCTTATGACTAGGCTTTATTGGCCAGGATACGCTTAATGTCGCTTTTTCCCTAAGCCGCCTGAGGATACGCTATCGAAGGAAGTTCCACCGGTCCATTGGTTTGTCCAGCCAGAGAAAAAAGCACGATTTCGCGCTTGTGAGCCATGAAGTAGACGTTTTTGGCCTCGAAAGCTTGGATTGGGTGGTTTGGCGCAGAGCCTAGTCTATCAACCGCACTGCGGTCCCTATACCGCTTACCAACGTCATGTTGGATGCGCCGTATCCGATCGGGGTGTATTGAATTGTAATCGCAACGACCGCGTCCGCGTGCAGGTCGATGGCCTGCTGTTTCAGCGCGTCCATCACCACTTCGACGCCATCTTGCATTTTCTGCTCAACAACCTTTGCACGCCCATTAACCATATCATGGACAGATGCGAATAGGTCGTCGAAGACGCGGGCGCTAAAGGCACATTGCGCGGAAACAACCGATATGCGCTCGGCAACTGCTATGCCGTCTTGCGCTTCGGTTGTCATCACAATTGGGGATGCCACGAGTTTCTTGTGTGTCAGATCAATTGTCATTTTGGAGGCCTGCGTCCGCGCTATTTCACCGTTAAAAATGCGCAAGGCGCGTCATGTGCGATCTTTTGTGAGGTGCTACCCATCAGAACACTCTGTATGCCGCCAATCCCGCGCCGGCCTGTCACGATAAGATCAGAACCCGTTTCCTCAGCAGTACGGACTGCCTCTGCAGATGGGGTGCCATTGCGGACAAATTGGTTGGCCGGTTCCACCCCTGCATCGCGCGCAATCGTGGCGGCTTCTGCCATCACAACCTCGCCTGCTTTGGCAATTTGTGCCGCGGTTGGCGGGATTTCAACGGCACCGGACCCAACGGCAATGCCAGTCGATCGAAGCTCTGGGGTGTGTATTAAGTGGATTTGCCCATCGTAATGCTTGGCCAGGTCGCAAGCGACGCTCAGCGCTTTCCAAGCGTGGTCGGAGCCATCAATGGCGACAGTGATGTTCTTAAACATGATAAAGTCCCTCCTCTTTCACGATGGTGATAGGTCACTGGGCAAAGTTGGTGTTGACCAATATCAATCCCGACTCCTGCGGGCCTTCAAATCGCTAATCCCACGGTCGCCAGTTTGCGCGCCAGCGCGTCGCGTTCTTCGATCAGGTCCAGCACCAGCGCCACTCCTGCCACGTTGAGCCCCAAATCGCGCATCAGGCGCGCGGCTTTGCGGGCGCGGGCGATATGGGTCGCCGTGAACTCCCATTCAGGAGTTGCGCGTGTGACCGGGGTAACGACGCCGTACTCCACAAGCGTTACAACCCATTCGGCGTTCGTGTCACAAAACATCGTCAGTTCAGACAGTGACAGGGTCTCGACCACATCGGTACGGTGGTCGCGGGGTGTTGCCTTTTTCATAGCTTCAGACTCCTAGATTTGCGCGAGGGTTAAAGCCCTGCTCATTTGCAAGTTCCTGATAAAGTTCGCGGGTTTTGGCCGACAATTTGGGCGGGTTCACGATTTGCAGCACGGCATAGAGATCGCCCTTCTTTGTCCCCGGCAGCCCTCTGCCCCGCAGGCGCAACTTTTGCCCTTGGCGGGCGTTTTCAGGAATGGTCAGGTCCACGGCACCCGACGGTGTGGGCATCTTGATCTTGCCACCCAGAGCGGCCTCCCATGGGGTGACAGGCAGGGTCACGTAGAGGTCGCGTCCCTCGATGCGATAGATGGGATGCGGTGCAAAGGTGACTTCGATCAACAGATCAGCGCCACCGGTTCCCTGACCGCGCAACCGCAATTGCTGGCCGGGCGCGATACCTTTTGGAATGTTCAGATCAATGGTGCGGGTTTTCAGTGTGACATGACCGGCATTGTCCATTTGCGGCGTTTGATAGCTTAGCTTGCGTTTGGCACCTGCCAGAGCATCCTCCAGTGCAATTTCGACCCTTGCGTGTTGATCAGGTTGCGCAGCGCCGCCACCGAACCGATCGCCGAAGAACGCGCGAAACATTTCGGGGTTGATATCACGCTCGTCAAAGGCCGCCCCGCCTTGCCAGTTGGGGTCTTGGCTGGGGTCGGGGCGTGGTTGATCCCAATCAGCGCCATATAGGTCATAGGCTGCACGCTTCTCTGGATCGCTGAGCACCTCATAGGCGGCACCTGCAGCCTTGAACTTGGCGTCTGCCTCGGCGTCCGGGTTCACGTCTGGATGATACTTGCGGGCCATCTTGCGATAAGCGCGTTTGATATCATCGGCAGAGGCGGTTTTGGGCACGCCAAGCGCTTGATAATGGGCAGTGTCAGTCACGGTGTTGTCTCGCTTTATCCTGTCGCGACACTGTCATGGGGATTGCCGCCTGCGATTGACTAATCTCAATCAGGGAACTGACCGCAGACCTAAAGTGAGGGTCAAACAACCAAGAGGCTGATTATGAAAAACTTTACGTTTCTGGCGCTGCAAGGCCCCAATGGGAAGCCTGCCGATCTTGCCCCGATCGCAGAAAAAGCCACTGCGGTGGGTGGACGGCTGAACGTGCTGCACCTTGGGCCGGTACCGATCTTGGCCTATTCGCTTACGCCACATCCCTATGGCATGCCGGCAATTCCAGACAGTTGGGTTGAAAAGCGCAATGAGATCGCCCGCAACTTGACTGAAGACCAAGAGCAGACCCGGGAATACCTGCTGGCACAGGGGCTATCGGGGGAAGTCGGCACAATATGTGTCGAACCTGCTGCCTTTCACGATCTTGTCGCATTGCGGGCCATCTTTTGTGATGTCAGCATTGTGCAAGGCAGCCTGCGCAGTAACAAAGACGCTTTTGACAACATTGTTTATGGATTGCTGTTCGAGGCACCGGCCCCAGTCGTCCTGAATGCCGAAAAGGCGCCCAAGGCGCTCGCACCGGACAATGTGTTCATCGCATGGAACAGCAGCTTGCCAGCAATCCGGGCTGTGCGGGCGGCGCTGCCACTTTTGAAAGAGGCAAAAGAGGTCACGATCGCCTGTTTTGACCCCGACCCTTCGCGTTATGCAGACGGGCAAAGCCCCGGATCTGATCTGGCCACTTGGCTAAGCCATCATGAGGTGAATGTGACCGTACAGGAATATGCAACAGGTCACCATAATGTGGGCGATGCGCTGATGATGCGCGCCAAGGAAACGACCGCCGATCTGGTAGTCATGGGCGCTTACGGGCGGAGCCGTTGGAACGAACGGTTCTTTGGCGGCACGACTGAAAGCATGATCGCGCAACGTGACTTGCCGGTTCTACTGGCGCATTAACCGACAAATTGGCAGATCTGACCGCATGCGCGGTCAGTCTGTTAGGCGACTGCGTTCAACGATTTGTCCGCCAGAGACCAGCTGATCATTGGGGTGCATGACGACCCTTATTCCAGCGGTTAATCCATCAAGAACTTCGGCGAATTGTGTGCTTTGGCGTCCAATGCGGATGACCTTCTCAGACGCGATCCCGTCGGCCGCCGTGAATACAGCCCAATCGCCGTTGCGCTTGAAAAGCGCACTCAGCGGCACTTGCAGCACATCGTCTTTGCGCCATTCGGTGATCCTTAGAAAGACGGCAAAGCCATCACCCAATGCGGTCCGTTCCGTCGGGGGTGATTTGATGTCAAAGATAGCGTCCAAACGCTGTTCCTCGATCCCGAGGGCCGAAACCTTGGTCGTGGCTGACGGGGCGATGCTGGTCAACGTGGCCGACAAGGGCAGGACCCCTCCCCAGCGTTCCACGACAGCGGTGGCGCCAAGTTGCAGGCGTACCGCGTCGCTGGACAAAAGATCGGCGACGATTTCAAGCTCGGCAGGATCGCCGAGACGCAGCAAAGGTGCTCCGGTCAGAACAGGTCGTTCGCTGGTTTCGACCACACTCAGGATTACGCCATCGGCGGGCGCTCTGATTTCGACACAGCAGCTTAGGTCGACCTCGGCCTGCGTGTCGGGCACCTGCAGCATGGTTTCAGCGCGCTTCAGCGTGCTTTGCGCCATGTCGATGCGGGCTTCTGCGGACTCTACTGTGCTTTGGGCAAGGGCAAGGCGTTGCACGGCATCTTCCAACTGGGTCAGCGAGGCTACTTCGCGTTCGATCAGCGTTTGGGTACGTTCAAACTGGGAGCGCGCAACATTTCGTTGATCAGTTGCGCGGGCAAGATCGGTTTGGGCGACATGCAGGGCGGCTTCGGCCTCTTGGACAGTGGCTTGGGCCTGCAGCATTGTACGGCTATCCAGCAACGCAGGTGCCGCAGGGCGCACGACCGAGATTACGGTTTCGCCCGCGACAACCTGATCACCCACGGCGACCGGAGATCGCAGCGCTGTGCCGGTGATCGGGCTGGAGACATCATAGATGTCCTTGATCCGCGTCACGCCATCAGCATTGATCGTCACCTCAAGCGGGCCGCGGGTCAGTGTGTGCAGATCAACTGGTACGGGGTCTTCTTGAAAGGCCACATAGCCGAGGCCCAGCATCAAAGCGGCACCAAGGCCAAGCAATCCAATTGTGCGAGGTTTCCAAGACATGGGGTTACTCCCTTATTTTCATTACAGAAACGAGGTTTTGCTTATCTAGGCGGCGGCGCACCAGCATGACCGAGGCAAAACTGGCCAACAGCACGAAAAAGCTGGCTTTGGCAAAGATCGCCGGATGCAGAACCACGGGCATATTATAAAGATCGCTGGAAAAGCTGTTGGCCATCGCCGTCGCAATCTGCGCGCCGATCCACCAGCCCAAAGGCTGCGCCAGCACCGCAAGCAACATGGTTTCACCAATCAATATGTAGGACACTTCGGACCGCGTGAACCCAAGGATACGCAGGCTGGCCAGTTCCCTCGACCGTTCCGACAATAGGATACGCGCACCGTTATAAGTAACCCCGATGGTGATCAGCAGGGCGATGATGATGTAGACCGCATTCATCACACCGATGCTTTGCTCGATCGTTTCTGAGAATGATCGCCGCGTGTCGGTCATCATTACAATGCCGACCAGATTGGGGATGTCCTTGAGGGCGGCGTGCAACTCAATTACCTCGGCCTCATCAAGTGAGACATTCACGAGCGAAATTCGCGGCGATTGGCGTAAGAGTCCGTTCACATATTCAAGGTCCATATAGGCACCAAGGCCAAAGTACTGGGCAATCGTGCCCGTCACGATCAACATATGCGTTTCTTGGCGTCCCCCCAGAAACTTGGCCTCGACCTGATCGCCAACACTAACCTCTAGCTGCGTGGCAAGCCGTTCGGTCAGCACCACACCACCGGGGGGCACATCTATCGCGGCACCGTCGCTGTTGATGACGCGCGCCAGGTCTGCTCCGGGCTGGCTGGCTTGGATAGCAACGCGCTTTTCGTGGGTCCCGTTGCTTAGGATCACAGGGTGATATTGCAATCCTTCGGTTTGCAGCACCGCGGGCAGGTCAGCGGCGGAAGACATCACGCTTTCGGGCATGTCATGCGACATGACCAGCATCGCGTCTTGCCGCGCACTTTCGTAAAATGCGCTATCGACGATCTTGTCCAGCGCGTAATCAAAGAACGACGGCGACACGATAGTCGATACTGCCAGTGCTATCCCCAGCATGGTCAGCCCGCTGCGCACTGGCCACCGGATCAGGCTACGCAGGATCATGATCGTGGGTTGGCTAAGCCTCAAAGTGGCCATGGCGCGGTCAATTAGCGAGCGTTTGAATTGTGGCGGGGCAGGAGGCTGCATCGCAATGGCGGGGGCGAGCGTGGCCGCCTTGATCGCCGCCTGTGCCGCCCCCAGTGTGGTTGTCAGCAAGGCCGCCATGCCAGAGGCTGCATAGACCCAGAGCGAAGTGCGGAAAATTAGGAACGGAAAATCAAAGTACTGCGCATATTGCCATGCCATCAACCGCGCGAGCCAGCTGCCCGCAAACCAGCCGATCCCGACGCCGACAACGGCAATCAACCCTGCCAGCATCAGATAATGCAAGCAAACCTCAAGATTGGAATAACCCACCGCCTTGAGCAGCCCAATCTGGCTGCGCTCCAACATAATAATTCGGCCCATGACCATACTGACCAGAAATGCGGAGATTCCAAAAAAGATCGGCGGCAAAATCGAAGCCATGTTGCGCAGCTGCGCGATTTCCGCGTCGATGAAGCTGTCCGAGATCTGTAGGTCACGTCCATACGCCCCAAGCGATCCGTAGGGGTCCAGCAGGCGGTCCACCGCGTCAATCACATCTTCCCGTTGCGCACCTGTGGCCAGCTTGAGCGAGACATCGTTGAACGCGCCTGTCATATCGAATGCAGCAGCCACGGCAGGCTGTGGCATCCAGATAATCCCGAAGGTTTTATTGTCAGGCATCAGCGCGCCGGGGCCGGTGGTATAAATGAATTCGGGTGACTGGGCGGTGCCGGTAATGGTCAGTTGCCGCTTCTGCCCGTTGAGGTTGGCGAAGAAATGATCGCCAAGCTGGAACTCATTGGCGATGGCGAAATTGGCATTCACCATAACTTCGCTGGTTGACGTGGGATTGGGCAAACGACCGCTTTTCAGGATCGGGACGTTCAACCGCGGTTCCCCATCAATGGGCAGCGACAGGATGCGCCCCGTCACACTGCGCGCATTGCCGGGGACGTCCAGCACGGTGTTGCCTGCGGTGCGGGCCTCGACCGCCCAGACGCCATCAATGGCCGCCAGTTCTGCGACCAGACGTTCGGGCGCGCGTTGTACGGTGACAAAGATGTCAGCAAAGCGGTTCCGCTCGTAATAGGTTTCGCGGGTGTCGGACAGGGCGGTGTACATGCCCAAAGCGGTCAGCAGGATCGCCACACCGCAGGCCAAGACCATCGCAATGGCAAAGGCCTGTTTCCATAAACGCTTGAAATCGCGTAAGAGTTTTCGGTCGAGTGCCTGCATCACCAGACAATCTCAGCTGGCGCAAGGCGGGTGTCGTTTGTGTGCACAGAACTGATCTTTCCGTCCTGAAACTGGATCACACGGTGCGCCATGCGCTGAATTTCGGCGTTATGGGTGATGATTACGGTGGTTGTGCCAAAACGTTCGTTGATGTCTTGGAGCACCTCGAGCACTTGTACGCCTGTCGTGCTGTCCAGCGCGCCTGTGGGTTCGTCGCACAGCAAAATCTCGGGCCGTTTGGCGATGGCGCGGGCGATGGCGACACGCTGTTGTTCGCCGCCGGACATTTCGGACGGGAAGTGATCCATCCGGTCGGCAAGGCCAACTTGGGCCAGCGCTTCTTCGGCAGGCATCGGGTTGGGGGACACATCCGTGACCAGTTGCACATTTTCGCGGGCGGTTAGGCTGGGGACCAGATTGTAGAACTGAAACACAAAACCCACGTGATCGCGCCGGTATTGCGTCAGGCCACGGTCGGGCATGTCGGTTAGCTCTGTGTCGCGGAACCAGACGCGGCCTTCGGTGGCATGATCCAGCCCGCCAAGAATGTTCAACAGGGTGGACTTGCCGCTGCCTGACGGTCCCAGAAGAACCGTCATCTCGCCTGTGTAAAGCTCCAGATTGACACCGGACAGGGCAAAGACCTTAACCGCGCCAGTCTGGTAGACCTTCGTGACATCTTGGGTGCGGAAGACAACTTCTGGCACAGGTGCAGGCCTTTTGTTTGGGGTTTTGGCACTGTCGATAATGCAGCCCTGCGCCTTTGCCACATTGACGTAAATCAATATCTTCACCGCATCGGGGTGTAGTCTTGACCGCATAAATGCAGGCATGAGCCTGCTTGTTTAGCAAAGGATAGAGTGATGGCTGCGAATGTAGGAACTGTTGATCGTGCGCTAAGGCTGATTGTTGGTGCAGCGCTGGTTGTCGCGCCCTTGATCAATTTCATGGGGCTTGGTGCTAGCACGCTGGTCGCTTACGGCCTGATGGCGGTGGGTGGAATTCTGGTACTGACGTCTGTGTTCGGGATGTGCCCGATTTACAGCGTTTTAGGTATCAAAACAAAGTCTTAGGCGTCAGGTAGTGCCGAACTGAGGAGGGGCTTTTAGAGCGGCCAGACGATCAGAATGGTCGGCAGCCCCACCGCGATAACAAGCACCTCAAGCAGAAAACCCATCCGCCAATAGTCTCCGAATTGATAACCGCCCGGCCCAAGGATGATCGTATTGTTCTTGTGTCCAATGGGCGTCAGGAACGCGCAGGATGCCGCCACCGCGACTGTCATTAACCATGCATCCGGATTGGTCTGTGTCGCCATGGCCATTCCCATTGCAATGGGTGCCGCGATCAGTGTCGTGGCCACGTTGTTAAGGAAATCCGACAGGGTCATGGTCACAACCATCAACGCCAGCAGCGATACCCAAGCTGGGTATCCGTCTGTCACCGACAGGATTTGCGAGGCGATCAGTTCAGCCCCGCCAGACTTCTCGAATGCTTCGGCAAGCGGGATCAGGCTCGCGAGCAGAACAATCACTTTCCATTCGATCGAGGTGTACACCTCGCTGCCTGTTACCAACCCGATGGCGATCAGAGCGATCACAGCCGCCGCAAGTGCCACCGGCAGTGAAACAAGGCCCAACACAGCCGCCCCGATCGCCCCCAGAAATATCGCGATCGAAAGTCCTGCTTTTGATCGTTGCACGACCTGCGTTTCTCGCCCTTCAAGCGGCAGAACGCCCATCATGGATGCGGCGGCCGCGTTGCGTTCTGGCGTGCCTAACAGCAAAAGAACATCACCTGGTTTGATGGTCAAAAGGCGCACACGATCCGTGAATCGCTGCCCATTGCGTGACACACCCAGTAACGTGACTGAGTACCGATAAAGAAGTTTCAGCCCACGCGCGGTGCGGCCTGCGATGCGCGCGCCCTCGGGGACAATCGCCTCGGTCAGGGTCAATCCGCCCGAAGCAACTCCCCCCGCATGCTTCTCGGAGCCAGAAAACTCTAGCGCGCCTTGCCCCATAAAGGTTTCAATGTCTTTTGGTTCACCTTCGACGACGATGAAATCGCCGGCGCGGATCTCTTGCTTGGACCCGAATCCGGGCAGCCGTTTACCGCGCCGCACCAGTCCCAGAATATTCAAATCATGCGTGTCCGCCAGAGGGTAGAGGTCTCCAACAGTCGTTGTTTCCTCTAAGGCTTTGTCGCTGATGCGCAATTCGGCGATATAGCGGCCCTTGGCGAATTCCGCCTCTTGCTCGTGGGCACCTTCGCGTGTTGGCAGTAAGCGCCAGCCGACGAGTGACACAAAGGCAATCCCAACAATCGCAACAGTCAGTCCAACGGGTGCAAAGTCGAACATGCCAAACGGCGCACCAAGAACATCCTGCCGATAAGCGGCAATCACGATGTTGGGCGGCGTGCCGATCAACGTAATCATACCGCCCAGAATGGTTGCAAACGACAGCGGCATCAGTGACAGGCTGACCGCCCGTTTCGCCTTTGTAGCCGTATCAATATCGAGCGGCATCAGCAGCGCGAGTGCCGCGACGTTGTTGATCACTGCTGACAGACCTGCGCCCACAACCGCCATAATAGCGATATGCAGCGGTAGAGGCCGGTCGGAGTCCAGCAATCGCTGTGCCAGTTTTTCGATGGCCCCAGACCCTACCAAACCGCGCGACACGATCAAAACCAGTGCGATGATCGCGACAGCGGAATGCCCAAACCCAGAAAACACATCCTCGGTTGGCACAAGCCCCAAGATCGCCGCCAGCACCAACGCCCCAAAGGCCACAAGATCATAGCGGATGCGGCCCCAGACAAGCAGGCCAAACAGGGCTATGAAAATTGCGATGATCATCGTTTGGTCAGAAGGCATTGGGCAAAGTCACTCATTCTTGCGATGTTTCAAATCGGGTATAACACCATAAACAAATACATGCGCCTGTTGCGGACAGCTAACATGCGATTGCAGGGGCTTCCGTTCGACCGAGACAGAACAGTGTCGCAAGTGTAGTGTTTTCTAAGGACTGCAGAGTTGGGAGCCGCTGATGACACTTCGTGACTGTTACGGGAACAAGGTCTCGTTAGAATCGCAAACCGCGCTGGATCACTATGATCGCGGGCTGAAGTTGTTTCTGGGCGCAGATTTTGGCGCAGTAGAAGCATTTCAATCATCGGTCGCATTAGATGAAGGCTTCGCTCTTGGCTACGTAGCTTTGGCGCGGTCATTAATGATGGCGGGGCAAATGGCCGAGGCGAAAGCGGCCATAGGTCGCGCCAAGGACCTTGCTGCCAAACTTGACGCCCGCCAAAAGCAACACACTGAATGCGTGGCGCTACTTTTGTCTGGGCAAGCACAACAAGCACGTGAATTGGTCCGCAGCCATGTGCGCGAATACCCCCGCGATGCGCTTGTCGCACAATTGTGCTCGAACGTCTTTGGACTGATCGGGTTTTCCGGTGAAGTCGGGCGTGAAGCGGAACTGCTGGCCTATACCTCTGCGCTGTTGCCGCACTATGGCGACGATTGGTGGATGATGTCGATGCATGCCTTGTCGCTGTGCGAAACAGGGCAAATCCAAGCTTCGACGCGGTTGATGGACAAGTCCCTGGCATTGAACCCACGCAATGCAAATGCTGCGCATTTTAAATCACATGCACAATATGAGGCCGGCGAAATCGCCGCCGGTCGGCAGTATCTCGATAGCTGGCTGTCAGGGTATGATGATCGCGCCGTCCTTCACGGTCATCTGAGTTGGCATTCTGCTTTGTGGGCTTTGCATGATGGCGATGAGGCCGCGATGTGGAAGGCGATCGATTCAGGCGTTGGCCCCGATGCGGCAAAGGGTTTGCCAATCAATGTTCTGACTGACACTGCGGCGATTTTGTATCGCGCCGAACTTGCCGGGCTTTCGGTGGCACCAGAACGGTGGTCGACGCTCAGCGACTATGCGCACCAGTTCTTTCCCGAGACAGGACAAAGCTTTGCCGACATGCATGCCGCATTGAGCCATGCAATGGCCGGGAATGGGGATCGTCTGATGTATATTGTGGACACAGCCAAAGGGTTCGCAGGTGATCTTATTCAGCCTTTGGCGCGTGCATGGGGCGCTGTTGCGCGTGAAAACTGGCAGGCTGCCTTGCAAGAGCTGACGCAGGTCATGGGAACAACCGAACGATTGGGCGGCAGTCGTGCGCAACGTGATCTTTTGGAGCTTACATATGCAAATGTGCTTCTGAAGCTAGGCCTGACAGATGAGGCACGCCGATGCCTGACAATACGCCGACCTGTTCTTGCAGGGGCACCTCCGATTGCAGGATATCACGCTGGATAAGGCAGTGTTGCTGCCGACAGCAATCCATCAAACTTCAGCGACACCGACGATATAATTCTCGCCGTAGGCTTTGGCGCATTTTGGGCAGGTCGTGTAGTAGAAGAATACCCGCTTCGCAGTCAGGCCCATGGCTTTGGCGGCTACTTCCATATCGTGGGAAAAGTCCTTTGCCCGCCTGTAGGGACCTTCAAAGACCCGCGTCATGAAATCGCCTGACAGCGTTGTTATTTCTTCGCCTGCAACATCTTTATCGACGGCAAAGAAATGCTCTGCCTCCCAGGGAGAAATATCACGGCTCAGCACAATCTCGGTCGCGCGGTCGGCGGCGTTCTCGTCCTCTATCCGGGTTTGCACACGGGTAAAGACGCTGCCCATATTCCAAGGAATATGCATTGCGCTGCGGGTTGTGGCGCGCAGGAACTTCTTATCTTCAAAATGCAGATGCTTGTTATCCCAACCCTGCGGATGAAAGCGCGGGCAACAGCCCGTCGTATTGTCGCTGATGTCTTGTGTTGGAAAGGCATTTGTTTGCATCGTGCACCTCCATTTTTGCTCTGCGTGAATGTTACAATCTTTGCCAGGTCACCAGATTGATATCGCTCAATCGGGTACTAAACGGCTTTGGCAAACTCGGCTTCATGGAACATGCATTCAGAATAGCGGAGACCCGTTATGGGATTGCCTACCGGTCAGACTGCACTTGTTACCAGCGCCGCGATTAATGGAGGCTATGTTGCTCAATTGCGGCATGGTAGGGTGCCGGATAACCTTGAACTGGGCCTAACGCACAAAATAATACGCGACCAAGCTGGCTAAAAACGTGCCCATCACCAGTACGGAATCGAGCCCCAGCACACCGATGCGTGGTTTGCGTCGCACAATCAATCCGACCAGATAGATCGCAGTCACCGCGATTCCGAAGCCCAGCGCGAGGCTAACCGTTTGTGAGGTACCTTGTAAGATCGGCCCGCCCCGATAAAGGATATCGGCGGGGAACACCAAGACTAGCATGATCAGGTTGCTGCCAAAGATGTTCGAGATCGCCATCGTGTAGGCCCCGATCCGCGCGGCTGTGATGCTGGTTGTCAGTTCTGGCAACGATGTCGCCCCCGCCAGTAGCGTCACTCCGATGAAACTGGTGCCAAGCCCAGATTGCACTGCGATCCTTTCGGCCAGAACCACGAGAAACAGACCAAAGACCAAAATGCCCAAGCAGGCCGCGACCGTTTGAATTATCAAGTTCTGATTGGACGTAACGCCACTGTCGTTGACGGCCAAAAATGGCTTGGTCTCGGGGTCGGGCAGATCAATCGGCACCCAGTCGCTTGATCCATCATAACGCCGCAACAGCCAGATCGTACCCGCATAGCACAGTGCAATCAGGGCGCTGCCCGGACCAATGTGAAACAGGGCGGCGGGCTCTCCGATAACCGTGATGATTAGAGTGATCGATAGCAAGAGCACCAGCAACGTGGCCTCAAGCGCGTGATTGGCTTTGCGCGGGTAGTTCGTGATCGCCCCCCGCGCCCAGAAATCTGCCACCCCAAGGATCGCGGTTTGCAAGGCGATCCCGCCAAAGAGGTTGTTCAGCACAAGGTTCTGCGCCTGACTGACTGCGGCCGATAGGGTTGTGGCGACCTCTGGCAGTGATGTGGCCAGCGACAATAGCAGCAAGCCAACCAGCGATTTGGCCAGCTTATAACGGTCGGCCAGTGCATCAGCCAAATAGGCCAGCCGCGCGCCTGCAAACCAGACGACCCCAGCACAAAGGGCAAATAACAACAGGCTAACTGTCAGGGACGTGGCGGGGATGCTCATCTGTCCTGCTTGCCGGATCATAGCGGGCCATGTTTTGACATTGCTCAATCGCAAGTGACGCGGGGGTCGCTAGTCTGAGACAAGATGTGAGGTGTTAACATGTTCTCGAACGCGATCAGATTGTTTGATCTGGATGGATTTGAAATTAAGCTGGACCCCAGCTGGTTCTTGATTGCGGGGCTGATCACATGGACCCTTGCGACACAGTATTTCCCGCTCACTCTGCCCGATCAAACGGGGACCACCTATCTGGTACTCGCGATCATCGCGATGCTTGGCTTCTTCAGCTCGCTTTTGCTGCATGAATTGGCCCATTCTGTCGTGGCCCGCCGGTTTGGAGTGCGCATTAAGGCCATTACCCTGTTCCTTTTCGGCGGCATGGCAGAGCTTGAGAACGAACCGCCGTCAGCGATGTCAGAGCTTTGGATCGCAGCCGCAGGTCCGGCCATGAGCTTTGCCTTGGCTTTCGCGTTCTGGGTTTTAAGTGGGATGTCGCAAGCCACTGGTGTCTCGGAGGCTGCAACGTTGGTGCTAGTGTATCTGGCCGTCATCAACATGGTCCTCGCCATATTCAATCTGGTTCCCGCTTTTCCAATGGATGGAGGACGCATCCTGCGTGCCTATCTGTGGCACCGTAACGGAGATGTCCTACAGGCGACAAAGACAGCATCTCAGTCGGGCGTGTTTTTTGGCTACGCTCTAATCGCGCTGGGCATACTCGCAGCATTTCAGGGCGGAATTGGGTCTGGGTTCTGGTACGTTCTGATTGGTTTTTTCGTTTTGGGGGCTGCAAAGTCCGCCTATCAGAACCAGCTGATGCAAAGCACATTCGCGGGCAAAACCGTCAGCGCCGTGATGATCCGCAACCCTGTTGAGGTGTCGCCCGAGCTGACCCTTTCAGAATTCGTCAATCAGGTCATGCTGAAGCACCGGATCAGTTTTGCACCTGTGGTCGCTGATGGTGTTTTGATCGGCCAGATCGATAGGGATGTTCTGGCCGCCATTGACCGCGACAACTGGACGAATACGCGCATTGGGGATGTATTTGCTGGCCTTGATGTGGCCGTCACGATCCCGCCGGATATGCCGGTCGATAAGCTAATGACCCAGATCGCCCAAACCGGCACGCGCAAGTTTCTGGTGGTTGAAGATCATAAATTGCTGGGTGTAGTGACACTGGCCAATCTGATTGGCCATTTGCATTCCCGTGACGGGGTGACTGCGCGCGCCTTATAAGATCAGGGCTTTTCTTTGGTCCGTTTGATCGCGATCAGCGTTCCAATCGGACCAAGGACCTCAAAGATGACCGTTGTCCCGATTGTGAGCGCGATAATTTGCGGCCCCCATTCCGGGAACCGCTGTGCCGCAATTAAGGACATACCAATCGCGACCCCCGCTTGCGGCAAGAGCGCCACCCCGTACCAAGGACCGTGGTTAGCCGGTTCTCCCGCGATGCGCGCGCCGATTAAGCCGCCAATAATGCGCGCGAGGGTGCGCAAGACGACAAATGCCAGTCCAACGCCACCCAACGTCGTGGCTACTGCGATATCAAGGGACCCGCCAGCCAGGATGAAAAACAGTACCACGAAGGGCCATTGGATATGTTCGATTTCGTGGAAGGCCTTGGTGTGGTGTGCGGCCAGATTGACGATCACCGCGCCTACGACCATGCCGGTGATCAGAAATGAGACCTCAAACCAGAGCGACAGACCGGCGGACAGAAAAACAAGGCTAAGTGCTTCGATTTGCAGGGGTTCACCGTGGCGCAAGCGCCCTGTTAACATCGCAGCAGGCCCGCCGATTGCCAGACCTAGCGTGACAGCCCCGCCGATTTCCCATGCTGCATGGGACAGCCCGGCCAGATGCTGCTGGCCTTGCAGCTGAGCGACAGCAACCAACACAACGCTGAAACCCAAGAGGCCCCAGATGTCATCAATCGCGACGATCCCACGCAATGTTTGGGTGAAGCCGTTATCGATCCCAGACTGCTTGATCACATCACTGGTGGCGGCAGGTGCTGTGGCCGTGGCGATTGATGCCAGAACCAGAGCCAGCCCGAACGGCAAACCCATCGCGGTCAAACCGGCGCTGACGATCCCGAGCGTACCAATAACAATCGCCAGTGAGATCGCCATGATAGCACGCCCATGCTGGCGCAGCGTGTCGCGGTGCAGGCCGCTCCCCAACAAGAACGCCACCATCGTCAGTGCGATGACAGTCAGCATATCATACCACGCGTGAAGGTCAGCGGGGATGAGGTCGAAACCAGCCCCACCTGCCGCTAGCCCAAGAAACAAAAACAGGGTCACGCGTGGCAACCCTGTTTTACGTGATATGATGTCAGCGATCAGACCGCCCAAGAACAACGCGCCAAGGGCGATCAGGGATGTAGGTTGCAATAGATCAGCCTAAGGTTGGTATTGTGCAATCCGCTGCATCCAAAGTGAGGACCGGATCATTGGGGCCGCATTCTTCGCCTGATACCGGATAGCGGTCTTGGGCGGCGCAACTTGCGATGAAAATAAGTGTGAATAGGGGAATAAATCTCATGACGAGCCTCTTCATTGGAGTTGAACTATGCTTCCCTGACTACGCTACGTCGCTGGAGTTAAATTGATGTTTGTCAAAGTGAATCCGATTGACCTTGATCAACGCCGTTCTTACGTGCTCAGCTTAAGCCTTTGACATGAAAACGCCAGCAATACGCCCTATGACCCAAACAATGCGCCCTCAGATATCCCTGACCGAAGGGGCCATTGTGCTGGAAGGTGATTTGCTGATCGGCACGATCGAAGACGTGGATCTGACGCAAGGCGAGGCGCAAACGATCGATTTGCGCGAGGTGACCCAGCTTGATACCGCAGGTGCTTGGGCTGTGGTGACATTAGAGCGTCGGTTGCAGGCGGCAGGGTTTTCGCCACAAATTACCGGCGCCAGTGCTGTGCAAAATGACCTGCTTGCTGTCCTGCGGGCCAATATGCCTGATGAGATTGGCACACTCCTTCCGCAGGTAACAATTGCAGATCGACTTGAACAGATTGGCCGCAGAACTGTCGGGTTTTCCCGCGAAATGCTGACCTTGATCGCCTTTCTGGGGCGGGTTGTCGCGATGATCTTTGGTCTCATCCTTCACCCCTCACGCATCCGCTGGACTGCAATCGTTCATCATATGCAACAGACCGGCTTGAACGCGGTGCCGATTGTAGCACTGATGGCATTCCTGATCGGTGTGGTGTTGGCTTTCCAAGGTGCCGCCCAATTGCGCCAGTTCGGGGCCGAGGTGTTTGTGGTCGATCTGATTGCAATCTCGATCCTGCGCGAGCTTGGTATTTTGCTGACCGCGATTATCGTGGCGGGTCGGTCGGGGTCCGCCTTTACCGCCGCGATAGGCTCGATGAAAATGCGCGAGGAAATTGACGCCATGCGCACCCTTGGCCTTGATCCGATCGAGGTATTGGTCGCCCCCCGCGTCATCGCTTTGATGCTGATGCTGCCCGTTCTGGGTGTAATTGCCAATTTTGCGGGGCTGTTCGGCGGTGCCATTATGTCGTGGATCGAACTTGGCGTATCTCCTGGTGTCTTCCAATCGCGATTGGTCAGCAACACGGACGTTTGGCATTTTGGCGTTGGCCTGATCAAAGCGCCGTTCTTTGCGCTGATCATTGGCATTGTGGGTTGCTTCGAGGGCATGCAGGTGGGCGGAGATGCAGAATCTCTGGGGCGGCTCACATCGACTTCTGTGGTTCTTTCGATCTTTCTGGTCATCACAGCTGACGCCATGTTTTCCATCTTTTTTGCAGTTATGGGGATCTGAAAATGGCAAATGATCCCATTATCAGCGTCCGTGGACTTGTCACCCGATTTGGCAAGCACACGGTACACCACGGACTGGACCTAGACGTGCAGCGTGGCGAAATCATCGGTATTGTTGGTGGTTCTGGTACGGGTAAATCGGTGCTTCTCAGGGCCGTCGTGGGCCTTTTGAAACCGGCCGACGGACAGATCACCGTTTTTGGTGAAAACGTGCGCGATACCAGCCCCGAGGATTATCGCCGCCTGCGCCGCCGCTGGGGTGTGATGTTTCAGGACGGTGCGCTGTTTTCTTCACTGACCGTGCAGCAAAACGTCGAAGCCCCGATGCGCGAGCTGTTGGATTTGTCTGATGAAACGCGGGCCGCTTTGGCTGCGATCAAGGTGCGCATGGTTGGGTTGCCCGAGGATGCCTTACACAAAATGCCCTCTGAGCTGTCGGGTGGCATGCGCAAGCGCGCAGGTTTTGCCCGTGCGATCGCACTTGATCCTGAAATTGTGTTTCTGGACGAACCCACCGCCGGATTGGACCCGATAGGTGCCGCTGCATTCGACAAGTTGACGGCGCAACTGCGCAGCGCCTTGGGGCTAACAGTGTTTTTGGTAACCCATGACCTTGATAGTCTGCATGCGATCTGTGACCGTATCGCTGTGTTGGCTGAAGGGCGCGTTCTGGCCACCGGGACTATGGCGGAAATGCAAAACGTGGATCATCCTTGGGTGCAAGCCTATTTTAAAGGCCCCCGCGCCCGTGCCGCCCTTGCCCAAAAGGAAACTGTCTGATGGAAACCCGCGCGCATTTTATCACGATCGGGCTGTTCACTCTGCTGGGCATCATTGGTGGTTTTGGCTTCTTCTTCTGGCTGGCCAGCGTCCAGATCGATCGGCAGTACGCGCAATATGGGGTATTGTTTGAAAATGTCTCGGGGCTCGACCAGTCTGCGGAAGTGCTCTTTAACGGGGTGGCTGTTGGCAGTGTGACAGGCATCCGCATCTGGGAGAACGACCCCAGCAAGGTCTATGTTGGCATCGAGATAGACGCGACCACGCCGATTGCCGTTGACACAATCGCCATGCTGGAATCCCAAGGTGTGACCGGTGTGGCCTATATCGCTCTTTCCGGTGGTGCGCCGGGTGCTGCACTTTTGACGCCTGGGCTCACTGGTCCGCCGATCATCAATGCGCGTCAGTCCTCGTTTCAGTCTCTGGTTAGCAGTGCGCCAGATTTGGTCGAAGATGCATCAATCGTCATCGCTCAGCTAAAACAGCTAACTGGTCCGGAAAACCAAGATTACGTGCGTCGGATTCTGCAGAACACGGACAGTGCCTCAGCAGGACTGGATCAGGCGGTGGCAGATTTTTCCGAAATATCTGCCACCCTACGCAATGCGACTACACAGCTGACAGCGTTTATCGAAGACTTTCAGGGGGTCGGCGAGGCCAGTAAACAAACGCTGGCGACTGCGGAACAGTCCTTTGCGACGATCACGCAGACCTTTGAAAACGCGGATATGGTCCTTGATACGCTTGGTCCAGCGATTGAACAGGCCAATGCGGCAATCGCCGCAATCGATGCACTGGTTACCGAAGATTTCGCCCCTTTGGCTGGTGATGTACGCACCACGTTGGGCAATGCGGATCAGGCGTTCTTACGCGCAGATCAGCTCATGGCCGATGATCTTGGCCCGGCCCTTGCTGATGCGCGTGGAGCGTTGCGGGATCTGGCGGATGCGGTCAGTACGGTGACAACTGATGTGCCTGCCATCATGACCGACCTACGCGCAGGCGTTGCCGAAGCACGCGCCGCCATTGCTGCTGCCAGCCCCGGCATGCGGGACTTTGGCCAGTTGGGTGGCGAGGCGCGGATGGCCGTTGCAGCCCTGAACGATGTGATCCGCCGCATCGCGCAAGACCCGTCCGGGTTCTTGCTTGATAACCGCGTTCCCGAATACCGGAGGTAACCCAATGATCCAGTCCCGCCGCTTGTTCATGCTAGGCCTCGCCGCTTTGCCCGGATGCTCTGTACTTGGTGTATCGGGTGTCGCCCGTGATCTCTATGAGTTGCAGCCTGTTACCTTGCCGACCCAAACGGGCCGCGCATCGCAGCGGTTGATGGTCTTGATGCCAACAGCGCCTGCTGCTGTTTCCATCGACCGCATCTTGATCAAACAAGACCCCATCGCGGTAACCTATTTGCCCGATGCCAGCTGGTCCGACAGCGTGCCGCAGATGTTGCAATCCGTGCTGATCCGTACGCTTGCCTCGGATGGGCGGCTGGGTTTTGTGGGGGCACAAGGGTCTGGTCCGATCCCGAACTCTGTGCTTTTGACGCGCATTGATGCCTTTGAGGTTGCAGCACTGTCTGACGGTCGTTTTGACGTGCGCGTTTCGTTTGAATTAACCGTGCTGCGCGACCGTGATCAAAGAGTGTTGGGAACGCGACGCGTTGCCGGATCGCAGATCATCGCAAGTGACCGCGCCAATACAATCGCGCGCAGTTTTCAGCAGCTACTGGATGATTTGTTGCCGGATGCCGCCGCTTGGGTGCTGGCCCGCGCTGCCTGAGGATCAAAGCAAGCTTGTGATGAATAGCAGCACACTGGTTGTCAGCCCCAAATAGGGCACAACAGCGGGCACCCTAAAATAGGGTGCAATCGGCGGACCACGGTGTTTGAGCCGTATCAGAGCCACATTGACCAACGCAAAGATGATTAGTACGACCTGTGATGTGCGCGTCGCCAAGGCTTCGATTGGGAGGGTTTGGGTCAGAACCATGATCACTGCGGCGATGCAAAGTGTCGCAAACACGGGCGTTTGCGTCCGTGGTGAAACTGTCGCAAAGATGGCAGGCAAATGCCCCCTGTCACCCAACCCATAAAGAACACGCGAGGCCATGATCATCTGGATCAGCACGCCGTTCACCGTGGCGACAACTGCGATCAATCCAAACCCTTGCTGAAGTTGCAAAGGCGCGCCGTCGAACACCAAAGCAAGCGGTGCGGCAGAGGCGCTGAGCGTGTCCAAGGGCACAGCTTTGAGCACTGCCGCTGTGGCCGCGATATAAATCACAGTGGCCAACACAAGCGTCCAGATGATCGCGCGGGGCATGGTGCGCGTGGGGTCTTTGACCTCCTCCGCGACATTGGCCATGTCTTCAAAGCCAACAAAGGCAAAGAACGCCAAGACCGACGCGGCACCGATCCCGGCCCAATGCGCGCCTTTGAGCGGAGGGATCATCTGTGCGATGGAAACGCCCGCGGGCTCCGCCACGCCAAAGCCCCAAAAGATGACAAGCGCGAGACCCGAAATCTCTATCACGGTGATAACCCCTGCGATCACAACCGACTGGGTGATCCCCCATAGGGCCACCAAAGCCATTACAGCCACAACAGCGATGGTCAGGATGGGTGCGGCAATGCCTGTCAGCGGATGCAGATAGGATGCAGCCCCAATCGACACGGCGGCAGCCGAAATAATGCCTGACGTTGCAACCGCCAGGCCCACAAGTGTGGTCAACCAGCGACGTCCAAAGCCTGCATCGACATAAGCAGCCTCCCCTGCGCTGACGGGATAACGCGTTGACAGTTCGGCATAGGAAAACGCTGTGAAAGCCACCACGATAGCGGCCAGCAGGAAGGCTATAGGCGCGTAGGGCCCCGCTTGCGCTGCCGTCGCACCGACAAGCACGTAAATCCCGGCACCCACCGTGACCCCAAGGCCGTAAAGTGTGAGCAGTGGCGCATTTAGCGCACGGCGCAGTTTCGGTTCTGTGGGATCCATTGGCAACTCTATACTAGCCACGCGGCTAGGATTGCTATGGGGCAGGCCATAAATCACGCAGTTCTTGTGGCAGGCAGGCGCGTACATCTTCGACTTCACCGCGCGAAATCCGTGCGTTCAGGAGGTTAAAGACCGCCTTGATGTCGCTGGCCCCTTGATAATCCATCACATCGCTAACCTTTTCGTTGATAGCCGCGACGAAGTCTGCGGCATGGCGTTCGTGCACGGGTGTCAGCTTGGGCTGCCATCCTTCAAAATACATACCCCGCAGGATCAGGGGCAATTGCGCGGAAAACTGGGCCATTTCATTGACAGGCAAGTGATCGCGGATTTTGCACAGAACGGTGCGCAACAGACGCAGCACTTCGCGCTCATTCCCCCAACCGGTACGGCCAGCCAGATCATTTACCCATTCATGTGCCTCATGGGTCGTGCGTTCAAAGACGTGGATCATACGTGTCATCGCAAGTTCCTTTCCTGGTAATTGAGTGTCTTGCTAGCGCACTTGGCGCACAGACGATTGACCAAAATCAAAGAGGATCGCCCCCCGGCTTGCTACGACTTGGACAATGCAAACCCACCATGGAGGACATGCAATGAAAGATCCTGAGTTGGACATCCTGATCAAAGAGCTGGAAACCGCACGTGATATCAGCGTTGCCGAATTTGACGGGGTGGTTCATGCGCTCGCGTTTTTGCTGCCAGGTGTGGCCCTGCCGACGGCCGACCAAATTGGAATGACCGATCAGGCCATTTTGGTCGCAGATGCGGCTTATCCTAACTGGTCCATTCATATCCGTGGCCGCGCCAACGATCGTGATGGGCATTGGCATTGCACTCTACGCGAAAGTGAAGGTCGCGACAGTGATGCCGCTATTGGCATCGGGCGCGCGCCCATTCTGGGGCATGCGATCTTGGCTGCCGTGATCCGGTTAGCTATGACGCAAAAGCTCTGACAATGGCAGCTCAGGCCGATATTCTGACAGTCACGCTGAACCCTGCGGTGGATATGGCGACGCATGTGGCGAAAGTGGTTGCAGGGCCAAAGCTGCGTTGTGCTGCGCCGCGATTTGATCCCGGTGGCGGTGGGGTCAACGTGGCCCGAGCCGTGCGCAAACTAGGTGGGTCAGCCCGCGCGCTGGTTGCTGTAGGTGGTCCAATGGGGGACCGGTTGCTGAAATTGCTGGCCGCAGAGGCCGTGCCGTCTCTTCCTGTGCCAGTCAGCGGCGAAACCCGCCAAAGCTTTGCCGTGACGGACGACAGTACCGGCGGGCAGTTTCGCTTTAGTGTCCCCGGTCAGCCACTCACCGCAACGGATGCCGATAGGTTGCTTGCAGGCGTCGCCGAGCAGGCGACAGAAGGTGGATTTGTTGTCATCAGCGGCAGTTTTGCACCGGGTCTGCCTGTTGATTTCCCAAGCCAGATTATTGCAGCAGTTGCTCTCAAGAAAGCGCGGGTGGTGATTGATACATCAAGCCATGCGCTTGATTGGTTGATTGCGCACCCGACAACGCCGGTTGACGTGCTGCGCATTGACCAAACCGAGGCGGCCGAGGCCGCATCTCATCCCATGACAACAGTCGCCGATAGCGTGAATTTTGCCCAAGGTCTGATCAAACGCGGCGTTGCAAATACCGTAGTGACGGGACGCGGCGGCGAAGGCTCTGTGCTGGTTTCACAAGACCAGAGGTTTTTCTGCCACGCCCCAGACGCCCCTGTGCGCAGCAAAATCGGGGCAGGTGACGCATTTGTCGGAGCGCTGACGCTAGCGCTGGCACTTGGTGCGGCACCGGACCAAGTCTTGCAATGGGGAGTGGCGGCAGCAAGTGCTACCGTCAGTACCGAAGGCACCACACTCTGCGAGTTGGCCAATGCTGCTGGGCGCTTTGATCAGTGCAGGGTTGAGGTGCTTTAGGGCGAATACGAACAATCAGGCCATCTCTGAGCTCACTTGGGTATTTCGTCACGAAGCACAGTAATGGCGGATGGTAGATTCAAGTCCAAAGTGGTCAACTCTGCAACATGTCTTCAGCAATAGAAAAGGGCGGAAACCGGACCTTCGCTGCGGTTTGCATAGAGGTCTGCTGAGCGGGACTAAACGGTCATTGGATCTGCTTAGGTGAATGTCCGGTTTCAGGCTTGGGATAGGCGGCCTTGCTTGGATACTCCAAGTCAGGAAGTTCTGAAGCATCGGGTTCTCCAGAATCTTGCAAGGGTTTGAAGGTATTTTCGTAATTGTTAGGGAAATCGCAGTCGACTCTGGATTGGCGATCTAGTTGCACTTGTTGGCACAAATGGAGTTCAAATCTTACGACTTTGGTCTAAGATCCAACATCGCGAGGAGGTCTTCAAATTTCACGTCTCGCTCTGTTCTGCTGCCTGGCCTGATGGTGCCAATTTCTATGAGCTTCGAATACCCATGAGCCAGCGCGTAAAGAACCGTCTGCAATGCAGGCTGGCCACCAACTCCACTTTCGAACTTTAGACAAACGTCGTCCAAAACCCTGCGCGCACTTGCCGATGCTGCTTGCCAGTCCGGATCATCAATCAGATCAGCGCGGCTGTCGAAGACCAATTTGAACAGAGCGTTGTGTTCTGTCGCAAAGCGGATGTAACCGCGGCTCATGCCAAGAACTTCAGCTTTCGGATCCGACTGGGCCTCCGCAATGCCATCCTTCATCATTTGCTCAAAAATCCCGAAGCCTCGTATGGCTATAGCGGCTTTTAGACCTCTTAAACCATCAAAGTGATGCGCCGGAGCAGCATGACTGACGCCCGCCTTCATAGCGCATTTCCTTAAGGTTAGTGCGGGCAATCCCCCTTCTTCCAAGAGTTCCAATCCAGCTAGGATTAGGGCCTCGCGCAAGTTTCCATGGTGCTGTTGGTTCGCAGGTTTCTTGATCATGGGTTCTCTACTAATTAATTCCTTGACAGTGTAAAGACTAATATGATTTTACACTGTCAAGTTTACAGTGTCAAGGCGAATCAAAACTCGATTGAGTGGGATTCCGTCACCGTTTTGAAAAGGACAGGATTATGGAAATTACAGCTACACGCCCGCAATTGTCGCTTTCGACAGTGGTTCAGGCGGGGCTCAACTCCATGCGCCGGATGGCTGCACGGAAGAAAGCCTTTGATGGAAATCAAAGCCCCAAAACAACAACTCATTTATCAAGCTACCTTCTTCGCGACATTGGGCTGAGTCCAAATTTTGCGATCCAGGATACATCAAACCCTTACCTTTGGAGAATTTGATCATGACACCTATTTCAAACAAAAAGCTGATCATATCAGCCGCTACTTTAGCTATTGCAGCCACCGTTTGGACCTTTGCCTCTGCGCAAGAGCTGGTAACCGAACTCCCGCCTATCGTTGATCAAGCCGGGGACATTGTACCGGGCGGCGTTGCGTCAATTGAGCGTGTTAATTTGGGCGGCGTTGAGCAGACGATCCTGATCCGCACACAAGATACCAGCTTGCCAGTACTGCTGTTCCTGCACGGAGGTCCCGGTGGCGCGATCATCCCGTGGATTGAATTTTTCCATACCCCGTTGCTTGAGGAGAATTTCACCGTTGTTCATTGGGATCAACGCGGGGCGGGGAGTTCGTTCAACACGGATCTGGCCGTTGATGACATCACACCCGAGTTGATGATTGCAGATACGCTTAAACTGTCCAACATGCTGCGCGACCGCTTTGGGCAGGACAAGATTTTCCTGGCCGGTCAATCGTGGGGCAGTGCGCTTGGGTTCTTGACCCTTGCACAGGACAGTTCGCCGTTTCTTGGTTATATCGCGATCTCTGAACGGGTGGCATGGAACCGCAGCAGGCAGATGTCGTTTGATTGGGCCGTCGCGCAGGCCGAGGCAAATGGTGACGCCGAAATTCTGGGCCAACTTCACGCAGTTGAACCGTTTGATCCCGTCGACGAGGCTGACCTTGGGGTTCTGGGTCAGGCGGTCGATTTCTATCGCGGCGGTGACTATCACACGCCCGGTTTATGGGACGCAATTCTCGCTTACACGATGAATGGCGAAAGCCCGTACTACACGACGGCGCAGGTCAATAGCTACATTCCAGGTCTTGAGCTATCAAGTGCAGCCATCGAAAGGGGCGAGTTCCTAAGCACCTATGATCTGTTCAAGTCGTTTCCGACATCCGACATCCCCGTGCATTTCATCACCGGAACCGAAGATCACAACACAACCGGTGATCTGGCGTACGAGTATTTCGAGGTGCTTGAGGCGCCCGCCAAAAGCTTCACTTGGATCGAAGGCGCAGCCCATATGGTGATGATGGACCAGACCGAGGCTTGGACTGAGGCCATGGTCGACATCAAAAATCAGACGCTCGGTCAGTGAAAAGTGACCGGGCCCCAGCCCTCATCACCGGCTTGGCGTTCTAAGCCCAGATCGCTGCCATGAATTTTCTAAAGGACAGACCAATGACGGACATTGCGAAACCGCACCCGACCGACAAACGCCCGCTGTATCTTTTCCTAGCATTGGTCACGATTTTTGCGGCCATTGGATACGTGATCGCCGTGGCTATGGGCGACGACAATCGGACCTCAGGGGTCTTTGTCGTGCAATTTGCGCCGTTGATCGCCGCGTTCCTTACCAAGTTCGCATTCCAGCGCAATTTGCGCGGTTTGGGTTGGGGGTGGGGTAAGACCCGGTACCAATTCGCGGCTTATGTTTTAGCCTTCGTTTTGCCGTTGATCAGTTTTGGCCTTGTGTGGCTATTTGGTTTTGGCGGGTTCTATGACACCGCATTCATCGCCGAAGCCCAGACAGGTATCTCAGAGATGTTTGGACTGAACATCGGCTCGCCTTTCGTTCTAATGGCCGTTTTAGTCGTTTTAGGCGGTACGCTGGGTCTATTCGTGGCGATTGGCGGCATCGGCGAAGAATTAGGTTGGCGCGGGTTCTTGGTGCCAGAGCTTTATAAGCACTATGATTTCACCAGAACCGTCCTCATCAGTGGTGTCATTTGGGCCGTGTATCACTGGCCTTTGTTAATCTTTTTGATAGCACCGCGTCTTGGCGTTTCAGCGTTACCGCTATTAGCGTTCACTATTGTCGCATCCGTTGGCCTGAGCACGATCATGGCTTGGTTCCGGTTGAGATCGGGAAGTGTGTGGACGGCGGTGATTTTTCACATGGCTCTCAATATCCACACCCAAGGTTTTTTCCAAAACCTAACGATCGAAACATCTTGGCTGACCCATTACATTTCGGGCGAACACGGGTTGATGGTGGCCATTGTTGCCGCCCCAATCGGTTACATTTTTTGGCGAAAGCGCGATCAACTTCCGGCGCCTGAAGACGTTGGAAATAGAGGGTAGCGATCCCGCATCATCATGAACGCGTTGCTAGGTTGCTGAATATCGCCGCCGGTCTCGGAGCTTTGGTTTTAGTGGTCGGATTGTGGCAGCTCAATTTTGGGCTGACATTTGCAGGGTTAGTAACGTCCATGGGGGCAAAGCTCTGGTTCCTTGATCGCATGGTTGGGCTCAAACCAGCCGTTAGCTGCGCAGTCCACGAAGGTCCGGTTTGGGCCGGAAGCGTCGTTCTGATACTACCATCCGCGCAGCAGCCTTGTCCTCAAAGCAGACGTACGGCCGATCTTGCTCAACAATCACAAATCAATTGCACTGCCCATCTAACGCTTCTCAGCCTTCGCCACATTCCGCAAGACGCTGACAAAGCTGTCCGGTGTCACCGAGATACTGTCGATGCCGTATCCCACCAGTTTCTGTGCATAAGCCGGATCATTGCTAGGTGCCTGCCCGCAGAAACCTACCTTTTTCCCCGCCTTGTGCGCCTCGCGGATCACCGTTTCGATCATCCAGAGCACCGCGGGATCATCTTCGCGGAACAGCCCTGCAAGCGCATCGGAATCGCGGTCAATGCCAAGCGTCAGCTGCGTGAGGTCATTTGACCCAATCGAAAACCCGTCGAACCGTTCGGCAAATTCTGCCGCGCGGACGACGTTGGCGGGGATTTCACACATGACATAGACTTGCAGGTCGTCTTTGCCCCGCTCCAGCCCGTTTTCCTTCATCACCGCCAGCACATTGTCGGCCTCTTCGGGTGTGCGGCAGAACGGAATCATCATGATCACGTTGTCAAAGCCCATTTCCCCGCGTAGCCGCGCGATTGCTTGGCATTCCAGCGCGAAACCGTCGCGGTAGTGGTCCGAGTAGTAACGTGAAGCTCCCCGGAACCCGATCATTGGGTTCTCTTCATGCGGTTCAAAATCACGCCCGCCCAACAGGTCGGCATATTCGTTGGTCTTGAAGTCGCTCATCCGCACGATAACGGGCTTGGGGTAGCAAAATGCGGCAATGCGGGACAGGCCACGCGAGAGTTGATCGACGAAGTATTCAGGCTTGGTCGCGTAGCCCGCGGTCAGCGTTTCGATCTTGTCACGGGAGTCTTCATCGGTGATTGCATCGAAATTCAGCAAGGCCATGGGGTGCACCTGCACCGCGCTGTTGATCACGAATTCCATCCGCGCCAACCCGACGCCATCAACCGGCAACCGCCACCAGCGCAGCGCGGCCGATGGGTTGGCAAGGTTGAGCATGACCTTTGTTTTAACATCCGGAAGATCGCCTAGCGTTTCCTCGGTCACGGTGATCTTGGATATCCCTTCAGTGACGACACCTTCTTCCCCGCCCGCGCAGGACACCGTCACGTCCTGTCCGTCGTGCAGAAGATGCGTCGCGTCACCACAGCCCACAACCGCAGGCAATCCCAATTCGCGGCTCACGATAGCCGCATGCGAGGTACGCCCGCCGTGATCGGTCACAATGGCGGCGGCACGTTTCATGATCGGCACCCAGTCGGGGTCGGTGGTCGAGGTGACCAGCACGGACCCTTCCACGAAATTCGCAATATGAGCGGCGCTTTCGATCATGCATACGCGGCCGGTGACCGCCGCACTGCCGACGCTGAGGCCAGTCACAAGCGTTTTGCCCGCATCGGCAACCGCGTAGGATTTGATGGATCCGACCACCGCCCGTGATTGCACCGTCTCGGGCCGTGCCTGTACGATATAGAGTGTGCCGGTCTTGCCGTCGCGCGCCCATTCCATGTCCATTGGGCAGCCGTAGTGATCTTCGATCACACAGGCTTGCCTTGCGAGGGCAAGAATTTCGGTATCATTCAGCACGAATTGCCCGCGCTCCGCCTTGGAGGTGGGCACATTGCGGGGCGTGCCGTCGCGGTCATGGATCATCTTGATTTCTTTGGCGCCCAAGCTCTTTTCCAGAATTGGCACTTTGGTTTCATCGCCCAGAAACGGCTTATAGACTTCGTATTCATCAGGATCGACTGCGCCTTGCACGACGTTTTCGCCCAAACCCCAGGCTGCATTGATCAGCACCGCATCAGGAAAACCGGATTCCGTATCGATCGAAAACATCACGCCCGACCCGCCGGTATCTGCGCGCACCATCTGCTGCACGCCAACCGACAGCGCCACTTGGGTGTGCGAAAATCCTTGGATCTTGCGATATGAAATCGCCCGGTCTGTGAACAGCGAAGCATAGCATTTGCGGCAGGCCTCCAGCAGGTCCGCCTCACCGATGACGTTCAGAAAAGTCTCTTGCTGGCCTGCGAAACTGGCATCTGGCAAATCCTCGGCTGTGGCGCTGGACCTGACGGCGACAGGGATGTTCGCCTCGCCTGCCGTGTCTGACAAAGCACGGTAGGCGTCAACGATTTGCCCTGCGGTGTCTGCGGGCCAATCCCCGCCTAAAATCATGTCTCGGATCGTCTGACCGGTTTTGTGTAACGAGGCTTTACCCGCCGCCAGCGCATCCAAAGCTACCCCGATCCGGGTATCCAGATCATTCGCCGTTATATAGGCCCGAAACGCATCCGCCGTTGTTGCAAACCCCGGCGGCACAAGGATGCCCTTTGGGGCAAGCGCATGGATCATTTCACCAAGCGAGGCGTTTTTGCCGCCCACGGTATCCACATCACCGCGCCGCAACTCAGTGAAATTCAAAACAAGCGGTTTCGGATCAGCCATCATATCATCCTCCAATATCTTAGAAGACTTTGGCGCAGGACGGGCCAAAGAAACTGACATAGGTCAATCCGCCGGCCGCTTTTGGCGGCACACTACCTTGGACCAAACGTACAAGGAGCGACCTTATGGACACCACTGAACGCCAAGAACAGATCACCGCGCGGATCAAGGAACTGACCGCGCAAATGCAAAGGATCTCGGATGATCTTGATCAGCCTCTGCCCGCAGATCTGGAGGATCAGGCGATTGATCTGGAAGACGATGAGGTGCTTTCAAGCCTCGGTCGCGCCAACAGTGATGAGGTGCGCTTGTTGAATGAAGCACTCAAGCGGATCGCGGATGGCAGCTATGGTGTTTGCGCCAAATGCGGCGACGCTATTTCGCCCGCACGATTGGATGCGGTGCCTTACGCGATGCTTTGTCGGGAATGTGCCGCGCAAAATTGATCTCGATCAATGATAGACGCCGGCCATTGACATATTAGAGAAGTGAAATGTATTAAGCGAGGAGCAAACAGATGACTTATCCCGTTCACATGACTACCAGCCCGCATGTATCTGCCTTCTTTGATGAGGCGACCAACACGATTAGCTATATCGTGTCAGAGCCCGATGGCGACCACTGCGCCATTATCGACAGCGTGATGGACATTGATTACGCGGCGGGCCGGATCACCTTTGACAGCGCCGACGCGCTGATCGCCGAGGTGGAGCGCCGCGATCTGAAATTGGACTGGATTATCGAGACCCACGTCCATGCAGACCATCTGAGCGCTGCCCCGTATATTCAGGAAAAACTGGGTGGCAAAATCGGTGTCGGTGACAAAATCACCGTTGTGCAGGACACTTTCGGCAAAGTCTTTAATGAAGGTACTGAATTCCAGCGCGATGGGTCGCAGTTTGATGCGCTATTCAAGGATGGTGACACTTACATGATCGGTGGGATGCAAGGTATTGCGATTGCCACCCCAGGGCATACCCCTGCTTGCATGGTGCATGTGATCGGGGATGCGTGTTTCGTCGGCGATACGCTCTTTATGCCCGATGGCGGATCAGCCCGTGCTGATTTTCCTGGGGGAGATGCTGGAGTTCTTTATGACAGCATCCAAGAGGTGCTCGCCCTGCCCGACGACATGCGCCTTTTCATGTGCCACGACTACGGCCCAAATGGCCGCGACATCAAATGGGAAACCACCGTGGCCGAGGAAAAGGCCCACAACATCCACGTGGGCGGCGGTAAAAGCCGTGAAGATTTCATCAAATTCCGCACCGAACGCGATGCGATTCTCGATATGCCAAAGCTGATTATTCCATCGCTGCAGGTGAACATGCGCGCAGGTGAAGTGCCTGTCGATAAGGACGGCAACGAGATGCTCAAAGTGCCGATTAACCTGCTTTGATAGGAAGCTGATATGGAAATCAAGAAACTCACAACCGACATTTCGGTGACGCCGCAGGTCGCGATAGCGGACCTGCCTGCAATCCGCGAAAAAGGCTTTCGGTCAATCATCTGCAACCGTCCAGACGGCGAAGGCGCGGATCAGCCGACCTTTCAGGAAATCGAAGCGGTGGCGGCCAAGCTGGGATTGGAAGCCGCATATCAGCCGATCACAGCCGGTAAAGTCAGTGATACAGATGCCGACGATTTTGCCGCGTTGATGACAGAGCTACCTGGCCCTGTGCTGGCCTACTGCCGAACAGGCACGCGGTCGGCGACGCTTTGGTCGCTGACGCAGGCCAAGACGCAGAGCGTGGCGGAGATATTGAGCACGACCAAGGCCGCGGGATATGACATGGCAGGTGTCGTGCGACGCATTGCAAATGGTGGAAAAACGCCAACCGATACCGGTGACGTCAGCTATGACGTAGTTGTTGTGGGTGGAGGTGCGGCTGGCATTGCGGTGGCGGCGAGCCTGAAAGCGCGCAAACCGGGGTTAGTGATCGCGATCATCGACCCCGCTGAAATCCACTATTACCAACCCGGCTGGACGATGGTCGGTGGTGGCATTTTTGAGGCTCAGGATACTGTCCGCACCATGGGGAGCCTGATCCCCAAAGGTGTGCATTGGTTAAAATCTGCGGTTGCGGCGTTTGAGCCGAAAGACGACGCGGTCATTCTGGATGGTTGTCGCGTCGTGAAATACAATCGCTTGATCGTTTGTCCGGGCCTAAAGCTGGATTGGCACAAGGTTGACGGACTGGTGGAGACATTGGGCAAGAACGGCGTGACCTCGAATTACCGCTATGACCTTGCCCCATACACGTGGGAGCTGGTCAGCGGCATGAAAGAAGGCCGCGCGATCTTTACCCAGCCGCCCATGCCCATCAAATGCGCAGGTGCGCCGCAAAAGGCGATGTATTTGTCGGGTGATGCGTGGTTCCGCCGGGGCGTGCTGAAAAACATTGATATTCAGTTCAATAATGCCGGAGGCGTGCTTTTCGGGGTGAAGGATTATGTACCTGCGCTGATGAAATATGTTGAGAAATATGATGCTTCGCTCAATTTCTTTCATAATCTCGTGGCGGTCGATGGCCCTGCCAAAAAGGCTTGGTTCGATGTGACCAAGCCGGATACACCGGTTGAACGGGTCGAGATGGAATTCGACATGATGCACGTCTGCCCACCGCAGACGGCCCCTGACTTTATCAAAGTGTCGCCCTTGGCGGATGAAGCAGGATGGATCGACGTCGATCAGGCGACCTTGCGCCACAAAACCTATGACAACATTTGGTCGCTCGGCGATGTAATGAATGCACCCAACGCCAAAACCGCCGCCGCCGCACGTATTCAAGCGCCGGTCGTTGCTGCGAATGTGGTGGCAGATATCAATGGCCGCGCGCCGATTGCGCAATACAACGGCTATGGCTCCTGCCCGCTGACGGTCGAGCGGGGCAAGATCGTGCTGGCCGAATTTGGCTATGGTGGGACGTTGTTGCCTAGCTTCCCCAAGTTCATCGTCGATGGCACGCAGCCTTCGCGGATGGCGTGGCTTTTGAAGGAAAAGATCCTGCCGCCTGTTTACTGGGGGGCCATGCTAAAAGGGCGTGAATGGATGGCAAAGCCTGAAAAGGTCAGCGCGAGTTAGGTTTCAAAAATATGACTAATAGATTGCTAAGGTATGTGCCTATTTTGACGTGGGCGCGGGACTATGACCGCGCTGCGTTTGGCAACGATATGATTGCGGCGTTGATTGTGACGATCATGCTGATCCCGCAATCGCTGGCTTATGCTTTGCTGGCGGGATTGCCGCCAGAGGCGGGGCTATATGCGTCGATCGTCCCTATCATGCTCTATACGGTCTTTGGCACCAGCCGCGCCTTGGCTGTCGGGCCGGTGGCCGTTGTCTCGCTAATGACGGCGGCGGCTTTGGGCAATATCGTCGAACAAGGCACGGCAGGTTACGCCGTTGCGGCCTTGTCATTGGCAGGCTTGTCGGGGGTGATGTTGCTAGGGCTGGGGCTGCTACGCCTTGGATTTCTGGCCAATTTCCTATCGCATCCGGTCATTTCGGGGTTCATCACAGCATCAGGTCTGATCATTGCGGCCAGCCAATTGAAACACATCTTCGGGATCTCGGCAGAGGGGCATAATCTGCTTGAATTGACCTTGTCGCTTTTTGCGCATTTGCCAGAGTTCAACCTGCCGACGGTGATCATTGGTATCAGCGCCACGACGTTTTTGTTCTGGGTGCGCAAAGGTCTCAAGCCGACGCTCAAGGCCATCGGCGTAGGTGCCAAAGCAGCCGACGTCGCCACCAAAGCCGGACCTGTTGCTGCTGTCGTCGCCACCACGGTCGCCGTTTGGTATTGGGGGCTGGAGGGCCAAGGCGTGCAAATCGTGGGGGCCGTGCCGCAGAGCTTGCCTCCCTTCACACTGCCATCGTTCTCGCCCGTATTATTGCAACAACTCCTGCTGCCGGCCTTTCTGATCTCGGTCATTGGCTTTGTTGAATCCATTTCCGTGGCCCAGACTTTGGCCGCCAAGAAGCGACAGAGGGTCGACCCCAATCAGGAACTGATCGGGCTGGGTGCCGCCAACCTGGGTGCTGCATTCACAGGCGGTTTCCCTGTCACGGGCGGCTTTTCACGATCCGTGGTGAATTTTGACGCAGGCGCACAAACACCGGCGGCAGGCGCATTTACGGCGATCGGGTTGGCAATTGCCGCGGTCGGCCTAACCCCGTTGATCTACTTTCTGCCCAAAGCAACATTGGCCGCCACAATCATCGTAGCTGTCCTGAGCCTTGTCGATTTCAGCATCCTGCGGCGCAGTTGGGCCTATTCCCGTGCAGATTTTATGGCGGTGCTGGTCACCATCCTTGTCACCCTTGCCGTAGGGGTAGAGGCAGGTGTGTCAGCAGGCGTGATCCTTTCCATTCTGGTGCACCTTTATGTGTCATCGCGGCCGCATATTGCCGAGGTCGGGTTGGTTCCCGGCACAGAGCATTTCCGCAATATCCATCGCCACAAGGTGCAAACCGACCCGCGCATCCTGACCCTGCGGTTAGATGAGAGCCTTTATTTTGCAAACGCACGGTTCCTAGAGGATGTGATCCTTGCGCGACTGGCCCATGACGAATTGATCGAACATGTGATCCTGCAATGCAGTGCGATCAACGAAATTGACCTAAGCGCGCTGGAAACGCTGGAAGCTATCAATGAACGCCTGCGCGACATGGACGTCAAATTGCACCTTTCAGAGGTGAAAGGACCCGTCATGGATCGTTTGCTGCATGCGCATTTCCTTGATGATCTGTCAGGCAAAGTTTTCCTGACACAGTATGAGGCAGCCTGTTCAGCAGGGCTAAAGCCACAAGTTTGAGATTAATCAAATGGGGCGCTGCAATGCGTGTCTAAATGGGGCGTAACAGCAATCAAAAGAGGCCCCAATGTCTGCATCAGCGCCAAAGATCGCCATCGTTTGCTATTCCAAAACAGGTCATTCACGCCATGTCGCAGAGCAACTTTCCGAGGTATTGGATGCCGATATCTATGCTTTGATGACGGCGCGGTATGTATTTCCGTTATTAGGTTTTCTGCGTGCCGGATTTGACAGCATACGGCGCGCGCCGGCGCCACTCACGCATCCGCTGCCCGACATCAAAGGGTATGATGCCGCGATTATCTGCGGCCCGGTCTGGACGTCATATCCCGCGGTGCCGCTGATCAGTTACATGCAACAGACAAGTTATTTGCCGCCGGTCGTGGGCTTGCTTTTGACCTCTGGTGAACAATCCCCACCGGAAAAGGCCTATGCGATGGCCGAAGAAGTGCTGGGGCGTGCATTTGCCGCCCAAGAAGTGATCCCCAACAGTATTGAAGACACCCCAGCCATGCACGATAAGATTGCGCGTTTTGCCGACGGTATGATTGCAGCAACGAAAAAGCACTGAAGGCGGGGGCAACTCTTATAGTGGCGTACCTTTGGTGCCTTTGATGGCAGTTGGCAGCATATCGAGGCTCATCTTAACCAGCTTTCCGGTCTCATCTGTGTATTGTTTCTGTGCTTTGTCCAAAAACGCAAGCTGGGCCTTTTGAAGTTCTTCTGCCGATTTGCAATTCAGCAATTCTTGCTGGGTTTTGACGTCTTCTTTGATGCGATCGGCAACGAAAGTCATAAGTTCGTTGTTCACATTGGCCATCGCTTCAAACCATTCTGTGCCCATCCAACGCATCGGACCAAAGCCCGCATCTTCGAACTGTTTCAAAAAGGCTTGTCCGATGGCAACCGGATCTTCGGTGGCGTTTGGGTCTTGGTTCGATTTGGCCATGACAGGTTTCCTCTATCTGTTGCTGATTGGAGAATTCTAGCGCCGCAATGCGTAGAGCAATTGATATCTATCAACGTCCTACTGGCGGAAATCGTATTTTTTGCAGGGTATGACGGATGATCTGACCTCGGGCCTGACAACGCAAAGTGCCTTGGCCCTGCACGAAAAACACGGTTGGAACGAACTGCCCCAAGTGGTGGGGCCGTCGCCGTTGCGCATTCTGCTGCGCCAGTTCACCAATGTACTGGTCGTGATTTTGATCATCGCTGCCGTCATCGCCTTTGTAGCGGGCGAACGGATCGATACCATTGCGATAGCCATTGTGATTTTGCTGAACGGTGTGCTGGGGTTTGTGCAGGAATGGCGGGCCGAGAACGCGCTACAGGCCCTGCGCAATATGATGTCCCCGCAGGCCTCAGTGCTTCGTGATGGACGCCAGATGATCGTTGCGGCGCGCGATCTCGTGCCGGGCGATCTGATCATCGTGGCTGCAGGTGACCGTGTGCCCGCCGATGCTGATGTGATCGAACAGACCGCACTTTATGCTGATGAAAGTGCGCTGACGGGCGAATCCATGCCAGTGGCCAAGGACGGCGACGTCTCTGCCTTGTTCATGGGAACGAATGTGGTCGAAGGGCGCGGCATGGCGCGGGTTTCGGCAATTGGCACACAGACACGTTTTGGCCAAATCGCGGTGCTGACCGGATCTGTGGAACAGCGTGAAACGCATTTGCAACGGCAGTTGGGGCAGTTGGCCAAGCAATTGGGTATCGTCGCGCTGTTGATCGCGGCCGCGGTCATGGGATTGGGCGTCTGGAATGGCCACCCCTTGGCCGAGATGTTCATGACTGGCATTTCTTTGGCCGTGGCAATGGTGCCAGAGGGGCTGCCCGCCGTCGTCACGATCACTATCGCTTTGGGTGCCGCTGCGCTTGTGCGGCAAAACGCCCTGACACGTCGTTTGCAGGCAGTGGAAACGTTGGGTGCAGCTTCGGTCATCTGCACCGACAAAACGGGCACGCTCACCGAAAACAAGATGACCGTGACCGAAATCTGGACCCCGCAGGGCCAGTATCAAGTGACAGGCACAGGCTATGACCCGTCAGGCCATATCGCAAAGGATGGTGAAAAGCGGCGCGCCTCGAACGACCCCGCGTTGGCCGGGCTGCTTGAAGTCTGCGCGGGCTGTACCCACGCCAGCTTGCAACATCAGCCGAGTGAATGGCGCATGATCGGCAGCCCGACTGAGGGCGCTTTGCTAACGCTTGCCTATAAAGGCTGGGCCGCTTTGCCTAACCCTGCCGATGTCGTGGGGGAATTGCCTTTCAACAGCAACCGAAAGCGGATGAGCATCCTGCGTAAGACCCCTAATGGCCTGAAGGTCCTGACGAAAGGTGCGCCAGAGCAGCTCCGCGATCTTTGCAATTCGATCATGGGGCAGGATGGGCCGATACCGATGACCAATCAGGGCCGTGCGCAGATCGAGTCCGCTTATACCGAAATGGCGGCAAACGGTCGTCGCGTGATCGCCTTGGCGGCTGGTACAAGTCCCGTTGGTACCTTGTCCGAAGACGCTTTGGTGTTCCTTGGCCTTGTCGGCATCATTGACCCGCCCCGCCCCGAGGTGCCTGCCGCAGTCGCCCTTGCACATGCCGCTGGGACAAGGATTATCATGATCACTGGCGATAGCCCTGTGACCGCCAAAGCGATAGCCAAGAGCATCGGGCTGGATCCGCAAGCGGTTCTGACCCACGATCTGATCGCCGCCATGTCAGACACGGAACTGGCCCATGCGCTTGATCAAGACACGCTGATCGCGCGGGCTGATCCCGCAGATAAAATGCGCATTGTCGCCTTGCTACAATCCGAAGGGCAAATCGTGGCCATGACCGGTGACGGGGTGAATGACGCCCCGGCTCTGGAACAGGCCGACATCGGGATCGCGATGGGCATCAGAGGCACGGATGTCGCGAAAGATGCTGCTGATCTGGTGCTTTTGGACGATAACTTTGCCACGATTATCGCCGCTATCCGCGAAGGGCGGCGCCAGTTTGATAACCTGCGCAAGTTCGTGCGCTACCTGCTGTCATCCAACGCGGGCGAGGTTATCGCCCTTGTCGTGAATATCATCATTGGCGGGCCACTGATCTTTCTGGCGACGCAAATCCTGTGGATGAACTTGATCACCGACGGTCTGACAGCGGTCGCGCTTGGGCTGGAAAAGCCAGAGCACGGGCAGATGGAGGAACCACCTCGCCCGATGAACGCGCCAATCCTTGGCTGGTCAGGTGTTGCGGTGATCGCAATATTTGGCCTCTACACTGGCCTGTCTAGCCTTTGGATTTTCTGGACCTTGTTGCCCACAGACGAGACACTGGCACGCACGGCGGCCTTTACCGCTATGGTTGTCTTTGAGAAATTTAGCGTCTTTGCCTTTCGGTCCTTGCGCGCGCCATGCAGCCAGATCGGCTGGACCAGCAACCCGTTCTTGTTAGTGGCGCTGGCGGCCACGTTAGGGGCGCAGGTCGCGGCAGTCTATTGGGCACCTCTGCAAACCTTGTTGCACACAACAGGGCTTGGGCTTGCCGAATGGCAGATGATTGGGTTGTTTACCTTGCCCCTGATCATCATCCCCGAACTGACAAAAATGATTTTGAGAGGCAAGCACCCCAATGGCACTTGAGCACGGACACGGACCCGAAGAAATAGCGGCACGATTGGATGCCCAGAACGACAGCGGGCGCCTGCGCGACGCGATCTTTGGCGGGATCGACGGGACTGTGACGACATTTGCAATTGTTGCGGGCGTACAAGGTGCGGGGCTTCCGGCAAGCATCGTGATTGCGTTGGGCATGGCCAATGTGCTGGCGGACGGGTTTTCGATGGCGGCAGGCAATTACGCAGGAACCAAGGCTATAGCTGATGACCGCCGCAGACTATGGGATGTCGAAGAACGCCACGTCCGCGAAAACCCACAAGGCGAACGCGACGAGTTGGAACAGATCCTTGCCCGCAAAGGCTTGCAGGGACAGGTCTTGCAAGATGCGACGATGATGATCAGCGCCAATAAAAAGCAATGGATCACTATGATGATGGCCGAAGAATACGGGCTACCCCCCCTCGATGATCGGCCAATTCGGGCAGCGGTGGTCATCTTTGTGGCCTTCGTGCTGGCAGGGCTATTGCCGCTGCTGCCTTTTTTGGTCGGGCTGACCCCTGCGTTCTCATGGTCCATCGGGATTTCAGGGCTGACCTTCTTTGGAATCGGTGCGATCAAATCACGCTGGTCGCTTGCCCCTTGGTGGCGATCCGGATTTGAGACGTTGCTGATCGGCGGGCTAGCGGCTGGGCTCGCCTATGTCGTGGGCGGGCTGTTTCACGTATGATGAAGGGCAGCATCGCGAGAAGAATGTTCGCGTTAGATACCAAAATCGAGGGCAAAACACGCTGGAATGAAGATGAGCCACTCTATCTTGTTGGGGCCTTCTTTGTCGCAATCTGTCGTGCAATTTCAATACAGCGTCTCGCTGCGATCTCTGGTGAACTCAGCACCGGAATACCTATTGGCGCCAATTCAGCCTCGGCCACCCGCATGGAGGCCTGTGCCAAGACGATGCAGTCTACATCAGGGTGCTCTGCCAATTCCGACTTGATCGCCTCGGCAATTGACGCAGCATATGCCTCTGTGTCGCCGGCTTCGAAGTAAGCCCAAGCTTTGTCGCACAGGACAACAACACTCTCGACTTGTTCATTGCGCTTCTCTGCGCAGTCACGCAGCAAATCAAGTGTCGCATCACGCGTGCTTTCCAAACACAAAGCGATCAGTATTCTTTGACCTTCCGCGCAGGCCTTTTCCATCAAGGGTCGGTCAATCCGCAGAATGTTTTCAAAAGTCTGCGCAGCCTCGTCCGCCAGTGGCCCCAACGTGGAACACGTGCACAGCACGGCATCTGCATGAGCAAGTTTTTTCAAGATGGCGTGCACATCTGAGCGTACAGAATCTGGACCAAACTGTCGCGCCCTAGCCAATAGGTCGGTATCAACATGGTGGTTTAACTGCACATCGATATCGATCGCATCGAAAAGGCGATCAAAAGTCGCGACGTGAACATCAGCGGTATGCAGAAAGGCGATGCGCATGGTGAAACCCGATTCATTGACGCCGCCGACATTCGCTGTCTGGCGCTCACTTTGCAAGTCGAGCGCCAGACAGCTTTGTGAAACCGGGACGCCCTTAAACCACGAGGATATCTTCTAGATGTTTGGGTAAATCATCCAACGGTAGATGTGTCAGATTCTTTGAAATATCGCCCAACACCACTTCGCGCAGCGCAGGTGTCAGTGCCTTTCGCAGCAGGCCCAGCATCGTGGCAGGCGCGATCAAGATCAGGCGTTGATAAGCACCCGCTGCTAGATTGGCCTCAAGATAGCGGGTGATCTGCGTGGCAAAGGCATGGGCCGCTTGCCCTTTCAGGTCCGGATCAGAAATACCACCGCGATTGGGGCCTGCGGCGGCGGCTGTCATGCCGGGGGCATCCGAAAGCTCTGTCACCGGCGGGGCCTGCAGCCCTTGTGTGCTATGTCCATAAATCCCTTTGCGAGGGCCTTCATTGATGGCGATGCGCACAGTCTGCGCGTCCGCCAGCACGATCCAAGTATTGATCGATTTCATAGGGATGCTCCTTGGGTTTCTGGATATACCTAAGAGGCCTTTGGACGGGACCGGTTGATTTTTCTCAATAGTCAGCGGCATGCTGGGGTAATCAATAGCGGTTAGGCATTTGGCGATGATGGACCAAGAACACGACGCGATTTTGCTGATGACGCTTTTGGACGCGATGCCTGATGCCGTGTTGGTCAGCGATGCGCGCGGAGTCATCCTACGGGTCAATCTGGCGGCGGGTGTGCTGTTTGGTTATGATCCTGCGGTGTTGATCGGTCAAAGCATCAATATCCTGATGCCGCTAGCGCTGGCCGAGCGGCACGATGGGTTCATGTCGCGCTACCTGAATACGGGGCAGGGACGGATCATCGGGCGTGGCCGCGCAGTCGAAGGAGTGCGGCGGGATGGCACAACCTTTCCACTGCACGTGTCGCTTGGGCGGGCCGAAGACAAGGGCGAGACCCAGTTTGTCGCAATCATGCATGATTTGACCGCGCGGGCCGCTTCTGAGCAGGCGCTTGCCCGCACGGCCCGGATTGACGCGATTGGGCAGATGACAGGCGGGATCAGTCATGATTTCAGTAATATCCTGACGGTCGTCATGGGTAATCTGGAAATGCTGGATGCGCGGATGACCGATGAAGATGGCAAGGAGATGCTATCAGACGCTTTGGAGGCGGCAGAGCTGGGCGCAGAACTGACCGCAGGCCTTAGCGCATTTGCGCGAAAGTCGGCGACCCATTGCGATACGATTGATGTGAACGCTGCCGTTGAAGCGGGACTTGCTTTGATACGGCGCACGTTTGATCCGCACTATGAAATCGTGGTGGAGCTGGAAAACCCGCTACCCGCCGTGCTGGCTGACACGACGCAATTGCAATCCGCACTGATCAATATCGCGTTGAACGCGCGTGACGCGATGCCGGATGGTGGCAAGCTGATCGTCAGGTCAGAAACGCTCGACATAGATGATACCTACATGGCGCAGGAACTGGACGTGGCCGAAGGGTCTTATGTGCGGGTGTCTGTTACAGATACCGGGCGCGGGATGGGACCGGACACGCAACAAAGGGTGTTTGAGCCGTTTTTCACAACCAAACCCGTTGGACATGGCACAGGCCTTGGGCTGGCAATGGTTTACGGCTTTGTGCGGCAATGCGGCGGGCATGTCGCCGTATACAGCGAGATCGGGTTGGGCACGACGATTGCGTTGTATTTTCCTGTGCTGGACGCAGTGCCGACGCAAAAGGCGCGTGTTCGCAACGCATCGGCGCGCCGGGCGGCACAGGGGCAAACCGTGCTTGTCGTCGAAGATAATCCACAGATCAGACGGCTTACGACCGCGCGGCTGCGCGATCTGGGCTATCATGTGCAAGAGGCCGTTTCAGGGGATGACGCGGCCAATCTTTTGCAGCAAGAACACCAGATTGATGCCGTATTCACCGATCTGGTGATGCCGGGCGAATTGGATGGGCTGGCGCTGGCGCGGCATATCGTGGCGAGCTATCCGAATATTCGAATCCTGCTCACGTCGGGATATGCGACGGATATTGTGGCGCGAGAAACGGATGACATCGACCATCACATCCTGCGCAAGCCTTACCGGCAGTCAGAACTGGCATCGGCACTTCACGCGTTGTTCGCAGATGGCTGATCGTTGCAGGTTCGCACGTCACAGGTGAACGAATACCCAATCCCGCGGACCGTTGATATCAAACTGGGGTTTGATGGATTACGTTCGATCTTTTTGCGCAGGCGGGCGATCTGGTTGTCGATGGTCCGGTCGAGCGGCGCATAGCTGTGCCCACCCATCAGATCCATCAACTGTTCACGCGATAACACGCGTTTGGGCCGGGTCAGAAACACCTCGAGCAGTTTGAATTCACCACTTGTCAGATCGACTGGACGCCCGTCACGATCAGAAAGCTTCATTTCCTCTGGAATCGCGGTCAAATCATCAAAACGCCAACAGGCGCTGCCTGAAGGCATGGGCTGCGGGGTAGGGATGTCAGCGGTCCGGCGTAAAACAGATTTGATGCGTGCCACGACCTCGCGCAGGTGAAATGGCTTGGTGACATAGTCATCGGCCCCGATTTCGAGCCCAACAACCCGGTCGATGACATCATCTTTGCCAGTCACCATGATAATGGGCACTTTAGACGTCTTGCGGATCGTCTGGGCAACGTCAAAGCCATCGTCAGGGCCCAAATCCAGATCAAGGGTAATGAGGTCAACTGGGTGTCCCGCAAGGGCCGCGATGGTGGCCGCTTTATCCCCGGCCTCAAGCACAACGCTGCCTTCCGCCTGAAAGCAGCGACGCAACAGCGCCCTAATTTTTGGGTCGTCATCGACGACGAGAATGACAGAGTTTTTCACGGATGGCCCCCACCATACAGTGATCGTTGTGGGCAGATTCTATACATTGAGCTTACGCCTTTCCATGTCTCGTTACAAATTGATACAATCCGATACGGTTGCGCGGGTGCGCCTGATACAACCAAGGCACAGGTTTCTTTCAGCCAGTTGAAAGGACGCTGCCATGTACGTCACCGCCGCATTGCCCGAACTGTTCTCCAAGCACGATGCACCTGCAAAGCCCGATATCGCCAGACAAAGAACGGTATCGATCAAGCCGGGCAAGCATCTCTTTCTTGAAGGTGACACCGCAGATCGTATCTATGAGGTCGCCAGCGGTGTGCTGCGCCTGACCCGCATCATGGAAGACGGCCGCCGGCAAGTTATCGCCTTCGGCTATCCAGGCGACACCGTCGGCTTCCCCAGCGATGGCCTTTATCACACTGATTGCGATGCATTGGTGCCCAGCACATTGGTAATGCACCGCCGATCTGATCTGGAAACCGCCAAGGGCGACGCAGCCTTACATCAGCGGCTTTTGCTGGCTGCGTTGCGCGAAATCAGCGGGATGCAAGACCACTTCATGATGCTGGGGCGCAAGTCTTCGATCGAAAAGCTGGCATCGTTTTTGACGGTCCTGACCGCCCGTGTCGGTGAACCACTTGGTGAGTTTAAACAGGTGGCACTTCCCATGACCCGCGCGGATATCGCCGATTTTCTGGGGCTGACGACCGAAACTGTCAGCCGCACGTTCACACAGCTGCGTAAATCACAGATCATTGCGATTGATCACGTGAACACCATCATCCTCCTCAAACCCATCGCGTTGCGCGCAATCGCCCAAGGCGACGAGGAAAGCTGACGTCCCCCCTGACTGCCGAGGCGTCCGCGAAAGCGCTGTCTCGGCATTTTTATGTGTGGGAAGGCTAAGACCCGCGATTTTCTTGCAGGTATAAATTCTCTTTCCGGCAACAAAGACGCGCGACCTTCTTTATGCCCCCTCGCAAAGCCCTGTAAACAAGCCATATTTTAAAGGTGTTTTTGGTGATGCTGTCAGACTAATTCAAACCAGTCTCAGTTTGCCGGTAGATTTCGGAACCTATGCGGAACAAAATTGCCACCAATCGGCGAGAGCGGCGGTTCGGTTGGGTTTAGAATTGGTTCGTGAATAGTGGTGGCGTTCCTGATTGAAGTGGTTGTAGATCGAAGAATAAACAGCGACGATATTTTGTTGAGATCGCAGCTATCGAAACCGTAGCATTGCTCGCTCCATTCGTAGGAACGGCAGGTGGGAATTTTCAGCTCTATTTCTTCTCTTAATTGTTGTTGGCCTGTCGAGCGTAATTCCAGTCTTACGCACTACTTTTTTCCGCGCCATGCTGCAAAAAAAGCAATGGTCACACTGCGCAACAACCGCCATCCTGAAGCGATCAGGAGAGTGTTGATGCAAGACGACAAAGGCCCCAGGGGCTATCACGACGTAGGCGGCGATGCTGCTGGCACCATTCCCATTGTGGACCTGCCTTGGCTGCATTGGGAAAAGCAGGTTGAGGCGATCCGTGGTCTTCTTGGGGACGGAACCCGAAGGATAGTCTCGCTTGATGAAGTTCGCCGCGGGTTCGAGAGTTTTGGCGTCGAGAAGTACAATAGCCTGTCGTTTTACCGACGCAGGCTAGAAGCCATGACCGATATCTTGATCGAGAAAGGCGTCGTGTCGCACGCAGAGCTGGACCAAGCCATCGCTCAAGGCAAAGCGAAATGGGCAGAATTTGATCCGAAGGCATGAAACGGTTCTCGGACGGAGATTGCGTCAAGGTTTTGGCGCTTGGTAAAGAGGGACACGTGCGTATCCCGCATTACGTGCGCAACCAGATCGGGCACATCGCTGGCTATTGCGGAACTTATTTGAACCCCGAGGACCTGGCCGTTGGCAACACCTCCGGTCAGGCGGTTGATCTCTACCGGGTGGCCTTTGAACAAAGACAGCTTTGGCCCAATCAACCGATACCGAAACACGACATGCTTGTTATTGAAATATACGACCACTGGCTTGCGCCAGCACAGGAGACATCCGATGCCCCATGATCATCACCACGGCGAACATGAGGCGATCATTACCGAAGACGAAGCGGGCAATATTGAGGCTCAGATTATCGTTGATGCATTGCAAGATGTCCTGATTGCCAAGGGCCTGTTGACGGCGCTTGAAGTGACAGGTGCGATTGCAAAGCTGGAAAGCCCCGGCATTCATTTAGGCGCGAAAGTCATCGCCAAAGCTTGGACAGATCCAGCCTACCACGCGCGCCTTCTGGCTGATGGGCGTGCCGCGATACAAGAGCTCGATATCTCCGTGACAGAGGCGAGCATCATTGTGGTCGAGAACACGCCACAGGTGCATAACCTTGTCACATGTACCCTATGCTCGTGTTATCCGAGGTCCATTCTTGGACAGCCGCCTTCATGGTACATCTCAAAGGCGTATCGTGCGCGCTCAGTGCGCGAACCCCGCAAGGTTCTGGCTGAATTCGGGCTGGATTTGCCCGAGGATACCCAATTGATCGTGCATGATAGTAACGCTGACATGCGCTATCTCGTTTTGCCCGAAGCGCCGGCAGATCTACAAACCCGCAGCATCGCTGATCTTGAAGCGCTCATTTCCCGTGACCATCTGATTGGCGTTACCAGAGCTGTGACGTGAAGCCTGCTTTCCCCGGCCGCTCCCAGAACCTGCGTCTCTGGGAGCCTCACATCAATGCTTTTGTTGAACTCTGCCCAAGTGATGCACAGGGCAAAGGTCCGCTTGCCGGGCTGCGCGTCGGCGTTAAAGACATCATCGATGTTGCAGGTGTTCCCACGCGCAATGGCAGTGAAACCTGCAAGGATGCGCGCCCAGCGGTGCAAGACGCCCCTGTTGTAGCCAAATTGCGCGATGCGGGTGCACATATCATCGGCAAAACTGTGACAACTGAATTTGCTTTTACGGACCCAACGGCGTGTCGGAATCCCCACGACCTGAACCGCTCTCCGGGTGGGTCCAGCAGCGGTTCCGGGGCCGCCGTTGCTGCGGGTGTGGTGGATATTGCCCTTGGCACACAGACTGCTGGATCACTTTGCAGGCCAGCGGCCTATTGCGGAGTTGTTGGGTTCAAGCCTACTTATGATGTCATACCGACCACTGGCGTCACGGCCCTTGCGCCCAGTTTCGATACGGTTGGGATCATCGCGGGATCGGTGGCATTGGCACAAAGAGCTTTTGCGGTCATCGCGCCATCCAGTTCACCTCCGTTAGAAGAGTTTTCCCAAACGGCCACTTGTGGGTTTTGGCAAACGAACGCGGTGCCAGATGGCGATACATTGGCAGGGTTTCAGGTTGCTGCGCATGCCTTTGCGGACCTCAACGCATCGATCACTACAGCGCCCCTGACCGCTGACGTGGCATCTATTGTCGCTGCACACCGAACGATCATGAATTACGAGGCTTTCGTGGCACATGGTTCAATTCTGGCTGATGCAAAGGCGACGTCACTAAAGCCCAAATTTCTTGCAGGCCTGCATGCGGGGGCGGCGATTTCATCCGATCAGGTCGCACAGGCCAAGAGCGTTCTGGTTGAGGCAAAACAGGCCTTCTGGGCTGGCCTTGAGGGCGTCCACGCGATCTTGACATTGCCTGTGCCGACAGGTGCGCCATTGATCGACGGCACAACCGGTTTTCAAGATTGGCTGACCCCCTGGACGGTCTTCGGCGGACCGCTTGTGTGTATTCCGTGGGGCTTGGACCAATTGGGCAGGCCCATATCAGTCATGTTGGCAGCGCGTCCGGGGCAAGATGCGCAATTGCTGGCGATGGCGGCAAAGCTGGAACGTGCCAGCCCCCCACTATCGCCACCGCAATTGCCAGAGGGCTAGCTTTTTAACCGCACGACTGCGTCCACTTCTACAGAAGCATTGCCAGGCAAGCCGGACACCCCCACTGCTGTGCGTGCGTGCCATCCCGCCTCACGAAACAGCGCGATAAACACTTCTGTCGCGCCGTTGATCACCGCGGGGCTGCTGGGAAAGCCCGACATGCAATTTACAAAACCACCCAGCCGCAGGATTGTATCGACACGGTCCAGATCTCCATCGCAGGCCTGCCGCAAACGGTAGATCAGGTTGAGGGCGCAGATTTTTGCTGCCTCTTGCGCTGTCTCGATGGATTCTGGCGTATCGAGAACCGGGCCTGCGTGGGTCACCTCGCCCGCCCATTCACAGATTTGGCCGGACAAATACACAACCGCGCCATCCTTGCGAAAAGGCAAGAATTGCCCGCGCGGCGTCCAATCGGGGGGCAATTCCATCCCCAAGGCGTGCAGCCGTTGTTCGACTTGCGATGTCATGCGGAGACCACACCTTGTGCGAGGTAAGCGCGCCAGTCGCCAAGGTCGGTGATGTCTGTGGCCCCATTGGTCCCGTTCGCTTCGCAGATGAACCCCTTGACCGATGCACCATCCGACAGCGCGACAGTGCCAATCCCTAGCGGCGCGGGAATACCAACCATAAAACTGCCGAATGCCGATTTGGGAAGGGACCAAACCTCAACCGCGACAGAACCCGCATCCGGCGCATCCGACCGGACCAGACCGGGGCGCGCGGGAGGGCCGCCGGCCAGCGCGTAGAACTTGTAGTCCGCCGTGGTTTGCGCCTTGCGTACAAATGTGGCCCCCAGATCGGTCAATTGCCAGTTAAGCGGCAAACCCGTCATATGCGCCCCGCAAACAGCCAATTCGATATGATCTGATGGAGTCTCTGGCAACGTGTTTGGCATAGGCACGGGGTGCGCCGTGGCCCCCATTGTGCGCGTACAATCCACCTCAAACCCCCTTGCGACGGCCGCCACCAGCGCATCGCGGCCCGCACTGGCCAGCAGAGTCACACTGCCTGGTCTGCCGTCGCTGCGCGGGGCCGTTGGTACGGCAATGCCGCACATATCCAGAAGGTTCACAAAATTTGTATAGGTACCGTTGTTGGAATTCGGCGTGACAGGATCCGAATCAAGATCTGCGACGGAATAAATTGTTGGAATGGTAGGCACACAGAGCAGATCAAGTCCTTCCAGCATTGGTTCCGCCGCACGTTTCAAATCCGCCAGCCGGTACATGCCTCTAAAGGCATCCGCCGCCGACATGCCCTCGGCATGGGTAATGATCTGGCGCGTCACTGGATGGATCGCGTCCGGGTCTCGCTTCAATAGATCCTCGATGACCGTGTAACGTTCCGCCACCCAAGCCCCTTCATACAACATGCGAGCAATGGCGTAGAGCGGTTCAAAACTGATGTACTCGATTTCGGCACCAGTGGCCTTGAGCAGCGCGACATCACGATCGAAAGCCGCCTGTTGGACGGCATCGCCGAAAAACTCGATTGTCGCCGCATCAGGCACGCCCACACTCAGCGGTTTCGATGGTGTCGTCAAAGGCTCATGCGTCAACGGTTTGGCATAGGCATCGGCAGCATCAAATCCGCGCGCCGCCGCGAAGGCCGCATAGGCGTCATCCACTGTCAGTGCAAAAATCGAAACTGTTTCAATCGATCGGCAGGCAGGCACAACGCCGCTTGCAGACAAGGCCCCCAATGTCGGTTTCAGTCCCACGATGTTGTTCAGCGCAGCAGGCACCCTGCCGGACCCTGCCGTGTCCGTGCCCAGCGAAAACGTGACGATCCCGTGACCCACGATCACACCAGAGCCACCCGACGAGCCACCTGGCACGATCTCGGGGTCCACAGCGTTGAGTGGCGCACCGTAAGGCGTACGCACGCCCACAAGCCCAGTGGCAAATTGATCGAGATTGGTTTTACCGATCATCAAAGCCCCCGCCGCGCGCAGGTTGGCTATCACAAAGGCATCCGCTTGAGGCGTATAAGCATAGGCAGGACAGCCCGCTGTTGTCTCAATCCCTGCCACGTCAATATTGTCCTTGGCCGCAAACGGGATACCCCACAGCGGCATGTCCGCATCATAGTCCCCAAGTGCGTCTGCCTGCGCGCGCAGGGCCTCGCGGTCGCACAGGTGGATGAAAATGCCAGGGTCATTCACGGCGTCCAACCGCGTGAATATCTCGTCAATGACATCCGCTGGGCGTGTGCCCGCTGCGTAAGCTTCGCGCAGCGCAGTGAGTGTGAAAGGCAAATGGTCGAGCATAATGGTTCTCCGGGTCTTGGTATTTTTAGGCTGTCTGACGCCGCTGCGGGGGCTTTGGGGCGGCCGCAAGCAATGTTTTGGTGTAGTCACTTTTAGGATGCGACATCACATCAGATGCCACACCTTGTTCAACGATTTCGCCATCTTTCATGACAATCACATGATCGCAAAGCAAGCGGACCACATGCAAATCATGGCTGACAAAAAGATAGCTCAGACCCAGCTTTGCGCGTAAATCCACCAGAAGGTTCAGGACAACAGCTTGGATCGAAACATCAAGTGCTGCAGTTGGCTCGTCTAGGATCAGGAATTTTGGATTAAGGGCGATGGCCCGTGCAATCCCTACCCGTGCTTTTTGCCCCCCCGAAAGCTGATGTGCGAACCGGTCCAGCAGCGGCAGGGGCAGCCCCACCAATGTCGCCAGTTCTTCGATCCGGGTTGTCAGCTGCGCCCCGCGCATGCGGCCCAAACGCCGCAAAGGCTCTGCGATCGTATGGCGCGCAGTATGACGCGGATTCAGGCTGTCAGTGGCATCTTGGAACACCATCTGAATATCCGCGCGTCTGGGGTCCTTGGCAAAGCTTCTGGCGGGGACCTTTGCTATATCATCACCGTCAAAGATGACCTCACCACCGGTTGCGTCCATCAGGCGTACCAGAATTTCCGACGTGGTCGATTTCCCGCAACCGCTTTCGCCCACAAGCCCAACACATTGGCCCTGATTTATCGTGAAGGAAATGCCCTTCACCGCCTGTACCGGGCCTGCTTTACCAGCATAGGTTTTGGTCAGATTGCGCACCTCAAGCAGCGGTTCATAGCTGATTTTTGGGATCACTTCTTCACCCCGGTCTTCTGGGGGCAGCAGGCTGCGCACGGTCTCACCTGCCCGTGGGGTCGCGTCCACCAGCTTGCGACTGTAGGGGTGCTGAGGCGCACTGAAGATCCGAACCGGATCGCCCTGCTCGACGATCACACCGTCCTTCATCACCACAATTCGGTCGCAATATTGCGCCGCAAGACCAAGGTCGTGAGTAATGAGGATGCTGCTCATGTTCCTCTCGCGGATGAGGTCGCGCACAAGGTCCATGACAGCTTTTTGTGTTGTAATGTCCAGCCCCGTGGTCGGTTCATCCGCAATCAACAGGCGCGGATCGCAGGCCAGCGCTATTGCGCAAACAACTCGCTGACACATGCCGCCCGACAGCTCGAACGGATAGGCGTTATAGCGGGCATCTGCGTCGTTGATTTTGACGGCCTCAAGGGCTGCAATCGCTTTGGCGCGCGCATCATAGCGGGTGGCGCGGGCGTGGTGGCGCAGCACGTCTTCGATCTGGTGGCCGACCTTGCGGATAGGGTTCAGTGCCGCGCGGGGGTTTTGGAAAATCATAGAAACCTCACGGCCCCTGATGTCACTCATTTCGCGTTCCGTCGCACGGCGCAGATCAATACCTGAATAGGTCGCCTCGCCCGCTTTGATCACCCCGCCCGCATCCAGAATACGCATGAGGGCATAAGAGGTGACAGACTTGCCCGAGCCACTTTCGCCCACGATCCCAAGTATCTCGCCTTTGGCCACGTCAAAGCTGATGCCGCGCACAGCCTCCACTGCGCCGCGGCGGGTCTGGAAAGAGACGGCGAGGTCTTTGACGGATAACATATTGCTCATGTGCGTTGACGCGGATCAACGATGTCGCGCAAGCCGTCCCCCAAAAGGTTAAAGGTGAAGACTGCGATCATCAGCCAAAGACCGGGGAAAACTGCTAGCCACCATTCGCCCGAGACGATGAAGTTTGCACCCTCGGCTACCATGATCCCCCATTCGGCTGTTGGTGGACTGACACCCAACCCGATGAAGGACAAGCCGGCAGCATTGAGGATCGCCCAGCCAAGGTTCAGCGATACTTGCACCATCATCGGCGGCAGCGCGTTTGGAAAAATATGCAGAGCCAGCACACGCAGGTCCGAATTACCCGCTAACTTGGCTGCACGGACAAAGCCTGCATCGCGGCGGATGTTGACCTCGGCCCGCACAAGGCGGGCATAGAACGGCATGTTGATGATCGCTGTTGCGTAGATGATGTTCTCAATCGTGTTGCCTAAGGCCGCCACGATCCCCATTGCCAGCACGAAGAGGGGAAAGGCCATGATCGTATCCAGAAACCGGTTCAGGATGATATCTGGCCAACCGCCCCAATATCCCGCAATACATCCCAAGATCGAGCCCACGACAAAGGACAGCGCGACTGCCGCAACCGAGATCGACAGATCCAGCCGCGTTGCCACGATCACACGGCTGAACACATCGCGGCCAACGTTGTCGGTGCCGAACCAATGCGCAGCCGAAGGGGGTTGCAAGGCATTCGAGGCATTGGTGGCGAGTGGATCATATGGGACCAATGCAGGGCCAAACACCGCCGAGAAAATCAACAACGCAAACATGCCAAAGGCAATCAGCGTCACGGGATTGGCCTTAAGCACATAAAGGATGTGATCAAAGTTACCGCTGGTCTTGGCGGCAGGCTCTTGCGATGTATCAGTCATTTGGAGGAAAATCCGATCCGCGGGTCTATCGCTGTATACAGAAGGTCAATCACAAGATTGAGCGCCACAAACAACAGCGCCATAGACAACACAAACCCCTGCACAGCGGCGTAGTCAGAGACCACAAGCGCCTCAACGGCGTAGGACCCAATGCCCGGCCATGCAAAGACCTTTTCCACCAGAACGTTTGCGCCCAATGCAAAGGAAAATACCATGCCGAGGGTTGTCACCACAGGCAGCAAAGCGTTGCGAAAGGCGTAGCGGTACAGGATGGTTCGACTGGAAAGCCCTGCTGCGCGGGCGGTTCGGATAAAGTCCGAGGACAAAGCTGTCAGCATGGCCGCCCGTGTCATCCGCGCAATCGGTGCCAGCGTGAACAGGGCCAAGGTCGTCGCGGGTAAGATCAACTGTTTCGCCGCACCGCGCCATGTCTCCCAGTCGCCCATCAGGGCTGCATCAATAAGGTAAAAACCGGTGACATGATCCGGATCGAGATAGATGAAATCAAGTCTGCCCAGTGGCGAAGGCGCGATTCCCAAAAGGTAATAGAAGATATAGATCAGCAAGATTCCTGTGAAAAACGTAGGCAAAGACACGCCAGCCGTCACCACCACGCGGCACAGATGATCCACCCATGTGCCCGGACGGGTAGCCGCCAACACCCCGAGCGGCACAGCAATCAAGATAGCGAGCAACAACGCTGTAAGGGTCAGCTCCAGAGAGGCCGGCAAGCGCTTGGCGAGATCCTCGGCCACAGATCGCCCACTTAAGAGTGACTGCCCAAGGTCCCCCTGCACCAAGTCCCCGACATAGATGAAGAATTGCTGCAAAAGTGGTTTGTCCAAACCCAAGGCGACGCGGGTTTGTTCAATAGATTCAGTGTCGGCCGCCACCCCTGCAAAATACACCGCCGGATCGCCGGGCAGCGCGCGCGTCAGCAAAAAGCTGATGATAACAACGCCGATGACGACGGGGATGGATTGGGCTACGCGCAACAGCGTTGCGCGTAGCCGAGGGGAAGCGGCAAGCATCACTTATGCGCGCGAAATTGGACGGACGTCCAACTGACGGTGGAACCAGAACTCATAGCCCTCGGCCCCATTCATCGCCACATTCAGCGCCGGTTGATACAGCGGAATTCGTGGCAATTCATCCAGCACGATTTCGAACATGCGTTTGATTTTTGGCGCATATTCTGGATCGTCCATCGGCATGTGCAACGTAGCATTCGTAAGCTCTTCGATCTCTTCGTTGCGGTAGTTGGACGAGTTGAACAAGTGACCGTCTTGGTAGGCCCAGAAGAAGTAGTAATCTGGTGTGTTCAGCCAACCGCCAAAGTTCTCAAGATGCAGCGGCAAGCGCTTTTCGACCAACACAGCCGTCCGCCAGTTTGCACCTGGGATCTTTTCGATGGTGACATTAATCCCGATATTCCCAAGGGCCTCTTGCACCAACAGTGCGGTCGGCTCCATCCAGGAAGCTAGGTCCAAGCTGATTGACAAGGGTACATCGAAGCCATCTGCATAGGCAGAGGTGGCCATTAGCTCCTTCGCCTTTTCGATGTCGGTGTAATACTGCGTCTTGCGCGGCCAAGCGGTGTCGTTGATCTCTTCTTCACCGCCCCACATTGGCAAACCGCGACCGTAAGCTGCGGCCTGAAAGATATCCTCGTACGGGATGGCGTAGGCAATGGCCTTGCGCACGTTTGAATCCTGAAACGGCTCAAAAGCGAAGTTCGGGCAAAGGCAGTGGATACAGTTCTCGACCGGGGTTGAAAATACATCCAGCGTCTCGGACAGCTCGGCAGCATCCTTGTCAGGAATGTCGAAAGCAACCTGAACATCACCACGTTCTACCAATGCGCGGCGGGTCGCAGGGCTTGGCACTTCGCGGATCACAACGCGCTTGAGTGCGGGGAGCGGGCCACCGACCCAATCGTCGTTGCGCTCATAAACAAGTTGCTCGCCGGGGGTCCACCGGGCAACTTTATAAGCCCCCGAACCGGCGGGTGTCGTATGCAGATATTCTGTTGCCCAAGGATCATCCTCGGTTGCATTGGCCAAGGCCTCGACCGAGTTCATGATGTAGGGGACGGGCACCGCTAGATCGGGAATCGTCAGTTTGGAAGCGCGGTCCAGTTTGATCACGAAGGTCTCTTCGTCGACCGCCTCGAATTGGTCTGGCCGCTCTAGCCCGCCCGCTTTCATCTGAACGGTCGGGAAGCCACCAACAGAGACGGCGCGATCAAACGACCACTTCACGTCGGCGGCTGTGACCTTGCGGCCATCCCAGAACGTGGCGTTCGGCTTTAACTTGAAAGTCAGCGTCAGGCCATCCTCAGATTCGCTCCAGCTTTCGGCAAGTTCAGGTTCGATGACTTGGTAATCGTAGGAATAACCACCATCGGGGGTCTGTTTAGTTCCAAAAGACAGCAGGCGGTCATAACAGTTGATGCCCACCTGATAGGACGCGCGGCTTGTGCCAGAGCGATGCAAATCAAGGCTGTTGATCGTTGCCCCGGTCACCACAACCAGCGTGTCGGACCCTTGGGCCGCGGCAGGCATCGCGCGCAGGAATGGCAAGACAGAGGCGCCAGCGGCACCCATTTTGAGGAAATTGCGTCGGGAGGTTTTATCAGTCATTTCGTCTCTCTCTGTTGGCATGCATTTTTTTTGGATTCGGCATTTAGAGAAAGTTTGCGTTAGATAAGCGTGTACTTCTAATGCTATAAAATCACATATGCGATGCGCATTTTGCACCACTCTCTGAAAAGGCATTTAAATTGAAGTACCTAAAGACATTTGAGCTGATCGAAGCTGTCGTGCGTGCCGGATCAATCCGCAAAGCTGCCGAGGACACCAATCTAACAGCGTCTGCGCTTAACCGGCGGATCCAGAATTTTGAACAGGAATTTGGTTGGCCGATCTTTGAGCGCCTGCCGCGCGGGATGCGGTTGAACCCCGCCGGAGAGTTGTTGATGCAGCATATCCGGTTGCAAAGAACCGATCTGGCGCGGGTGCAGTCACAAGTTGCAGACCTGTCTGGGCAACGGCGCGGACATGTCTCGATTGCCTGTTCGCAAGCGCTACTGCCCTATTTCATCCCCGAGCAGATAGCGATCTACCGCGCGGAACACCCCGGCGTCAGCTTTACGGTCAATGTGCGCGACCGCGCGCAGGCCGAACAGGATCTTGCATCTTTCAGCAGCGATCTTGCGCTTGTTTTTGAGCCCGTTCATCTGGTTGATTTTGAGGTTCTTTTTGCCCTGCCTCAGCCGGTTCATGCTGTGTTTCGATCCGACAACCCTCTCGCGGGTAAAACTGATTTGCGCCTGCGCGACTGCTTGTCACACAAGCTGGTTTTGCCCGCCCCCGCCTACGGCGTCCGCCATCTTCTGGAAACCGCGGCCGCCCGCAAGGGACGCACACTAACACCAATCGTTGAGACAGAATCTTTTGATTTGATCAGGCACTATGTGACCCGTGAAAATGCCGTCGGCTTCCAAATTCCAATCGGCCTGAGTACCGAAGAACAAGCAACAATTGCACATTTGCCATTGTCCAAAAAAGACCTCCCCGTGGGACGTCTGCTGCTTGGCCAGATGAAAGGGCGCGCCCTGCCCGTGGCCTCTTCAAAGTTCGGCCAACAGCTTGTTGCGGCACTCGCCCACTGGACGGATCAATAACGCCCCCTCCACGCATGCACAGTGTGGGTGATGCAAAATTTGCACCATTATGATGCGATCTTAGCAGAAGACATCAGCGATCTCTTGCGTCCAAGGTCATCCTTAAGACACACGGGACGATCGATATTTTCCCGCTAACAATTCTGCCTCTTAAGAAGCATCAAAGGCCGTCGCATGAGCACCAAACGCACGCTTACCGCAGATCCTTATGCATGGCCCTACAATTGCGACCTGCGCCCGCGAAATACCGCGCTCGTCATCATCGACATGCAGACCGATTTTTGCGGCGTCGGGGGTTATGTCGACAAAATGGGCTATGACCTGTCGATGACCCAAGCTCCGATCGCACCGATCAAAGCGGTGCTGAGCGCAATGCGCGAGAAGGGCTATCATATCATTCATACCCGCGAAGGTCACCGCGCGGATCTTTCGGACCTGCCTGCCAACAAGCGCTGGCGCAGCCAGCAGATTGGTGCAGGAATTGGCGATCCTGGGCCTTGCGGCAAAATTCTTGTGCGTGGCGAACCCGGCTGGGACATCATTCCAGAGCTCTATCCCGCCACGGGTGAACCCATCATCGACAAGCCCGGCAAAGGCAGCTTTTACGCAACAGATCTGGAGATGATCTTGCGCACACGGGGCATCGAAAATCTAATCCTTACGGGAATAACCACCGATGTTTGCGTCTCAACCACAATGCGTGAAGGCAATGATCGGGGCTTTGAGTGCCTCGTGCTGTCGGATTGCTGCGGGGCGACCGACAAGGCCAACCACGATGCCGCCCTCAAGATGGTGACCATGCAAGGTGGCGTCTTTGGGGCCGTGAGCGATAGTGCCACCGTTTTAAGGCAACTGCCATGAGTACCGGGTTCAAAAGTCACTTCGTGCATGCTGAAGCGGCTACCATTGTGGGGCTGAGCAGAGAGCCTTCTGGATGAACTGTGTGGCCGCCGCCCTCCCCTTTAGTTTTGACTTTGACCCTGCCACAACCGCGCTGATTGTCATCGACATGCAACGCGACTTTATTGAACCGGGGGGATTTGGCGAAACGCTGGGCAATGATGTCTCGCTTTTGCAGGCGATCGTGCCAACAACGGTGCGTCTGATCGCGCTTTGCCGCACCCACGGCTTGCCTGTGATTCACACGCGAGAGTGCCACAAGCCCGACTTGTCTGACCTGCCTGCCGCAAAGCGGAACAGGGGAACGCCTAAACTACGGATCGGCGACCCCGGCCCAATGGGTCGCATTCTGGTGGCAGGCGAAGATGGGGCTGACATCATTGAGGCCGTTTATCCTATCGCTGGCGAAGTGGTGATCGACAAGCCTGCCAAGGGGGCTTTCTATGCCACCAATCTTGCCGAACATCTTAAAGCGATAGGTGCCAAAACGCTGATCTTTGCTGGCGTCACCACCGAGGTTTGCGTGCAGATGACGATGCGCGAGGCAAATGACCGTGGCTATGATAGCCTGCTGATCGAGGATGCCACCGAAAGCTACTTTCCCGCCTTCAAGGCTGCCACCCTAGACATGATCCGCGCGCAGGGTGCCATTGTCGGCTGGACCGCCACCTGCGCCCAACTGGAGGTGGCTTTGAATGGATGATCCTCTTGTGATGGGCGATCTGATGGGCACATGGCAGAGCCTACCGTTCGCCCCTTTCCGCGAAGGTGTTGAGGTGTATTACATCAAGCAAGGTGCTCCCGCGCTGGCCATCTTGCGCTATGCACCTGGCGCAAAAGTGCCGCTACATTTGCATGCAGGGCTTGAGACGATCTTGGTTCTTGACGGCGTGCAATCCGACGAACGGGGTGATTTTGGCAAAGGTACCGTGCTCTTGAACCCTGAAGGCACCACCCATTCTGTCTGGTCCGAACACGGATGCGCCGTACTGATCCAATGGGAACGACCCGTTCAATTTCTGGAGTGACGGGCGAGATGCCCCGACCGCACGCAGCAGCAGGTCGCCCTCAACTGCGCCAGATAGCTTCATACTGTGCGATGATATCGTGCATACGTGCAGGTCCAAAACTTGGGTCGTGGCCGCCATGCACGACAGAAACATCCAACGCTTTCAACTTTTCGAAAGTTGCAATGTAGTCAGGCACGCTCATCCCCGGTCCTTCGTATATCAGCGGCCCGTCATAAATCGCATCGGCGGCAAACAACACACCCGATGCCTCTTCAAACAACCCGATCCCCCCCGGAGAATGACCCGGAAGATGCAGCACTGTGTAGCTGTGATTGCCCAGATCAACCACGTCGCCTTCATTCAGCAAACCGGTCGCTGGGGCACCGCGCAAGACGTAGGTTTTTGGATCATAGCCCGCATAGGGAAGCGCATCGATCAGCAATTCGTCAATCGGCGGGTAGCCTGCGTCGAGAAAGGTCTGCAGAAGTGATGCAGGAATATCGTCGCGATAAAGCGATGACAGCCCCGAAGGCGAGGCCATCTCGTCAGCCTCAGCAGGATGCACAAGGCGGGTGTCAAATTCATGTACGCAGCCGATGTGATCGATATGGGTATGAGACGAGACGCAGATGATGTCTTTGGCCGGATCACGGCGTAATGTGTCGAGATAGGGTTTCAGGGGCACGATCCCCATTCCCGTATCCACAATCATATCGCGCGCGCTGCCTTCAACCAGAAACATGTTGGCCTGTTCCAAGACATGCACGTGAGGTTCAAGAATGAGCGTCGTATGGTCATCGATCTTTTTCGAAGTGTACCACTGGGTGGCAACGGGAAGTGTCATCTCGTATCTCCGTTCTTGGCCATATCACATCATCGTCGGGCGCAAGCGCTATCTTGAGACGCAAGACTTACCTCTGCCAGTATTTTGTGACCTTAGGCGGCGATCGGTGAAAACTGCACGTGCAGATCGGGCATAAAGATCAAAATTTAAGCACCCTCTGTGCCTTCATGACCGTTTGCCCCTCCGTTTCGGTGCCGCGCCTTCATTTCCACTGACGGGTAGTGGCGCTGGCCCCGCTTTTGGTCTCTGATCAGCATGAGAAAAATTTATGATCTGACCTAAGATGAGGATGCCGCATTGGACTTCAAACCGCCTTCGGCCCCGAACCCACTCGCGCCTCGGTTTACCGAAATCGCGACCTTTATGCGCATGCCCATCGCGCAGTCTTTGGAAGACGCCGAGATCGGCATGTTCGGAGTGCCTTATGACGGCGCGCTGACAAATCGTGCGGGCACCCGACATGGTCCTCGCGAGGTGCGCAATCAATCCAGTCTGATGCGAGCCATTAACCATGCCACACGGATCAACCCGTTCGAATTGGCAAAGATCAGGGACATGGGCGATGTCCCCTTCACGCGCATGTTTGAAATCGAGGCGACGCACAACGAGATTGAGGCCTTTGCCGCTATGTTGATCGGCGCAGATGTTCTGCCCTTTGCGATTGGTGGGGATCATTCGATCAGCCTGCCCTTGCTGCGCGCCATTGCCAAAGACGGGCCCGTTGCCTTGATCCATGTAGATGCGCATGCCGACACGACCGACAGCTTTCAGGGGTCCAAGTTCAACCATGGTGCCCCGTTTCGCCGGGCTGTCGAAGAAGGCCTGATTGACCCAACAAAGACCATCCAGATTGGGATTCGCGGCACACAAAACACCGCCGATGGATGGGACTTCTCAGAAAGCAGCGGCATGCGCGTCGTGTTTTGCGAAGAGTTCCACGAAAAGGGGCCCGCCGCTATCGCAGCGCAAGCCCGCGCGCTGGTGGGCGATATGCCCGTTTACCTAACTTATGACATAGACAGCCTTGATCCCGTTTATGCCCCCGGCACCGGCACGCCGGAAACTGGCGGCATGACCACGCATCAAGCGCAAGTCTTGCTGCGCGGCTTGCGCGATCTGAATTATGTCGGCGCGGACCTAGTTGAAGTGTCCCCGCCTTTTGATGTCGGCGACGTGACTTCGCTTGCGGGGGCTGCACTTGCCTATGAAATCCTTTGTCTGCTGGCGGAAGTGCGCAGCAAGAGGGAATCGTGATTGCCTGCGAGACGACATGAAAACCCTGACCCGAGAGGACCTGCTTGATGTTTTGACGGGGTGCACGATCCTGGGCACTGGCGGTGGCGGAGACATGGCCGAAGGGATTGGTCTGATCGACGACGCGCTGGCCAAAGGCAAGATGTTCAACATGGTGACGCTCGACGAGGCGCCACCGGACGCGCTGATCTGCACGCCCTATATGCTAGGCGCAATATCCGCTTTGCCCCCAGAAGAGGAAGCAGCCTACACCCGCCTGCCCCGCATTGATGCACCTGCGATCCTGCTGGCTTACGCGCGGTTTCAGGAATACCTTGGGCACGAATTTTTTGGAACGGTATGCTGCGAGCTGGGCGGGTCAAACACCGCCGTTGCATTTTATGCAGCGGCCATGTCGGGACATATGATCATCGACGCGGACCCAGCAGGGCGCGCCGTGCCAGAGATTACCCACTCCACCTATTACATCAACGACCTACCTGCAGCACCTATTGTACTGGCCAATGAATTTGGCGAAGTTATGCTTTTGGAAAATATTCAGGACGACCTGCGTGCAGAAGCGATCGTGCGGGCCCTCTCCATCGTCAGCCGCAACGACATAGCCGCCATTGACCATGCTTTAGCTGTTGAAGATATCCGTCATGCGCTGATCCCGGGCACAATCACACTGGCCCAGACCATGGGGCGCGCGCACCGCGCGGCGCATGCTGCTGGTGCCGATGTGGCCGAAGCTATCGCCCAGACAGGTGGCGGCGCTGTCATGTTTCGTGGCCAGATCAACGCTTGTGATTGGCGAACCGAGGATGGGTTTACGCTGGGGTCGATCACGATTGCTGGCAGCGGGCTGCATGCTGGTCAGACCTATCGCATCAGTCTTAAGAACGAAAATATGATTGGCTGGCTGAATGAAGAGGTGCATGCCACCATTCCCGATCTGATTTGTCTGATTGACACCGATACAAGCATGCCGGTCACAAACCCCGACTATACCAAGGGGATGTGCGTCGCTGTTGTAATCCTTCCGGCACCTGCGCAATTCACCACTGCGCGTGGATTGGCCGCCTTTGGTCCTGCCTATGTTGGCCTGGACCGACCATTTACCTCACCTTTGAAAACCTTAGCCAAGTAACAACGGCTGCGTGCTGCGTTCTCCGGTAAAAGCGATGCTGTGCCAGAGTAGACTGTTGTCGCGTTCAAGCGTTACTTGTCCTTCATAGAACGGGTTTGTCGACAGCTCGCCGATCCCAAGCCCACCATCCCATCTACCCAGCACATAGACACTGGCAAAATGCTGATGCAATGCAGCATTCTCAGCCGTGTCGCTGTCTAACTCTGTGATCAAATCTTGAGTGGTTCCGCTTGGATCTGGACCAATCCCAAGCAAGAACACGGTGTCATTCTCAATCAGAATACCACTCATCGTGCCACAGCTGACCTTTGCGCTACGCAATGGTGGTCGAGGCACCGCTTGCCAAAGCTCGCGGTACTCGGCCAACACGCCGTCTTCAATCAACCCACCGGCATCGTCAAAAGACATCAAACCAATGTCCGACTGTTCCGGCACCCCGTGCCAGTTGATCCGGCGATGCCATGTGCATTTGCTGTCGGCGACTGTGATGTCGCCTGCGAAACCTTCGGCGTTCATCAGCCTGCGCAGTGCTGGGGCATCCAAATCGGCAAGACACGAAAGCCCTGCAATGTCCGGTCGGTCCAAAGGAATACGCAAATCTGCAAACAACGCTCCGGCTTGCAGCCAGTGCACGCGCGTCGTGGTATCCTCAAACCCCGACGCCTTGATCCAGTCTCGTTGCCAATGGCCCTGAAGATCCCGTTGGGTAATCAAGCGACGTTTTTCTTGTGCTCTAGCATCCCGGCAATCAAGTCAGCGCTTGGAAGCACTGCACCTGTCTGCAAGTATTCCATCGCGTTGAGTGATGCGTCATGGGCCGCCTGCGACGATCCGCCCAAGCAGTCTTTGGCGACGCGGCAATAATAGTCACTTTGATGCGCGTCCACGAAAGTATAATGCACGCAAACATCCGTCAGCCCCCCAACAAGGATCAATGTCTCGGCTTTCAGACCCTTAAGCAAGATTTCAAGCTCGGTCCCAAAGAAGCACGAATACCGGCGTTTGTGGATGAAATAATCCGTGTCGCGCATGTCCATTTCTTCGGCAGCAACAGGCGTGCCGGGACGCCCTTCAAGGCAATGGATATCTTCGTCACCGTCCAGCTCGCGGCCGTAGTCGATCAGGTCTTTACGGTGGATTTCCTGAAAGAAGATAACGGGAATTTCGGCCACATGGGCCGCGTCCACCATGCTGCGCGCACGTTCAAGGTTTTCATAGTAATTGGGCATGCGCGGGATGCCATTATCGTAGCCACGCATGAAAGCGGATTTCTGAATGTCGACAACAATCAAGACAGGGTTGCCAACGATCATGGGTTGCTTGGGCATGGCTCAAAGTCCTTTACTTTTTGGATTGATCTGCGCCCATGAGGCGCGGCAAGTCACCCCAACGGGCGACGGCAGAAAATACGAGGATAGAGACCGTCAAGAAAGTGATCGCGGCCACCGCCATCGTTGGCGTGTAGCCATTGCGCAGTGAGTTGAAGATTTGCAACGTTACCGTTGAATAGGCCGAGGCCGAGACGAAAAAGATTACGATAAATTCGTTAAACGACAGCACCAGCACGAAGAAAAAACCTGATATCGTATAGGGCACTGTTTGCGGCAAAACGACGGTACGAAATGCGATACGTTCGGTTGCACCCATAGTCGCCGCTGCATCCAGATGCGCGCGGTCGATGGATTGCAGACCAATCGAGATAGTCACCAAAGGCAACGCCATCAGCAAGATTGCGTGGCTGATGACCCCTGACCAAATATGGCCCAACCCGCCGGTGAAGGACCAAAAAAAACCAAGACCAACGCCAATGACAATCGGTGGCACTGCAAATGGTAATGACCCAAGGCCCGCTAGTGCTTTGGACAGCTTTGATCCTGTTGACCACAGTAGATAAGCGACAGGCCAAGCGATCAAGATGGCCAATGTCGCAGCGCCAAAAGCCACTATGATCGAGTTGCTCAGCGCGTTGGTCCAGACTGGTTCCGAGACAAAAAATTCGCCAAAACGTGCCAGTGTCGGATCGCGGGGTGGGAAGAACATGCTGCGTCCGCCGTTTAGGGCTGCCGCACAAACCACTACGATGGGCATCGCCAGTACCAAGGCCGACAGGGCCATGAAAATATGTCCACCGATCCGCATCACCGCGCCTCGGCTTTGCTGTTCAACAAGTGGCCGAAGTACAAACAGATACTCGCTGAAATCAACAAGATCACGGCCTGTGCTGACCCAAAGGGCGCGTCCAGATTCGAGCCGCGAATGTTGGAATAAATCGCTACCGCTGTGGTTTGTTTATCTGGTGTGGCAAAGACACTGACCGAGACGTAGCTTCCCAGCAGGAAAACAAACAGCAGCAGTGTGGTCCCCATCAACGGCAGACGGATAGAGGGCAGCGTCACGGTGCGCGTGACCGTCCAGCGGCTGGCACCCATGGTGCGCGCGGCCTCTGACAATGATGGATCAAGGCGCGACAATGCGGGATACAAAAGAATGACGGCGTAGGGCCAGACAAGGTAGCTCATCGTAAGGATCGTCGCGAATTCAGAGGGTTTGAATTTCACGTTCCGCGGATTGGCCAGGCCGATGTCACGCAAGGTCTGAAACCAGCCCACATCCTTGAGCCATTGGGTGAGGCCACTGACCTGGAACAGTTTTGGCAGCCCCGAGTTATTGGACAAAAGAATGTCCCAGCCCATCACGATGAACACCTCTGACATCGACAGAGACGCCAGAATGAATACCAACCATATCGCCTGCTTGCTCCGTTTGAGCCGTGTCAGCAGCAGCGTGAATGGCAAAGCCGTCAGCACCGCCAGAACCGATGCGATTATGGCAAAGTAGAAAGAATATCCCAGTTGTTGGAGGTAGAGAAAAGTGACTTCGTCGGGCCACAGAATGCCGACAAAGAAGCGTTGGTAATTGTCGAAGGTAAAGGCCCACACCCATCCCGCCCCATCCACCTTTCGGCCAAAAGAGATCACGATGACCAATAGGAACGGGACGATACAGAAGACGACCATCAGCGTGCTGAGTGTGCCGTAAAGCACGCCTTTGAGTGTCATGCCTCTTACCGGAGTTTTGGGCGCGACCGCCGTCACATCTATGTCGTCAGCGATTGTCATGCCACCGCACGCGGGTACACCCGCAACGCCTCAACAGGTAGGTGTACCAGAGTCTTGTCACCGGCGACCCTTTCCATCCCGTCCGTCCCCGCGTATTCAACGATCAACGGACCGATGTCTGTCCGCAGGTGATATTCGCGCACCGGACCAAGATCCCGCACGAAACTGATTTCCGCATCAATGCAGTTCTGCCCTCGCTCGGCAACGAGGCACGCACTTTCGGGCCGGATTGCCAGTCGTACGGGGCTGCCCGTTGCGAAATTGGCGGGAACGTCCACGGTGAAACTTCCGATATTCACAGCGCCTTTGCGATACTCGCCGTCAAAAAAGTTGGCCTTGCCAATGAAGTCCGCAACAAAGGCATTGGCCGGTTTGTGGTAAATTTCCTTGGGTGGTGCGACCTGTTCAACGCGCCCGTTCGACATAACGACGATGGTGTCGGCCATTGTCATCGCTTCGCGTTGATCATGGGTGACAACGATGGTCGTAATCCCAAGGCGTTGTTGCAACAGACGCAATTCGACCTGCATCTCTTCGCGCAGTTTGGCGTCGAGCGCAGACATCGGTTCGTCCAGCAAAAACACCTGCGGTTCCTGCGCCAAAGCCCGCGCGATAGCGACACGCTGGCGTTGCCCGCCAGAAAGCTCGCCGATGCGCCGGTCCCCAAAACCGCTCAGTTGCACAGTGTCCAACAACGTCTGCGCCTTTTCCAACGCCTCAGGCTTTGCAATCCCGCCAATGGTGAGCGAGTAGGCGACATTCTCGCGAACCGTGTAGTGGGGAAACAATGCAAAACTCTGGAACACCATGCCAAACTTGCGTTTATGCGCGGGAAGATCGGTGATGTCGTCCTCGCCGAGACGGATCGTGCCACGCGTTGGATCTTCCAACCCCGCAATCATGCGCAAGAGCGTCGTCTTCCCGCAGCCTGAGGGGCCCAGCAACGCCGTCAGCTGGCCTTCGGCAAAGGTGAGATCAGTCGCTTCAACGGCACGGGTGTTTCCAAACGATTTGGAAACACCCGAAAGGATCAGGTCAGGCATCGGCGTTTAGGATTCCGCCAACATCTTGTCCCAGCTTTCCTTGATGAACGTCTCGTTATCAAGATAGGCCTCATAGGCCGGCTTGATTGACGGCGAGCCTGACACAAAGTTGAACTCTTCGTCCGTCAGGTCGGTCATCGCCTTATCGACCAAAGGTGCAGTACCGATTTTGCGGCTCATCAAGGCTTGTGTTGCAGGATCAGAGGAGAAGTTCATGAACTCTGCCGCTTCGCTCGATTTTTCTGAACCCGCAGTCAGGCACCATGAGCCGTAATCTTGCAGGTTGCCCTCTTTCGGGAAGGTCGCCTTGATAGGGAAGCCGTCAGCAGCCATAAGGTTTGCCACATCAAGATAATACTGACCGCCGATTACATCGCCGTTTTTCATGCCCTGTTCCATCTGGCTTTCTGCATTCCACCACAGCGTCACATTCGGTTTGAGTTCGCGGATCTTGTCCAGGATCGCCAGAATGCCCTCGTTGGACATCATCGTCTCTTCACCATCAAAGAAGGTGGCAGAGGTGATATCCAGCAGACCATTGGAATGGACGTTGCTCAGCCCCAAAGAAGCCTCGAACTTTTCGCTGTCCCAGAAATCTGCCCAGCTTGCGGGGGTCTCAACCTCATTGGGGTTGACCACCATGGCCGAGAACCACGACATCGCGCCAACGCCCTGCGGGCCCACAGGGCCTTCAAACACAAAATAGCTGTCCAGGTTTTCGGCCTTTGGAATGACGGAAATGTCCAATGGCGCAATCAGCCCGCCAATACGGCTGGCCTTGATCATCGAATCCCGGCCATAAAGCGAAATGTCCGTTGGGATGCTCCCTGCCGGAACAGCTTGCTGCATGGTCACCAGCCAATCTGCGGAATTAGGCTGTGTGACGCTTTCGACAGTGATGCCGGTTGCGGCTGTGAACTCGGGATAGACAAACTCCTTGAAGCTGTTTTCGAAATAGCCGCCATAAGACCCAACCTTCAGGCTTCGGCTTTGTGCAATAAGCGGTGTTCCGATGACCGAGCTTGCCGCGGCAAGGCCACCCAAGCTGACACCGGTTTTTAAAAGTTTGCGACGATTCAAATTGGCCATCTCCAGGCTCCCCAGTTTGTACAAATTACGCGACCTCCCCTCTCTTCGCGGGGGTGGTTCTGCCAACAATTCATTCACACTTGTGGCGCGCGCCACCAAACATTGGGGTTTGTTAGGGCTGCGAAAAAGAAAAATGGATGAAAAGAAGGCCAAACTGCTGGGTAATGCCTCATTTTTGCCCCCCAAGCAAAACGCGGCCGCCCATCCAGACGATTACCTTGCGCGGGCCGCCATGATTGCCTCAGCCTTGATTAAACTGAATCAAGAATAGGAAGACGTCCAATGACACCTTCAGATTATGACCAACACGCCCTAAAAATTGAACAAGCTCAATTGCCCGTAATCGACCTGTCAGGCTTGATGACCGATGACCCCGATGACAAAAAGGCTGTGGCCCGTGCGCTGGGCGATGCTGCCCGCACCTCGGGGTTTTTCTACATCACCAACCACGGTGTTCCCAAAAGCCTTATGAAGGACGTCTTTGCTGCTTCCAAAGAGTTTCATGAAAAGCCGCGCAACTTCAAAATGAAGTATTGGTCCGGTTTCACGACGCACCATCGTGGCTATGTCCCCTTGGAAGAAAACGGCGCATCCTTTCCCAAGCGTATCAACTTTAATGAGGCTTGGGACATGTCCTATGAAGCCCCTGCCGATCATCCCGATTATCTGGCGAACTGGCGGATGACAGGCCCAAACATCTGGCCGGATATCCCCGGATGGAAGGAAACGGTATCAACATACTATGACGCTGTATTCTCCCTTGGTCTGAGATTGCTGGATGCGCTAGCGCTCGAGCTGGAGGTTGATCCATCGGAGCTAACCCGCCACATCACCAACCCCACCTCTCAACTGCGTCTGTTGCGGTATATTGAGAACGACATGCCCGCGACCAAGGACCTTGTCGGCATCGACGCGCATTCCGATTTCGAGTGTTTCACAATCCTGCTTCAGGGTGCGGCGGGATTGCAGGTTATGAATGCCGATGATGTCTGGATTGAAGCTACCCCAATCGAAGGCTGCTTTATCGTCAACATCGGCGATATCTTTGAGACTTGGTCCGGCGGGCAGTTCAAATCCACCCAGCACCGCGTGAACAACATCGGTCATGAGCGGTATTCTTTGCCGCTGTTCTTTGGTCTTGATTATCACGCCGTGGTGGAACCTTTAGAGAAGTTCCGCACGCCGGAGACAATCGAAAAATATCCGCCAATCAAAGCAGGCGACCACCTGATGCGCATGTCCGTCAACGCCTTTCGCTACATGGCAGATGCCCGCGCCAAAGGAGAGCTGGTACCGGACTTTGAGGTGCCGGAAGAGAACCCGTTCAAACGCGAAGCTAGGACTGCCGCAGAATGACGCCACATCCGGATTTTGAAACGTTAGAGGTGCCCATGTCTTTGACATTGGGTGCCTATCACCTCGAGATTTTGACTGGCGCAGATGTTGAGGTGGACTTTGAGGCGGTCACTCGCTCTAGGTCCGTTTTACAAGGATTGTTCGGACCGACATGGCCCGAAGGGCTAACGCTTAAGGACAATCTTACAGACCTGCACTGGCATCACCGCGAATTCACCGCCAACCGCTCTTTTGCTTGGGTCATCCGTGATGGGGAAGGCCATTATCTTGGCTGCGCCTACCTCTTTCCTTCAATCGGCACACGCGGTACGGGGGAGGCCGCCTATTGGATGGCCGATACGGCCGAGCGTCTGGCGCACCTTGCTGGTTTCGGTCCAATGTATAAGACGTGGCTCAAAGACTTGTTGCCACCGACTTATGCCCTCAGTGTTAAGCATAATGGATGATCCAGCATATCGGCGTGTCTTATTCTAGGGTCAGCTTCTAAACCATCCAGTAGCCAACGATCGGGCCCAGTCAGGGCGTCCATTGCGCGCAGCAAGTTGGCTTGCTTTGTCCGCGAAGTACGGCACTGATCTAAGATCAATTGCCCACGTGCTATCCTGACCCTTAATCACAGCATATGATGCATTTGGCGTTCCTGTTTGCATGTGATGATATACAGGTCTGTCATCATCATACGCTGGGCATCCAACACTGCCAGGATTTACGATAGTGCGTCCATCAGGCAAGCGGACGCAGCGTGGAATATGCGTATGGGCGCATAAAATGAGACTTGCTTCCACGCCTTCTGCTTCTGTTTGGATTTCTTCCATTGTGGCGGAACGCACCGCTCCGTTTTGTTCCACATGCTCAAGCCAGTAGGTTGAATCACTTGCAGGCGTTCCATGGCAAAGAAAAACATCATTGAAAACAGTGAGCGTCTTTGGGAGGCCCGCAATCCAATCAAGGTGAACCTGATCGAGTTGGTCAAATGCTGCTTTGTCCGAAGGCCCCATTTCCGAGGGGTCTTGTTCAATAAGATATCGGTCGTGATTGCCACGAATTGACGGAAAACCCCGCTCCATGAGCAAAGACGCCGTTCTGCCTGCTTCGAGTGGACCGCTAAAGAAATCTCCAAGGTTTACCGCCGTCGAGAGATCCAGCTTATCCATATCCCGAAGGACAGCCTCTAAGGCAAGTGCGTTCCCATGGATATCGGCAAGAACAGCAAATCGCATGGGTGTAACCTCACATCATTTGGTTGTTTGGGCGCATAGCCAATTTTGAAATCCTATGCGCCGTGGCTCAGGTTTCCACCTCTATCAGCGCCACAACCTGACCCAATTGAAGCGCCTGACTAGGGGTTGCGCGGATTTCGCTAACCCGTCCGATAACCGGAGCTTCAACAGTCATTTCCATTTTCATGGATTCCACAATTGCGATTGTCTGACCGGCCTCGACCATGTCACCGGCAGCGACAACAATCTTCCATAAACTGCCGGGAACGGGGCTTTGCACCCCGACAAACCCATCAGGGATTTCCGTTTCTTCCTCTGATTCTGCGATCCCATGATCTGGTGCGAAACTATCCAACCCTTGCTCTTTCCAACGCTGGCGCTCTGCCTCGAATGCCTCTTGCTGCGTTGTTTTGAAGCACGCAATATCCGCTGCCTCACGTGCAAACCCCTGTTTGTGGTCGGCCCATGTAAATGTCGTCTCTTCGATCTTTACGGGATATTCTCCGTGTGGAAAGGCAAGGCGCGCCTCGATCAACTCCTCGTCCGATACTGGGAAAAAGCGGATCTGGTCGAAAAAATTCAAGAGCCAAGGTTGCTTGTCAAACGCCTGCGTGCGTCGCCATGTGTTCCAAACCTGAATAGTACGCCCGACAAGCTGATACCCTCCCGGCCCCTCCATCCCGTAGATGCACATATAGGCACCACCGATGCCAACGGCATTTTCGGGCGTCCAAGTGCGGGCCGGATTGTATTTCGTGGTCACCAAACGGTGGCGCGGATCAATCGGGGTCGCCACGGGCGCACCAAGATAGACGTCCCCTAAACCCAGCACCAGATAACTGGCATCATAGACGATCTTCTTTACCGCCTCTTCGTCCACAAGCCCGTTGATTCGGCGGATAAACTCAATATTAGAAGGGCACCAGGGCGCATCAGGGCGCACTAGATCTTGGTATTTGCGCATCGCAAGTTCCGCCTGTGCATCCCCCCATGACAGCGGCAGATGCACGATGCGCGACGGCACAGTGATATCTTCGGCCGCAGGAAGCACCGCTTCGATTTCTTGCAAAAGCCCCAGCAGCTTACTACGCGACAGCTTGGTGCTGTCGTAGTGGATTTGGAGCGATCTGATGCCCGGCGTCAAATCAATCACCGGCAACTTGGCCTCTTGTACCGCCAGCATCAGCAAGTGTACGCGCAGGCGCAACTCGATATCCAACGTCATCTCACCATACTCAACGAGTAGATTGTCGTCGCCCTGCCGCCGGTAAACGACGGGTATTGGCCCAGTCTCATCGCGCCCCAGAACAGCCGAGCCTGCACCAGTGATGGCAGGTGCCACAACCGGATCATCAATGCGCACGACGGGAACAAACCGAATGGTATCACCCGGCCGGAACTGCCCCATTTTCCAAAGGTCCTCGGCTGCAATCACCGCAGGGCTTACAAATCCGCCAAGACTCGGACCGTCCGGCCCTAAAATAATTGGCATATCACCGGTGAAATCAATCGCGCCCACAGCATAGGCATTGTCATGCAGATTCGACGGATGCAGTCCAGCCTCGCCACCATCGCTGCGCGCCCATGTGGGGGCAGGTCCGATGAGCCGGACGCCAGTGCGATCAGAGTTGAAATGTACGCGGTAGTCGGTTGCGAAAAACGTCTCGATATCGCCGTCCAAAAAGAAATCCGGCGCGCCATGTGGGCCGTAAAGGACCGAAACCTGCCATGTCGTCGTCAACGCAACAGGCTCCGGCTGTTGCTCTGACGTGCAGGGCGTCGCAGCGATATGCAGCACGTCCCCGGTCTGGAGCGTGCCCATGGCGTGGCCGCCAAACTGACCCAGACCAAAACACGCACGCGAGCCAAGGACCTCTGCCGCGTCAAAACCGCCGGCAACGGCCAGGTATGAACGTTGCCCCGGCCCCTCGATCGCGCCGATCCGCAGGGTTGCCCCTTGGGGGACATCGATGACTGGTCCTTTGACACGCACCTCATCAAGAGCCAGCGTCATATCGGCCCCCGTCAGTGCGACGCGTGCAGCACTCAGGAACCGCAGCGTTGGCCCCGTCATCGTAAGCTCCAGCGCTGGGGTGTCTGGGTCATTGCCCAGCAGGCGGTTGGCATTGCGGAACGACACCGCATCCATCGGCCCAGAGGGCGGCACGCCAACATGCCAAAGGCCTTGGCGCCCCGGCAACTCCTGCAAGCTGGATTGCGCACCAGGTGCGATGACTTCGATGCTATTGGCCGAATATGCAAAATTATTGAGCGCAGTTGTTGTCACCTGCCCGGACGTCAGAATGTCAGATGCAGCGATTGCGCGCAGATAGTCCAGATTGGTCTCGATCCCTGTCAGCTTGGTCGCAGCCAATGCGTCCTTCAATGCCGCAATTGCAGCATCCCGATCCGCGCCTGTGACGATAATCTTGGCCAGCATAGGGTCGTAAAATGGGCTGACATCCGTGCCCGTTTCAATCCATGTGTCAATCCGCGCCGTGTCGGGAAAATCTACATGCGTCAGCCGACCAGATGCGGGGCGAAAGCCGGCGTGTGGAACTTCTGCATAAACACGTACCTCGATAGCGGCCCCTTTCGGTACAAGCGGTGTATTGGGCAAAACGACCTCGCCCGCGGCCTGACGAATCATCCATTCCACCAGATCAATGTCAAAAACGGCCTCTGTAACAGGGTGTTCGACCTGCAAACGCGTGTTGACCTCTAGAAAGTAGAACGCTTCACGGACCGGATCGTAAATAAACTCCACTGTCCCGGCAGAGACATATGACACCGAGGCACAAAGTGCTGTTGCCGCCTCGTGCAAGGCGCGGCGGACTGTCTCTGGCAGTAACGGTGCGGGTGTTTCCTCGACCACCTTTTGGTTGCGCCTTTGCAAGGAACAATCGCGTTCACCGAGCGCGATTACACGCCCTGCGCCATCGCCAAAGACCTGCACCTCAACATGTCGGGCATCCGCGACAAAGCGCTCAAGGAACACGCGCGCATCCCCAAAGCTGGCTGTTGCAGTGCGCCCTACAGTCTCGAACGCTGCGCGCAGCGCTGGCTCATCCGCGCACAGCTGCATGCCGATGCCGCCGCCTCCTGCGGTGCTTTTCAGCATGACTGGATAGCCAATGCGCGTGGCTTCCTGCAGGGCCTCTTCGACAGTATCCAACAGGTCAGAACCCGGCAATAACGGCACGCCTGCCGCCTGCGCGAGATCGCGCGCGGTATGTTTCATGCCGAAGTCACGCAGGTGATCAGGGCTTGGTCCGATAAAAGTAATGCCCCCTTCAGCCAACCGCTTGGCAAAGCCTAGGTTCTCGGACAGAAATCCATAGCCCGGGTGCACCGCTTGTGCACCGGTTGCCTGACACGCCGCGATCACCGCATCCACATCAAGATAGCTTTGGGTGGCGGGTGCTGGCCCCAGTCGCACAGCCTCATCGGCAAGCCGCACTGCAGGTGAAAACCGGTCCGCATCAGACCAGACTGCGACCGACGCGATGCCCATTTTGCGCAACGTCTTGATGACGCGTACAGCGATTTCGCCTCGGTTGGCGACAAGTACCTTGGTGAACATGCTCTAGCCTTCAATCACAACGCGGATGGGCGTCGGATCGAAGCCATTGCAGGGGTTATTGATCTGAGGGCAGTTGGAAATCACACAAAGCACGTCCATTTCTGCGCGCATTTCAACGTGATCGCCGGGCGAGGATATGCCGTCATCCACTGTCATCGCGCCATTGGCGCTGATCGGCACATTCATGAAAAAGTTGATGTTGGCGACAATATCGCGCTTGGTCATGCCATACCGCCCCAGCTCAAGAATAAAGTTCTCGCGGCAGGCGTGCTGATAAAGCGTATCATGCCCAAACCGGACCGTGTTGCTTTCGCATGAACAACATCCAGCAGAAGTATCATGTCGCCCTGAAGTATCCGCCGTAACGCTCAACATCACGCGGCCTTCGGTGGACATGACTTTGCTGCCCGTAGTGATATAGGCGCTGCCCTGCGCGCGCAGGGTGTCTTGGCTGGAGTAGCGCTCGGTGTAATCATCAGCGCAGTAGAAAATTGTATCGATGGCCTGCTGGCCTAAGGTATCTTCAATGCGGATTGTCTGACCCTTTTTCACGATACCGGACCAAGGTTTTTGTGCGGGAATGTCACATACTTGTTCCAAAATCTCAGCCCTCTGCCTTTGCGTTGTTTTCAAAGCCACGTTGGGCCTCCGCTGTTGCCGTGCGGCACAAATCATCTGGCGGCACCGGCACTGCCTTAAACTTGGTAACCTCCAAAGGCGCGGGCACGTCGCCTGCGCAGGGGTCCAGAGGATGCGGACAATTGGACAGCGCTACAGCCAAATCCATCTCGGCGCGCAGTTCGACCCAGTCACCGTCGCCGATCATACCGCCATGCCATTCAAACTGGCCTTTGGCATCCACACGGACAGGCGCGAAAAGATTCAGTAGGGGCATTAGATCGCGCCGATCCAGCCCCAGCTTGGCGGCGGCCAGAACCATGTTATCACGCGTATTGCGCAGGTTTGGGTCACCGTATTGCGCCACTGTCGCAGGCGTCGATCCCCCTGTCAGCGCATCATGCGCGCCTGAACTATCCTCGACAATCGACAGCATCACGCGCCCCATGTCCGAAAACACAACGCGGCCTTTCTTCAACTCAGTCGTCCATTGCAGTTTAACCGTATCAGGCAGATTCATCCGCTCAGTCGTGTCGTTTGCCGACCACGCGGCCAACGCCACAGCAGACACAGGTCCTTGTGGCGAAAGGCGCAGCACTTCGCCCTTGGCAAGGCGCAGCGTGGTGTACCAGCCACCTGGCACGCTGCGCAACGTCGCGAGTGATCCCGCCTCGGGGTCCGGCGCGGGGCGCATGCTTGGGGTCGCCGGTGTCTTGGGCGAAAACGCTAGCCCGATGCGTTGGTGTTCTTCATAGCGTTGCCTGTCGGCGACGATTTGTTCTGTCGTGCGGTGGATGTGCATATCAGATCTCCGTTGAAGGGTCGGGTCGTCCCGTGGGTGGCGCGTGTGGGGTTAGGTCGTCCCAACCAAGCGCGTATTCTGTTTGGAAAATTGTGTCGCCTCCGGCCCTGCGCGGAGGCCAAATGTCGATGTCCTTGGTAATAGACGCCCCATAACGCACGGCCTCCTCAGGCAGCGTCCGAGTGCGGCCAAGGGCAACCACACGGGTGCCAAGGGTGAAGGCCTCGCTTAGATCATGGGTCACCATCACAACGGTCATAGGCAGTTCGTTCCAGAGCCGTTTCATCAAACGGTGGATGTCAGACCGAATTCCGGGGTCCAGCGCGCCAAAAGGTTCATCCAACAACAGCACGCGTGGCTTCATCATCAGGGCTTGCGCGAGGGCAAGGCGCTGCTGCATCCCGCCTGACAGCTGCGCGGGGTACTTGTCTTCTGATCCAGCCAAGCCAACTTCGGCGATCATATGTTGCGCCGCATCCTTCAGGATACGACGCGCCGCTCCGAAAAGCTGCCCCCAGATGCGCTCTGATTGTAGTTCAGGGCCCAACATCACATTCCCCAGAACCGTCAGATGCGGAAACACCGAGTATTTCTGATAGACTACACCACGATCCGGTCCCGGTTCCTGCGGTAAGGCTGTGCCATCCAGCAAGATCGTCCCACGTGTTGCCCTTTCCTGTCCAAGCAGCAACCGCAGCAGAGTCGACTTTCCACATCCCGATGGCCCGACCAGCGCCACAAAGGACCGCGGTGCAACATCAAAGCTCAGGTTTTCAAGCACGACCTGATCGCCATATTCTTTCCAGACATTTTTCAGGGTCAGCGCGGTCATCTGCTCCCCTCCAATTCCGACCAAGGGAACAGCCGACGCCGCAAGCGATCAATGGCGAAATCTGCACTGGCCGCCAAAAAGGTGATCCACGCCACGTAGGGAAAAATCACGTCCATCGACAGATAACGGCGCACCAAAAAGATGCGGTAGCCCAGTCCGCTGTCGGCGGATATTGCCTCGGCTGCGATTAGGAACAGAAACGCGGGTCCGAGTTGTAGACGCAAACTGCTCAGCAATCTTGGCATGACCTGTGGCAGCACAATGCGTAGAGCAATCAGCCAGCTTGAGGCCGACAGCGTTTCTGCCTTAACGATCTGTTCGCGCGGCAAAGCCAGCACTGTTTGTGCCAGATCCCGGATCATGATCGGAGCGACCCCGATAACGATCAGCGCAATCTTGGACGCCTCACCCAAGCCCATTGATATAAAGAGGACCGGCAAAAGCGCCAGCGGCGGCACCATCGAGACGAAATTCACGAAGGGCACAAGTAGCGCGCGCAGGAACGGCAGGATGCCAACGCCAATACCGATGATCAGCGCCAGCACGGTTGAGATACCCAAGCCCGCGCTCAGCCGTTTCAGGCTGGACCATGTGTCTGTCCAGAGAAGGTAGTCGCCCGTGCGCCGGTCCGGCGTGAACGCCATCAGATCGACCGCAGCCGCAATACTACTCATGGCTGGCAACAACTTGTCGTTCGGATTTTCCGCCAACCGCGCAGCCGAGCCCAACAGATAGGCAAAGATCAGCAGCGCAAAGGGCGCGAACTTCAAGGCCGTCGCCAATGGCGCCGACAGTTGTTGATTGATCAGACGCATGGCAGCACTTTCCGCTTAAAGGGCGCCGTCGACCGCCATTTGCATGTATGTGTTGTCAAAGCGGAATTTCACATTGTCCGTGTCGCCCAGAATTGTGCCGTCTGGCAGTTCGATCCCGATCGCGTCCTGAGACGTCGCACCGGGCGTCAACAAACCTTTGTCAAAGAGGAAGGCACGCACCAGGTCCATTGTCGCGCCCAACTCGGAAGAGCTGGTGAAGGCAACCGCCTCTGCGGGGTCGGCAAACAGCTTGGTTGCGGCCATCTGTGCTTCAAAACCTGCCTGATCGGTGCCAGAGGCCGCACCCATCGCCGCGCGCGCAGCCGCGCCTTCTTCGGTGTCGGAGGTCATCAAAGCGGCGGTTTCATACCAGATCCCCGCAAGGGCTTGCCCGAACTTGGGATTGTCAGCCAGCACATCGGTATTGGCGACCATGAGGTCGATAATCTCGCCCGAGATTTGCGAGCTGTCGAACACCTTGACCGCATCGGGTAGTGCGACAATCTCGGAAACCATTGGGTTCCATGTCACCATTGCCGTGACATCCGCCGTCTGGAAGGCACCAACCATGTCCGGATCAGCTGTGTTGATTACTTTCACGTCTCGCTCTGACAAACCCACACTGTCGAGCGCCCGCGCCAGCAGGTAGTGCGACACAGAGAACTCAACCAAGTTGACATCGCGCCCCACAATATCCGCCAATCCGCCCGCACCTTTGATGAATACCGCGTCATTTCCATCCGAGAAATCGCCAACAATCACAGCAGTCGTATCAACGCCGCCCGCTGAAGGGATCGACAAGCCATCCATGTTGGTCAGCGTAACCGCATCATAGCCGCCCGCAGTATACTGGTTGATCGATTCCACGTAGTCGTTGAACTGCGTCACCTCGATGGAAATGCCGTATTCCTCTGCCCATTTATCGACAATCCCGGTGTCAGCGGCATAGCCCCACGGCATCCACCCTACATAGATTGACCACGCCACTTTGAAGTCTGTCTTTTCCTGCGCCCATGAAGCCGGTGCAAAGCTAAACGCGCTAAGGGCCGCAATCGTAGTGAGTGTCAGTCTGCGTATGATGGTCATTGAATTTCCCTTTCAGTTTTTCAAAAAGGGATGGGCAACAAGACATCGCGGCCAATCCCTTGGCTGTGCGAGATCTCCCGGGCTTTTGTCCCGCCGTGCGACTGAGGGGTATGGCTCTCCCACCAGCTTTGGCTCTCGGACCAGACACGTGTTGCCACGCCGGAACCCTAGCCAATATTCTCAAGATCAGGATTTGTCAGAACGACCGCTGAGGCAAGCGCAGGCGTGATCCAACGACCAGTTTGATTTGCGTGCATAAAAATTGCGCAGCATTTCGGTGCGATGCCAAACATTCAACCGCCAAGCAGATGCCGAATTCTCACCTCCGTCTGACCCTTTGTCTTCCCTGATCGAAAACCGCGCGTCCTGTTCCGCGCCAGAGTTATCCCTGATAACGCCAAGGAATTCACTGTTCCTGAAGTGGGGAAATCTACTGCCAAGTTCCTGAATTTACGTGCATAAAACGCATCAGATTCGCCGGAAATTCTGCAATGCAGGTGAAATTTCCTTTAAATCGGCCCTTATCAGGGAAGTCCGCTAGAACCGCACCGACTAAATTGACCAATAGAGACGATCGGTAAGTCAATGGGTTGAAGCGGAGTATCGGTGCGTCTCTCTTGCGGTCGCTGCAAGCGATACGTTTGAAATTGCGCGGGAAATTTAACCCAAACGCGTGAGACGGGAATCCATGAAACTGAGTGGTGACCCCGATTGGATTCGAACCAATAACCTGCCCCTTAGGAGGGGGCTGCTCTATCCAGTTGAGCCACGGGGCCTTGCAATGGTTTGAATGCCTGCCTTTCATCCGAGCGTCAACGGTACGCTGTTCTGGCTTTTGTAAGAAAGCCTCGCTAACAATGAAGAAACGACTAACAGGACTATGCATTTGACGAATACGCCGAAACGCCCGCTGACCCTGCGTGATGTATCCGAAGCATCCGGCGTCAGCGAAATGACTGTCAGCCGCGTATTGCGCAACAAAGGCGATGTGAGCGCGACGACGCGCCAGAAGGTTCAGGATGCGGCCAAGCGACTAGGTTACGTGCCCAACAAGATTGCCGGAGCGCTGGCGTCGCAGCGCGTGAACCTAGTGGCCGTTATTATTCCATCGCTCGGGAATATGGTATTTCCCGAAGTCCTGTCGGGGATATCTGAAATTCTTGAGGATACGGAACTGCAGCCTGTTGTCGGAGTGACGGATTATCTGCCTGAGAAAGAAGAAAAGGTTCTTTTCGAGATGCTTTCTTGGAGGCCATCTGGTGTGATTATCGCCGGATTGGAGCACTCTGAGGCATCGCAAGCGATGCTGCGGCAAGCGGGTATTCCGGTGGTCGAGATTATGGATACGGATGGTGAACCAATCGACCACTGTGTCGGCATTTCGCATCGCCGCGCTGGGCGCAAAATGGCGGAAGAGATTATTGCTGCCGGATACAAGCGGATCGGGTTTATGGGCACCAAGATGCCTTTGGATCACCGTGCGCGAAAGCGGTTTGAGGGGTTTACCCGTACATTGGCAAAAGCCGGGATCGAAATTGCGGATCAGGAATTTTACTCCGGCGGTTCCGCCTTGGCTAAAGGCCGTGAGATGACGGCCAAGATGATCGAGCGTACGCCTGATCTGGATTTCCTATATTACTCCAACGACATGATCGGCGCTGGCGGTCTGCTGTATTTGCTTGAGCAGGGCATTGATGTCCCAGGCAAGGTTGGCTTGGCGGGGTTCAACGGTGTCGAATTGCTGGAAGGGTTGCCGCGACAACTGGCAACGATGGATGCCTGCCGCCGTGAGATTGGCC
>Ga0115562_1000040_pt1 | contig 80351 bp, 82 predicted proteins | sample COGITO_mtgs_1105_6_FD_87200 | JGI IMG/M metagenome (GOLD analysis project Ga0115562, IMG submission 87200) | Pelagic marine microbial communities from North Sea - COGITO_mtgs_110516 | ecosystem: Environmental > Aquatic > Marine > Epipelagic | place: Germany:Helgoland, sampling site Kabeltonne...
TCTTGGGGCAGTTGCTGCATCAGTTGGTAAAACCCTTGGCCTTCAGCACCGCCAAGGATGTTTTCTGGTGGGATTTCGACGTTGTCAAAGAACAACTCGGACGTGTCTGATGCATGCATCCCGATCTTGTCGAGATTGCGTCCCCGCTGAAATCCTGCGGCACCATCGGTTTCGACCACAACCAGCGAAACACCTTTCGAGCCCAGTGCAGGATCGGTTTTCGCAGCCACGACGATGAGGTTGGCATGCTGGCCGTTGGTGATAAAGGTTTTTGATCCCGTCAGCTTGTAAGCGTTCCCGTCCCGGATCGCCCGCGTCTTGATCGCCTGCACGTCTGAGCCTGTCGATGGTTCCGTCATGGCCAAGGCCCCGACCATCTCGCCAGAGACCATTTGGGGCAGCCAACGTGCTTTTTGATCTTCTGTCCCGTAGGCGAGTATGTAATGCGCCACGATCCCTGAATGAATGCCGTGCCCCCATGAGGCTAGGTTGGCCCGCGCCGCCTCGATCAGGATTGCAGCCTCGTGTCCGAAGTCTCCACCGGCACCGCCGAATTCTTCCGGAATCGACGGGCACAGCAGGCCCAGTTCACCGGACTGTTGCCACGTGCTGCGATCCATCTCGCCTTGTTTGCGCCAACGGTCGAAATGGGGGGCCCATTCATTGGTGATGAATTGCGCTGTCATGTCCGCAATCATCTGATGCTCGTCAGTCATCCAGCCTGTCGGGCCGTGCTCAAGATCTTTCATGTCTCTCCTCCCCAGAAGATGGCGGTCAACGTTTGCGCGCCTCTAGCTCTGCATTGAACAGCCGCAGCCGCGCCGTCAGGTTTTCTTCGTGCGTGACGCTGTCGAAGTTTTCGAACAGGAACGACAGCGCTTCGCCTTCGTCCAACCCTGCCTCGACTGCGAACCGTTTGAGGCGGCGATAGCCGTCCTCGGTCATGGCGACCGGAAAGCGGCGGGTCAGGCGAAAACGTTTAGGCATCATGCACTCGCGGATAGTGTTGGGCGGGAGTGCCCGCCCAACTCAGTTTAGAAGTTTGCAGCTTCCAGTGCCATCACCGTGTCGCCGCCCGATTGGATGCGTGTCAGGTGCAGCGCTGTCGCAGGCAGTTGACGCGCCATATAATAGCGCCCTGTCGCCAGCTTGGTTTCGTAAAACTCCGGGTCAGTTGTGCCCGCGGCCAATGCATCCTGCGCCGCCTTGCCCATCCGCGCCCACATCAGCCCCAGGCAGACGTGACCAAACATATGCATAAAGTCATAGGACCCTGACAATGCGTTGTTCGGGTTCGTCATGCCCTGCTGCATAAAGTACATACCAGCCGCTTGCAGGTCCTTGGATGCCGCCTTGAGCGGGTCGAGGAAGTCCTTGTCGAATGCCTCGTCTTGGCCTGCGTTATCCTTGATGAAAGTCTTGATCAGATCAAAGAATGCCATCACGTGCCTGCCGCCGTCCAGCGCCAGCTTGCGGCCAACAAGGTCAAGCGCTTGGATGCCGTTCGCCCCTTCATAGATCATCGCGATCCGGGCATCGCGCGTATATTGTGACATGCCCCATTCTTCGATGTAACCGTGGCCGCCATAGACCTGTTGGGCCTTGATTGTGTTGTCATAGCCAACGTCGGTCAGGAACCCTTTGATAATGGGTGTCAACAGCGACACAATGCCGTCCGCGTCCTTGTCGCCTGCGCGGTGCGCTGCGTCGATCATGGTTGCGCCCCACAGGCAGAACGCCCGCCCGCCTTCGGCAAAGGATTTTTGATCCATCAGCGACCGACGGATATCGGGGTGAACGATGAGCGGATCGGCTGGACCGTCCGGGTTTTTGGTGCCGGTTACGTCGCGCCCTTGCAGGCGATCCTTGGCATAATCCAGCGCGTTTTGATACGCGACTTCGGCCTGGGACAGGCCCTGCATGCCGACGCCGACACGTGCCTCGTTCATCATGGTGAACATGGCACGCATGCCTTTGTGCTCTTCGCCCACCAGATAGCCGACGGCTTCGTCATAGTTCATCACGCAGGTCGAATTGCCGTGAATGCCCATCTTCTCTTCGATGTTGCCCACGGAGACACCGTTACGCGCCCCCAATGTGCCGTCTTCGTTCACAAGAAACTTGGGGACGATAAACAGCGATACGCCTTTGATCCCTTCGGGACCGCCGACAATTTTGCCCAGCACGAGGTGAATGATGTTTTCGGCCATGTCGTGCTCGCCGGCCGAGATAAAGATCTTTTGGCCGCTGATTTTGAACGACCCATCATCTTGCGGTTCTGCTTTGGTGCGCATCAGTCCCAGATCGGTGCCGCAATGCGGTTCGGTCAGGTTCATTGTGCCGGTCCATTCGCAGGACACCATTTTGGGCAGGTAGGTTTCTTTTTGTTCCTGGCTGCCATGCGCCAAAATCGCAGAGGCCGCCCCGTGGGTCAGGCCCTGATACATGGTGAACGCCATGTTCGAAGAACTGAACATTTCGCCCACGGCCGTGCCGATCACGTAGGGCATGTTCTGGCCGCCGAATTCTTCGGGCATGTCGAGGCCGGGCCAGCCGCCTTCCTTGACCTGTTCGAACGCTGCCTTGAATCCTGTGGGGGTGTAGACGACACCATTTTCAAGCCGGCAGCCTTCTTTGTCGCCCACAACATTCAGAGGGGCCAGCACGCCAGAGGTCAGCTTGCCTGCTTCTTCGAGGATTGCGGCGGTAAAGTCGGCTTCGAGTTCGTCATAGCCTGGGATGTCACTGCTGGTGACGTTCAAAACGTCGTGCAGGATGAATTGCATGTCTTTGGTAGGGGGCGTGTAGCGGGGCATGGTATCTCTCCATAGGGTCAATCGGCGCTTATTCAGCGGCCTTTTTCACGGCGTTCATTGAGGCAAGCATTTTCTCGCCCCACTTTAATTGGTTTTGCAGGTCTGCAATGGCTTCGTTCAGCTCGTCGCGTTGGGACACCATGTCGGCCAGACGATCGCGTGCGATCTCGTATGTGCGGGCCAATTGGGTCTGCTGCTGGTCACCCATGTCGTAAAGGTCCAGCAACTGGCGGATTTCCTCAAGGCTGAACCCGAACCGTTTGCCGCGCAAGATCAGTTTGAGCCGGGCGCGGTCGCGTTTGGTAAACAAGCGTTTTTGGCCTTCGCGCACTGGGAACAGAAGTTCCTTGGCTTCGTAAAATCGAAGGGTCCGGGGTGTGACGTCAAATGCGTCACACATTTCACGGATCGTCATGGTTTTTTCTGTCATCAGGCTCACTCGCATGTGCTGCTGTGAGCATGACATGCGGCAGTGATGGATTCGATGCAACCGGACATTGACGTTGACGTAAGTTGTACGTTGCGTCACTTTTGAGGCTTACCTAGTTTCTGGGCACGTCAAGCAGTGATGTGGCTTTAAATAGACAAGCACGCGCCAAAATCCGCGCTCAGTTCAGGGCAATATGTCAAACGGGGGCTTGATCGCGATCGTCGCTGTTTTGTCCTGCAGACATCCAAAGCTGGTCGATCGCATCTAGGTGATCCGTCGAATAGGCAGGGGCATTGTCCCAATAGCGCCCTGATTCTACGAAATAGCCAAGGTTATCTTCGTAGCTTTGCGCGCGGTCAAAGGCAGTTGGATTGGTGCGGATGCGCGGCATGTCGATCTGGCCCAGATCATCAAGCGCAACGGGCGGAAACACCAAACGGCTGTCGCCACCCGGCGCACGCACGCAGGCACATCCCTGTTGCGAGGCATGCAGCATGAGCCGCGCCGACTTTGCCTCTAGGTTGCGCAAGGTAATATCGTCGCGCAGCGGATCAGCCGACCCTTTGCCATAGAAATGCGGGTTGCCCGTTTTGGGATAAACCATGTCGCAGCCGATAAACACCATCGCCGTCGGGCGCAGGGCTGCCAGCACCCAATAGCCTGCTGTAAACGCCATCGTCGCACCGGCATACACGATCCCGCCGTAGGCATTGTTGGCCGGAACAAAATCAGCCGAGCCGACGCGCGTTTGTCCATCTGTCAGGCGCGGGGGCATCCGATCCTGGGGAAAGTCGTCTGGCGAAATGTGATAGTCCCAGTCGTCGCGCACGTTCCACGCATTGTTGATCGCAACAATCGACGAAAACAACGACTTTGGAAGGTCCCGACTTATGAGCACATTTGGGGCACTGCCAAGGATCAGTACTGTTTTCGCAGGGATCGTCATAGCCAGGGTCACCTTTTGCCGCCTGCTGCCGAACCTCTTGTTTTAGGTCGGCAGCCGCGCAGGTCAAATCCCCATCGCTCATTTGTACATTTAGTTTCGGGATGTGCAGACCGCTGCGCGCCTAGTTGGCGTTGAGCTCGTCGGCGACGCTGTCGCGCAGTTCCTTTAGCTCGGCCGTTGCTTCCAGCAGTTGCTTGCGCTGTTCTTCGAGTTCAGCCAATTGCCCGTCGGCCAGTTCGACCCATGCGCGCATTTGGGCTTCGTTGCCCTCATGTTCATAGATCATCAGCCACTGGCGGATATCTTCGAGCTGAAAGCCGAACTTACGTCCCCGCAGGATCAGTTTCATCCGCGCTCTTTCCCGCGCCCCGTAATAGCGTGAACGCCCTTCACGGTCGGGCTTTAATAGCTCGATATACTCGTAATATCGCAAGGTGCGCGGCGTCACATCGAATTGCGCGCACATTTGCTTAAAGCTAAAGCGGTCTTCTGCCATGGCTTGTCTGTCTCCCTGAGGGAAGCCTACGGCGGTAAAGAGACAAGAGCAACAGGTGCCTTGCTCTGATCTGGGTCCGCCCCCATAACGTATGCAACCGCCATCACGAGACCCGCAAAATGTCCGACAAACTCAAGCTTGCGCGCCAGTTCATAGAAGCGATCCCACATTCCCAGGATTTGGGCATGGAATTGATCGAAATGCAGGACGGCGTTGCGGTGATAACAATGCCTTATGATACTCGTCTGATCGGTGATCCCGAAACGGGTGTGATCAGCGGTGGGGCTGTGTCGGCGGTGATGGATACCTGTTGCGGGGCGGCAGTGATGAGCCATCCCGCCAACAAGGGCGGCACTGCCACGCTGGATCTGCGCATCGACTATATGCGTGCGGCCACTCCGGGTCAGACGATCACCACCCGCGCCACCTGCTATCACGTCACGCGTTCCGTCGCCTTTGTGCGCGCTACGGCCACGGATGACGACACGGAAAATCCAGTTGCCTCGGCCACAGGTGCCTTTACGGTCGAGGGGCGGATATGAAACGCCCCGAGCCCGTCCAAGTCGTCAAACAGCGCCGCGATGCAGCCTTGAATGCACTGGTGAGCGCTGTGCCTTACATTCAGTACCTTGGCGTCAGGTTTGATCGACGCGGGGATGAATTGACGGCCATTTTACCCTATGCCGACAAGCTTATCGGCAATCCAACGTTGCCCGCCTTGCATGGTGGGGTGACGGCCGCCTTTTTGGAGGTAACCGCCGTTATCACCCTCAGCTGGTCACACCTGTGGGATGATATCGAAAGCGGTACGCTCGATTTTGACCTGACCGACGCGGCGCGCTTGCCGCGACTGCCGAAAACCGTGGATTTTTCTGTCGATTACCTGCGCTCTGGTCTGCCGCGTGACGCTTACGCGCGGGCGCGGATCAACCGGGCGGGGAGGCGCTATGCCAGTGTCCATGTAGAGGGCTGGCAAGACAACCGCGACCGCCTGTTTGCGCAGGGCACGGGGCATTTTGTGATGCCTCAGCGGCGGTGAGCACGACGGCAAGCCCGACAGCTCCGCCTGCGCCCTTGACCCACAGGCGGGTGCTGAAAATTGCCCTGCCGATTGTTTTGTCCAACGCCACTGTCCCGATTTTGGGCGCAGTAGACGTGGGCGTTGTCGGCCAGATGGGCGAAGCGGCCCCTATCGGTGCCGTCGCCATGGGTGCCATTATTCTGACCACCGTCTTCTGGATTTTCGGGTTTTTGCGGATGGGCACTGTCGGCCTTGTTGGGCAGGCGGCAGGGGCGGGGGACGATGACGAGGTGTCGGCATGGCTGACGCGCGCGCTGCTGGTCGCGGCTATTGGTGGTGTGGGACTGATCCTGTTACAGGTGCCGCTGTTCTGGGCCGCTTTTCAGCTATCGCCCGCCAGTGCAGAGGTTGAAGGCCTTGCCCGCAGCTATCTGTCGATCCGCATCTGGACGGCCCCTGCGGCTATTTCGATTTATGCCCTGACGGGCTGGTTGATCGCGATGGAGCGCACGGGCGCTGTGTTCTGGATTCAGCTTGGCATGAACGGCATCAACATCGTTCTAAATTTTGTGTTTGTTCTAGGGTTTGGCTGGGGCGTGGAAGGGGTGGCAATCGCCACTGTTATTGCCGAAATCGTGGGTGCGGTCCTTGGGTTTTGGTTTTGTCGGGCGGCCTTTGTAAGGCCTGCGTGGCGCAACCGGGCGCGGGTGCTGGATCGGGCCAAGTTGGTGCGAATGGCACTGCTGAACACCGATATATTGCTGCGTTCCGCAATGTTGATGATCATCTTTTCCAGCTTTGTGTTCATTGGCGCACGGTTCGGGGATGTGACGCTTGCCGCCAATGAGGTGCTGATCCAGTTCATGTATATCACGGCCTATGCGATGGATGGTTTTGCCTTTGCCGCAGAGACGTTGATTGCGCGTGCCTATGGGCGTGGCGATCCGGCCCGTGTGCGCCGCTCGGCGTTGATGACCAGCATGTGGGGTATGGTGATTTGCGTGGTAACGGCCTTTGGCTTTTTGCTGGCGGGCCCGTGGTTGATTGATCTGATGGCCAAGGATGTCGCCGTGCAGATCGAGGCGCGCGCCTATTTATGGTGGATGGTGGTGGCCCCGCTGGTCGGCTGTGCGGCATGGATGCTTGATGGTATTTTCATTGGGGCCGCGCGCGGGCGTGACATGCGCAACATGATGGCGTTGTCATTCGTGATCTATTGGGCAGCGATATTCATCCTGTTGCCGGTGATGGGCAATCATGGGCTATGGGCTGCACTGTTGATTTCGTTTGCTGCGCGCGGTGTCACGCTGGGTGCGCGTTATCCGGCGTTGGAGCGTTCAGCTTTGCGGAACGGTGAAAATTGAGACAATTTTCGTGCGGGGCTCTGCCCCGGACCCCGTGGTATTTTGGTCAAAAGAAACGATCAGAGCCAGCGGTCAGTCTGTGTGCCCTTTGCATCTGCAACGGAGTTGAAGCCGTTTTGTTTCAGCAGATCGTCCAGACCTTGAGCGATGCGCGCGCCAAGGCTGAGCCCGCCGTAAACAAGGCCGGTGTAGAGTTGCACGGCGCTCGCGCCTGCAGTGATCTTGGCATAGGCTTGTTGTGCCGTGCTGATGCCGCCGACGCCGATCAGCGGGATGTCTGTCAGGCTATGCAGTTTTGCCAGAACGCGCGTCGATTTTTCAAACAGCGGCGCGCCAGATAGCCCACCCTTTTCCGCGCCGTGTTTGCTGCGCAGTCCTGTGCGGTCCAGCGTTGTGTTGGTGGCGATGATTGCGGCGATCCGCGCGTCTTGGGCCACTTTGGCGATATCGGCGAGGTCCTGATCCGTCAGGTCAGGTGCAATTTTGAGGAATACGGACACCTTGCCGCGTACCTGCATTACACCGTCAAGCAGTGCGGCCAGTGCCATCGGTCCTTGAAGGTCGCGCAGTTTTTCTGTGTTCGGGCTGGAAACGTTGACAGTCGCAAAGTCTATGTGGGGGGCGCAATGTGCCAGCACTTTGGCAAAATCCTCGGCCCGGTTGGCGCTGTCTTTGTTTGCCCCGAGGTTCAAGCCCACAGGTACACCTTTGGGCCGTTTGGACAGGCGGTTGGCAATGGCCTCCATCCCGTCGTTGTTGAATCCGAACCGGTTGATCGCGGCATGATCCTCGGTCAGGCGAAACAGGCGTGGGCGCGGGTTGCCGGGTTGCGGGAGGGGCGTTGCGGCTCCGACTTCGATCCAGCCGAACCCGGCCTGTGACAAGGGCGCGATGGCCGTCGCGTTTTTGTCAAACCCTGCCGCCAGTCCCACAGGATTTGCAAATGTGAGGCCAGCAATCTCTGTACGCAGCCTGTCGCTGGTCACCGGGCCGGGCAGGTCCGCAAGCGGCGTATGCACGGCGCGCAGGGCTAGACCATGCGCGGTTTCCGGATCAACGCGGCGCAGTGCTGCCATGCCCAATTGTTCGATCTTGCGTTTCATCCGAAAGACGCCCCGCTGTCGGCTGGTTTGGTACGGATCAGGCGCGATGTTGCAACGGCGGCCTGACGGTGCACGACGGCGCGTTGATAGTCTGCGTCCGACACCATGGCGAGGAAAGCGTGCGCGCTGGGGTAGCGGGCGATGAACATTGCATCCCATGCTTCGCCTTCAGGGCCGATCAGCGTTGTTTCAAAAGAGGCCCGCCATGCGATACTGCCCCCGACTTTGCGCAGGATCGCAGCGGTGTGTTTGCCGTAGAGTTGGTAAGCCTCGGCCCCGGTCAATCCATCTCGGGCAAGGTCATGATCGCCGGGGTAGTTGGCAAGATCACGGAACCGCACGAGGTTCAGCATGTCGATGGGTTGGTCGCGGTTCAACCCTTTGAACGCATCGAATTTGGGTCGGGTCGGGTCGATATGATGATCGTTAATAACTGTGTCGCTCATGCGTTGAAACCGGCACCTGCCGGGAATTGATGCACGCCGTCTTGCAGTGGCAAAGGTTGTGCCCAATGCACATCGGCAATCCGCATTTCGCGGTAGAGGTGCGGAAACAGCGCGTCACCGCGCGATACTTCCCATTTGAGATCGTCGCCAAGTGCATCCGCATCGACCGCGATCAGGAACAGTTCGTTCTGGCCTGCAAAATGTTTGGCCGCTGTTTCGGCGGCTTGGGCCGCAGTGGAAAAGTGAATGTAGCCGTCTGCAACGTCGATGGGTGCACCCGTCGATGTTGTGTTCTGGCGCAAGTGTTCCCATTCATGGGCGCGAAAGATTTTGTAAATTAGCATGGGTGTGCGTTGCCCTAACTTGGATTGCCCGTCAAGCGGCGCAACAACCCGGCGGAAGGCCTCTGCGCCGTCAACAAGTGTCAGCGTGTCGCCCGATACCGAAAAGGTGTACCGAAATTCGCCACCATAGATGACGTCAAAGACCAGTTCATCGCCGTCCACGGTGACGGATGCGCGCGTTTCGCCGGTGCGCATTGTATTGGCGTTGATTTCGAAGATGCCGAAGATGTCGATTTCGCCCGGTTCTGACAAAGTGAAGGTGCCGTTGGTGCGGAAATAATAGTCGGCACCTGTGCTGTCCTCGATCCAAGTGCCTAGTACCGTTTCGCCTGACCCAAGCAGGCGGGTGTAGCTTTCGGGGCCCCAGACCATGGCGTCTCCGCCTGCGGAGAAACGAACAGGAAGATATCGCGTGAAGTTGCGCCAAAACCCGTCGTCTGTAAATTCGACCAGTTGAGGTTTGCCATTGGGCAAGGTGCGTTCCCACCGTCCGATCAGGTTGGCGGGCAAGGAGGCCGTGACGGGCGGCTTTGGGATATCAAACATGATGATGTGATGCCCGCCGCCTGCCTTTTGGTCAAGAGCACCGTGCAGGGCGGTGGTTGCGTCAACAAGGCACAACTGGCTTTGACTCTGAACGCGACTTGGAGTCAGGATATGCTCACAACCAACCTGGGAGATAATTGATGAACCGACTGTTCTTGAGTGCTGCGGCGATTGCGCTGAGCGCCGGAGCCGCGACGGCGGACTATACACTGCACATCCTGCACACGAACGACATGCACAGCCGGATTGAATCGATCAACCGCTTTGATTCAACCTGCAACGCCGAAGACGAGACTGAAGGCAAATGCTTTGGCGGTGTGGCGCGCGTGAAAGCGGCCATCGACAGCAAAAAAGCGAGCCTCGGCAACCAAAACGTCGTGGTTCTGGATGCTGGTGACCCGTTCCAAGGTTCGCTGTTCTACACTACTTACAAAGGTGCGGCTGAAGCTGAGTTCATGGAGCAAATGGGCTATGACGCGATGGCCGTGGGCAACCACGAGTTTGACGATGGCCCGCCGAAACTGGCCGACTTCATCGACATGGTGACCTTTCCCGTGATCTCGGGCAACCTCGATCTGAGCGGCGAGCCACTGCTGAAAGACAAGGTGCAAAACCATGTTGTGCTGGACGTTGGCGGCAAAAAGATCGGCGTGATTTCGGCGCTGGCGACAGATACGGTTGAAACGTCCAGCCCAGGGCCAAACGTCGTCTTTCAGGACGAAATCGAGGCATTAGCGGCTGATGTTGCAGCGCTTGAGGCGGAAGGGGTAGATATTATCATCGCTCTGAACCACGTTGGCTTGAACAAGGACGTTGCAATTGCCGAGGCGGTGCCAGGTATCGACGTTGTGATCGGCGGTCACAGCCACACGCTGATGACCAACGGCGATGCGGAAACACCATCCTATCCGATGATGGTCGGTGATACGCCCGTGGCACAGGCTTATGCCTACACCAAGTATCTGGGCCACCTGACGGTAACCTTTGATGACGCAGGCAATGTCACTGCCGCCTCTGGTGATCCGATCGTTCTGGATGCGTCGGTTATGCCGAATGAAGCGTTCCTCGCGCGTATTGCTGAAATGGGCGCACCCATCGAAGAGATGAAAACCCGCGTCGTGGCTGATGCTGCGGATGTGATCGGTGGAGACCGCACAGTGTGCCGTGCCATGGAATGTTCCATGGGCTCGTTGATTGCAGACGCGATGTTGGACCGTGTGGCCGATCAGGGTGTTGAAATCGCGATCCAGAACGGCGGTGGTATCCGTGCATCGATTGATTCTGGTCCAATCACCATGGGCGAGGTGCTGACCGTGCTGCCGTTCCAGAACACATTGTCCACGTTCCAGGTGACTGGAGCGACGATGGTGGCCGCACTGGAAAATGGTGTCAGCCAGATCGAGGATGGCGCGGGTCGTTTCCCACAAGTCGCAGGCATGAGCTATGCGTTTGATGCAGCACAACCTGCCGGGTCGCGTATCAGCGATGTGATGGTGGGCGGCGCACCCATTGATCTCGACAAGCTCTATGGCGTTGTGTCCAACAACTACGTGCGCAATGGCGGTGACGGCTATGCGATGTTTGTCGATGCGCAGAATGCATATGACTTTGGCCCTGATCTGGCCGATGTCACGGCTGAATTCCTCGCGGCGCAAGGGCCGTTCACGCCCTACACAGACGGCCGCATTGTCGCAAAGTGATGGTCGGGCGCAGTCGTCTGCGCCTTAAGTAATTGAAAACCCCGCCGGCAATTGCCGGCGGGGTTTTTGTTTGCGCAGTACTGAACCTAATAACATCGGCGTATTTTGCAGATACATGCACCCAGCAGGCTTGCCTGAGGCCGACGCCCCCGGCATGTTTACAGCCATGTGCGGACGATTTTCAGTAACATTGCCGACAGACGCCATGGCGCAACTGTTTCAGGCGGTGCCTGCCAACGATTTGCCGGATGTGCCGAATTACAACGTCTGCCCCACGAACGCGGTGCATACCGTCACGTTGCAAGACGGTCAGCGGCGGCTTGGGGCCATGCGTTGGGGTTTTATCCCACATTGGTACAAAAAGCCGAATGACGGCCCGCTTTTGATCAATGCGCGGGCCGAAACGATAGCTGAAAAACCTGCGTTTCGTGCCGCGTGTCGCGAACGTCGTGCCGTGATCGTGGCGAACGGGTTTTATGAATGGACGCGGGACGGTGAGGCGCGCTTGCCGTGGTACATCACCCGTAGTGACGGCGCGGCCTTGGCGTTTGCTGCAATATGGCAGTCATGGACGGCCAAAGACGCCGATGCGGATCAGATGCGCACCGCTGCGATTGTGACGACGGCGGCAAATGCTGCGATATCGTCCATTCATCACCGTATGCCGGTGATTTTGGAACCGGACGATATTGCGCTTTGGCTGGGCGAACAGGGCAAGGGCGCGGCCACGCTGATGCGGCCCGGCCCCGAGCACACGTTGCGATGGCACCGTGTCGATACGCGGGTCAATTCCAATCGGGCGGCAGGAGCCGACCTGATTGATCCGCTTGATCCGGCGTCCATTTAGTTCAGCGGCGCGGCATCAAAGCTAAATTCACCTTGGACCTGATATGAGCCATCGTTGCTTGAGTTTTTGTTGTAAAACGTAGCTTCCATGTCTGACGTAATGGAAATCACGGCTTCGCTGGTGTCTTGAATGTCCTCGATTGCCCATGCTTCGCCTTCTGCAATCACATCATGCTCTTGGCCTGACATGTTGATGAATCGGACGGTATCACCCGACGAGACATAGGTGATTTGTGGAAAATATGCGTCGGGCAGGATCAGAACCGTGTGTTCGGTCGCGGCCGCTGCATGTGTTGCAAACAGGGCGGCGGTGACGGCCAATATGGAAAACGCGCGCTTCATGGCAGCACTCCTTTTTGTGTTCGGGTTTGTATTCGGGCGCACCCGAAAGTCAGGATCATCTGCGCATGACGATGCAGGGCCATTTTGGCGAATTTGCGGCGACGGAACGTCAGGCCTGGGTGACTTGGGTCAACAGCCACGCTCGGAACGACCGCAAACTGGGCGGCGACGGGCGATCTGCGGGCCACACAAGGTAATAGTCGCCAATGCTTTGCCCACTGCCCGCTGCCGCGCGTATCAATGCGCCGCTGTCCAAGTGAGGTGCCGCCACAAAGGTCGGCAACAGCGCAACTCCGAGCCCATGAACAGCGGCCTGCGCCATCGTCGAGAACTGGTCAAACACCATGCCCGGTGCCGTCGGAGCACTCAGGCCTTGGGCCGAAAACCAGCGCGCCCACGCGCGGGGGCGGGTGTCGAGATGCAACAGGGTCATGGCATGCAGTTTTGTCGGATCACCGTCCTCACTCAGCATCGATGGCGCGGCCACCGCGACGACGTTTTCCGGCATGAGCGGCAAATAGGCGGCTCCCGGCCAATCCTTGCGCCCAAAATGAATAGCTGCATCAAAGGCATGGGTGCGAAAATCAAAGGGGGCCAGACGGGTCGACAAGTTCACTGTGACTTCTGGATGGGCACGCGCGAAATCTGCCAAACGTGGTGCCAGCCAATGCATCCCAAAGGCCGGCAGGATCGCAAGGTTCAGGGCACCGCCCTCTGGGTTTGCCCCTGCCGCGACTGAGGCCGAGCCGAGCCGGTTCAATACCTCACGCACCTGTTCCACATAGGTGCGACCGGCAGGGGTCAGCACAAGGCTGCGGCCCTGCCGAGCAAACAGCGCGGCCCCTATCTGATCCTCAAGGGTGATGATCTGACGGCTTATGGCGCTTTGTGTCAGGAACAGTTCCTGTGCCGCCGCCGTCGCTGACCCCAGCCGCGCGGCCGCCTCAAAGGCCAAGAGCGCCGGGATCGAGGGAAGATAGCGACGGTGCGCGAACATATGCGTTTTTCTCATGGATTGCAGGACAAGCCATCGTTAGAACTTTGCCCCGATATCTGCAATACTATGCCAAACTTATGCCCGCCAAGGAGAGTGACCATGAACGCCGAGACCAAAATCCTCAAAGCCAAGGACGCCCCGGATCTGGGCAGCTTTGACTGGGCAGACCCTTTTCGCCTATCAGAACAGCTAAGCGAAGATGAGCGGATGATCCAAAGCTCTGCGGCGGCTTACGCCCAGGAAAAGCTGGCCCCGCGTGTCGTAGGCGCGTTTGCAGATGAAACCACCGACCCCGAAATTTTCCGCGAGATGGGTGACATGGGACTGCTGGGTGTGACCCTGCCTGAAGAATACGGCGGGCTTGGTGGATCTTATGTGTCCTACGGTCTTGTGGCGCGCGAAGTGGAGCGGATCGATTCGGGGTACCGGTCGATGATGTCGGTACAATCCAGCCTCGTGATGTATCCAATCTATGCCTATGGTTCCGAAGCGCAGCGCGAGAAATTCCTGCCAAAACTGGCAAGCGGCGAATGGATCGGGTGTTTTGGCCTGACGGAACCCGACGCGGGTTCCGACCCCGCGGGCATGAAAACGACCGCCAAGAAAACAGACGGTGGTTACGTGCTGAATGGTGCGAAGATGTGGATTTCAAACGCCCCGATCGCGGATGTATTTATCATTTGGGCAAAATCCGAAGCGCACGGCGGTAAAATTCGTGGTTTCGTGCTGGAAAAAGGCATGAAAGGTTTGTCCGCGCCCAAAATACAGCAAAAGCTGTCGCTGCGCGCGTCCATTACGGGCGAAATCGTGATGGAAGGCGTTGAAGTGGGCGAAGATGCGCTGCTGCCCAATGTGCAAGGTCTCAAAGGCCCGTTCGGCTGTCTGAACCGGGCACGCTACGGGATCAGCTGGGGCGCGATGGGCGCTGCGGAATTCTGCTGGCACGCCGCGCGCCAATACGGATTGGATCGCAAACAGTTCGGCAAACCACTGGCGCAAACACAGCTGTTCCAGAAAAAACTGGCGGATATGCAGACAGAAATCGCGCTGGGCCTGCAGGCGTCACTTCAAGTGGGGCGGCTTATGGATGCAGCTCAGGCCGCGCCTGAAATGATCTCGATCGTGAAACGCAACAACTGCGGCAAAGCCTTGGATATTGCCCGCCACGCGCGTGACATGCACGGCGGCAACGGCATTTCGGGGGAATTTCAGGTGATGCGTCATATGATGAACCTTGAAACAGTGAACACATACGAAGGCACGCATGATGTACATGCCTTGATCTTGGGGCGCGCCCAGACCGGATTGCAGGCCTTTTTCTAAATGCCGGACCGGGGGCTGTTTGCCCCCGGACCCCCGAGGGTCTTCTGAAACAGAGATAGAAGAGGTCCTTTTCTTCTCTATTTTGAAAAAGTCCCCGCCTGAGGGATGCAATCAAATATTCCTGCAGGGATGCTATGGACCGCGTTTCAATTGTTCATGATAATTTTCTAAGAAAAGTCGCCGCGCGGGATGTGCCGGATGTCGCGCCTGACGGTTTGGACATTGACACGTCGCGCGCGCTTTTTTCCTCTCAATGCCTGACCCGTGCGCTCGATATTGTCAGCCGCGAAATGCAAAAGGCGGGTCATGGGTTTTATACTATAGGCTCGTCTGGCCATGAGGGGATGGCGGCCGTTGCCCACGCGTTGCGTCCAGATGATATTGCGTTTCTTCATTACAGGGACGGCGCGTTTCAGGTCGCGAGGGCGGCGCAAAAGGGCGAGGACATTTGCCGCGATATGCTGCTGAGCTATGCATGTGCTGCAGACGAGCCGACAAGCGGCGGACGTCACAAGGTTCTGGGCAGTCGCAATCTGTTCATTCCGCCCCAAACTTCGACTATCGCAAGCCATCTGCCCAAGGCTGTAGGTGCCGCCTATGGTATCGGCCTTGCCCGCCGTGCCCGGCCAGAGGGCGCGATCCTGCCGCCTGACGGCGTTGCGGTGGCCAGTTTTGGCGATGCGTCCTTGAACCATTCAACTGCGCAGGGCGCGATCAATGCTGCCGGGTGGACCAGCGTGCAGGGTGTTCCGTTGCCGCTGTTGTTCATTTGTGAGGACAACGGGATCGGGATATCGACCAAGTCGCCATCTGGCTGGGTCACCTCCAGCCTCGCCCATCGTCCGGGTCTGACGTATTTCGCGGGAGATGGGTGTGATCTGTGGGATGCTTATCGCGCGACATCACAGGCTGCGGCCTTTGTTCGGACCCATCGCAAGCCTGCGGTTTTGCATCTGCGGACCGTGCGTTTATACGGGCACGCGGGCGCTGATGTCGCCACAAGCTATCTGCCCCGCGCTGAGGTCGAAGCCGACGAGGCAAACGATCCTTTGTTGCGAACGGCTGCTGGGCTCATTGCGATGGGGATGCGCCCGGATGATGTTTGCGGCATCTATTCCGATGCGCTGGACAGGACCCGTCGCGAGGCAGCTGATGTCGCAAAGGCGGCACCTTTAAAGGGTGCAGCCAACGTGATGGTCGCTATTATTCCGCCCGCTCGCGCACACACGGCTACAAATTGTCCCAACCCCGACATCCGTGCGGCGGCTTTTGGCGGGGAAATGGCGCAGATGGACACCCCTCAGCCGATGTCAAAGTTGATCAACTGGGCGCTGACGGATTTGATGTTGACCCACCCTGAAACCGTCATCATGGGCGAGGATGTAGGCCGCAAGGGCGGAGTATATGGCGTTACTCAGAAGTTGTTGACCCGGTTCGGGCCAAATCGGGTTGTCGATACATTGCTCGACGAGCAGTCAATCCTTGGGCTGGCGATTGGTATGGCCCACAACGGCTTCGTTCCGATGCCCGAAATCCAGTTTCTTGCCTACCTGCACAATGCCGAAGACCAGATCAGGGGAGAGGCGGCGACGTTGCCGTTCTTTTCGAATGGGCAATGGGCCAACCCGATGGTGTTGCGTATTGCCGGTCTTGGCTATCAAAAGGGCTTTGGCGGGCATTTCCACAATGACAATGCACTTGCAGTCCTGCGCGATATTCCAGGCCTTATTCTTGCCTGCCCGTCCGATGGTGCGGAGGCTGTGCAGATGCTGCGCGAATGTCACCGCTTGGCGCGCGAGGAAAACAGGTTGTGCGTGTTCATCGAGCCGATCGCGCTTTATCCGATGCGGGATGTGAACCCCGGGGATGGCGCGTGGATGCGCACCTATCCGGCGGTGGGTCAGCGGATCAATCTTGGGGACGTGGGCGTGCAAGGTGACGGTGATCTGGCCATCGTAACCTTTGCCAATGGCAGGTATCTGGCGGTTCAGGCGGACATACCAAACGCGCGGCTGATCGATTTGCGCTGGCTGGCCCCATTGCCACTCGACAGCCTTCTTGCGGCCCTCAAAGGGTGTACGCATATCCTGGTGGTGGATGAAACCCGCCGATCCGGCGGTGTTGCCGAAGGCGTGTTAACGGCCTTGTATGAGGCAGGGCACCGCAACATTGCCCGCTACACGGCCGACGACAGCTTTATCGCGACGGGGCGCGCTTACGCCGATACGCTGCCCTCTGCCGAGGGGATTCGCGCTGCTGCAAAGCGGCTGATGCAGGGCGCTTAACGGTAACGTCGTCAGCGTTTCAGGGGCGCTACGGAACGCATGAGCCATAATTTGGGCGCATTTTCTTTCGCCATCTCGTCTTTTTGCACACGTGTGCAAAAAACTGTTGCCAAGAGGCGCGTGCCCTGTCTAGCCTCTGGTATCAGCTTGCTGCGGGGGACTCCGATGGCCGAAATTCAGCTACGCAATATTAACAAACGCTGGGGCTCGTTTGTGGGGGTCGATAATTTTGATCTGACCATCGCCGACCAGGAATTCCTTGTGCTGCTGGGCCCGTCTGGCTGTGGCAAGACCACGACGATGCGTATGATCGCAGGGCTTGAGGATGCCACGGAAGGTGACATTATTATTGACGGCAAACGGGTCAACGATCTGGATCCCAAAGATCGGGATGTCGCAATGGTGTTCCAATCTTATGGGCTGTACCCGCACCTGAACGTCTACGAAAATATCCGCTTTCCACTTAAAGTGCGCAAAGCCGATCCAGCGACACATGATGAACGCGTGCGTCGCGCCAGCGCGATGGTGGAACTCGACGAATTCCTGCACCGCAAACCGGCTGAGCTGTCGGGCGGTCAACGCCAGCGCGTCGCCCTTGCCCGCGCCATCGTACGCGAACCCAATGTCTTTCTGATGGACGAACCGCTTTCGAACCTCGACGCCAAGCTGCGCGTCAGCACCCGTGCCCAGATCAAGAACCTGAGCCACGAGCTGAAGGTGACCACCGTTTACGTGACCCACGACCAGATCGAGGCGATGACTCTGGCCGACCGTGTTGTGGTGATGAAACAGGGCAAAGTGCAACAAGTTGGCACGCCCACGGAAATCTATGACAACCCGGCCAACACATTCGTCGCCAGCTTTATCGGCTCGCCTGCGATGAACTTGATGGATGGCACCATGTCTGGCGGCACATTCAACGGAGACAAGGTGACGATTGCGGGTCTGCCTGCCCCAGACGGGCCTGTCACGCTGGGCTTTCGCGCCGAAGATGCGGCACTGGCGGATGTGGATGGGCAGATCACGGCCCCGATCTACACCATCGAATTGCTCGGAGACGCGACAATGTTGACGGTGCGCGCAGGCGGCCAACTGGTGTCGGTCAAAGCCAACAAGGACTACCGGGCCGAGATCGGGGACGTTGTGTCGTTCTCGATCCCGGCAGAGATCTGTCACGCATTTGACAGTACGTCGGGCGAACGGCTCGCCTGACGACCTGCCTGACCTTGGGGGCACCCGGGCATCAGGCCAATTCATGTCGGTGCAGACTTGCAAGATGCACTGACGCCACAACGCAACAGGGAGTTTGCATATGTATCTGAAGAAATTGGCACTGGCGGGCGCTGTCTCGCTTATGGGCACCTCGACTTTCGCCGCGTGCGCCTATGAAAATACCGTGCCGCTGAAATCGCTGAGCGCGGGTTTTGAAGCATGGAAAGCTGTCACAGACGCCATGGCGGAGTGCGGTAATTTTCAGGCCGAGCTGGATCAGGAATTCCGCACAAAGCAACCTGCCGCCTTTGAGGCGAACCCATCGCTCTATCAAATCGGTGGCGTGTCCAACGGCACAATCACTCCGCTGCTGAACGCTGGCACAATCCGACCGCTGGATGATCTGGTCGCCAAGTATGGTCAGAACCTGTCGCCCAATCAGCTGATCAAAGTAGATGGCAAGACCATGGCGATTGCTATGATGGTCAACACACAGCACCTGATGTACCGCGAGGATATCTTTAGCGATCTGGGTCTCGATGTTCCGACCTCCTGGGACGAAGTGTTCGCTGCCGCCGCAACGATCAAAGAGGCCGGCGTGGTCGATCATGCGATCGGTGCCACGATGAAATCCGGTTGGAACCTCGCGCAGGAATTCGTCAACATGTACCCCGGCTTTGGCGGCACGTTCTTTAACGCCGACAACACGCCAGCTGTGAACTCCGACGCGGGTCTCAAGGCACTTGAGACAATGGCCAAGACGCTCGAGTACACCGATCCTGAAGTGCTGATCAGCGACTCCACATACGTGCAGCAGCAATTCCAGCAGGGCAAGATTGCGATGTCCAATCTGTGGGCCAGCCGTGGCGGTGCCATGGATGATCCAGCCGAAAGCTCGGTTGTCGGCAAAGTCAAAATGGCTGCCGCACCGTTGGCCATGGAAGGTGGCGCACCTGCCACCACCCTGTGGTGGGACGGTGTCGTGATTGCCTCCAATATCACTGATGAAGAGGCCGACGCCGCGTTCCGTCTGGTCATGGAAGGCATGGACGAAGAGATGGTCAAAGCCAATAACGAGGCTGCGATTTGGCTGGTCAAAGGCTACGCTCCCGGTCCGCTGGCGGAAGGCGCGATTGCAACTGCAACAGCGTCGCCTGCGGCACCGCCATACCCATCGACCACACAGATGGGTCTGATGCACACTGCGCTGGGCAATGAACTGCCTGCGTTCCTGACAGGCGAGCGCGACGCACAAGCCACGCTGGTCGCCATCGAAGAAGCTTACACAACCTCGGCCAAAGAGGCCGGTGTACTGCAATAAGCAACCACATGACTGGCCGGGGCGATCCCGGCCAGTCCTTATCAAGGGGGACCGATGCAAACTGAATTCGATCATATCGTTCTGGGCGGTGGCTCTGCTGGATGCGCGTTGGCCGCGCGTCTTGCCGAACAACCGGACGGGATACCACGCATCATCTCGGCCAACACAAATGCTCCTTTGATGACGATCGGTTGGCAGATCGGGGGCCATGTAGCCGCCGCTGCCACAGAAAGGCTTGCCGCATGAAGTTCAAGACATTCTTTTGGTTCGTCGCCCCATCGGTGTTCATGATGCTGCTGTTTATCGCGGCCCCGTTGGTATCGGTTTTCATCCAGTCTTTTCAGGTGACCCAGCCCGTCATGCAACAGATCGAGGTCGAAACCTGCACGCCGGGGTTCCTCACGCAGACTTGCACAACCGAGATGAAAACCGTTCCCACAATAGACGAAGCGACCGGCAAGACGATTACCACCACCTCGTGGGTGGGCTTGGAAAGCTATCGCAACGTCTTGCAGATGGACAAGGTTTGGACTGCCATCGGAGAAGGTGAATGGCGTGACATCCTTCAGATCGATTTCTGGAAGGCGCTCCGGTTTACCCTGATGTTCACGCTGCTGACGCTGCCGCTGGTGATCGGCGTGGGGCTGATGATTGCGCTGGCCGTCAACAACGCGACCAAGTCACTGCGCGGCCCGGTCATTTTCATCTCGCTTTTGCCGTTTATCATCACGCCCGTGATCGGGTCGCTGTCGATCTACTGGCTGTTCGTGGGGGACGGTATTCTGACCGCTACGCTGGAACGCTGGACCGGGCAGGACATCGCCATGTTCGCGCAGGCTTGGACCATCGAATTGCTGATGTATTTCTACCGGGTATGGCACGTCGCGCCTTTTGCCTTCGTCATCTTCTATGCGGGGCTGCAAACCGTAAACATGGATACGCTGGAAAGTGCGATCATCGATGGGGCGAACAGGTTCGAGCGGTTGCGCTATGTGATCGTGCCGCACCTGATGCCGCTCATTATCTTCATTGCCCTGATCCACCTGATGGATTGCTACCGGGTGTTCGAAGAAGTCGTCGGCTTCCGCAGTCAGGCACATGTGATATCGCTGCAGTGGCTGACCTATGACTTCCTCGTGCCGGACGATGCAGGCAACCGCGCGGTCAGCCGGGCGAGTGCCTCGGCGATGCTGACCATGATCGGGATTGTTCTGCTGCTGATCCTGCCACTGCGCCGTACATGGCGCGACCACAAAGGGGGGGCGCACTGATGTCCAAGGCCACCGCACAGCCGATGTCACTCAGAATCGCATCGGGCATGTTCCTTGCGTTCTGGTGCCTGCTGGCCGCGTTCCCGATTGTGTGGATCGCGATCATGAGCGTGAAATCCCCGCGTGACGCGTTTGCAGCCAGCGCATGGGACGTCATCACGGGGCCCGCAACACGGGCAGCCGGCAATGGGCTGAGCATCCTGGACCTTGTGCTCGGGCTCGCCTTTTTGATCTTTGCGATCCGCTGGGCTTTTGCCGGGTTGCCTCGGATGATTGCGCGGTTTTCACCGCCAGGGCTGATTGTCTTGGGCTGGATTGTGGGCGCACTTCTGTTTGCTCTCGGGTTTATCGTGATCTTTTTCGGGGTGCTGCCGCCTGTATTTGACGCGCTCAATTCCTTCGCAGGCCCTCTCGGGACACCTGTCATCGGGCTGACCACGGAACATTACGTGTCGGTCTGGGGCGAAAACGAATTCTACCGGAACTTCATGAACTCTATGATCGTAACGGCCGGTGTAGTGACCATTTCGCTGACGGTTGGAACGCTGGCGGGCTATGGGCTGGCGCGGTCAGGTTCTAACTTGGCCTTCTGGCTGCTGATCCTCGCACTCATTTTTCGCGCGCTGCCGCATTCGGTTCTGGTGGCAGGGTATCTGCCGTGGTTCATCAATTCTGCTGAACTGCTGCGGCCAATCTTTGGGGAACTGTCGCCCACGCTTTACGGCCAACCTTGGGCTGTTATTGCAGTGCTGGTGGCCATCAACCAACCGTTTACGATCTGGATGTTGCGCAGCTTTTTCCAGAACATCCCGTCCGAACTGGACGAAGCCGCGCGAGTTGACGGCTGCAGCCACTTCCAAGCGTTCCGCCGCGTGATCATGCCGGTGATGTGGCCGGGGGTCATCACAACGGGGTTGTTCAGCTTCTTGCTCGGTTACAACGACTTCCTCGTGACCTCGCTGCTGCTGGATGCGCAAAACCAGACAATGGTCCCGGCCATTGCGGGTTATTTTAACCGCGAAACCACGACCACCGATCAGGTCGAGGCGGTGGCCGCGGCCGTTTCCATCACGGCCCCCCTGTTCCTTCTGGTCATGGTATTCCAGCGCCAGATTGTCAGCGGCCTGACGGCCGGGGCGGTCAAGGGCTGATGGTTTCTTCTGACTAAAAATACCATGGGGTTCGGGGCAAAGCCCCGGTCCGCGGGTGCAACAAGAAAGAGGCTTTGAGTATGAAAGGTTCCCGTCCGGAACAAGCGGTTTTGACCCGAGATACGGATATGACCAAGACCGGCGAAACCCGTGCCGTGATCGAAGGAATGGTGGACGGTCTGAACGATCACCGTATCGACGATATCGGCCAGTTCTTTGCGCAATCCTTTCGCTGGATGGGCAATACGGGCTGCGGTACGAAAGCGGGGCTGCAAGAGTTTCAGGACAACTGGCAGCGCCCGTTTCAGGCCGCCTTTTCTGATAAAGTCTGTGTGGACGAGGCGCGGCTTTATATGGGTGAATGGGCCGCTGCCTTTGGCCATCAAAAGGCCACGCATTCCGGCGCATTCATGGGTGTGGCCCCGACGCAGAAACGTATCGAAATCCGCTACATGGATTTCTGGAAGGTCGAAGATGGGCGGATCACGGACAATTACGTGATGGTCGATTTTCCGCATGTGTTGGCCCAGCTTGGGGTCGATGTTTTCAACGGCGAGGGATGGGAGGCGTTTGATCGTGGCGACAAGATCGCGCCCCGCCCCCAAGAATAAGGTGACGATATGACAATTGAATATTTGAAGCGCGGTAAACCCGAGACTGAACGCGCCGATGATGACGCTAAAACCCGCGCCATCGTAGAGGCCGCCTTGGACGACATCGCGGCGCGTGGCGACGTCGCCGTGCGCGAGATGTCCGAAAAATTCGACGGATACAGCCCGGCTGCGTTCAAGCTTTCACAGGCCGAGATTGACGCACTGATCGCGCAGCTGACCCCGCGCGAGTTGGAAGACATCCGTTTTGCCCAGGAACAGGTGCGCAACTTTGCCAAGGCGCAACGCGCCTCGATGCTGGACATCGAAGTCGAAACGTTGCCGGGTGTGATCCTGGGTCACAAGAACATCCCCGTTCAATCTGTGGGCTGTTACGTGCCGGGCGGAAAATTCCCGATGGTGGCCTCTGCGCATATGTCTGTCGCCACCGCTTCTGTGGCCGGTGTGCCGCGCATCATTGCGTGCACGCCCCCTTTCAAGGGCAAACCGAACCCGGGCGTCATCGCAGCAATGCACATGGGCGGCGCGCATGAGATTTACGTAATGGGCGGGATACAGGCGATTGGTGCGATGGCGTTGGGTACAGACACGATCGCCCCTGTGCACATGCTGGTCGGCCCCGGAAACGCATTTGTGGCCGAAGCCAAGCGACAGTTGTTTGGCAAAGTCGGAATTGATCTGTTCGCGGGTCCCACCGAAACCATGGTCATTGCCGATGACACGGTGGACGCTGAAATGTGCGCCACCGATCTGCTGGGACAGGCTGAACACGGCTACAACTCTCCGGCTGTGTTGCTGACCAACAGCCGCAAACTGGCTGACGCGACACTGGCCGAGATCGATCGCATCCTCACCATTCTGCCGACGGCTGATACGGCGTCGAAATCGTGGGAGGATTATGGCGAGGTCATCTTGTGCGATACCTATGACGAGATGCTGGCCGTGGCAGATGACATTGCATCAGAACATGTGCAGGTCATGACAGACCGCGATGACTGGTTCCTTGAGCACATGACATGTTACGGCGCTCTGTTCCTTGGCCCACGTACGAATGTTGCAAACGGGGACAAGGTGATTGGCACCAACCACACTTTGCCGACAGCAAAAGCGGGCCGTTATACAGGCGGGCTGTGGGTCGGAAAATTCCTCAAGACACACTCCTATCAAAAGGTCACGACAGATGCCGCCGCTGCCGAAATCGGGGCCTATGGTTCGCGGCTGTGCATGCTCGAAGGGTTTGTGGGTCATGCCGAGCAGTGCAATCTGCGTGTGCGTCGCTACGGCGGTGTGAATTTGCCCTATGGCGAAGGCGCGCCTGCGCGTGACGCCGCCGAATAGCGTGCTATGGGCGCAGTTGGGGGATTTGCCCCCGGCTGTGCCTCCTCCAAGATTTTTCAAACAGAGAAGACGGACGCCATGCCTGTCGATAACAATCAAAGGAACAAGGCGGCTGCACTGACATTGTGGGCCGCCCTTGATCGTGCGCCGGAAACGGCGCTGCCGATGCTGGATCATGTCATACATTGGCAGGGGCCATCCCCCATCGGTGTTCAGACCAGTGGCACCGGCATCGTAGAGCAGTTGTTTGCCCCCTTGCGCGCGGCACTCCCCGGCTTGCGCCGCGAAACCCACATTCTGATGGCGGGCCAATCCTCTGCCCATGAGGACGGGCGACAGGATGGCGCGTGGTGGGTCGCGGGGACCGGATATTACACGGGTCGTGCCCAAATGGCAGCCTTTGGCATTCCGCCGACGGGGCATGATCTGCGCATCCGATGGGGCGAGTTTTTGCGCTTTGATGAAGACGGTCATGTCACGCATGCTCAGACCATTTGGGACTTTGTGGATTGGTTTGATCAGATCGGGATGCCCGTCTTGCCCCGACCGAAAGGTGCGATGCATGTCTATCCCGCACCGACAGCCTATGACGGGGCGCTGGTTGCGCCGCAGGCCGACGCGCCGACTGCGCAAACCCTGAAATTGGGCCGCGGTCTGATCTTTGGCGGTCTCAACACCTTTGACGAGGCGGATTTGTCGAGCATGGGCATGGCGCGGTTCTTTCATCCGAACCTCAAGTGGTACGGCCCCGGCGGCATTGGTGCCTGCCTGTCATTGGCCGAGTTCGAAACCCTGCATCAACGCCCTTGGCTGACGGCCTTTCCAGATCGCAAAGTCATGCATCTGGAAAGCCTTTTTGCCGAGGATCGCATGCTGGCGGCCTCTGGCCCGATGGGCGTTGTCGGCCATCACACCGGTCCTTACCTGGGGCACGACGCAAGCGGCGCGGCCATCGAAGTATCTGGCCTTGATTTCTGGCTACGCACCGATGGCAAGTTCACGGAAAACTGGGTGTTTGTCGACGTGATCCACTTGTTTGCACAAATGGGCGTGGATCTGTTTGACTGCGCCTTGGGGGTGAAGCCATGAGTGATCTGCACACGGCTCATAAGGCGTTGTTGGCCCCTGTTAGGGCGGCAATGTACGATTTTGATCTTGATGCGGTGCGGGCGGCCCTGCACGCGGTCTGCGCACCTGACGTGCAGTTTCATCTGGCCTTTCCATTTGAAACCACCGTCGGAGTCGATGCCTATATCGCCAAGGTCTATGGTCCGCTGATGGCGGCCATTCCTGACCTTGAACGTCGCGATTACATCGTCATGGCAGGTCCAACCCCCGAAGAGGCCACATGGGTTGGCTGTGGCGGCTATTATACCGGAACCTTTCAGGCCCCTTGGCTCGATATTCCGGCGACGGGCCACGTCGTGCATATGCGGTTTCACGAATTCTACCGGTTTGAAGGTGGCCGCGTTGTCGAAATGCAGGCGCTGTGGGATATTCCCGAGGTGATGATGCAGGCCGGTGCATGGCCGATGGTTCCGTCGCTTGGGCGCGAATGGCATGTGCCGGGCCCCGCGACCTGCGATGGGCTGGTGCCCGGGCCTTATGATCTCACCGAAGGGCAAGCGACCTGCCACACCATCATCGACATGTTGGACCACATGAAACGCCATCCGTCCCAAGGTGGGCCAGAGGTCATGGAGATGGACAGGTTCTGGCATCCGCGCATGACGTGGTATGGACCATCAGGGATCGGAACGGGGCGCGGCATCGCGGGTTTTCGCAACTGGCACCAGATCCCATTTTTGAACGCCATGCCGGATCGTGGGCGCTATGTGGACGAAATCATATATCACTTTTTTGGGGATCGTTCCTATGCCGCCGTGACAGGTTGGCCGAACATGTATCAGACGATCACACATGGCGGATGGCTGGGTTTGCCGCCGATGGACAAGAAGATTGCGATGCGGTCCTTGGATTTCTGGCGACTTGAGGGTGGTTTGATAAGAGAGAATTGGGTGATGGTGGATTTGCTGCACATGTATGATCAGGTCGGCGTGGACGTCCTGGGGCGGATGCGTGAATTTAACAAGGCGCGTGCCGGGTTCGATCCAGTGACAGGGCGCGCGCCATGACCGATCTGCCAACGACTCCATCGTTGGATTTGACCGGCAAGCGCGCGTTAGTCACGGGCGCGTCGTCGGGCATCGGGCTGGGCTGCGCTGTGGCACTGGCAGAGGCGGGGGCGCATGTGATCTGCGCTGCGCGCCGCGCAGACGCATTGCAGGATGCGGTGGGTGCGATGCAGGCGGCCGGGTTCAGCGCCGCCGCATTACAATTGGATCAGACGGATGTCGGGGCCGTAAACGCGGCATTTGATGCACCGTTTGATGTTGTCGTGAACTCTGCCGGCCTGGCCCGGCACAGTGCCGCTGTGGATACCAAACAGGATGATTTTGACGCGGTGTTCGATGTGAACGTCAGGGCCGCTTATTTTCTGTCGACAGCGACCGCACGCGCCCTGATCGCGGCCGGCAAGCCCGGGTCGATCATTCATATCTCGTCTCAGATGGGTCACGTGGGCGGTGTGGATCGCGCAGTCTATTGTGCGACCAAACACGCCGTCGAGGGGATGGTCAAAGCGATGGCTATTGAATGGGGCAAGGCTGGCATTCGCATCAACACGATTTGCCCCACGTTTATTCGTACCCCGCTCAGTGCGCCCACATTTAATGATCCTGAGCGGTTCGCGTGGATCATGGACAAGATCAAACTGCCTCGCGTCGGCGAGGTCAGCGATATCATGGGCGCAGTCCAGTTCCTTGCGTCGGATGCATCGGCCATGGTCACCGGAACCTCTATGCTGATCGACGGCGGGTGGACGGCAGGCTGATGGGCGAAAAGGTGACAGCATTGGATGTGGCGGAACGGGCGGGCGTGTCACGCTCTGCGGTGAGCCGTGTGTTCACACCCGGCGCATCCGTGTCTGAGCGCACTGCCAAAAAGGTGCGCACCGCTGCCGAGGCGCTGGGGTATCGCCCCAACGTGCTGGCCCGGTCCCTGATCACGGGGCGCAGCCGGATCATCGGGTTGGTCGTCGCCTACCTTGAAAACCAGTTCTATCCAGAGGCGATTGAACGCCTCAGCCGTAGTTTGCAAAAACAGGGCTATCACGTCCTTGTCTTTATGGCGTCCAACTCTGGCGAAGAGGCGGACGAAGTGATGGAGGAATTGCTGGATTATCAGGTGGACGGGATCATCGCTGCAAGCGTCGGCATGTCCAACGATCTGACCCGGCGTTGTGAGGCGGCGGGCATTCCCATCGTGCTGTTTAACCGTGCACAGGATGACGATCGCCTGTCGGCAGTTACGTCGGACAACTATCACGGCGGGCGCAAGCTGGCCGAGTTTCTGGTGGCAGGCGGGCATAGCCGTATCGCACACATCGCAGGGTGGGAGGGTGCGTCGACCCAGCGCGACCGCGAGGCGGGATTTGTGGCGGGGCTGACGGCGGCGGGCCAACACCTTGCAGCGCGTGGGGTCAGTGATTTTCAGTTTGATCAGGCCAAGGCGGTTGCGCGCCAGATGTTCGCGCGCCCCGATCACCCGGACGCGGTGTTTTGTGCCAATGATCACATGGCCTTTGCCGTGATGGATGTGGTGCGCTTTGAACTGGGCCTGTCGGTGCCTGATGATGTGTCAGTCGTTGGCTATGACGATGTCGCGCTGGCGGCTTGGCCCAGCTATGATCTGACCACCGTACGCCAACCCGCCGGGCAAATGGCGCAGGCTGCAATTGATATTCTGATGGATCGCCTTGCTGATCCTGACACCAAACCGCGCCGCGTGGCGCTGGACGGCCCGCTGATTGTGCGCGGGTCCGCACGCATACCCAAAGGATGGACCGTATGAAGGGTTTTTCGAACCGCTGGAAAGACTTTCCCGACTATATCATCGGGATCACCAAAGAGATCTGGGAAGATCGTGGCATCGCGACGCTCCATCATTATTACAGCCCCGACATAGTTGTCCGCTCGCCTGCGTCTGTCGTGATCGGCAATGAAAAGGTGATTGGTGCCACGATGGCGACGCTGGCCGAATTTCCTGATCGCACATTGCTGGGCGAGGATGTGATCTGGTCTGGTACACCAGAGGAGGGCATGCTGTCCTCGCATCGGTTGTTGTCCACGGCCACGCACATGGCCGATGGGATGTATGGCAAGGCATCCGGCAAGAAGCTGACCTATCGCATTATCGCAGACTGTCATGCGATCAATGATCAGATCAACGACGAATGGCTGATCCGCGACCAGACGGCCATCGTGAACCAAATCGGTTGGGACGCCAAAGAGTTTGCTGCCGATCTGATTGCACGCGAGGGTGGGCCGGAAAAGGCGGCGCGCCCGCTGACGCCCGCCACAGATCAACCCGGCCCCTACAAAGGGCGCGGCAACGACAATGAGTGGGGCCAGAAGTACGCCGATATCCTGACCCGCATCATGGGCGCGGATATGGCTGCGATCCCTGCGGAATATGACCGGGCGGTTCAATCGGAATACCCCGGTGGGCTGACGGGGCACAGCCACGGCCCCGTTGATCGGTTCTGGATGGGGCTGCGCGCCTCGTTTCCGGATGCGACATTTACCATCGACCACCAGATCGGACGTGATGATCCATTGATGCCGCCGCGCGCCGCGATACGCTGGGCACTGCATGGCAAACACGACGGCTGGGGGTATTTCGGGGCTCCGACAGGGGCCGAGGTGTACCTGTTGGGGATCAGCCATGCTGAGTTCGGTCCATGGGGCCTGCGCCGCGAATTTGCACTGTTTGACGAAACTGCGGTCTGGAAACAGATCCTGTTGCAGACGGGATGAGATCACGATGCACTTGAATTGGAACCGTACGGTCCCTAATTCAGAATCAACCGTACATGACGCGGTTGATACAGGGGCTATGACCAATGCAACGCTATGATGAATTGATGTTCACACCTGCAGTACAGGCCTTGCAAGAGGTCGAGGGCGCGCGTGAGATGTATGCGCGCAGCTATGGGGCCCGTACCCGGCCCCTCAGCAAGGATGACATTGCATTCCTTGCCAGCCGGACCTCGTTCTATATGGCCAGCGTGTCTGAAACGGGGTGGCCCTATATCCAGCACAGAGGCGGCCCCGCTGGCTTTCTGAAGGTGCTGGATGATCACACGCTTGGCTTTGCCGACTATAAGGGCAACAAGCAGCATATCAGTCACGGCAATGTGCAGGGCGATGATCGCGTGTCTCTGTTTGTGATGGATTACCCCCGCAAGGCGCGGATGAAACTGCAAGGTCACGCCACGTTCGAGGCGGCACAGGACAATCCCGACCTCGCGCATCGCTTGGCGATGGACGGGCAGGGGCGCGTCGAACGGTTGGTGACGATCAAACTGGTGGCGTTTGACTGGAACTGTCCACAGTTCATCACACCCCGCTTTGACAGCGCCGAGATTGCGCAACTGGTTGGTCCAGAGATGGATGCGCTGAACGCGCGTATCGCTGAGTTGGAAGCCGAGAATGCACGGCTGCGAGGGGCCGGATGACAGATATCTACCGCGCAGCCGAACGCTTGATGAGGATGCAGGATGCTGATTGGCACCGCCATGCAAACCCATTGAGCGTTTGGACGCGGTTCACATGCTTGCCGCTGATGGCACTCGCGATCTACGCCCGGGGCTGGGTCGGCTGGTGGGCGATGCCGTTGTTCGTGCTCAGCGTCGGGTGGACATGGATTAATCCACGCCTGTTTGCGCCGCCTGCGGATTTTGGGGCATGGGCCTCACGTGCGACGTTGGGGGAACGCATCTTTTTGGGGCGTGACCGGTATGACGTGCCGGCCCATCACAAGTTAGCCGCTCATGTGCTGACGGGGCTTTCTGTGCTTGGGCTTTTGCCGTTGGCCTATGGCCTTGTCACTTTTGATCCCTTTGCGACAGTGCTGGGGCTGCTCGCTGTGATCCTGCCCAAACTCTGGTTTTGCGACCGCATGGTCTGGATACATGCGGACCTGACCCGAACGACACCCGGCACACCGTTGCCAACACCGCTTTTACCACTTGAAAGGACCACCCAATGACCCCCGCCGAGATGGAGCCGCGCATCGTGCGTTACGGCGATCTGATGCCCTGCAAAACTGCGTTCATCGACGCGCACACACCGGGCAGCGATCAAAAGGAAAACTTTACCATCATTGGTGGGGGCGTTTCGGAATCCCCGGACCAGCATGTGCATATCGCGATCCCGCACGGTTTTAACATCGGGGCCGCGGGCCAGCCGCCGAAGTGTCGCAACAGCTTGCATTCGCATCGCACCGCCGAAGTGTTTTTCGTGCTTTCGGGGCGCTGGCGGTTTTTCTGGGGTCGCTGGGGCGATGCGGGCGAAGTCGTCTTGGAAGAGGGCGATATCATCAACATCCCGACGGGCATCTTCCGGGGTTTTGAGAATATCGGCACGGATTATGGAATGATCATGGCCATCCTTGGCGGTGATGACGCGGGTGGTGGTGTGATCTGGGCCCCGCAGGTGATCGAGGATGCGGCTGACCATGGGCTAGTGCTGGGTGACAACGGCAAGCTCTATGACACCAAGCAGGGCCAGACGCTGCCTGATGGCGTGATCCCGATGCCGGTCCTGAGCGAGGATGAATTGACGACCTATCCCGAACTGACCCCTGCGCAGGTCGTCGGTATGGGTGTGCGTCGATACAACGACATGATGGCACTTGGGCAGCATAGCCCCTGCAAAGTGATTGGCGAAACCGGCATCATTCGGGACAAGCCGGGGTTTGAGGTGGATCTGATCACCCGCGGCAGTTCAACAGACGCGATGCACCAACATGATCGACCCTCCGTGCTCATGCCGATGCGCGGGCACTGGCGCGTCACATGGGACGGTGGATCAACTACGCTGGCACCGGGCGACACGATGAGCGTTCCTGAAAACCTGCCACACAGCGCCGTGCCTTCGATGACGGGCGAAGCGTCGCTGTATCATGTCGTGGGCACCGAAGACCGTGCGGGGCCAACATGGCAGGGTTAGACCCATTAGTGGATGAAACGCGCAGTGTTTATGAACGGCAGGCCACGGCCTACGACACATCGCGCTCACGCGCTTTGTTCGAAGCGCGGTGGCTTGCCCGTTTCAGCGCATGTTTGCCCAGTGGCGGGCACGTGCTTGACCTTGGCTGCGGTGCGGGGGAACCTATTGCGCGCTGGTTCATGGCCGAAGGATTTTCGGTTACAGGCGTAGATTACGCGCAGCCCATGCTGGATATCGCCCGCGCCCGCTGGCCCGATGGGGACTGGCGACAGGCCGACATGCGCGCGCTGGACCTTGATCAGGTGTTTGACGGGATTATTGCGTGGAACAGTCTGTTTCACCTGCGCCCCGACGAACAACGCACCTGCCTTGCGCATTTGGCGCGCCATCTTGCCCCGGGTGGATCGCTGCTGATAACCGTTGGGCCAAAGGCGGGCGAAGTCACCGGAACGGTTGGTGGCGAAACGGTGTACCATGCCTCGTTGTCGCCTGCGGCCTATGCGACATGTCTGGAAGACAACGGTTTGCGATTGACCGGCTTTCTGGCTGAAGACCCCGATACAAATGCCCATAGTGTGCTCATGGCACGCAAAGATCACGATCAGGAGACGTAAATTGACCATCCTCACCACCCATGTCGGCAGCTTGCCCCGGACCCAAGAGGTCGTTGATTTCATCTTTGCGCGTGAACGGGGCGAGGACTATGACCTTGCCGCCTTTGATGCGGCTATGGCGCAGGCGGTGGATGATACAGTGGCCAAACAGGTCGCGGCAGGCGTCGACATCGTCAGTGATGGTGAAACCTCCAAGATTTCCTACGCCACCTATGTCAAGGATCGCTATACCGGGTTTTCCGGCGATAGCCCGCGCAACGCTCCCGCTGACCTCAAGCAATTCCCCAGCTTTCTGAAACGGCTCGCTAATGACGGTGGCACACCGAAATATGCCCGCCCTATGTGCACAGGCGAAGTCAAAAGCCGTGGACAGGGCGAGTTGGAAAAGGACATTGCCAACCTCAAGGCGGCAATGGCCAATCATGGAGCAACACGTGGGTTCATGAACGCGGCATCGCCCGGCGTGATTTCGTTGTTCTTGCAGAACGACTTTTATCCGACACGCGACGCCTATCTGGCCGCATTGGCTGACGCGATGAAGGCGGAGTATGAAACCATCGTGGGTGCGGGGCTTGATTTGCAACTGGATTGCCCTGACCTCGCGCTCAGCCGTCATATGCTGTTTGCGGACCTCACGGACGCAGAGTTCGTCAAGATCGCCGACTCTCAAGTTGAGGCGCTGAATTACGCGCTGTCGAATGTGCCTGCCGAAAAGGTGCGCGTGCATATTTGCTGGGGCAACTACGAAGGTCCGCATGTCTGCGACATCGACATGGACACCGTGTTCCCGACACTGATGGCAACAAAAGCGCGCTATATGTTGTTTGAAACATCCAATCCTCGCCACGCGCACGAGTGGGCCGTGTTCCGCGACCGCGCTTCCGAAATTCCGGATGATAAAGTTCTGGTGCCCGGTGTCGTTGATACCACCACGAACTTCGTCGAACACCCGCAAGTCGTCGCACAGCGCCTTGAGCGGTTTGTGGACATCGTTGGGGCCGACCGCGTGATCGCAGGCAGCGATTGCGGCTTTGGGACATTTGCCGGGTTCGGGGCGGTTGATCCCGAAATCGCCTATGCCAAATTGCACGCACTGACTACGGGCGCTGCGCTGGTCAAATCCTAGGGCATCGGCATGGTGCGCTGGATCATGGCTTGCGCGCTGCTATGCATGCCCGCGCAGGCGCAGGAGGGCGAAATGCAACTTTCACCAAACTGGGAATACGTCGCCGATACAGTTATGGGCGGCGTGTCACAGGGCCAAGCGCGCCAAGAAATCGTTCAGGGGCGGTCTGCCATACGGCTGACAGGCTCTGTTTCGTTGGACAACAATGGCGGGTTTGTGCAAATCGCATTTGATCTGGCCAAGGGGGCCAGTTTTGACGCCAGCGACTTTACAGGCATCGCGCTGGAGGTGCTGGGTAACGATCAGGCTTATGATCTAAGGGTGCGCACACCGGCGCTGCGCAGGCCTTGGCAATCATTTCGCGCAGAATTTAAGGCACCGGGCACATGGACCACTGTCCGTGTCCCCTTTGATCGTCTGGTGGCACATCGCACGGATGCCACGTTTGATCCCGCCATGCTGCGCCGTATCGGGGTGCTTGCCATAGGCCGGGAAATGACCGCCGATATAGCCGTTGCTTCGGTTTCATTTTACCGCTGAGGGGGGTGTGCCATCCCAAGTATGCCCAAAAATTAGGACTTTCGCCCTCAAAGCGGGTCATCAGATGGGTGATTTCTATCCCCTTTATTTATTCTCGGATATGTCACTTAGTACGAATAATGTATCCTAACGTTGTTATTCTTTGTACTAAATTGTGATCTGGCCGCTTTCGCGGAAAGGGCCGTAGGCTTCTGGGGGGCCATCAAATGAGGGTCGAACGCGCCATACTGTTGGCCGATGTGTCAGGCAGTACCACACTATACCGAACACATGGCGATGAGCGCGCCAGTCAGTTGGTGTTTGAATGCGTTGAAGGCATGCAAAAAATTGCCACCATTCACGGAGGCGAATTCGTCCGGTCCAAGGGTGATGACGTTTTGTGCCTGTTTCAATCCGCAGACTCGGCGATACAGGCTGCAGGGGATATGATGACTTTCGGCGCGCGCGGCGAGGTGTCATTGCACGCTGGACTGCATTGGGGTCTCGTTGTGTATCGGGGCACCGAATTGTTCGGCGACGCCATCAACATCGCAGCACGCCTGTCGTCCCAGGCCAAAGCTAACGAAGTGCTGATGAGCCGCACTCTTGTAAATTATACCAAATCCATTGACCGCAGCACGCTGCGCTCGCTTGGGGAACACACGTTGCGCGGTATCAACATGCCGACTGAAATTCTGGCCCTGATGGCCGGTGGCGATGACGACGGTGGTGTGACCAATTTTGCCGCGCAACCCACGATGTTTCAGGCACAACGCAAGGAACAAGTGGCTAAAACCAGCGTGCGATTGTCATGGATGAATTGGGCCGAAGACATCGGTGAAGGGTTCCAGATCAGCATCGGGCGATCTTCGACTTGTGGGCTTGTCGTGCCCGAAGCGTGGGTGTCGCGCGTGCATGCATCCATTTCGGTGCGCGGCGGTATCGTGGAATTCAAAGACAGCTCATCCGCTGGCACGACTCTGGCCATCGGCAGCGCACCTGAATTCTATATCTGTCGCCAGACCGTCGCCCTGACGGGGCGCGGCACGATTGCCTTGGGTGGCGTCGCATCGGGTAATGCGCCGCGCATTGGCTATGAAGTCGTGCAAATAGGCTAAACGTCGCGCGGCGCAGGTGCCCCGCCTTCGAAATCATTGCCGTTTTGATAGTCGCAAGGTGCCTCTTGCATCTGCAGGTGCAGCCCGTCGCCAGTATAGGGATTGGCGCGGGCCAGATCCTCGTCTACCTCAATGCCAAGGCCGGGGGCCTCTGGTGGTGTAACATAACCGTCCTCGACGCGGATCGACCCTTTGATCAATTGATCATGAAACGGGGTTTCGATCGTCTCACACATCAAAATATTGGGGATCGAGGCCGCAAGCTGAATGTTGGCTGCCCATTCAATTGGGCCTGCATAGAGGTGCGGGGCCATTTGCGCGTTATACACTTCCGCAATTGCCGCGACCTTTTTCATTTCCCATATGCCGCCTGCACGCCCCAGCGCGGGTTGCACAATGGTGGCTGCACCGCTGCGCAGTATGGGGGCAAATTCGGCCTTGGTCGTCAGCCGTTCGCCAGTGGCGATGGGGATGCGCACCGCGCGTGCGACCTTGGCCATTTCTTCGACGGCGTCCGGCGGAATGGGTTCTTCGAACCACAATGGCGAAAAAGGTTCCAGCGCCTGACCCAAGCGTATGGCACCGGCAGTGGTGAACTGACCGTGGGTGCCAAACAACAGATCGGCGCGGTCCCCGACGGCGTCGCGGATGGCCTTGCAAAACGCAATTGATTGGGAAATGTCGCGCATGCCTGGCATATGGCCACCGCGCATTGTATAAGGGCCTGCAGGGTCGAATTTAACAGCCGTATAGCCCCTATCCACACAGTCCAGCGCAGATTCAGCCGCCATCTCGGGTGATGTCCAAAAGTCGGCCAGCGTATGTTTGGGCAAGGGGTAAAGATAGGTGTAGGCCCGAATGCGCTCATTCATCCGCCCGCCCAACAAGGCATGCACGGGCCGACCCCGCGCTTTGCCCAAAATATCCCAACAGGCAATCTCAAGCCCTGAAAACGCGCCCATCACTGTCAGATCAGGACGCTGGGTAAAGCCGGAAGAAAACGCGCGGCGGAACATCAATTCAATGTTCTCGGGGTTTTCACCCGCCATGTGACGCCCAAAAACGTCCTCAATAACCGCGCGCATCGCCACTGGACCGACAGACGAGGCGTAGCACTCTCCCCAACCCACGATCCCGTCATCGGTCGTTAGTTTGACCAATATCCAATATCGCCCACCCCATCCCGGGGCCAGGGGGGCAGTGACGATGATGTCGAGATCACGAAGCTTCATAAGGGGCCGTCTCTTCTTTGCTTTGAAATATCCCTAGGGAGTGCCGTAGGGACGGGGGCTGGCCCCCATTTAAGGGTTGAACATGATGACATTGCGGCGGGCCTTGCCGGCTTTGGTGTCGGCAATTGCCTCGTTGATTTGATCGAGCGACCAGCGCCCGGAAATCAGACTGTCCAGTTGCAACCGGCCCTGCAGATACAAATCCACCATCCAGGGAATATCGCGCTGGATCACCACATCGCCCATCTTTGATCCCTTCATGCCTTGGCCAAGGGCTGCCAGCATAACGGGTTCATATTCTGTCATTGCGCCTGAATGGGGCATACCAACCATGACAACCATGCCGCCACGGCCCAGGTATTTCGGGGCCTGCTCATAGGCCGGAATGGCACCGACGGTCACAATCACGGCCTCTGCCCCTTTGCCACCCAAGGCCTTATAGGCCGCGCGCCACGGTGTTGCGCCCGTGGCCAGCACCCCATGTGTGGCACCAAAGGCTTTTGCGTCTTCCAGTTTTTCTTCGGTCATGTCGACGGCCACGATGCGGCGGGCTCCGGCGATCCGCGCACCCTGAATGGCATTAAGACCCACGCCACCTGCACCGATGACCACAACGTCCTGACCAGCGCGCAGGTTTGCAGCGTTTACGACGGCACCGACCCCGGTGATGACACCGCATGCGATCAGGCTGGCGGCGTCCTTGGCGATGTCTGCGGAAATCTTGACCAGTTGGTTTTGATCTACGACGACCTTTTCGGCAAACGCGCCGCAGGCCATCGCCTGATGCAGCTTGCTAACTTCGCGTGTGCGGATCGGTCCGGCATCACCATCATAGGGCGTTTCGCAAATGGTGGGCTTGCCGCTGGCACAAGAGGGGCAGGTGCCACATGACCGGATCAGGGTGACGACCACGCTGTCGCCGACTGCCACGTTCGAGACATTGTTGCCGACCGCGCTCACGATGCCAGCCGCTTCATGCCCGTAGACCGCAGGCAGACTGCCGCCCCATGCGCCACTGGCATAGGTGATGTCGGAATGGCAAATGGCCACTGCGTCCAGCGTCACTTCGACTTCGCCCATTTCCGGAGCGCGCAGCAGAATGTCCTCGATCACGAGCGGAGCACCGAACTCGTGGCAGACGGCAGCTTTGATTGTTTGCATGTTAGTCCTTTGCTGTGCGCCATTGACCTGTCGCACATGGCGTTTCATTTCCTCGGACGGTGGCGCAGCCGCGCGCCCGTCGCAAGTGCGAATCCGACAGACTATGGTTCGTTTGAACGCATGGCATCCACCGACACCCCGATTTTTCCGGCCTGCAGGAACACCGCCAGTCCAACAGCCATCAGAAACGCCGACAGGTAGAACGACGCCCCGGGCATGTAGACAGGCGCTTCAGGCCCGGTGAAGGAATAAAACACATATGTCATCACCATAGGTGCAATGATCATGGCAAGGGCCGACACAGACGTCAGGGCCCCCTGTAATTCGCCCTGCTGATTGTCATCTACGGCTTTTGACATGATCCCTTGCAGGGCGGGCGTGATGACAGCAGGCAAGGCGGCCAGTGGCGTCAAGATCAACAACCACATCCCTGAACTGGTCAATCCGATCAGAATGAACACACCAACATCTGCGATATGCCCATAGATCACAGATCCCCGCTCCCCAAACCGGCGCAGGATGGGCCGGATCAGCCCGCCCTGAACAATGGCCATGGAAATCCCGAACAGGCCCAGTGACAGCCCGCGCATCCCCGGCGACCAGTCGAACCGTTCCAGCGTATAAAAGCTCCAGATTGCCGGATAGACGGTGAACGCGACCTGATAGATGAAAAATACCACCAACAGCGGGCCAAGCCCGGGCAGGCGTGCAAGGTATCTGAACAGCCCAAACGGGTTCGCCCGACGCCATTCAAACGAGCGGCGAATGCGGTCATCCACCGTTTCGCGCAAGACGAAATACCCAAACACCGCGTTCATCGCTGCCAGTCCCGCTGCCGCATAGAACGGCGCACGGGTGCCATATTCGGCCAGAACCCCGCCTACCAAGGGCCCAAAGACAAACCCCATTCCAAATGCGGCCCCGATCAGTCCGAAATTGGCAGCCTTTTTGCCGGGCTCCGAAATATCGGCCATATAGGCGTTGGCGGTGGATTGTGTCGCTGCCGTGATCCCGCCCACGATCCGGCCTGCCAGCAACAACCAGATTGACCCGGCCAAGGCCATTACCAGATAGTCCGCAGCCATGACGACCAGCGAGATCAACAGGACGGGCCTGCGTCCGTACCTGTCCGACAGCGCGCCGATCATTGATCCGAACAGGAATTGCATCAGCGCAAAAATGGTGGACAACAGGCCGCCCCAAAGTGCCGCAGACCCGATGTCAGCGCCCTGTAGCTCTTGGATCAGGTCCGGCATCACGGGAACGATCAACCCGATGCCCATGGCATCCAGCATCACCGTGAACAGGATGAACACGACGGGAAGTCTCACAAAGTTGCCACCCGTTTTGCAAAGGCGCGCGCGTCGGCAGGGGCCAATCCCATTTGTGCGTGGGGATCAAAAAGGCGATCGCTCAGTGCGGGATGTGCTGCTTGTGCCACCTGTGCAAGTGGCAGGTTCTCTGCAATGGCTTTGGCCACAAGCGCTTTGGTGGCGGCCTGCGCCTCGGGGCGGGGCATCTCGTGGGTCAAGGCAAAGCTTAATGCTTCGGCATGTGCCAGGCCGGGACCACCCAGATGGGCACGCATACGTGCCGAGTTCGGGGTGACCGATTGCATCAGCGGGTGCGCTGTTTCCAGTGCGGCGGCCGTGCACAAGGCGATCTGGGGCAAGACCATCCATTCCGTAAACCAAGCCGCCCCATCCCGTTGGTATTGATGCGCCGCGCTCGCTTGCAAGCTGGCGCGCAGGCCCGCCATCTGGTGGTTCAGCGCCACCAGTACGGATGGGGCCACGGGGTTCTGTTTCTGCGGCATGGTCGATGAATGGCCCGCCCCACCAAGCTGGACTTCGCCGATGTCTGATGCGGACAGGCCGATCAGGCTTTGCCCCATGGCGGCCAGCGTCGCGGTGACATCGTTCATCCACTCAGTGATCCGCAGGATTGGGCCGCGATCCGTGTGCCAACTGCGTCCCGGATCGTTCAAATTCAGCGCCTCAGCCAATGCGGCGCGTGTTGCTGCGGCCTCTGGCCCAAGCGCAGAGGCGGTGCCCGCCGCTCCGCTCAGGCTGACCCATAGCGCACTTGTGCGCAGCGTCTCCAGCCGTTCGAGTGCATCCACCAACGGGTGGCCCCATTGCGCCAGCACGGCCCCCCAAGACGTGACAGTTGCGTGTTGCCCATAGGTGCGGGCCGCCATCGGTGTTTCGGCGTGTTTGGCAGCCTCGTGGGCCATGATCTGCAAAATGGCCCGCAGGTTCGTTTCGTTCACGGCCAGCGTTTGGCGCAGCCGCAGCATCAAACCTGTGTCCATGATGTCTTGGCTGGTTGCGCCCCAATGTGCGTATTGCGCGTGTTCGGGGCCTTCCATCGCGGTGCGAAAAGCGTCGATCAGGCCGGGCACACTCACGCCGTTCGTGGCCGTGCTTTTGGCCAAGCCTGACGGATCAATCTGCACTTCAAGGCTGGCGCGGTGAATAAATGCAGCGCTGATTTCAGGAATGACGCCCTGTCGTCCTTGAACCTTGGCCAATGCCCCTTCGACAAGCAGCATTGCGCGCACTTCGGCGCTGTCTGTCCACAGCCGCCCGACCTCGCCCGTTCCGAACAATTGACCGTAAAGGGCCGAAGAAAAAACGCTGGCTGCCATATGTCAGAGATGCCCCGTAGCGGTCATGAAACCAGTGATGACGCGCGCGTATTCGTCAGGTTGTTCGACGCACGGCAAATGGCCTGCGCGACGGATCAGGTGGAACTGGCTGCCCGGGATCAAGTCAACCGTTTCGCGCACTAAATCGGGGGGCGTCGCTCCATCCTCGCTGCCTGCGATCCCAAGGGTCGGTAGGCGAAGCGTGGCCGTCGTGGCATAGAAATCACTGCCTGAAATAGCGGCTGAACAGCCTGCATATCCCGCATCAGGTTGGCGGGTCAGCATATTACGCCATAACTCCAGATCAGGGGTGCCAAGGAACGCCTTGGAAAACCAACGTTCCATCGTCGCGTCGGCAAGACGTTCGATGCCGCCGTCGTGGACACTTGCGATGCGGTCGGCCCACATATCCTTTGTGCCGATCTTGGCACCTGTGTTGGATAGAACCATGGCGCGCACCAGATCCAACCGTTTGACTGCAAGGCCTTGGGCGATCAGCCCACCAATCGACAGGCCGACCACAAATGCATCTTTGAACCCCAACTGGTCCATCAGCTTTTCGGCGTCCCCGATGAGTGCGCCCATCGTGTATGGCCCTGTCGGACAGGTCGACAGTCCGTGGCCACGTTTGTCATAACGCAGAATGCGCAGGCCCGCAGGCAGCAGCGGCAGAATTGGGTCCCACAGGCGCATATCGGTGCCCAATGAGTTTGCGAACACCACGGGCGCGCCATCTTCGGGCCCATCAATCCGGTAGTGCAGGCGAACATCGCCCAAGTCAGCCATATGCATGAGATATCAGTCCTTTAGCCGCATGTGGGCAATGATCTGGCCGTGATCCGCGGCCAGTTTGTTATGGGGTGCCTTGGGATGGCTCCCATTTTTGGGTTGTGCGAATTCACCCGGTTTGGATTTCAGGTGGCAGTTTAATACGGTCACCGCATGCCGTCCCAGCGGTATACGGTCTTTCGGGATTGGGCGGCTCAGGCGCGTCAATCGAAGGCTGCCGCCTTCATCGGGTCCCATTCGGCCAAAGTCGATATCGACCGGTTCGGGCAGCTCGCGAAAGATCGCCTTGCGCCTGTAGCGTTTGGCCGGGCCGGGAATGTGGGTGGCGTTGCCTGCGATCCCTTCGGCGTCGGCCATTTTGGTCACGTCGTGCACTGCGCTTTCGGCAAAGATTTCGTGAAAGCCAACGATGTCGGAGTTCATCGTTTGCAATTGTTCGGCCAGCCAGTCTGTATTCCATGCGTATTCTTCGGGCGTGTAGCTTTGAAAACGGTCGTATTCCTGATCCGGCCCGATCAGGTTTTTGACGTTGAAACTGGCTATGGAAAGGTTCGTCATGACAGGGTTTGCAGGCTGCGTGCAAAGATTTCCGGGTCCACGTTGCCGCCAGAAACTGTCACGATCACATCCGCGCCTTCGATTTGGTCCTGTCGATACAGGGCGGCGGCAAGGGCAACCGCACCGCCGGGTTCGGCCACCAGTTTCAGCCGCAGGAACGCCTGCGCCATGGCCCGCAGCGCCTCGTTTTCGTCCACGATCAGGCCGGGAGCACAGAGGCGGTGCATGATCGGAAAGGTAATGTCGCCGGGTTGAGGCGAGATGATGGCGTCGCAGATATTGCCAGAAGTGCGGCTGTTGCGTTCAATCTGACCAGACTGCAGCGAGCGCGCGACATCATCAAAACCCTCTGGTTCCACAGGACGGACACGCATGTTGGGCGCGTCCGCCTCTAGCGCAAGTGCAATACCGCTGGTCAGACCACCGCCACCGCAACACACCAAAACGTCCGCCTGCGTAATCCCGATGGCTGCCGCCTGTGCGGCGATTTCCAGCCCGACGCTGCCTTGCCCTGCGATCACTTCTGGTTCGTCATAGGGTTTGATCAGGGTCAGGCCGCGGTCTTGGGCGATTTGCGCCCCCATGGCATCGCGATCCTGCGTGGCGCGATCATAAAGGACCACTTCGGCACCATACGCGCGCGTGTTGGCGATTTTTAGGGCAGGGGCGTTGCTGGGCATGACGATGACTGATGGAATGCCATGCAATTGCGCGGCGTACGCGACCCCTTGCGCGTGGTTGCCGCTGGAAAAGGCGATGACGCCCGCTGCACGTGTTGCGGGATCAAGGGCTGAAATCGCAGCCCAACCGCCTCGGAATTTGAAACTGCCAGTGTGTTGCAGGCACTCTGCCTTGATCCAAACACGCCGCTCCGCAATCTCGTCGATAAAGGGCGAGTTCAGCAGCGGTGTAACACGCGCATGACCGTCCAACCGCGCGGCGGCGGCGCGGATCATGTCGATACTCATAACATCATCTCCATCCATGTGCGCAAAGCGGCGACCGCCTCTGGTTCGTCCAAAAACGGGATGTGGCCGCGATCTGGCACCTCGCCATAGACCATGTCGGGGCGGCGTGTGCGCATTTTGTTGGCTGTCGCCATGCTGAGAAGATCGGATCCAGCCCCCCTGATCAGGCAGGTGGGTTTGCCCGCCAAGGCGTCGAAAAACGGCCATAGGTCGGGGATATCGCCCCCGGCTTCGATTGCGTTGCGTAAGTGCGGGTCATAAGTGATGTCGAGACCGCCGGAGGTCTCGACGAAATGCGTTTTCGCCTCTTGCATCCAACGTTCGGCAGGGACGTTTGCAAACCCTTTTAGGACATATGGCAGCGCCATCGCCGCTTCTGCATGAGTGCGCGCGGCGGGGCGGCGGCCCAGATACTCCATTATTCCGCTCAAACCCGCGGAATCTAGTTCGGGGCCAACATCGTTTAACGCCGCACCCAGCAGCCTGTCAGGTACCGTGGCGGCAAGGCCCATGGCATTGAGCCCACCACGCGATGTGCCCAGGATTGCCGTGCTGGCCAACGACAAATGATCCATCAATTCCATGACATCGCGGATTTCAATGGGCAGGATGTAGTTCTGCCACTGCGGGTCAAAATCGGATTGACCGCGCCCACGGTAATCCAGCGTGATCAGGCGGCACGGGGGCAGGTGGGGCGTGATGTATTGAAAATCTTGCGACGTGCGGGTCAATCCGGCGAGACACAAGAGCGGCAAGCCCGCGCCCTCATCCGTATAGAAAAGTTGCAAACCGTCAGAGGTGGTGAACTGCGCCATCAGATACCCGCCAATGCAGGAATGCCCGACAGGTCATTCAGCGTCTCGTGTGGGGTCCATGGCAAGCGGTCCATAGGATCGCCCGCCCGATTGACCCACGCAGTTTTAAACCCATAGCCTGTCGCGGCGGCGGCGTCCCAACCGTTGGAGGACACGAACAGCACCTCGTCCTTGGCACAGCCAAACCGTTGCCCAACCAGATCATAGACCCGTGCATCAGGCTTGAAAATGCCAACTGACTGCACTGAAAGGCTGTCATCAAGTACATCGGCAATACCTGCCGATTGCACCGCACCCTGCAGCATATCAGGCGAGCCGTTGGACAAGATGGCCGTGTTGAGGCCCGCGCCCTTGAGGGTGTGCAGCATCTCGATGACCTCTGGATAGGCTTGTAATTCCCAGTAGAGCGCCAACAAGCGTTCGCGCAACGCCAGGTCACCATCATGTCCGGTCTTTTCCAGCGCCCAGTCCAGCCCGTCCTGCGTTACCGCCCAGAAATCGGTGTGGGCACCCGTGACAGCGCGCAACCAAGTGTATTGCAGCTGTTTTGCGCGCCAATGCTCGGCCAAGGCGGGCCATGTGTCCTTGATCGCGGCAAAGGCCGGGTCGTTTGCTGCCTCTCGCGCGGCTGCGGCCACGTCAAACAAAGTGCCATAGGCGTCAAAGATGCAGGTGGTGATGGGCATGAACTGGGCCTCCCTTTTGGGATGCAGAGTGGCATGGCCGTGCGGCAACGAAAAGGGGGCAGGTGGGGTTTACCGTTCTGTGCCGTGCAGGCAATGTAACCCCCAAATACAAGGAGTAACCCATATGGCCGAGATCAAAGATGGCGACACTGTCCGCATCCACTACACTGGAACTTTAAAAGACGGGACCACCTTTGACAGCTCAGATGGGCGCGATCCCTTGGAGTTTGTTGTTGGTTCCGGACACATTATCAAAGGGCTGGATGTGGCACTTCCGGGCATGCAGGCTGGGGACAAGAAAACGGTGAACATCGCTTGTGCAGACGCTTATGGTCCGATCAACCCCGCACTGCACCAAGGTGTGCCGCGCGATGCAATGCCGGATGACATTGCACTGGAGGTGGGGATGCAATTGCAAATGCAGACGCCACAAGGCCAACAGATGCCGGTGACTGTGACATCGGTTGATGATGAACAGGTGATGTTGGATGCCAACCACCCGCTGGCAGGGCGTGATCTGGTATTCGATTTCGAAGTGGTGTCCTTTGAAGCCAGCTAAGAGCGCGCGCCGACCGAAGGTTTCCCATCAGTTTGTCCGATCTCCTAAGTGCTCTCGCGCTTTTTTACTATTGGCTCGGTGTTGCGGAATTTAATGCGTCAGCGCTTGCGGTTACCTGAACTTGAATGCTGTTTTCCGGCACGCGATTACCATCGCGGGGGAGGACGCCGCCGTGTCGCACGGGAACGACATTTCTGGGCATGATCCGGACGTGGATTTCGGCTGGCTTCGTCAGTGAGCGCGCAGGTGACTTGCGTTGCGTGTCATGGGCCCATGCGACAACATCCGTCGCAAGACTTGGGTTCATGCGCAAGACCATAACCAATGCCATTCCACCGAGTGACAACAGCAGGCTTCCCAGCCATTTTGATCGCCGTGCGCGTACAGCGCGGCGTTTGTAGGTCCGTTCTAACGTACTGTCGTTCTTAGCCAACTCCATGCAGATCGGCTTAGTGGTTCAGTTTGGCAATAATTGGGCGACGCGGTGCCCTAAATCAGAGATGGTCGGGCTGAGGCATCCCGAGCACGTGATACCCGCCGTCGACGCGGATGATTTCGCCTGTGGTGCAGGCCCCGGCGTCAGAACACAGATAAACGGCCGTGCCACCCACCGCTTCAAGCGTCGCATTCGATCGCAGTGGGGCGTTTTGGTCTGTGTGTTTGTAGGTCTTGCGCGCGCCGCCAATGGCGGCCCCAGCCAGTGTTTTCATTGGCCCCGGCGAAATAGCATTCACGCGAATGCCCTCTGGACCCAGATCATTTGCAAGGTAACGCGTGGCGGATTCCAGCGCCGCCTTGGCCACGCCCATCACGTTGTAATTGGGCACAACGCGGTTCGAACCCTGATAGGTCAGCGTCAGCAGAGCGCCGCCATTTTCGCTCATCATCGGGTGCGCGCGTCGCGCCACATCGATAAAACTGTAGGCGGAAATATCCAACGAGTGTTTGAAATTGGCGCGGCTGGTGTTCAGGAATCGACCCGTCAGTTCGGATTTGTCCGAAAACGCTATGGCGTGCACGACAAAATCGATCGTCGGCCAACGTGCGCCAAGTGCGTCAAAGGCGGCATCGAGTGATGCGTCGTCCGTGACGTCGACATCGACCATGAAATCCGAACCAACACTGGCCGCCAATGGCTCAAGCCGTTTGCCAAAGGCCTCGCCCTGATAGGTAAAAGCCAGTTCGGCCCCCGCCTCGGACAGACTGCGCGCGATGCCCCAAGCGATCGACCGTTCGTTGGCGACCCCCATGATCAGACCGCGTTTCCCTGCTAGCAAATCGGACATACGCAACTCTTATTCCTGAAATTTCGACAGGATCATCGACCCGTTTGTACCGCCAAAACCGAACGAGTTGGTCATGACGCTATCAAGCCCGGCGTTAAGTTTCAGCGCCGTGGCGATTTCTGCGGGATCCAGTTCGGGGTCGAGCGTTTCGACGTTGATGGACGGTGCGATGAAATCGTGTTCCAGCATCAACAGGCTAAAGATCGCCTCGAGTGCGCCTGCCGCGCCCTGCGCATGGCCCGTCATTGATTTGGTCGAGCTGACTGGCGGGGTCGATCCTTGGCCAAACACGCGCCGGACCGCCTGGATTTCGCCAACATCGCCCACGGGCGTCGATGTGCCGTGCGCATTGATATAGCCGACGCTGCGCCCCTCGGGCAGCGTATCAAGTGCGATGCGCATGGCCCGTTCGCCGCCCTCACCAGAAGGGGCGACCATGTCGTGACCATCTGATGTGGCCGCGTATCCTGTGACTTCTGCGTAAATCTTGGCACCGCGCGCGCGGGCATGTTCAAGCTCTTCAAGCACCAACATGCCGCCGCCGCCCGAAATCACGAACCCGTCCCGGTTTGCGTCAAAGGCGCGGCTCGCCGTTTCGGGGGCGTCGTTATATTTGCTGGACATCGCGCCCATTGCGTCAAACAGACAGGACAGTGTCCAGTCCAGTTCTTCGGCTCCACCTGCGAACATCACGTCCTGTTTGCCCAGCATGATCTGTTCTGCTGCGTTGCCGATGCAATGCAGTGATGTGGAACAAGCGGATGTAATGGAATAATTGATGCCCTTGATCTTGAACCCGGTCGCAAGGTTCGCGCTTATCGTTGAAGACATGCATTTGGGCACTGCAAATGGGCCAATACGTTTGGTGGCCCCTGTTTTCAATACGGTCTGATGGGCGGCCAACATTGCAGAGGTGGATGGCCCGCCAGATCCAGCAACAAGGCCGGTACGCGGGTTCACGATGTCGCTTGTCTCAAGGCCTGCATCGGCAATCGCTTGGGTCATCGCAATATGGGCATATGCGGCACCAGGCCCCATAAAGCGCAATGTGCGTTTTTCCACATGCTCTGCCACGTCCAGCTTGAGCGTGCCGGCGATTTGACTGCGGAATCCGTGTTCAGTCATCTCCGGGCTTGTGACGATGCCCGAGGTGCCTGATTTCAGCGAGGATAAAACCTCGTCCACGTTATTCCCGATGGACGAGACAATTCCCATTCCGGTGATGACGACGCGGCGCATAAGCAGTGTCCTTCTTGCAATCAGCTCTCTGAAAGAGCGACCTTCATGTCTTTGACCTGATAAATAACTTCACCATCGGCTTCTACTCGCCCGTCAGCGACACCCATTGTCAGGCGACGGGTTTGGATAGCTTTGGTGAAATCCACGTAATATGTCAGCATCTTGCGATCCGGGCGGACCATACCGGTCAGCTTAACTTCGCCCACGCCCAGCGCATAGCCGCGACCCTGCCAGCCACGCCAGCCAAGGTTGAAACCGGTCAGCTGCCACAAGCCATCAAGGCCAAGGCAGCCGGGCATGATCGGATTGCCCGGAAAATGGCAATCAAAGAACCATAGATCAGGTGTAATATCGAATTCGGCAACGATATGGCCTTTGCCATGTGCGCCGCCGTCGCCCGATACATCGGTGATCCGGTCCATCATCAACATCGGAGGTTCGGGCAATTGCGCGTTTCCGGGGCCAAACAGCTCTCCGCGCGCGCACTTCAGCAAGCCCTCTTTGTCAAAGCTTGTGGGGTAATCCGCCATGTCTCGGCCTCTTTTTTTCGCGCATCTGTCCCGTAAACCGGGTTCTGAACCGTCTAGCATCGCGCGCACGGCAGGCGCAAGTGCGCCGCCCCGCTGCAGTGCGGCAAGCCCTTGCCGTAATGTGGTGAATTGATGCAGAGTAGACGCATGAAAAATATTATCGATCTCGAGCGTTATCCATTGGACCAGCCGGGTACGGCGCAATGGGATGCGCTTGTTTTACGCGCCAAGGCCGGGCTTGCGCGCGACGGGCTATTTGATTTTGCGGGCTTCATGCGTCTTGATGCGCTGAACGAGACGCTGGCGCATGTGCATCCCGCCATGGCGCACGAATCGTTCCATCACAGCCGTATGCACAACATTTATTTCAAGGACAGTGTGGAGGGGTTGGAACCCGATGCCCCGGCTTTGCAAAAGGTGCAGACCGAAAACCATACTCTGTGTCATGACCAGTTGCGCGGCACACCTCTGGATCAATTGTATGCATGGCCGGAATTTGCGATCTTTCTGGCGGCGGTTATGGATCGCCCGGCGCTATACGTGATGGACGATCCTCTCGCTGGAATAAACGTGCTGGAATATCGGGGCGGCGAGGCGCTGAACTGGCACTTTGATCGTTCGATATTCACCACCACTCTGTTGCTTCAAGAACCCGAAGAGGGCGGCGTGTTTGAGTATGCCAAGGACTTGCGCAGTGCGGATGATCCCAATCACGCCGGTATTGCCGATCTGTTGGACGGGCGGCTGGAACCGACCCGATTGCCGCAGACGGCGGGAACGCTGAACGTGTTTTTGGGGGTCAACACAGCGCACCGCGTGTCCACTGTTCGAGGGCCAAAGTCACGGATCGTGGCAGTGCTGTCGCACTATGACACCCCGGGCCGTCGTTTCAGCGCATCTGAGCAGATGGGGTTTTTCGGGCGTGTGGCATAATGCAACGCACCCGTTTTGCAATTGAATTGCGTGTAAGCCGCCCTTTATAGATAAGGGTAAGGGATGAGGACTGGCATGCAACAAGATCAAAACGAGGTCGGAACCACATGGCTGGCAGGCGCGGGCCTGCGCCCGACGCGTCAGCGCGTAACGCTTGCTGCATTGCTGATCGGGGATGGCCAGCACCGCCACGTCACCGCCGAAAGCCTTTTTGAGGCTGCCAAATCGCAAGGCGATGCTGTGTCGCTTGCCACTGTTTACAACACCCTGCGCGCATTCTGTGACGCGGGATTGATGCAAGAAGTCATGGTTGACGGCACCAAGAGCTATTTTGACACCAACACACACGATCATCCTCATTTCTTTTGGGAAGATGACGCGCGCCTGACGGATGCGCCATCGGATCAGCTGGTGATTGCCCAATTGCCGGACGCGCCCGACGGCGCGGAGATTGCGTCAGTCGACGTCGTCATCCGTTTGCGCCGCAAGCCATAACCCGATGAGCATTGTTTCAGACGCCGATGCCGCCACCTATCAGGCCGACGGCGTCGTTCTGGTGCGCGGTCTGCTTGCCGATCATGTTCAGTCCCTGCGCGCAGGTGTCGCCCAAAACATGGCCGAGCCGGGGCCGTTTGCGTCCACCAATGATCGTGCGGGCGAGACGGGCCTGTTTTTTGATGACTACTGTAACTGGCGGCGCATAGACGCCTTTGGTGCAGCGGCACGCAGTCCCAAGGTGATCGAGGCGGCGGCGACCCTGATGGGATCAAAAACGGTCCAGATGTTTCACGATCATGTTCTGGTCAAAGAACCTGGTACGTCGATGGCGACGCCGTGGCATCAGGATGCGCCGTATTATTTTGTGCAAGGCCAACAGACTGTCAGTTTTTGGTCGCCGCTGGACCCCGTGACGACCGCCACATTGCGTTGTGTCGCCGGATCGCACCGATGGGCCAAAGATGTGGTGCCGACGCGCTGGGTGTCTGAGGATGCGTTTTTCGAAGGCGACTATATGCCTGTGCCCGACCCGGACGCCGATGGCACGCGGATCGTCGAATTCGAGATGGAGCCCGGCGATGCAGTGGCGTTTCACTATCGCACCTTGCACGGCGCGCGCGGGAATCAGAGTGACACACGCCGCCGTGCGTTTTCGCTGCGGCTGTTGGGGGACGACGCGCGCTATGTGACGCGACCCGGGCCGACGTCACCGCCGTTTCCGGGCCACGACATGGTCGAAGGCCAACGCCTGCGCGAAGACTGGTTTCCGATCCTGGGTTGATACGGGCCGGGCTGCCGTTAGCAGTAGCGTTCGGGGCCTTCCCATTGCACTGCTGAATAGCGATCACCATGTGCCCACCCGACGGGCAGTACTGCTTCGATCCGGGCAATGTCATCATCCGCAAGCGTCAATTCCGTACCCTGTATCAGTTCCGCCAAATGTGCGACGTTTTTCGTACCCGGAATGGGCAGCACATGTGGGCCTTGGGCCATTACCCACGCAATCGCAAGAGCCGCAGCAGGGCAATCCATGTCTGCGGCCAACGCGCGAAATTTGTCAGTGGCCGCGATATTGGCCGCATGGTTCGGAGCCATGAAGCGTGGATTGTTCTTGGTAAATGCCATGGATTGGCCGCGTTCAAAGCTGAACGGGCTGTCGGTCAAAAATGCGCGCCCCACAGGTGAAAAAGCGACAAGGGTTGTATCAAGCTCTGCGCAGGCCTGGATCAAGCCCAGTTCTGGCGCACGTGTAGACAACGAGTATTCCGACTGGACTGCCGCTACGTGACACTCTGTCGCGACCTGCCGCAGCGTCGCGGGTGCCACTTCGGACAGACCGACGGCGCGGGTTTTACCACTGTCGATCAAGCGTTTCAGCGTCGCCCCCAAGGCTTCGGGGCTGTGGGTGCTGTCATATCGGTGGACATAAAACAGATCGACATGGTCCACGCCCAAACGAGCCAGGCTGGCATCAAGGCATTCCTCAAGGTAGTGGGCATCGTTGTTGAACCTGCGGTCGGGCTTGCCCGTGATCCCGGCCTTGGTGGCAAGGTGCATGTCATTCCGCGCGCCCGGTGTCTGGGCGAACCATGCGCCGATGATCTGTTCGGACCGGCCGTTGCCATACACGTTTGAGGTATCGATATGCGTGACGCCAGCGGCATGGCACGCGTTCAGGACCGCATGGCTTTCTGCCTCGGTCGCGTCGCCATAAATACCGGCAAAGGACATTGCCCCGATCCCGAATTGAGAAACCACCGGGCCGCTGGCCCCGAACTGCATCGTTTTCATTGCGTGTCCTGCCTTGTTTTGAATGTGCTGGGTCGGTGCGTGGCTAAAACCACTGCCCCGGTTCCATCAGCCCGAGATCGAGCAATTGGCGTGAATGCCACTCGAACGGGGCCGAATTGTGCCATACGAATGTTGTGATATCGAATGTGCTGCCCGGATTCAGTTTTAGCGCCTTGGCCGTGCGGAACGAACAGATCGCAGAGGTGAGGTTGTGATGCCATTCGCAGGAATACGTATTGTATTCCTCGTCGTTGAATGTGTGGTCTTCACGCACTTGTAGGCCGGGTTTGGTTTTGAATAGGGCGATCCTGTCGATCTTGCGACGGGCGGCGGGCACATGTTCTTCGAACCGCCAACGCAGACCGCCAAAGAAATCCAACTGACGTTCTTTTGGGTGTCCGATGGCATCCGGACGGGCCAATGCGTAATAGCCAGAGCGGTCCAGATGGGCGCGATCCAGCGTGACGGCGTTGGGATACTCGGTCAGATCATCAGCATAGAGGTCCACAACATAGGTCAGCATCGCGCTGCGCCGCTCTTCGGTGTGGAACGACAGCATTTCGCCGACCGTGCGCGTCTCGCAGAATGGAAAAAACAGGAATTCGGAGTTGAAGCTGTAGTACATCCATGTCCCTGCCGGCACCGCCGCGATCAGCTGATTGACGGCCGTTTCCAGTGCACCGGGAACCGACATATTATAATCAATGCGGATCACTTGATCGACCAGATCGGCGGCCAATTCGAATTGCGCAGGCATGCAGACAATGACGTGTTTAAAGCCCAGTTGCAGGTTGTGCCGCACGGTTGTGGCGATTTCGATATCGTCCTCGACCAAGACAATCGCAATCGGCCCCTTTTTGGGCACTGCGTCGGCGTCTTGTATAAAGCTCTTCAGGCTGTCGAACTGCATGGGTTTCCGGATTTTATGTCGCTTCCTTTCATTCCGATAATCTGCGGTGCATTGCAAGAGAGGTGCACGGCTGTTAAATCGCCGGATTAACCTTTCTGACCCCCAGGTGCCCCCATGACCACGCAGAAAAAGCTGTTTATCAAGACATATGGCTGCCAGATGAATGTCTATGACAGTGAGCGCATGGCTGAAAGCTTGGGCACGCAGGGCTATGTCGAAACCAAATCTGCTGAAGATGCGGATATGATCCTGCTGAATACCTGTCACATCCGTGAAAAGGCAGCTGAAAAGGTCTATTCCGAACTTGGGCGGCTCAAGACGCTCAAGATTGGCAATCCGGACCTGAAGATTGGGGTGGCAGGGTGCGTCGCACAAGCCGAAGGCGCTGAAATCATGCGCCGCCAACCGGCTGTCGATCTGGTGGTCGGCCCCCAAAGCTATCACCGCCTGCCCGAGATGGAGGCGAAAGCCCGCGCCGGGGAAAAGGCGCTCGACACGGATTTCCCTGAAGAAGACAAATTCGAGCATCTGAAATCACGCCCCAAGGCGGCGCGCGGCCCGGCCGCATTCCTGACCGTGCAGGAAGGGTGCGACAAGTTCTGCGCCTTTTGCGTGGTGCCCTATACTCGGGGTGCCGAAGTGAGCCGCCCTGCCATGCGTATTCTGGACGAGGCGCGCGATCTGGTCGAGCGCGGCGTGCGTGAAATCACATTGTTGGGGCAGAACGTGAATGCCTATCACGGCGCTGGCCCTGACGGGTCCGACTATACATTGGCCAAGCTCATCTGGGATCTGGACAAGGTCGATGGGTTGGAACGCATCCGGTTCACCACATCTCACCCTAATGACATGAGCGACGATTTGATCGCGGCGCACGGTGAATGCACCAAGCTGATGCCTTATCTACACCTGCCTGTGCAGTCGGGCAGTGACAAGATCCTCAAGCGGATGAACAGGTCTCATACGGCCGAAAGCTACCTGCGCCTGATCGAACGTATCCGTGCGGCGCGGCCAGACATCGTGATGTCAGGGGATTTCATCGTCGGCTTTCCCGAGGAAACCGAAGAAGATTTTCAAGCGACCTTGGATCTGGTCGAGGCAGTCAATTACGGCTACGCCTACTCATTCAAATACTCGACGCGCCCAGGTACGCCAGCGGCAGAACGCGCCCAAGTTGACCCAGATGCCGCCGACGCGCGTCTGCAACGGCTTCAGGCACTTATCACGCAGCAACAGCAGGCCATTCAACACGGCATGGTCGGACGCACAGTGAACGTATTGTTCGAAAAGCCGGGTCGATTTGACGGGCAGATGGTTGGCAAAAGCGAATATTTGCATGCGGTGCACGTGGACAATGCGACAGTGCGTGCCGGTGATATCGCCCGGGTGAGAATCATAGATTCTCGCCGAAACTCGCTCGCTGGTGAATTGATTTAACGCTTTTTAGATTTGTCGGGTTTGATGTGAACTCTCGGATTGGTTGTTCACTGGCGGTCAACTTTTGTGAAATTCGCCACCAATACCCGGTGCTTTTGGTAACTGTGGCGAAAATAGACACAATATATAGTAAAAGCAGCTTCACAGATGGCGTAAACTTGCCTACGGTTTGACACAATGTGGCACAGGCCGGTCCCGTTAAAACGTGTTGGCGGTCTCTGCGGGGGATCAACAATTAAAAAGGGACAGAACTGTGACGAATGCGTTTTCCCGATCAGTAAGAAAACTATTTACCACGGTGGCTGTCACCGTTGTGGCCCTGACGTCATTGATTGCATCGGATGCAGCAGCGCAGGCCTTTGGCCAGACGAGGTCGCAAGGCGGACGTGATGGCGGCCAGTATATTCCAACGATCTGGGTGGACCCGGATGGATGTGAACACTGGGTGATGGATGATGGTGCCGAAGGGTACATGACGCCTCACGTCAACCGCAAAGGCATCCCTGTATGCCGACGCGGCAACCTGTGTGGTGTGATGCAATCCGATCAGTTTTTTAACACAGACAGCTACCGCATTCACAGCGCCGGCAAACAGCGCCTGACAGAGTTTTTCCAAAACTCGACGGCAACCAGCTTTATCATCGTGGGACATACCGACAGCCGTGCAAGTGATGCGTATAACATGCGCCTGTCACTGAACCGCGCCAATGCTGTTGCCTCTGTGGCGCAATCGTCAGGCGCGCGTATCGCAGACGTGCGCGGTTTGGGTGAGCGGGTGCCTGCCGCAGCCAACAATACCGCACAAGGCATGGCTAAAAATCGCCGTGTCGAAATCATTTGTATTCAGTAAGGGACGCATATCATGACAAAGTTGAAATTCGTCCCGCTTCTGATCGCAGCTCTCGGCGTGGCAGCCTGCGGTGATGGTTACCCGGCGGACAAAACCATCGACCGGGGCTTTGACACAAAAGACCTCAGCCAGCTACAGGCCGGTATCTGGGTGGACCCGAATGGGTGCGACCACTGGATCATCGACGACGGCGTCGAAGGATACCTTTCGGCGCGTCTGGATCCCTATGGCAAACCTGTTTGCTCTGGCGTTGCGCAGCCCACCCAGACGGTTGGCGACTTCAAAGGTGGCTCTACTGTGCGCGATCCCAACTGATCGGTGCTCTCTAAAGTTCAAAAAAGGCCGGAGCGTTCCACACGCTTCGGCCTTTTTTGTTGCAATTGGATGAAATTTGCGGCCATGGCGTTGCGCCCGCAGGTGGAACTTGCAACGCTTAGCCAAAGCAGACTCAAAGGAGCAGGCATTGACCCTACACCAACCGCCCAAAGAAGTGGTTCTGGAATTTCCCGACAACAGGTTGCTGATAGATTTATGTGGTCCCTACGATGGGCACCTTACCGCGATAGAGTCCGCTCTTGATGTGCAGATCATTCGACGCGGCAACGTGCTCTCGGTCATGGGAGAAGAGAACACTCAGGCGCGCGCGTGCGATGTCCTCAATGCGCTCTATTTGCGACTTGAAGCGGGCAAAGATGTCGAACCGGCTGATGTGGACCGGGAATTGCGCATGGGCAGCTCCGAAGAGGACACTGGCATGCGCGATGGCGATCAGTTGGAAATGCCGGTCGGCAACCGCATTGAAATCAAGACCCGCAAGAAACTGGTAGAACCGCGCACAGCGGCCCAGAAATCCTATGTACAGTCGCTGTTTGACAATGAACTTGCGTTTGGCATTGGCCCGGCGGGCACCGGCAAGACCTATTTGGCGGTCGCGGTCGGCGTGTCGATGTTCATTCAGGGCCATGTGGACAAGATTATCCTGTGTCGCCCTGCCGTCGAGGCGGGTGAGAGGTTGGGCTTTTTGCCGGGCACCCAAGAGGAAAAGGTCGACCCCTACATGCAGCCGCTTTACGATGCGCTGAACGACTTTTTGCCCGGCAAGCAATTGGCCAAACTGAAAGAAGAGAAAACGATCGAAATCGCGCCATTGGCCTTTATGCGCGGCCGGACCCTCAGCCGTGCATTCGTCGTGCTGGACGAGGCCCAAAACGCGACGACCATGCAAATGAAGATGTTCTTGACCCGTCTCGGCGAAGGATCGCGCATGGTTATAACCGGGGATCGCACCCAGATCGACTTGCCGCGTGGCGTGCCATCAGGGTTGGCCGATGCCGAACGGTTGCTGAAAACGGTGCCCAAGATCAGTTTCAACTACTTCACCTCAAAGGACGTCGTGCGCCACCCGCTTGTGGCGGCCATCATCGAAGCTTATGAGGCCGATACTCAACCCAGCTGAACACGCTTTGATCAGGCTGATTTCTTTTGACTGAAAATACCACACGGGGGTCCGGGGGTGTGAAACCCCCGGTTTGAAAGATCTGTCACATGACATCGACATACTGATCGAAGATGAACGCTGGCAGGCAATCGATTTGCCTGCGCTTGCTGCGCGGGCGATCACCTGTGTGCTGGATGATCAGGGGCTTTCTTCGGCTATCGAGCTGTCAGTGTTGGCCTGCGATGACGTGCGCATTGCCGCATTGAATGCTGATTTTCGCGACAAACCCACGCCAACCAACGTCCTGAGCTGGCCCGAGGCAGACCTTGGCCCTGACATGGACGGTGATGCTCCGCACGCGCCTGCGCCGGATCCGAGCGGCGCGATCAGCCTTGGCGATATTGCCATCGCCTATGACACCTGCGCCCGCGAGGCGGCGGCCCAAAACAAGCCTTTTGTGGATCATGTGACCCATCTGATCATTCATGGGGTTTTACATTTGCTTGGCTATGACCATATCCGTGTCTTAGACGCCACGCGTATGGAAGCACTCGAAGTCAAACTACTTGGCATCATGGGTGTGTCTGACCCATATTAGAACGCATCGGCGCGCCACCCGAATCCGGGCTGGCCACGTGAACTGGACAGGAGCCAATGGGCGAAAACGACGGATCGTCTGACGCGGCGCAACGCGCGCAGTCAGACAATGAGACAGACCAAACGGTCCAAACTGGCGGATTTTTTGCGCGCGTTATTGGCGCTCTAAGTCCATCCGAGGCGACACCAGCCGAGGACGATGTTCAAAATAACCCACGCCCGCAGGCCCACGGCATGATCAACTTGCGCCGTATGCGGGTCGAGGATGTGGCCGTGCCCATGGCGGACATCACTTCGGTGCCTGACACGATTACCTTGGATGAATTGGTGGAAGTGTTCAAAGAAAGTGGGCTGACGCGCTTGCCGGTCTTTGAGGGCACGCTTGATAATCCTATCGGGTTTGCACATCTCAAGGACATCGCGCTGAACTATGGCTTTAATGGCAGCGCCAAGAATTTCGATTTGCGCGCGGGCCTGCGCCCTTTGCTGTTTGTGCCGCCCTCGATGACTATTGGCGTGTTGCTGACCAAGATGCAGACAGAACGGCGCCACATGGCGCTGGTGATCGACGAATATGGTGGCGTGGATGGTCTGGTGACGATCGAAGATCTGATTGAACAGGTCATCGGCGAAATCGAGGACGAACATGACATTGATGACGACGTGATGTTTACCCGCGAAAAACCAGGCTGTTACCTGGCATTGGCCAAGACACCACTTGATGAATTCGAGGAAGAAGCCGGTATATCCCTCACGACCCACGATGATGTGGATGAGGAAGAAATCGAAACGCTCGGGGGCCTAGTGTTCATGCTGGCCGGTCGCGTGCCCGGTCGCGGCGAAGTCGTGCAACACCCGGATGGCCCTGAATTTGAAGTGATCGATGCCGACCCGCGTCGGATCAAACGGCTGCGCGTGCGCCTGCAGGGGCGGGACGCCGCCGAATGAGGCAGATGGCGGCCCGGTTCGCCGCTTTGCCACGACGGGCCCGGCTTGGCATTGCATTTCTGGGCGGTGCTGTGGGCGCGCTGGCCCATGCGCCATTTCTGTTCGCTCCGGCTATATTTGTGCCGTTGGTGATGGGCTTTGTCCTGCTTGGCGGCGCGGGGTCTGTGCGCGGTGCGCTGGTCAGTGGCTGGGCTATGGGCTTTGGATATTTTGCGCTGACGCTGACGTGGATTACGGAACCGTTTCAGGTAGACGCGGCGACAACAGGTTGGATGGCTCCGTTTGCACTGGTGTTGCTGGGTTTGCTGTTGGGGGCGTTTTGGGCGTGCGCACTCGCATTTTCCCGTTGGGCGGGCGGCGGCGCGTTGGCGTTGGTCGTCGCGTGGAGCGGGGCGGAAATGCTGCGTGCCTACGTCTTTACCGGGTTTCCATGGGCCTCGCCGCCGCAGGCGCTTGTGGACAGTGTGGCGGGGCAGGGCCTCGCCTCGGGTGGCCCGCACGGGATGATGCTGGCGATGACGGGGGCTGTTGCTGTTGCTCTGGTCTGGCGGCGCAGCCTTGCTATCGGTGCTGCGGCGCTGGTGTTCGTGGGCTTGATGCCTATGAACGACGCACCGGCCCCAATGACCACGCATACCATCCGGCTTGTCCAACCCAACGCACCGCAAGATGAAAAATGGGATCCGCAGATGATCCCGATCTTTGTGAATAGACAAATCGAATACACCGCTGCGGATGGCGCGCCCGATCTCATCATTTTGCCAGAAACCACGCTGCCTTACTTGGTCGAAAACGCCCAAGTGGTCTTTGACGTCATCGCCGAGGCGGCGCGCGGTGCGCCGGTGGCACTGGGCATTCAACGCCGCGAGGGGCGGGATTATTTCAACAGCATGGTGGTTTTGGACAGTGCCGGCAGGGTCACTCAAACCTATGACAAACACCATTTGGTACCGTTTGGGGAATATATGCCAGCCGAATGGTTTTTTCGCCATATCAACGTGGGCGGTCTCGCGGCGCGGACCGAAGGTGGATATACCGCAGGGCCCGGGCCGCAGTTGATTGATTTCGGTGCGCTTGGGACTGCGTTACCGCTGATCTGTTACGAGGCCGTGTTCGCACATGATGTGGGCGGTGCCCCTGCGCGGCCTGCATTCTTGATGCAGTTGACCAATGATGCATGGTTCGGGGCGCGATCAGGTCCGCAGCAACATCTGGCGCAAGCGCGCATGCGCGCAATCGAACAGGGGCTGCCAATGGTGCGGTCCGCAAACACGGGCATTTCCGGAATGATCGACCCAAAAGGGCGCGTGACTGCGTCGATCCCCTTGAACACTGCAGGCTATCTGGACACGGCGCTGCCCGCGCCGGGAGCGCTTACGATTTACGGGCGTACGGGTGATTTGCCCTGGGTCATCCTGATTCTTGGGGGTCTAATTGCCACAGTGGTGCGCCGCGCGCGGGCCCGCACCGCGCTTGGCATTGACGCAGATACCACCACCGCGTAAGCGCACGTGATACTGCCGCAACGGCTTCCTGACGTGGCAGATGCAAATGTGAATGGAGCACACATGTCCCGACAGAATTATACCTTCACCTCGGAATCCGTTTCCGAAGGTCACCCTGATAAGGTCTGCGACCGCATTTCCGATGCTGTATTGGACGCCTTTCTGAGCGAAGAACCTGAGGCCCGCGTGGCCTGCGAAACCTTTGCTACCACCAACCGCGTTGTGATCGGCGGCGAAGTGGGGCTGAGCGATCAGGAAAGACTGCACGACTATATGGGCAAAATCGATGAGATTGCGCGCGCCTGTATCAAGGACATCGGCTACGAACAGGAAAAGTTCCACTGGAACACCTGCGAAGTCACCAACCTGTTGCACGAACAATCCGCGCACATCGCGCAAGGCGTCGATGCGGCAGGCGACAAAGAAGAAGGTGCGGGCGATCAGGGCATCATGTTTGGTTACGCCAGCAATGAGACCGCTGAGTTGATGCCTGCTCCCATTCACTATGCCCACGCGATCCTGCGTCGCCTCGCCGAAGTGCGCAAAGACGGCACAGAGCCGACGCTTGGCCCGGATGCGAAATCGCAACTTTCGATCATTTACCGCGATGGCAAGCCTGTTGGGGTGAGTTCGCTGGTCTTGTCGACACAGCATCTGGACGAAAACCTGACCAGCGCGGACATCCGCGATATCGTGGCACCTTATATCACCGAAGTGTTGCCAGAAGGCTGGCTGACGAATGAAACCGAATGGCACGTGAACCCGACGGGCAAATTCGTGATCGGTGGACCCGATGGTGATGCGGGCCTGACGGGGCGCAAGATCATCGTTGACACCTATGGTGGTGCAGCCCCTCATGGAGGCGGCGCATTTTCGGGCAAAGATCCGACCAAAGTGGATCGCTCGGCCGCATATGCCGCCCGCTATTTGGCGAAAAACGTGGTGTCTGGAGGCTTGGCTGACAAATGCACAATCCAGCTTAGCTATGCGATCGGGGTGTCCAAACCGCTGTCGATCTATTGCGACACATTTGGCACCAGTGAAGTGGACAACGAGGCGATCGAAGCCGCCGTTGCCCAAGTCATGGACCTTACACCACGCGGTATTCGTGAACACCTGTCGCTGAACCGTCCGATTTACGAACGCACAGCGGCCTATGGTCACTTTGGCCGTACACCGGATGCAGATGGTGGGTTTAGCTGGGAACGGACCGATCTGGCGGACGTTCTGAAGGCCGCCGTCTAAAAAACCAAGGCGCACGGAAACGTGCGCCTTGCGCGAGACGATCACCAAACGGTGCGTGGCATTTGACGCCGCGCTGATTTAGCCTTTCGTCAACTGACGGAAGGTTTTTATCAAATGACCCTATACGCGCTTCGCCATATCACAATGACCCTGGCCCTTGTTGTGGCGTCTGCCACGGTGGCTTCGGCCCAAGAGACCCAAGCGCCGGATACTCTGATACGTTCCGAACCGCCGATGACGATGCTGCGCATGGCAGAGATCATTCGCGCCATCGACCCTGAGGCCCAGGCCGCTGGCAATTCCATTCAGTTGACGATCGATGACATCCCCTTGGTGGTGATTGCAGACCCAGGGGCCAATCGGATGCGGGCGATGGTTCCGATCCGGTCGGCTGATGGTCTTGATAGTAAAGAGCTGATGCGCCTGATGCAGGCCAATTTCGATACGGCGCTGGATGCCCGCTATGCTGTCGCCCAAGGGCGGCTTTGGGGGGTATTTATCCATCCCCTGAGTTCCTTGGAAAAAGATCAGCTTTTGTCGGCCTTTGTTCAGACAATCAACGTGGCGCGCAGCTACGGGCAGACCTATTCGGGCGGAGCGACAGTGTTTGGAGGTGGCGACAGCAATGGGATCGATCAGGACTTGTTGAAACAACTGCAGGACCTTGGCGAAGACATCTAGGCAGCGGAGCGGCCTGACGGCCGCATGACATTTGTTTTGCGCTTGCGCGCCTTTGGGGCTCTGCCCCAAACCCCGAGGTACTTCGGACCCAAAGATGTAACGCTTTGTTCATCAGAATCACCACACCGTGCACAGGCGGTACAGGCGGAGGCGCCGTTGACCGCACCCGAAGACGCCCCTGGTGAGTTATTGCCAGGGGCGCGCTGTGTCTTTGGGTATGAAATACCTCGGGGAGCGCGAGGGGCTGGCCCCTCGTTTCCTGACCGCAGAGGCAGGTGTGCCGTGCACGAGAAGCTTGCTCTTGACGTTTAACCCCGCTATACGCGCGCACGCTGCTAAGGTGTAAACGCCTCGCAAGACATCAAGAAGGGCAGGGTCGGACCGTTCCGGCCCTCTTTGTTTTGCTTACGCATCTGACCGGCCATATAAAGCCCACTTCTGGTGGGGCGAATCCTAGACCGGCGGAGACAACCGCACGGCCCGTGAAAAACAGATATAGTTAGGAAAACGACGCCACATGGCTGATAAATTGATGGAGGAATTCGAAGCCCTCCTTGAAGAAAGCTTCGAAATGGACACACCCGAAGAAGGGTCTGTCGTTAAAGGCAAAGTACTCGCGATCGAAGCGGGTCAGGCCATTATCGACGTCGGCTACAAGATGGAAGGCCGCGTCGAGCTCAAAGAATTTGCAAATCCCGGTGAAGCCCCCGACATCGCTGTTGGCGATGAAGTGGAAGTCTTTTTGCGCTCGGCTGAAAATGCCAAGGGCGAGGCTGTCATCAGCCGTGAGATGGCCCGCCGCGAAGAAGCTTGGGATCGTCTGGAAACAGCGTACGCTGGTGAAGCGCGCGTCGAAGGTGCGATCTTTGGTCGTGTCAAAGGTGGCTTTACTGTCGATCTTGGCGGCGCTGTTGCGTTCCTGCCCGGCTCTCAGGTTGATGTGCGCCCCGTGCGTGACGCGGGCCCGTTGATGGGTTTGAAGCAGCCGTTCCAGATCCTGAAAATGGACCGTCGTCGGGGCAACATCGTTGTGTCGCGTCGTGCGATCCTTGAAGAATCGCGTGCCGAACAGCGTGCCGAAGTCATTGGCAACCTGACCGAAGGTCAGACTGTCGACGGCGTGGTCAAGAACATCACCGAATACGGTGCGTTTGTTGACCTAGGCGGCGTAGACGGCCTGTTGCACGTCACAGACATGGCGTGGCGTCGCGTGAACCACCCATCGGAAATCCTGACAATCGGTGAGACGATCAAGGTGCAAGTCATCAAGATCAACAAAGAGACCCACCGTATCAGCCTTGGTATGAAGCAGTTGCAAGAAGATCCATGGGATCTGGTTGCTGCCAAGTATCCATTGGAATCCACTCACACGGGCCGCGTGACCAACATCACGGACTACGGTGCCTTTGTTGAGCTGGAGCCAGGTGTTGAAGGTCTGGTTCACGTTTCCGAAATGTCCTGGACGAAAAAGAACGTTCACCCAGGCAAAATCGTATCTACCAGCCAAGAAGTCGAAGTCATGGTTCTGGAAATCGATGGTGCCAAGCGCCGCGTGTCTCTGGGCCTGAAACAGACCCAGCGCAACCCATGGGAAGTGTTTGCAGAAACGCACCCCGAGGGCACGGAAGTCGAAGGCGAAGTCAAGAACATCACCGAGTTCGGGTTGTTTGTTGGTCTTCCCGGCGACATCGACGGTATGGTGCACTTGTCCGACCTTTCGTGGGACCAGCGTGGCGAAGAAGCCATTCAGGATTACCGCAAGGGCGATATGGTTGGGGCTGTTGTCTCCGAAGTCGACGTCGAGAAAGAGCGCATTTCGCTCTCGATCAAGGCGGTTGGCGGCGACAAGTTCTCTGAAGCGGTTGGCGGCGTGAAGCGCGGTTCCATCGTGACAGTTGAAGTGACAGCCATCGAAGAAGGTGGTGTGGAAGTGGAATATGAGGGCATGAAGTCCTTCATCCGCCGCTCCGACCTCAGCCGTGACCGTGCCGAACAGCGCCCAGAGCGTTTCTCGGTTGGTGACAAGGTTGATGTGCGCATCACTAACATCGACAGCAAAACCCGTCGTCTTGGCGTGTCCATCAAGGCGCGTGAGATTGCCGAAGAGAAAGAGGCCGTCGAACAGTATGGCTCCTCTGACTCCGGTGCGAGCTTGGGTGATATCCTTGGTGCGGCCCTCAAAACTGAGGACTAAGCATCCGCCTTTTGGCGCTTACAATACGAAAGAGGGGGCCGTTTGCGGCCCCCTCTTTGCGTTCGTACCGCACTCTTTTGTGATGCCGAATCGATTGTTTGATCCGTGTCCCTCGAAACTGGCAGTTGAGGGCTGTTGGCCCTGAGTGTGGTCTATTTGACTGTCGGCGGGTGCATCTGATTGCCTATCAGGGCGTAAAAATCATCCCAGACCAATGGCTTCCTATTCACGACACGGATTATTGTTCCTATAGTCACATGTGAAATACGAATACGGCGCTGCGTCGTTTTGGGGGGTAACTGCAATGATCCGGTCTGAGCTAATCCAAAAAATCGCTGACGAAAATCCACACCTCTATCAGCGGGATGTAGAGCGGATCGTGAACACCATATTTGACGAAGTGACGGATGCCATGGCGCGTGGCGACCGCGTAGAGTTACGCGGCTTTGGCGCGTTTTCGGTGAAGAAGCGTGATGCCCGCGTTGGCCGTAACCCGCGCACCGGTGAAACCGTCGAAGTTGAAGAGAAACACGTTCCCTTTTTCAAGACAGGCAAGTTGCTTCGTGATCGTCTGAACGGGAAAGCCTAATGCGTTATATTCGCTATGCCTGCATCGCAGTTTTTGCGATTGCCCTTATTGCTGTTGCGTTGGCCAATCGCGGCGAGGTGACAATTAAACTGTTACCAGCCGAGATTGCGCACCTGTTTGCGGTGTCCCCAGCTGTTGAATTGCCGCTTTTTGTGGTGATCTTTGGTGGGATTCTGACGGGCCTTTTGGTGGGCTTTATTTGGGAGTGGATGCGTGAACACGCCATCCGCGCTGAAAGTTCCCGCAACGCCCGAGAAGTCCGCCGCCTTGAGCGGGAAGTCAAACGCTTGAAATCCGAAAAGCACGAAGGCACAGACGAAGTGTTGGCCCTGCTGGACGAGGCGAGCTAAGCGCCTTTTATGCCTGACGTTTCTGTCAAGATATGCGGCCTCAGCCGCCCTGAACATGTTTTCGCCGCTGCTGATGCGGGTGCAAAATATGTCGGGCTGGTGTTTTTCGAAAAATCACCGCGCCATGTGTCGCTTGATGCGGCCCGCGCGCTTGCGCTTGAGGTGCCTGTGGGCATTGCCAAGGTGGCACTTGTCGTGAATGCGGATGATGTTGCGTTAGATGCGCTTGTGGCTGCTGTGCCGCTGGATATTTTACAGCTTCATGGGCGTGAGCCGCCCGAGCGGGTGGCCGAGATCAAGGCGCGCTATGGGCTGCCGGTGATGAAGGCCGTTGGCATTGCGGATGCCAGCGATCTGCCAGCCCTGGAAACCTATACACAAGTGGCTGATCAGATCCTTGTGGACGCAAAGCCGCCCAAGGATGCGGACCTGCCCGGGGGCAATGGCCTGTCCTTTGACTGGCGGTTGATTGCGGGCCGTCGTTGGCCTGTACCTTGGATGCTTGCTGGTGGGCTGACGCCTGACAATGTAGCAGAGGCTGTGCGCCTCACGGGGGCGCGTCAAGTCGATGTCAGTTCCGGAGTTGAGACCGCGCCGGGCGTCAAGGACGCTGATCTGATACGGGCGTTTGTCATGGCGGCAAACGCGCCATAATGCTGATGTTTCGCGAGGCCGTGGCGGAGGATGTCCCGGCCGTTGTGGCGCTTTTGCAGGACGACGTGCTGGGGGCGACCCGTGAGGGGGCGGCGATTGACGTCTACCTGACCGCCTTTGCCCGCATGGCCAGCGAGGGCAACAATCACCTGATCGTTGGCGAACAAGACCGGCAGATCGTTGCCACTTATCAGCTGACGTTCATCAGCGGCCTGTCGCTGGGCGCGGCGCGGAGGGCGCAGATTGAATCGGTCCGCGTGGCCAGTGCGTTGCGCGGCCAAGACGTCGGTGCCGCAATGTTCGCGGATGCCGAGGCCCGCGCCCGTGCGGCCGGGTGCGCCCTGATGCAACTGAGCATGAACAAAAGTCGCACCGATACAGCCCGTTTCTATCAGCGGCTTGGCTTTACCCCTTCGCACATCGGGTATAAACGCGATCTGAACTGAACGCGCGAGGGCCCTATGGCAAACGATCTTTTCAACTCTTTCATGACAGGCCCGGACGAGCAGGGCCGCTTTGGCGACTTTGGTGGCCGGTTTGTGTCCGAGACACTAATGCCGCTGATCCTGAGCCTTGAGGAAGAGTATGAAAGGGCCAAGACCGACGAGTCGTTCTGGGCCGAGATGGATTTCCTGTGGAAGCATTATGTGGGCCGACCCAGCCCGCTGTATCATGCTGAGCGGCTGACCGAGCATCTGGGTGGTGCCAAGGTCTATATGAAGCGCGACGAGCTGAACCACACCGGCGCGCACAAGATCAACAACGTGCTGGGTCAGATTATTCTGGCCCGCCGCATGGGCAAATCCCGCATCATTGCTGAAACCGGTGCTGGCCAGCACGGTGTGGCTACCGCCACGGTCTGTGCAAAATTCGGTTTGAAATGCGTGGTTTACATGGGCGCGCATGATGTTGAACGTCAGGCACCCAACGTGTTCCGCATGAAATTGCTGGGGGCCGAAGTTATTCCTGTCACGTCGGGCCGTGGCACGTTGAAGGACGCGATGAACGACGCGCTGCGCGACTGGGTGACCAATGTGCATGACACGTTCTATTGCATCGGCACAGTCGCCGGGCCGCATCCGTACCCGGCAATGGTGCGCGATTTCCAAAGCATTATCGGCAAGGAAGTGCGCGAACAGATGGTTGAAGCCGAAGGGCGTTTCCCCGACACGATCATCGCAGCCATCGGTGGCGGTTCAAACGCGATGGGCCTGTTTTACCCGTTCCTTGATGACAAGGACGTCGCCATCGTTGGCGTCGAAGCAGGCGGTAAGGGCGTCAACAACAAGATGGAACACTGCGCGTCACTGACGGGCGGACGCCCTGGCGTTTTGCATGGCAACCGCACCTATCTGTTGCAGGACGATGATGGTCAGATCCTTGAAGGGTTCTCGATCTCTGCGGGTCTGGATTACCCGGGGATCGGGCCGGAACATGCGTGGCTGCACGACATTGGTCGGGCGCAATATGTGTCCATCACGGATGTCGAGGCGCTTGAGGCGTTCCAACTGTGCTGTACCCTCGAAGGGATCATTCCCGCGCTGGAGCCCAGCCACGCGCTGGCTCATGTCATGAAAATGGCCCCTGAGTTGCCAAGTGATCACATCATCTGCATGAACATGTGTGGCCGTGGCGACAAGGACATCTTTACTGTCGCCAAGGCGCTTGATTTCGAGATGGGCAAATTCGCCTGACCTTAGGCTGCGTGCTGTTGCAGGACCTCTAGCGGGACGATGTCCAGCGCGCGTTTGTGCGTCGCCTCAAGGCTGACTTTTGGCGCGCACCCTTCTTCGTGGGCTTGCAGGAAACGGGACGCGCACAAGCACCAGCTGTCGCCGGGTTTAAGCCCGGCGAACCGGTATTCAGGGCGCGGTGTACTGAGATCGTTGCCCACGTATTTCGAAAAGGCGAGGAATTCGGCCGTCATCACCGCGCAGACCGTATGGCTGCCTTGATCAGCGGCGCATGTGTTGCAGTGTCCGTCGCGGTAGAAACCTGTCACTGGGTCCATGCCGCAGAGTGTGAGTGCGTTGCCCATCACGTTTACGCTGTCTTCTGGCTCCATGATCTTACTCTTTCGTGGCCGCAACGATGTCGCGGAACATGTTGATATTGCGTTCAACTACGCCGTCGGCGCGGAACTGGCGGTCGGCCCCTGTGGTGACGATGACCACCCCGGCTGATTGGTCAATGTAGAGGTATTGGCCGTAAATGCCACGTCCCATGAACTGGCCAGAAGTGGCACCCACGGGTATCCACCATTGATAGCCATAGCCGATCTCTCCGGCTTCGGTGCGTGCGCTGGGGGCGGTTGAGGCGGCGATCCAATCGCTGGGTACGATCTGTTGTCCTTGCCACATGCCGTTCTGCAGGATCATTTGCCCAAAGCGCGCATAGTCGCGCGTGATGAAGTTCAGCCCGCCCAGAACAAAGGCGACGCCGACCCCGTCTGTCAGGTACAGCGGCGTGCGTTCCAACCCGAGCGGGACGATCAATTTTTCGCTCATCAAATCGGGGACATCGCGCCCTGTCGCACCCCGCGCCACCATGCCGATGACATGGGTGTCGATGGAGGTGTATTTCCACGCCTCGCCCGGTGCGGCAAAGGTTTCAGTCAGTCCGGCGGCGAAATCGTCCATCTTGCCCCCGAGGGCAAGGACGCGTCCCATCCTGTTGATATCACTGTCATAGTCCAGGTAATCCTCATTAAAGGTGATCCCGCTCGACATCTGCAGAACGTTTAGGATCGTCGCCCCGTCATAAGCACCACCCGCGAGCTGTGGCGCGTATTTCGTGACCGGATCATCCAATGCGCCGATGGCCCCATCGTCGACCAGAATGCCGAACAAAGCCGACAGATAGCTTTTGGCGACAGACCAGCTGATGCGGCGATCATCGGGTCCGGTTCCTTGGTAATAGGCCTGGTGCACGATGTTGCCATCCTTGAGCACCAGGGTCGATGTAACTGTCCGGTCGCTGACCCACGCCCCATACGAGGCTGGCATGACCAGCGGATTGCCTGCGGGCAAGGTGCTGACGGCTGTGTCGCCCTTGGGGATATCCCTGTGGAGGAATGCCCGTTCCATATTGGAGAAATTCGATATGATGCGATTTTCATCAAACAGCGAGTTCACTGCCAGTAGTCTTGTGATCTCGTCCCACTTCCATAATCCGATCAGGATGGCGATATTTACCCACACCAATCCGATCCGGAGCATCCATTTCAGGACTATTCGCATGTTTTATCCCCGATTTCTTTAAAAACCGCTAACGCATCGCGGCAGGATGGTCAGCCTGTCCAATTGATCCATCGTCCATGGAAATCAGCACGCCCAAGCGACAGCGTCAGATCGCCGGGCCAAAGCCGCAGGGTCAACGCGGCACCCACCGCACCTGTGGTGTCACCATCGGTTTCCATTTGCATCCATGCCAGCGGTGTTTCGTGTGTTGCACGTGCGCCTGCCGCCTCGATCAGGGCGGTGCCGCGTGCTTGGGCGTCGGCGGGAAAATACTGCCATGCAACGGTGTGTTGTATGATGTGCATATGCCCTTTGGGCGCTGCATCAAGGCGGGTGGCCAACCAGTTGATTGCATCACCTTTTTCGACCACAGCGTCCATCACAGAGGCTGCCGCCTGCGTGAGCGCCAGCCTGTGGGGCTGATCCGCCCACAAATATGCGGTAAGCCGAAGCAGATCGGAGGGATCGTTTGGGTTCAGCGGGTTAAGGTCGACGCCTAATCTATCCACAACCTGTGGATAAGACTGCGGAGGCAGTGCGCCCGCCCAATCGGGCGTCAGCGTCAACACGGCGTCGCCGGGTCCCTCGATGCCGTGCCCGCAGTTCAGCGCGAAATGGTCCCACATCAGGTTCAGACCGCCGCTTGCACCAAGTTCGGACAAGACGATGGGGCGGTCGAAATGGGACAGGGCCACGTGGGCCATCGCGATCAATGCCGCACTGCGCCTGACCTCGTTGGTTTGTGGCGGGCTTTGGGTCCAGTCGAGCAGGAAACCCTCGTGGGTTTTCAGCGTGGTTACGACAGCCTGTTCAAGCGTTGCATCATCCACGACGTGGGGCGGGTAGGTGGCAGCCAGATCGGGGTCGCGCCCCAAAAGCACGAGCGCGTGCAGTCCGCCGCAGATCCGCAGCGGCAAGGAGTGCCCGGCCGGGCCTATATCGCCCTGATAATGCGACATTCTTTGACCCAGTGCGCTGTCCGCATCCCAACGCGCAGCAAGAATGTTCAGCACGCGCCCCATAAGCGGGGAGCCCATCCGTGCACAGGTTTCGGACTGGTCGCGGAAGGCTTGGGTCAGGGTCACGTAAAGCGGTCCATCAGTTTTTGCAGCGTTGTGCGTGTGTCTTCGGTTTGGGTTGGCTCCTGTTCGGAAGGCTTTGGTTTTGCGCCTTTTTTCTCGCCGCCGCCGGAGCGGGGCGGGGCGACGCGCTGGGCCACGGCATTCATGAACTTGGGCCCGTCGCCGCGTGCCAGATACGGTGCCCCGTCTGAACAGCCGCGCAGCACATCATCAAGCCAGCCTTCGTCGGCTTTGGGGAAATCACGCAGCACATAACCGGGCACCGCGTCCTTGTGACCGGGGTGGCCGACGCCCATCCGCACGCGTGCATAGTCGGCACCGATATGTGCGTGGATCGAGCGCAACCCGTTGTGGCCTGCATGTCCGCCACCGGATTTCCACCGCACTTTGCCGGGGGCTAGGTCGATTTCATCATGTAAAACAATGACATCTTCCGGGGTCAATTTGTAGAACCTCATTGCGGCCCCCACACTGTCGCCAGATTTGTTCATATAGGTTTCGGGTTTGAGCAGCACGACGCGATCAGAGCCAAAGCGCCCTTCGGAGACGGACCCTTGATGCTTGGATTTCCATGCAGGAAATCCGTGATCGGCGGCGATCATATCAAGCGCCATAAATCCGATATTGTGCCGATTGCGCGCGTATTTTGCCCCGGGATTGCCAAGGCCGACGATCAGTTTCATGGGGTTCCTCGCATGTTTGCCGCTGTGCAGCATAGGGGGGCGATGGTGACGGGACAAGGACCGCACGCGCAACGGTTGCGGTGTGCGTCATGCATCACATCAATTACGGAGCGTTAACGCCATGAAAACAAGGCGAATCGACGTGGCACAGGCCGTACACCACCTGTGCACACCCTGTGCACCGCGCGGCATACGATTGCACCGAATTGCCATGGTTAACGCAGCGTGCGCTGTTGAGTGTTAAGAAAGGGTAAAGGGCGTCGGACAGCCCCAAACGCAAAAGGCCGCCCCGGAACGGAGCGGCCTTTGTTAGGTCTGTGTCCGAGGGGCTTATGCCTCTTCGGTTGCTTCCGCTTCATCCGCATCATCTTCGGCTTCGCCCGAAGAGCGCAGGCCGGACGGTGCTGAGATGTTTGCGATGACGAAATCACGGTCGATCGACGCCTTGGCCCCTTCGGGCAGGTTGACCGCAGAGATTGTAACCGCATCGCCGATTTCGCATTCGGAGACGTCGATCGTGATGTGATCGGGGATATCGCCCGCAGTCACGACCAGTTCGACCTCGGGGCGCATCAGAGTCAGCACGCCGCCTTTTTTCAGGCCGGGAGACTCCTCTTCGCCAACCACTTCAACGTTGATGAACAGGTTGATTTTGGTGGTCCGCTTGAGGCGCATGAAGTCGACATGCGTTGGCAGGTCTTTTACGACGTGACGCTGTACGTCGCGGCAGATGACGCGAACGTCGTCGTGGCCGTCAACCTTCAGGTTGAACAGGGTCGACCGGAACCGACCTGCGCGCAGCATTTTCAGCAGCTTGTTGAAAGGCAGTTTGATGGGCAGCGGATCAACGTCGCCACCAAATACAATCCCCGGAACCATGCCGTCGCGGCGTGCCTGACGAGCGGCGCCCTTGCCTGTCCCCGTCCGTTCCAGAGCTTCGAGATCAGGAATCTCTCCAGCCATGATAATTCTCCAAAGTTAGGGCGGGATGCCTCCAAGGCTGTCACCCCGCGTGAAGTGCGTGCTATAGACCGGTTTGCGGGGCTTGAAAAGTGTAAATCCGTGCGCGAATGCGCTGGACGGGGCAAGGGCCACGTGGCAACGCTCGGGCATGCAAATCACCCGTGACCTTTTCGCCTCGCGCCGCGCACTCGCGGCATTTTCGGTTATTGGCATTGGATGGGCCAGTTTTTCCGCCCAAATGCCCGTGATCAAGGATCAGGTCGGTGCCGGGGATGGGTTGTGGGGCACGTTGATCCTTGTGGGGTCGACCGGCGCTGTTTTGGCGATGTGGTTTGCCCCCTTGGTATTTCGGCTGGTGGGTGCCTGGGCCATGGCTGCGGGCATTGCAATCATGATTGTCGGGTTCCTGATCACTGGCATTGCCCAAGGTCCGTTGGTTGTTGGTATCGGTCTGTTTCTGGCGGCCGCCGGGTCGGGTGTTACGGACGTTCTGGCGAATGCCGAAGTCAGCGAGGCAGAGGCCGAAACGGGTATTAGCCTGATGAATTTGAACCACGGTATTTTTTCCCTGACCTATGCCGTTGCTGCCATTTCTGTGGGGGCCGCCCGCGAGGTTGGGTTCGGTCCCTTTGCGATTTTTGCGGGGATGAGTGTGGTCATTGCCGTGCTGATGATCTGGATGCGACTGCCCGATCGCACCCTTGCCGAAGAGGACGCGGGCATTGTCGTTGGCATGCCTTACGGGTTGGTCTGGGTTGGGGGACTGGTTGTGTTGGCGGCCTTTCTGGGCGAGGCCGCATCAGAAGGCTGGTCTGCACTGCATGTTGAGCGCACGTTGGGCGGTGGCCCGGCTGAGGGTGCCCTTGGCCCTGCGTTGCTTGCCACGGGCATGGCGGTCGGTCGTTTGGGGGCGCATGTGTTTGGTGCGGGATGGCCGCCGGTGCGCGTGATGATCCTTGCCTCGTGCATTGCAGGTATTGGCCTTGCTCTTGCTGGTGCAGCCCCGACCCTGACGGTGGCCTATGTCGGGTTTTTGTTGGGCGGTTTGGGTGTGTCTGTTGTTGGCCCGCTGGCCTTGGGCCTTGTGGGGCAGGCGGTGTCGCCGCGCCATCGTCTGGCTGCGATCAGTCAAGCCGCGTCCTTGGGCTATGCCGCGTTTTTCCTGGGCCCTGTCATTATGGGCTATGTGGCCGAGTTGTTTGGGTTGCGGGTGTCGTTTTATGTAGTGGCCGCGATCATGTTGCTGGTCGCAGCGGTCTTGTTGCCTGCGTGGGCGCGTATGATGGCGGGCCGTGACGTTCCGGTGCGCTAGGCACCGGACCGACAGAGACCCGCCTGTACCTTATTGCCGCCAGCGCCCTTCGAACTCTTCGGGGACCAGCAGGTTGTGCCGCCCCAGATCGGCCACGTTGGTTTCACCGCACAGCGCCATTGTGGTGTCCAGTTCCTTGTGGATCACCTTGAGGGCCGAGGTGACGCCCTGTTGTCCCATCGCGCCCAGCCCGTATATGAATGCGCGCCCGATAAATGTCCCCTTGGCCCCCATCGAGATCGCCTTGAGCACGTCCTGACCGGAGCGAATTCCGCTGTCGAGATGCACTTCGATCTTGTCTCCGACTGCGTCCATGATGGAGGGCAGGACGCGGATCGAACTGAGCGCCCCATCAAGTTGTCGTCCGCCATGGTTTGAGACGACAATCGCATCCGCCCCAACTTGAAGCGCCATTTTCGCGTCGTCTGCGTCAAGGATACCTTTGAGGATCAGGGGGCCGCCCCACATTTTCTTGATCTCTTTCACGTCTTCCCAATCCAGTTTCGGATCGAAGCTTTCTGCGGCCCAGACGGACAGTGACGACATATCGCTGATCCCGTCGATGTGGCCCACGATGTTGCCAAACTGGTGGCGTTTTGTCTTGGCCATACCTGCGATCCAGCGCCATTTCGTGGCGAGATCGACGATGTTCCCAAGTGTCGGGCGGATCGGAATGGTCAGGCCGTTATGGATGTCCTTGTGGCGCTGCCCGAGGATCTGCAAATCCAGCGTCACCACAAGGGCCGAGCATTTGGCATCCTTGGCCCGCTGGATCACCCGTTTGGTGTAGTCCTTGTCTTTCATTGCATAGAGCTGAAACCAGAACGGTTTGGTCGTGTTTTCAGCGACGTCTTCGATCGAACAGACGGACATGGTGGACAGGGTAAAGGGGACGCCGAAGGCTTCGGCTGCCTTGGCGGCAAGGATTTCGCCATCCGCATGTTGCATGCCGGTGGACCCCACAGGGGCGAGCGCGACGGGCATGGACACGTTCTGACCGATCATTTGCGAGGCGGTGCTGCGCCCGGTCATATCCACAGCGACGCGCTGGCGCAGTCGAATCTGGTCAAAGTCAGAGGAGTTTTCCCGAAAGGTCTGTTCCGTCCAGCTGCCAGATTCGCAGTAGTCATAGAACATCTTGGGCACGCGCCGTTTATAGATGCGTTTCAGGTCTTCGATGTTGGTGATGACGGGCATGTTCAAACCTCATGAATTGGTCAGGTTTGGTTACCAATTGGCGCGATTGGGATCAATCGTTTTGATTTGCATCAGATAGTACGATTTGGGACTTGTTTGGTGCGATATCGTATTATATGGAAGTATGTAGTTCAATATCGCACCATATAGGAGAGACCCATGACACTATCACGACGCAAGACTTTGGCCCTGTTGGGCGGCGGTACCATTGTGGCCGCGACCGCAGCTGTTGGTTTGACTGTGACGCGTATGCCCAAGGCGGCGTTTCAGCCTTGGGCCGCGGCGGGCACGTATGCAGAGCCGCGGATGCGCGCACTGAGCTATGCGATCCTTGCGCCCAACCCGCACAATCGCCAACCATGGCTGGTGGATTTGCGCACCGAAGGCGAGGTGACGTTGCGGGTGGATACGGATCGGCTGTTGCCCCATACGGACCCGTTCAATCGCCAGATCGTGGTTGGGTTGGGTTGTTTTCTGGAATTGATGCGTATTGCCGCGGCGCAGGACGGCTATGGAATTGATCTGACGCTGTTCCCGGACGGAGAGGATGCGACTGGTCTGGATCAGCGTCGCGTTGCTGTGGCCAGATTTGTACCCGGTGCAGCGCAGCCCGAGCCAGAGTTGTTTGCGCAGGTGCTTGGGCGACGTTCGCTCAAGGAGCCGTTTGATACCACCCGTCCTGTGGACGCTGCCACGTTGGCATCTGTGCTTGCGGTCGTTGAGCGCACAACGGTTGATGGATCAGTGGCAGCAGGTGATATCGCCGAGCTGCGCGAGATCAGCCACGCGGCGCTGCGCATCGAGTTAGATACAGAGCGCACCTACAAGGAAAGCGTCGATCTGTTTCGCATCGGCAGCCGCGAGGTTGTGGCCAACCCCGATGGCATCGACTTTACCGGCCCTATGTTCGAGGCATTGGCCCTGACCGGTTCGTTCACCCGCGAAAGCGCAATGGATCGTACATCCATGGCCTATGTGGAGGGCGAAAAGGCGGTGTTTGCCAACATCGACACAGCCATGGGGCATCTGTGGCAAGTGACCCCCACCAACACCCGTGCTGATCAGATCGCCGCCGGGCGCGATTGGCTCCGCCTGAACCTTGCAACGTCTGCCGCTGGTCTGGGAATGCAGCCGCTGAGCCAGGGTTTGCAGGAATACCCCGAAATGGCCGATATTTATGCGCAGCTTCACAAGCGGCTGGCCCCTGACGGGGGAACCGTGCAAATGTTGGCGCGCATTGGGTATGGCCCCGAGATTGGTCAAAGCCCGCGATGGCCCTTGGAAAGCAAGATTGTGAATGCCTGACACCAGCACTGCCATTTTCTTTGAAGTGTTCAATGAGATTGGCATTATCGAACAACTCAGCCGCGCCATTTTGGAGGCGCGGTTGCCCCACGGGCTGATCGCACCGCATTTTACTGTGTTGAACCATTTGTGCCGCGTGGCGGACGGGCGCACCCCGATGGAGATGGCCCGCGCCTTTCAGGTGCCTAAGACCTCGATGACCCACACGTTGAAAGGGCTGGAATCCCATGGTTTGGTCGAGCTGCGCCCCAACGCCGAAGATGGCCGATCAAAACGCGTTTGGTTGACACAGGCCGGTCGCGCGCTGCGCGATCAGGCGATTGCGGATCTGGGCCCGGAATTTGCGAAACTGGCCCGAGGGTTTGATATGGATCGCTTGGTCGCCATTCAGCCGGTCCTGAGCGATCTGCGCCAATATCTGGACGCTGCGCGCGATCCTTGAGCGCGCCCCTCTGCGAAACGCCACCTGCCACCATTGCCCCCGCCCATTCTGCGGGTTAAACGCCGCGCCATGACTGATCGCCCCCATCGCAATTTTTATGGCCGCCTGAAGGGTAAAACCCTGAAAAGCAGCCAACGCACCTATTTGGCCGAGGATTTGGCCGCCCTGTCACCCGGCCTTGTGTCGTGGGAGGACAACCCCGCGCGTGCGCCGCTGGATTTGGCTGCACTTTTTGGGGAGCGTCCTGTCTGGCTTGAAGTCGGGTTTGGTGGCGGTGAGCATCTGGTGCATCAGGCCGCCCAAAACCCGGACGTCGGCATCATCGGGGCAGAGCCGTATATCAACGGTGTCGCCATGTTGCTGGGCAAGATCCGCCGCGCAGGTGTTGAAAATCTGGCGGTGCACCCCGGAGATGCGCGTGATCTTATGGATGTGCTGCCCCCAGAAAGCATCGCCCGCGCCTTTTTGCTGTATCCCGATCCCTGGCCCAAGGCGCGCCACCACCGCCGCCGTTTTGTCACGCCCGAACATCTGGAGCCCTTGGCCCGCGCGATGCAGCCCGGTGCGATCCTGCGGGTTGCAACGGACATTCCAGACTATGTGCGCCAGACCCTTGAAGAGGTGCCCAAAGCTGGGTTCACCTGGTTGGCCGAAGGTCCTGAGGACTGGCGCGTCGCATGGGACGACTGGATCAGCACCCGTTACGAACAAAAGGCCCTGCGCGAGGGGCGTGTGCCCCATTATCTGACGTTTCGCCGTCAGGGTTAGTGTTTTTGGGACCTCTGCGCCCTGCGCTGCGCGCCGTCTCCCTTGGATTTTTTGAAACAGAGAGGATGCAGGGACCCCCTGTCGGTCTGGACGGGCCTTGGGGGAGGGGGTAGGAGTGCGCCTTGAAACAAGATGCGAGCATGATCCATGTCCAGCCACGGTGACCCTATTCCGATGACCTCTGCCGCCTGCGGCCCCTTGTCGGGGACTGCGGATGTGCCGGGCGACAAGTCAATTTCGCATCGATCGTTGATTCTGGGCGCAATGGCCGTCGGTGAAACGACGATTCAGGGCCTGCTGGAAGGTCAGGATGTGCTGGATACGGCCAAGGCGATGCGGGCTTTTGGTGCTGAGGTGACGGATCATGGTGGTGGGTCATGGTCGGTGCATGGGGTTGGTGTTGGCGGGTTTGCCGAGCCGGATCAGGTGATTGATTCCGGCAATTCCGGCACTGGGGTTCGTTTGATCATGGGGGCGATGGCGACCTCGCCCATAACTGCGACTTTCACGGGGGACGCGAGCCTGAACAAGCGGCCCATGGCGCGTGTGACTGATCCGCTGGCCCTGTTTGGGTGTCAGACGGTCGGGCGCGCCGGTGGACGCCTGCCTATGACGTTGGTGGGGGCCGCCGATCCGGTACCTGTACGCTATACTGTGCCGGTCCCGTCGGCGCAGGTGAAATCCGCCGTTTTGCTGGCGGGGTTGAACGCGCCCGGTGAGACGGTCGTGATCGAGACAGAGGCCACGCGCGATCATACGGAGCGGATGTTGGCGGGTTTCGGGGCTCAGATCACCACAGAGGTGACAGACCAGGGGCGCGTGATTACGTTGACCGGACAGCCCGAATTGAAGCCGCAGCACATTGATGTGCCGCGTGATCCATCCTCGGCCGCGTTTCCGGTCTGTGCAGCCCTGATTGTGCCCGGGTCTGATGTCTTGGTGCCGACGATTGGCTTGAACCCCACCCGTGCCGGTCTGTTCACGACGTTGCGTGAGATGGGCGCGGATTTGACGTATGAGAACGAGCGCGAGGAGGGCGGTGAGCCTGTGGCCGATCTGCGCGCCCGGTTTTCCCCTGACCTCAAGGGCATCGAGGTGCCGGCAGAGCGCGCAGCGAGCATGATTGATGAATACCCGGTGTTGTCGGTCGTTGCCGCCTTTGCGTCCGGCAAGACGCATATGCCGGGCGTCAAGGAATTGCGCGTCAAGGAAAGCGACCGGATCGACGCGATGGCCGTGGGTCTGCGCGCTGCTGGCGTCACGGTTGAGGATGGCCCGGACTGGTGGACAGTCACCGGCCTTGGCCACGGCAATGTGCCCGGTGGTGCGACCTGCGCCAGTCATCTGGATCACCGCATCGCCATGTCGTTCCTTGTCATGGGTATGGCCAGTACGGCGGCCATGTCCGTCGATGATGGTGGCCCGATTGCGACGTCCTTTCCGATCTTTGAGCCGTTGATGTCGGCGCTTGGTGCAAAAGTGAGCCGCGTATAATGGTTGTGACCGAACCTTTTACCGTGGCCATCGATGGCCCCGCCGCTGCTGGCAAAGGCACCATTTCGCGCGCTGTCGCTGAGACGTTCGGCTTGGCACATTTGGACACTGGGTTGCTATACCGTGCTGTTGGCGCGCAGGTGTTGTTGGGTGCTGACCCAATTGAGGCGGCGCGGACGTTGGAAGCGCAGGCCTTGGAAAACGATGCCTTGCGCACCGCTGAAGTGGCCCAAGAGGCCAGCAAGGTCGCCGTTATCCCCGAGGTCCGCGCGGCGCTGCTTGATTTTCAACGCGCCTTTGCCCGCCGCGCGGGGGGTGCCGTGCTGGATGGTCGCGACATTTGCACGGTTATTTGCCCGCAGGCCGAGGTAAAGATGTTCGTGACCGCCACGCCAGAGGTGCGCGCCCAACGCCGGTTCGCAGAACTGACGGAGCGCGGCCATGGTCCGGTGTTTGATGAGGTGCTGGCTGACGTCAAAGCCCGCGATGCGCGCGACAGTGAACGCAGTGCTGCACCGATGAAACCAGCCGAGACGGCCCACGTTCTGGACACATCACACATGGGGATCGAGGCGGCCGTTGCAGCCGCGATTGCCCTTGTGCGCCGCGCGCGCCGCTGATCCGATCAGGCCCCGCCCTTGATCCGATCAGGCAGAGTGCGCCCCATCTGACAGCGTTTTGACAAAAGCCAAGACGTCCGCCGTGCTGTCGCCCGCCGCAATCCGGCTGACGATGGCAGAGCCGACCACGGCCCCATCTGCCACAGAGGCGATGGCGCGTGATTTTTCTGGCGTATTGATGCCGAACCCGACGATGACGGGCAGGTCGGTTGCGTCCTTGATCCGGGCCACTTCGGGGCCGACATTCGTGGCCTCGGCCTCGGCCGCGCCTGTGATCCCGGTGATCGACACGTAATATACAAAGCCAGAGGTGTTTTGCAGCACACGCGGCAAACGTTTGGCATCGGTGGTGGGCGTTGCGAGACGGATAAAATTCAGCCCTGCGGCTTGCGCCGGGATGCAGAGTTCGCTGTCTTCTTCGGGGGGCAGGTCCACGATGATCAGCCCGTCAATGCCAGCCGCCTTTGCGTCGGTCAGGAACGTGTCCACGCCACGCGAGTAAATCGGGTTATAGTAACCCATCAGCACAATCGGCGTCGAATCGTCAGTTTCGCGAAAGGTACGCGCCATGTCCAAAGTCCGTTGCAGCGTCATGCCGGCGTCCAATGCGCGCTGGCCTGCCAATTGAATGGTCGGCCCATCCGCCATCGGATCGGTAAACGGCAGGCCCAGTTCGATGATGTCCACGCCCGCGCTGGGCAGTCCTTTGACCACCTCAAGCGATCTGTCATAATCGGGATCGCCCGCCATGACATAGGCCACAAAGGCCTTGCGGCCCTGTTGGGCCAGCTCTGCGAATTTGGCGTCGATGCGGGTCGTCATGGCTGTCTCCGATTTTGTCCGCCCTGACCTGCCTCAAGCTTTGGCGAAAGGCAAGCGTCGTTGGGCCTGCATCGCGCGCTGGCGTGGCCTTGCGCCTGTGTTCTGTCCTGCTAGAAGCGGCGCAGGTTAGGCAAAGGGAATGTCATGGGCTTTAAAATGGGAATCGTGGGGCTGCCCAACGTGGGCAAATCGACCCTGTTCAATGCATTGACCAAGACGGCGGCGGCGCAGGCTGCCAATTTCCCGTTTTGCACGATCGAGCCGAACGTAGGCGAGGTGGCCGTGCCTGATGCGCGCCTTGATACTTTGGCCGAGATCGCTGCGTCGAAATCCATCATCCCGACCCGGATGACATTCGTCGACATTGCGGGCCTCGTCAAAGGTGCGTCCAAGGGCGAGGGTCTCGGTAACCAGTTCCTTGCCAACATCCGCGAAGTGGATGCCATTGCCCACGTTCTGCGCTGTTTTGAAGATGGCGATGTAACCCATGTCGAGGGTCGCGTTGATCCTGTGGCAGACGCTGAGACCATCGAGACCGAGCTGATGCTGGCCGATATTGAAAGTATCGAAAAGCGTATGCAAAACATCGTGCGCAAAGTGCGCGGTGGCGATAAAGAGGCGGTCCAGCAAGAGCGTTTGTTGCGTGCCGCCCTTGCTGCGCTTGAGGATGGGCAGCCGGCCCGTTTGGTTGACGTGGACGACGATGATCGCCGCGCTTGGAACCTGTTGCAGTTGTTGACCACGAAGCCTGTTTTGTACGTCTGCAATGTGGGCGAAGCGGAATCTGCACAAGGCAATGCGCATTCCGCTGCTGTGGCCGAGATGGCCGCTGCGCAGGGCAATTCCCACGTCGTGATTTCCGCCCAGATCGAGGAAGAGATCAGCCAGCTCGAACCTGACGAGGCCCTGATGTTCCTTGAGGAAATGGGGCTGGCCGAGGCCGGTCTGGATCGCCTGATCCGCGCAGGATACGAACTGCTGCACCTCGAAACCTATTTCACTGTCGGCCCCAAAGAGGCACGCGCCTGGACGATCAAATCGGGCACTTCAGCGCCGAAAGCCGCGGGCGTGATCCACGGCGATTTCGAAAAAGGGTTCATCCGGGCTGAAACGATTGCCTATGATGATTTTGTGACCTTGGGCGGCGAGGCACCTGCCAAGGAGGCAGGTAAAATGCGCGCCGAAGGCAAAGCATATGTGGTGAAGGACGGGGATGTGTTGCACTTCTTGTTCAATACCTAGTCGCGCATCTTTACCCGTTCGAAATTTGCTGTTTTGCGAAATATCTGTGACGTGTCTGGGTTGATGCGTTCGCTTTGCACGGGCTTGCGCCATGTGACTTGTTCCCGTTGAGAAAACGAAGATGTGCGTTCAAGCAATTTAAAACGCCCTTGCCCGGACATTTTTGCAGAGATAACCACAGCGTGCCGAATGGGCCTGCATTCTAGCCGCGCGTTCCAAGCTGCAAAGCTATGGCTGTGGGTATTTTGTGCCCCGATATCTGATATAAGTGTTGTTTTTCAAAGTGTTGATGCGGTTTCGCAGGACATGAAAAATGCGATCAGATTTACCCTTGTTCCCGCGGCCTCATCCGCATAAACACGGCGGCGGAGACGTGGCCGAGTGGTCGAAGGCGCTCCCCTGCTAAGGGAGTAGGCCCGGAAGGGTCTCGAGGGTTCGAATCCCTTCGTCTCCGCCATTACCCTATTTTGTTGTAATAATCATATAAATAAGGGCTTTGATGGCTGTCGTCGAATGGCCTTACCCACACGCTTTACCCACACGTTGTACCCACACACATTAATGATGCTTGTCGATGGTTGACTCACTGGGGTGTCACGACAACAAAATCAGATAGCGGCTATACGTTCAGGTCTTTAACTTCATTCTCATTAAACGACACAAATCAAATAATGGTCATCAAAGCTGAATGGCTAAAATGTACATTTCCCCTAAGAGTCCTTTATAGTGAAAGTGTACATTATGTTGTTGCCACTAGGTGGGTAAGAAAACTTACATATAGCCGCCTTCAGGTTTTGTCGTTGCTCTTGTTGTAGATGAACCTTGCACTGTTACCTCTACCACAACCCTTCTGTTCATGACCTAACTGTAGCAGCATGGGGCATGGTTCTTGACGTTACACACCGCAGCAAACGCACTAAAACTCACATTACTACATCTAGTGTTATTTATTCATTTCAGCACACTATATATGATTCCTCCTCTTCCTTAATGTGGTGGGCAATGGGGCTTGCACCAAGAACGAATCGGTTATTTACCTGCGATTTTCCACGCCTCGTGCAAGATTTTGCTTTAGATCCTTAACTTTTATACATTATATTACAGTGTTTTATCCATCACGACCAAAATAAAGCTTGACAAATTTTGAAAGATATGAAATTTATGTTTGTGGCGGATTGCTTGTGTAAATTAAAATATTAAAGTGACAACCACTTGAAATATTGTATTTGACCACTAAGTCCGTGTTATGGGAGTTTACTGCGATTTACTCCTGCAAGAATTGACACTGCTCGTGATGAGGTGGTGTTCTGGAAAAGAGGGACCGACTGAGGCTTAGGTGTGGCGTAACCAGCGCACCGATTATGCTTCTGAGGTTCTCACGATCAACTGTGGAACGGTGAAATACGTCCACCATAGGAGAGCTTCGGCTCTTCGGAGGCCTGATCAGCAAATCATCTTCACTTTGAACTGGCTCGTAGAGCTTTCGCCATAGTCACATCGACTTTGTCGTTTGCTCGTCGTGCTATTTTTTAATGTCCCTCTCGCAGGGCCAAATGGAAGAGATATGCTGAATGTTAGATTTTAACGACACTAGCCCCGTAAAACGTGGTAGTCCCCCCATTTTTAACGGGGTGCGGCTGTAGAACTTACGCGGCCATTTTTAGTTTCTGTGCGGGTGTTATCCCGCCGATGCCCATATTCGGGCGGTCATTGTTGTAAGTCCAGAGCCA
>Ga0115562_1000046_pt1 | contig 75633 bp, 75 predicted proteins | sample COGITO_mtgs_1105_6_FD_87200 | JGI IMG/M metagenome (GOLD analysis project Ga0115562, IMG submission 87200) | Pelagic marine microbial communities from North Sea - COGITO_mtgs_110516 | ecosystem: Environmental > Aquatic > Marine > Epipelagic | place: Germany:Helgoland, sampling site Kabeltonne...
TATGAAAAAGCTGATCGCCTATTCATCGGTGGCACATATGGGCTATGTCACCATGGGTATTTTTGCCGCCAATCAACAGGGCATCGACGGCGCGATCTTTCAGATGATCAGCCACGGCTTTATCTCGGGCGCGTTATTTCTCTGCGTCGGGGTAGTCTATGATCGTATCCACAGCCGCAAGATTGCCGATTATGGCGGGCTGGTGAACCGGATGCCCGCCTATGCGCTTATCTTTATGCTGTTCACCATGGCCAATGTCGGATTGCCCGGCACCTCGGGCTTTGTCGGAGAGTTTCTGACCTTGGTGGGCATTTTTCAGGTCAATACTTGGGTGGCGGTGGTGGCCACTTTTGGCGTGATCCTATCGGCCTCTTATGCGCTTTGGCTGTACAGGCGCGTGATGATGGGTCAGTTGATCAAGGAGAGCCTTAAAATGATCACGGATATGGACCGGCGTGAAAAGGCCATTTTTGCCCCCCTAGTGGTCATGACACTCTTGCTGGGCGTCTATCCGGCGCTGGTGCTTGATCTTATCGGCCCCTCGGTAGAGGCGCTGGTTACACAATATGAAACGGCGATTGCCGCGGCCCATGGGTCCGGTACGCTGGCCGCCTCGCAGTGACAGGAGCATCACATGATCCAGACTGATCTGATCATTATTCTGCCGGAGATCATCATTTCGGTTTGCGCTATGCTGGCCCTTGTTGTGTCTGTCTACTCGGGCAAGGACGCGCTGGCCTCCCGGTTGGTGCTGTTAACCTCGGCACTGTTCGTGGTCATGGCGCTGTGGATTGGCAATTCCGGTGGCGAGAGCCAAAGTGCCTTTGGCGGGATGTTCCAAGATGATGCTTATGCGCGGTTCTGCAAAGTGGTTATCTTGCTGTCTGCCGCTGCTGTCTTGGTGATGGGGCGCGATTATATGCTGCGCACGGGCCTATTGCGATTTGAATACCCATTGCTGATCGCATTTTCAGTGGTGGGTATGATGGTTATGGTTTCAGCAGGCGATTTAATGGCGCTTTATATGGGCCTTGAGTTACAGTCTCTGGCGCTTTACGTGGTCGCTGCATTGCGTCGCGACAGCGTGAAATCGACTGAGGCGGGATTGAAGTATTTCGTTCTGGGAGCGCTGTCATCAGGTTTGCTGCTGTATGGGGCGTCCCTGACTTATGGCTATGCGGGCACCACGGGGTTCAATGGTATTATCGAAAGCACCACCGGAGGACAGGCGTCGATGGGCCTCCTTTTCGGTCTGGTATTCGTGATCGCCGGGTTGGCGTTCAAAGTGTCGGTGGTGCCATTTCATATGTGGACGCCGGACGTGTACGAGGGGGCACCGACGCCGATTACTGCGTTTTTTGCCACCGCCCCAAAAATGGCGGCGATGGGGCTGTTTGCCCGGGTTCTGTATGATGCGTTTGGTGGGGTGATTGGTGACTGGCAGCAGATCCTTGCCCTGCTGTCGGTGTTGTCGATGTTTCTCGGTGCGGTTGCCGCCATCGGTCAGAGCGATATCAAACGCCTGATGGCCTATTCTTCGATTGCACATATGGGATACGCGCTGATCGGACTTGCGGCGGGCACCGCGCAGGGGGTACAGGCCATGCTGGTCTATATGGCGGTCTATGTCACGATGAACCTTGGCACCTTTTCCTTCATCTTGTCGATGGAAAAAGATGGTCGGCCGGTGACCAAGATCGCCTCCCTGAACCTTTATGCCAACCGTGCGCCGACCAAAGCGATTGCAATGTTGGTTTTGTTGTTCAGCCTGGCAGGTGTACCGCCGTTTCTTGGGTTTTTTGCCAAGTTTGGTGTGTGGAGTGCCGCGATTGATGCCGGGATGATTTGGCTGGTGTTTGCCAGTGCAATCGCCAGCGCCATTGGCGCGTATTATTATCTGCGCATCGTCTATTTAATGTATTTCGGGGATGAAGTCGATGAGGGGCTCAACGGCGGCGGCTCGCCGGTGCTTTGGGGGGTGCTGATGGCGGCTGCGGCAATCATGGTGTTTGGGATTGTTAACCTGTTCGGCATCAATGGGTCCGCGGCCAGTGCGGCGGCAGCCCTTGTCAATTAAAGTGCCTGACGGCTATGGCCTGCGTGTTCTAGACGAAGTGGATAGCACCAATACCGAGGCGGCGCGTCTTGTGGGGCAATTGGCTGGTCCTGAATGGATTTTGGCCCGGCGCCAAACAAATGGTCGGGGGCGGCGCGGGCGGGCATGGTCTGATCCGGTTGGAAATTTTGCGGCCTCTTTGGTGTTATTTCCAAAACAATCGCCCGAACAGATTGCGCTGCGTTCCTTTGTTGCTGCACTGGCGCTTTATGATGGGTTTGTTGCCACAACAGGGCGTTCGGATGCTCTGGCGCTTAAATGGCCGAATGATGTGTTGTTAAATGGCGGTAAAGTGGCGGGTATTTTGCTCGAGACCACAGCGCTTTCGGGTGGTGGGTTTGCGCTGACCATCGGTTTTGGGGTGAACCTAGTACATATCCCGCAGTCAAGCCGGCTTGAGACGCGTGCAACACCGCCAGTTTGCGTGCTGAGCGAAACTGGCACTGCACTTGAGGCGGAAGAGTTTTTGGCAGAGCTGGCCATTGCCTACGCCCACCATGAAACGCAGTTTTGCGCCTATGGGTTCTCATCGATCCGCCAGGCTTGGCTGGCCCGTGCCGCGCGCTTGGGCGAGATAATTACGGCGCGTATCGGATCCAGCGAGATTACGGGCCGATTTGACACCATCGACGAGACAGGGCATTTGATCCTAACCACTGCACAAGGTCGGCAGGCAATCGCTGCGGCGGATGTTTTCTTTTGATGGAGGCTGCATATGTTACTCGCAATAGATTGCGGCAACACCAATACGGTTTTTTCGATCTGGACAGGATCAGATTTTATTGGCACGTGGCGCATTGCGACCGATCAGCAACGCACAGCTGATCAGTATTACGTCTGGCTATCATCGTTGATGACCCTCAGAAAGATTGATGTGGATATCACCGATGTGATTATCTCGTCGACGGTCCCCCGGGTGGTGTTCAACCTGCGTATTCTGGCGGATCGATATTTCAACACCCGCCCTTTTGTCGTGGGTAAACCTGATTGCGCGCTTCCGGTCGATGTGCGGGTGGACGAGGGCACTGGCGTGGGGCCTGACCGTTTGGTAAACACGGTCGCGGGGTATGACCTGTTTGGTGGCGATCTGATTCTTGTGGATTTTGGCACGGCGACAACTTTTGACGTGGTTGATGCCGATGGCGCCTATGTTGGTGGCGCGATTGCACCGGGTGTGAACCTGTCGCTGCAAGCGCTGCACGAGGCGGCGGCCGCGCTGCCGCATGTCGATATTGCCAAACCGCAGCGGGTGGTTGGCACCAACACGGTGGCTTGTATGCAATCGGGCGTTTTTTGGGGCTATGTCGGCCTTGTGCGCGAGATTTGCGACCGCATCAAGACTGAGCGGGCGCGACCCATGCAGGTCATAGCCACCGGTGGCCTCGCACCGTTATTTCAACAGACAGACGCGCTCTTTGACGCAATCGAAGAAACTTTAACCATGCACGGGCTGACCGTGATTCATAAATATAATATAGGAAAAACCTGAAGAATGAGCAGTGAACGACTGATCTATCTGCCCCTTGGCGGCGCCGGTGAAATTGGCATGAATGCCTATGTCTATGGCTATGGGAAACCCGGTAAAGAACGGCTGATTTTGGTCGATTTGGGGGTGACCTTTCCGGATATGGACAGCAGCCCCGGCGTCGATCTGATCTTGCCCGATATAAGCTGGCTGAAAGACCGTAAAAATCAGCTTGAAGCGATTTTCATCACCCATGCGCACGAAGATCACGTCGGCGCAGTGGCGCATTTCTGGCAAGATCTCGGTGCGCCGGTCTATGCACGGGCCTTTACCGCCAACATTGCCCGACGCAAGATGGAGGAAATGGGCCATCCCGGCCGCGTGGTGCAAACTGTGTCTGCCTGGCCTGCCAAAACCGAGGCTGGTCCGTTTTCTGTCGGTTTCTTGCCGATTTCGCATTCCATACCAGAAAGCAGTGGTCTGGTGCTGGATTGCCCAGAAGGCAGATTAATCCACACTGGAGATTTCAAACTGGATGAGACGCCAATCGTCGGGGAAGCTTTTGACCCTGTGCTTTGGAAAGAGGTCTCAGCACCGGGTGTTAAAGCTTTGATCTGCGACAGTACCAACGTATTCTCGCGCCATGCCGGGCGCTCTGAGGTCACGGTTGGGCCAGAGATTGAAAAGCTGGTGAGCGAGGCGAAAGGCATGGTTGTTGCGACCACTTTTGCCAGCAATGTTGCCAGAGTGAAAACACTAGCATTGGCGGGCGAAAAGGCCGGGCGTTCGATCTGTTTACTGGGTCGGGCCATGCGCCGCATGGTTGAGGCCGCCGTTGAAAGCGGCGTGTTGGATGACTTTCCCACGGTGATTAATTCTGAAGATGCAAAAAATATTCCACGTGAAAATTTGATGCTGCTGGTGACAGGCTCGCAGGGCGAGCGTCGCGCCGCCAGTGCCCAATTGGCGCGGGGCAAATATCAGGGTATTACTCTTGCTGAGGGCGATACATTCTTGTTTTCCTCTAAAACTATTCCGGGTAATGAGCGCGGGGTGATTGGCATCATGAACCAGTTGTCTGAAAAGGGCGTGGATGTCGTTGATGACGACAGCGGCTTGTATCATGTGTCAGGCCATGCCAACCGTCCGGACTTGGAAACCATGCATGACCTCGTACGGCCGCAAATGCTGATCCCGATGCACGGTGAACACCGCCACCTGCGCGAACATGTCAAACTGGCAAAGGCAAAGAACATCGCAGGGATTGTCTGTGTCAATGGAATGATGCTGAACTTATCGGGAAATGCACCGACGGTGGTCGAATATATCGAAACCGGGCGCACCTATCTGGATGGCTCTGTTCAGGTTGGCGCGCTGGACGGTGTGGTGCGCGAACGTATTCGCATGTCGCTTAACGGTCATCTGTTCGTGACTGTGTTGATAGACGAGGATGGCGCAGCGCTTGGGGATCCTTGGTGCGAAACTATGGGTCTTGCTGAAATGGGCCGTTCAAAGGCGCCGCTGGTGGATATCTTGGAAGAAGATCTGAGCCAGTATGTCGGTCGCGCAGGTACGAAAATACTGGCTAATGATGATAAGCTAGAAGAGGGTTTGCGGCGCGCGGCGCGGCAAAGCTGTCAGCAGGAAATAGGGAAAAAGCCCGAAGTGACCGTCATCATTAGTCGCCTGCAATAAAGCTCGATTACAGTGCTTTCGCAAACGCGGACATGGGTGCACATGCGCAGCCGTGTCTAGCTAGCGTTCTTTAAAGCTCAGCGCGATAAAGCTGGGCATATGATTGCCCAGACCTACGACTTTAGGGTCGTTGCGACCGTCATTGCGGGCCCCACGCTCACGTTGGGGGCGCTTTGGCTCTCTGGCTTTGCCGGGCTCCCGGGATTGCTGTGGGTCGGTGTCTGGTGCCCGTGGGTCTGATGCAGCACTTGGCGCAATTGCATCACTTTCCGAGGTGCATGCTTGATCTGGTTCTGATTTTTTGGCCTCTGTATCGGGGGCCACACGCCGTTCAGACCGTCGGTTGCGCGACCGCGAAGGTCTTTTCTCGTCGGATCTCGTCTCGTGTTCAGAGCCTGCGTTCGTGGGCACCGGGCCATCGATCAGAGGAATATCTTTTTGCAACAGTTTTTGGATGGCATCCAAGTTTTTCTCATCGCGTGGTACACAGATCATCATGGCCTTACCCGCGCGACCGGCGCGGCCAGTCCGGCCAATGCGGTGGATATAATCTTCGGCGTGGCTGGGCACATCATAGTTAAACACATGGCTGACCGATGGAACGTCAAGACCGCGCGCCGCAACGTCAGACGCGACCAAAAATCGAATGTTGCCCTCGCGAAACCCGTCTAAAGTGCGAGTGCGTTGGGCTTGTTCAAGATCACCGTGGATCGGCGCTGAATCATAGCCGTATTTTTTCAAGGATGTTGCGCAGATGTCGACGTCTGTTTTGCGGTTGCAAAAGATAATCGCATTGGTGCATTTATCGCCTTCACTATCTATCAAGGCCCGTAAAACAGCGCGTTTTTCAGTGCCTTCTCGCTCGCGGCGTGATGCTTTAAATTTTACAACGGCCTGTTCGATTGTTTCCGATGCGCTGGCTTGACGGGCCACTTCGATCCGCGCGGGCGCAGACAGAAACGTATTGGTGATGCGCTCAATTTCAGGGGCCATCGTTGCACTGAAAAACAGCGTTTGCCGGGTGAAAGGCGTCAGGCTGAAAATGCGCTCAATATCGGGAATAAATCCCATGTCCAGCATGCGGTCAGCCTCGTCGACAACCATGATCTGCACCCCGGTCAGCAATAGTTTGCCGCGCTCAAAATGGTCTAGCAACCGTCCCGGCGTGGCGATCAACACATCAACGCCCTTGTCGATCAGCATGTCCTGCTCTTTAAAGCTGACACCCCCAATTAACAGCGCTTTTGTCAGTTTGACATTTTTCGCATAGGTTTCAAAGTTTTCCGCAACCTGAGCTGCAAGCTCGCGCGTTGGGCACAATACCAATGACCTTGGCATGCGGGCGCGGGCGCGGCCGCGGGCCAGCATGGTAATCATCGGCAGGGTAAAGCTTGCGGTTTTGCCTGTCCCGGTTTGAGCGATACCAAGAACATCACGACCCTCTAGGGCTGGAGGGATCGCGCCTTCCTGAATCGGTGTGGGGGTCTCATAACCGGCTTCTTCAACCGCTTTGAGAACCTTTGGATTCAGGTTCAGTTCAGAAAATTTGGTCATATATATCCGTTTATTAACGGACATATGTCGCCCGTTGCGTATGGCTGGCGTTGGGTCGGCTGACCCGTCTTTGACTTAGCTTCTAACCTAGGAATAAGGTCGGGGTCAATCGCTGTGGCCATTTTGGGCGTTAGTGGAGTGGCATTGTGGGTTTTTTTCGTTCAAAGTTGCGTAAAAAAAGACATTTTATAGTCAAACGCCAAGTTTTTGTGGGTATTTTCGGGCTTGCACGCGATGCCGAATCCCTTGCCACCATTGATAGATGTCGTGTGGTGATTGGGGTCTGAGGTCCAAACGCCTCACACCATCATTTCTTTTGTAGCCGTTAGGCTTACATCTGGATAATCCCGTTCTACCCGGTCAATATCCCATTTCAGCCGTGTCAGATAAACCACGTCGCCGTCATGGTCGTGGCTGATATGGGCTTTGTTGGCGGTCACAAATTTATCCATCGCAAGCTTGGCGCCGCTGACCCAGCGCGCCGAGGTGAATTGGCTGACTTCAAAGCGCACGGGCAGGCCGTATTCCAACTCGATCCGGCTGGCCAGAACCTCGAATTGCAGCGCGCCCACAACCCCGACGATAAAGCCTGACCCAAAAGCCGGTTTGAACACTTTTGCGGCGCCTTCTTCGGCGAATTGCATCAGGGCTTTTTCTAAATGTTTGGCCTTCATCGGATCGCCGGCGCGACAGCTCTGCAGCAGTTCGGGGGCAAAGCTGGGAATACCGTTGACCTTGATCATTTCGCCCTCGGTCAGCGTGTCTCCGATGCGCAACTGGCCATGGTTCGGGATGCCGATAATGTCTCCGGCCCACGCCTCGTCCGCCAATTCCCGGTCCGAGGCGAGAAACAGCACTGGATTGGTGATGGTCATCAGTTTTTTACTGCGCACATGGGTCAGTTTCATGCCGCGTTTGAAGTGACCCGATGCCATGCGCACAAAAGCCACCCTATCGCGGTGTTTGGGGTCCATATTGGCCTGCACTTTGAACACAAAGCCCGCCACCTTGGTTTCTTCGGGGGCAATCTGACGTGGGTCTGCTTCCTGGACCTGTGGCTCGGGCCCGAACTTTCCAATTCCGTCCATCAGTTCTTTGACGCCAAACGAGTTGATTGCCGAGCCAAACCAGATCGGGGAAAGATTACCCTCAAGCAGGGCTTGCGGGTCTAAAGGCGGCATCAATGCGCGGGCCATCTCGACCTCTTCGCGCAGTTTTTCTAACAGATGCGCTGGCACGTGCTGGTCGAGTTGCGGGTCGTCTAATCCGTTAATTTCTAAGGATGCGGCCACCTTATTGCGGTCAGCTCGGTCCATTAGTTCCAACCGGTCCCGCAGCAAATCATAACAGCCCATAAAATCGGCGCCAGTGCCGATTGGCCAACTTGCTGGGGTCACGTCAATCGCAAGGTTCTCTTGAATTTCATCTATTATTTCAAATGTATCGCGGCTTTCGCGGTCCATTTTGTTACAGAAGGTTAGGATCGGCAGATCGCGCAAACGGCAAACTTCGAACAATTTTCGGGTCTGGCTTTCCACGCCTTTTGCGCCATCGATCACCATCACGGCCGCATCTACGGCGGTGAGCGTGCGATACGTGTCTTCAGAAAAATCCGAGTGGCCGGGCGTGTCGACCAGATTAAAGCGAAAGTGTTGAAAGTCGAACGACATGGCAGAGGCCGAAACGGAAATGCCGCGGTCTTTTTCCATCTGCATGAAATCCGAGCGGGTCCGCCGCGCCTCACCTTTAGCACGCACCTGGCCAGCCATCTGGATCGCGCCGCCATAGAGTAGAAATTTTTCGGTGAGCGTGGTTTTGCCAGCATCGGGGTGCGAGATAATCGCAAACGTCCGGCGCCGGGCGATTTCGACCGGTAACTCAGGGCGGTTTGAAGGCGTGTTTTGCATAGCAGGCGATATACGGGCGCACTGGCGGTTTAGCAAGGCGCCGCATTGGAAAAAGGGTGCGGTGCGATGCGGGCCGACTTGATTATAAAGTTGATTTTTACGATCAGTTGCATCGACTGTTTGCTTTTTTTTCTGATACCAAATAGTTGACGATCAACCCCGCAGAGGGGTCGGCGCGCGCGGTTTGGTGCCTAACGGCCAAGGCGCGGGATGGCGCAGCCAATACACAGCAGTTTGCCAATCGGACGGCGATACATATTTGACAGTAAGGAAAAGCGAATGGATCTTGGAATCAACGGCAAACGGGCACTGGTCTGTGCCTCAAGCAAGGGCTTGGGATTGGGATGCGCGCAGGCCTTGGCCGCAGCGGGGGTGAAGCTTGTGATGAATGCCCGTGGCACAGATGCGCTTGAGGCCTCGGCGCAGGCGATCCGCGATGCGCATGGCGTCGAGGTAACCACGCTTGCGACAGATGTAACCACCCAGCAAGGCCAGAGCGCCTTGCTTGAGGCTGCAGGACAGGTTGATATTCTTGTGACCAATGCCGGAGGTCCGCCTCCGGGTCTGTGGAGCGATTGGGACCGCGATGATTTTATCCGTGCGCTGGATGCAAATATGCTGACCCCGATTGCGCTGATGAAAGCGCTTTTGCCACAGATGTCTGCCCGTAGCTGGGGCCGGGTGGTCAACATCACCAGCCAGTCGGTCAAAGCACCGATTGGCGTTTTGGGTCTGTCGAATGCGGCGCGTACTGGCCTGACGGGATATGTCGCGGGAACAGCACGGCAAGTTGCCGGCACGGGTGTGACGATTAACAATCTGTTGCCGGGAATTCACGCCACCGACCGGGCCGCGTCTTTGGATGCGGGCGTGTGCAAAGCGCAGGGCATTTCTTTGCAAGAGGCGCAGGCGCAACGTTGTGCCATGATCCCTGCTGGGCGCTATGGCACTGCTGCTGAATTTGGGGCAGCCTGTGCATTTTTATGCTCGCAGCATGCGGGCTTCATCGTTGGTCAGAATATTTTGCTTGATGGCGGTGCGGTCAACGCCACGCTTTAAAGCGGGCTTGAAACGGCAATTCCTGATTGGCAGCTCATACTGGCAGCGGACTTGCCGGCGCGGCTTTGCTGATGTTGCAGTCTGTCTTATGAGATGGATTAACGGTTTCCTCTCGCAAGACAGACCGCTATACAGCGCGGGTTTGGCGGAATTAACAAAGGGTCATCATGGCAAATGTCGTCGTAGTCGGCGCCCAGTGGGGCGATGAGGGAAAAGGCAAAATCGTGGATTGGCTCAGCGAGCGGGCGGATGTGATCGCCCGGTTTCAGGGCGGTCACAACGCCGGTCATACCCTCGTAATTGATGGAGAAGTTTTCAAATTGTCGCTGCTGCCCTCAGGGATTGTGCGCGGTGGAAAACTGTCGGTCATCGGCAATGGCGTGGTGCTTGATCCCTGGCATCTTATCAAAGAAATTGACCAGCTGCGTGGACAAGGCGTGACGATCAATCCCGACACTTTGTTGGTGGCTGAAAACACGCCACTGATTCTTCCGATCCACGGAGAACTGGATCGCGCCCGAGAAGCGCAAAATTCAGTGGCTAAAATCGGCACCACAGGACGCGGTATTGGACCGGCCTACGAAGATAAAGTTGGCCGGCGCTCGGTGCGCGTTGCGGATCTGGCTGATTCAGCCACGCTGGAGACCCGCGTTGATCGCGCCTTGGTGCATCATGATGCGCTGCGCCGCGGGCTGGGCTTGCCGCCGGTGGACCGCGCAGCACTGTTGGCACAATTGCACGACATCGCCGGTGCGGTACTGCCTTATGCGGCGCCGGTCTGGAAGGTGTTGAACGAAAAGCGCAAAGCCGGCAAACGCATTCTGTTCGAAGGTGCTCAGGGCGCCCTGTTGGATATTGATTTTGGAACCTATCCTTTTGTCACCTCGTCGAATGTGATTGCCGGTCAAGCCGCCACTGGCACCGGCATTGGGCCGGGATCGATCGATTTTGTTCTGGGCATCGTCAAAGCCTATACCACCCGCGTTGGCGAGGGGCCGTTTCCGGTCGAGTTGGATGATGCCGACGGGCAGCGCCTTGGCGAGCGCGGGCATGAATTTGGCACTGTGACCGGGCGCAAACGGCGCTGTGGCTGGTTTGATGCGGTGCTGGTGCGCCAGACCTGCGCCACATCCGGGGTCAATGGTATCGCTTTCACCAAGCTGGATGTTCTTGACGGGTTTGAGACGCTTAAGATCTGTGTGGCCTATGAGCTGGATGGCGCCAGACTGGATTATTTGCCGACCGCGGCAGACCAACAGGCGCGTTGTACGCCGATATACGAGGAAATGCCTGGTTGGAGCGAGTCGACTGAAGGCGCGCGTAGCTGGGCGGAGTTGCCGGCAAATGCGATCAAATACGTGCGCCGTGTGGAAGAGTTGATTGATTGTTCGGTCGCGCTATTGTCTACGTCTCCAGAGCGCGATGATACCATCCTAGTCACGGACCCGTTTGAAGATTGATGCCCTTATCTTATAAAGCCCGCCGTCGTTGGTCACTGGTGATCCTTCTTTTAGGGTTGCCTGTTTATGTCGTTGCCGCGGTGACGATTTCAAACTTGCTGGACCGGCCGCCGATGCTGGTTGAGTTGGGGATATACATCGGCCTTGGCGTGATATGGGCGCTGCCGTTTAAATATATATTCAAAGGCATCGGGCAAGCCGATCCCGATCAGGACGAACCATAATATCTGAGATTTTTGGGGTGCGCGGCTGCAGACCGTGAGGGTGAGGTTGAGTTTCTAACTCTGGGGTTTACTTGCCGCTGCAAGCGTCTGCGGCCCCATCTCAAGTTAGATTTGGGTTTAACCTGTTAGGGGAGGGCCTCTTCTTCTATATCGTAGCCGATTTTGGCGGCGATACGAAATTTCGCCGGTCCTAGTTTTTCAATCTTCCCATCGCGGCGCATTGCGTGGAAACACTTCCAGCTGGTATCTTTGTCAAACCTTTCTGCGAGCTGCTTTCGGAGCAATTGCATGATGTCGGGGCCCGAAAAATAGGCTTGGCCTTTCATAACGGATAGATAGACCACCGCAATTTCCAACAGGTCGTTTATGGTGCGTACATCCATTTTTAAAGCAAATTCTGCGAAACTGATGTCTGTGGTGACTTCCGTGACTGTCTCGCTGGGTGCTGCGTCGATTTTTTTATCAGTGGGTATTTTAATGGTCTGTTGGGCTGTCTGGTCGCTTGGCTGTGCTGTTGGTGCTGTTGCATGTGCGGTGCTTGGCGCTTGAGACTCTACCCTGAGTTCAGGCGGTAACCTCAGAATAGCGTGAGAAGACGCCGTCATCGGTGTTTGCGCATCCATTGTTTGATCGTTTGCCGTCTCCGCTTCTTTTGGGGCTGGTGCCCTCAAAACAACCCCTCGGTTTTTCTGATCTGCGAGAATTATTGCAAAGGCCGATCGCAGCTGAGCCATCATGTTGCGTTGGATTTTGGTCTCCAGCGCTTCCATCTGGCTGTTGGTCTTATCCAATAGGCGCGACATGGCCGTAATGTTTTGACAGTCGTCCACGTTTTGAGGGATGTCTTGTCCTTTTTGATCGCCATGTTCCGAATCATCCATCGACGGCAGGCGCTGTACATCTATTTTTGCTTTGTTGGTGGCAGATGAAAGGCGAGCGGTGTCGCTGTTTTTGAGATGTTGTGAGGGTCCGTTTTGCACTGGCCCTTTGTGCGGCAAGTCTAGTGGAATATTTGGCATCTTACACCTTTCAACTCTTGCTCCCGTCCGTCAGATCCGTTGCGATGAGGGCTGGGAACGCCTCGGTTTCTGGCCTGCAGTACCGCGCAGTCCCCCCCCCCCTGCCAGACCGGTCAGGTCTCGCTTTTTCTCATGCACATTCTGTTTCACTAAGCGAGCTAATCGCAAAACGAATTGTTCTTTGGGCTTCCCTTTCTTGAAAAGGTTAAGCATCGTTGCTCCGAGAATGTTTGGTCTTGATCGCTGTAGTCTGCTTATGAGTTCATGGCGATATTATGGCGATTTTGTGCGGGAAAAATAATTTGGACAAATTTAATCATCTGGTTCACACCGACAAACTGCTGGTGCTTATCGGAGGGGGCCCCTGCGGTGCAGCAGATTTGGCTTTGGCCAAGGCGCAAAGTGATTGTTTTGTTGCGGCTGATGGGGGCGCAGATGCGCTTTTGGCGCATGATATCAGACCCAAGGCGGTGATTGGTGATCTAGATTCGATCAGCCCGTGGGCGCGCAGCCAGATTTCGCCCGACTGCCTGCATTTGATCGCTGAGCAGAACAGCACAGATTTCGAAAAATGTCTGAGTTATATTTCGGCGCCTTTGATCTTGGGCCTGGGCTTTGCCGGTGGGCGAATAGATCATCAGATGGCGGTATTTCACGGCCTTTTGCGGTATTGCCACCAGCGCTGCATGCTTCTGGGCGCGGAAGATGTGGTGTTTCTTGCGCCGCCAGAGATCTCGCTTGAGCTGCCAGAACAGACGCGGGTGTCGCTGTTTCCCATGGGGGCTGTGCAAGGGACTTCGGACGGGTTGTTTTGGCCGATTGATGGGTTGAGGTTTGAACCGGGTCAAACTATCGGCACCTCTAATCTGGCAAAGGGGCCGGTACATCTTAGGGTTTCGGCAGCTCAAATGCTGGTCATTCTGCCGCGCAGCTGTTTTGGCGTTGCGCTTGAGGCGTTGCTGGCGACAGAGTTTTCATGGCCGGAACACGACGGCGGAAAGGCCTGGCTTTAAAGGTGCGGTGCAGGTCTGCGCCGCAGGGGCGTTTTGCTGTAGGGGCGTTTTGCTGATGTTTTGGCGGTAAAATATTATCTGGATATGATGTTGTCAGAAATCCGTGCTGTGTGTATGCCCCGGATGGGCACTGCAATTGTTCCATTCGCCCATTCGGGTTATTTGCCTGAGGCTTGGGCTACCTCGGTGAGACGTTCGCGGTGAAAAATATACAGCCCCGAGCCAACAACGATCACAACTCCGGTCAATGTCAGCAGATTTGGCAGATCGCCAAACACCAGATAGCCAAAGCTAACAGCGCTAACCATTTCCAGATAATGCAGTGGAGCCAGCGTGGCAGAGGGCGCAAATCGCAGCGCATAGGTGATCAGGATATGCGACAGGCTGGCAAAGATACCAACGCCAAGCAGCCAAAGCCAAGCGATCCCCTGTGGCATTACCGGCGCAAGCAGCGGGCTCAGTGTCGGGTGATCGCTGAGATGCCCCCAAAGCAGTACAGGCAGGCACATCGCTGTCGCCAGTGTGGCAGTGTGTAACTGCATGGGGACCGGCTCCATCTGACGCGATAGACGGCGGGTCACCAGCATATAAAACGCAAAAGCCAGTGCAGTGCCCAAAGGAAACAGCGCCACCAAACCGAAGACGCTAAAGCTGGGTTGAATCACCAGCAACACGCCGGAAAACCCGATAACGCTTGCGCTGATCCGCCGCCGTCCCACCTGTTCGTTGAACAGCCACTTTCCCATAACGAGCAGGATGAACGGTTCGACAAAAACGATCGCCAAAGCGTCTGCGATCGGCATCACCGCAATTGCGGCTACAAAGCAATAGGTTGCGAGGATAAGGAAAAAACCGCGTAGTGCCAGCAGGCCGAGAAGGGGGCGCGCAATGGTGATCGGGTGCCGCATCCACAGACAGATCGGCAGCATAATGACGCCCTGCAACAAAAAGCGGGTAGTGGTAATTTGACTGACTGGAATTGTTGGCGATGCCAGCTTAGCCGCCACATCCAAAAGAGGTGCCACCGCGCAAAACCCCAACATCAGCGTGATGCCCAGCGTTACGCGGTCATCGAGCTGATTTATGTCAGAATTCTGCAAGGTCATCTGTATGCTGACTTGTGTGATCTAACGCTTAGCAATTTGGCACATTGACGGCCAATCCGCCCAATGAGGTCTCTTTGTACTTTTCGCTCATATCCAGCCCCGTTTGCCGCATCGTCTCAATACAGGCATCCAGCGGCACGATATGAGTGCCATCACCGCGCAGCGCTAAGCTGGCCGCCGAGACTGCTTTGATTGCCCCCAACCCATTCCGCTCAATACATGGAATTTGCACCAGTCCTTTGACCGGATCGCAACTCATCCCGAGATGGTGCTCAAGCGCAATTTCAGCGGCGTTTTCGATTTGCTCCGGACTGCCGCCTAAGACCGCGCAAAATCCGGCAGCAGCCATTGCGGCGGCGCTGCCGACCTCAGCCTGACATCCTGCCTCGGCGCCGCTGATGCTGGCGTTATATTTCACCAAGCCGCCAATGGCGGCGGCGGTCAGCAGGAACTCTTCTATTTTAGTGGTTGTCGCGCCGGGCACGTGATCCAAGTAATAGCGTAGTACCGCTGGGACAACACCGGCCGCGCCATTTGTGGGTGCTGTCACAACCTGGCCGCCGGCAGCGTTCTCCTCATTTACGGCCATGGCATACAGGCTCATCCAGTCATTGGTGGTGTGTGGTGGGGTTAGGTTCATGCCGCGCTCGGCGCACAGAGCCTCATGCAGGCCCTTGGCACGGCGTTTCACATTCAACCCCCCTGGCAGAATGCCCTGTTGATCCATGCCGCGGTCGATGCAATCGGACATGACCTGCCAAATGCGGTGGATACCACCGCTCATAGTGCCATTGTCTGTATGGCAAAGCTCGTTTGCCCGTTTCATCACGGCAATGGATTTTCCGGATGTTTTGGCCATTTGCAGCATCTCGTTGGCCGATTTGAAGGGATAGGGTATGACGACTACTGTGGTATTGCTTGTTTTATCATCGGCAAGATCTGCGGCCAATTCTGCGGCCGTCAGCACAAAACCACCACCAACAGAGTAATAGGTTTCCTGCAGCAGGGTATCGCCCTGTTTGTCGGTTGCGGTCAGGATCATGCCATTGGCATGGCCGGGCAGGCTGGGGCCAAAATCAAATACAAGATCGTTTTTCGGGTTAAACTGCAACACCGGCAGGCCTGGGGGAGTGACTATTTTGTTATCTCGGATTTCGTTGTAGGTGACTTCGGCCCGCGCGTGATCATAGCGATCTGGCTCGAACCCTGCCAAGCCCAAGACGATGGCGCGATCAGTGGCGTGACCGATCCCAGTAAAGGCCAGAGATCCGTGTATCGAGGCATTGAGCCCGTGAAATGCAAAGGGCGCCGCGCGCATTGTGTCTAAAAATCGCGCCGCAGCCGTCATTGGCCCCATCGTATGCGACGAAGAGGGGCCGATGCCGACCTTGAACATATCAAAAACTGACAGAAACATCACAGAGTGCTTTCTTGCGATTTTAGGGCTATTGAGTGCCCACGCTTGTCTGGTTAAAATTTTGACACGCCTGCGTAAAGCGAAAAAGCGTACAAAGCAGGTGGTTTATGTGCTGTTTACAGGGTGCCTTTTGTTGTTTTGCCCACCGTTGCGGGCGTGATTATCAGATCAGATGTTCTGGCGTTGCAGGCAAGGATTGATTGGCGTGTTTGACCTGTCTGTGTTCAAATGACAGGTCTGGTGGATTTTGATGGGTAAAAAACGACCTAATGGCGACTATTTTGCCCACTATAGACCTTGGATTATCGGTGCAATCATTTTTTCCAGTCCGGGTTTGTGGCTGGTTCTTGATGGCTGCTTGGGTGTGGATGCTTTTGTTTGCTTGATCGGCTGGTGAGGCGTGGTGCTGATGGCACGTTACCATCTGACGATCGGGCGATTGCCCCTCGCACCCAGAGCATAAGTTACATATAAGCTGCTCAACAGTAACGGAGACGTTTTATGACTGAACCTTTATCACCGGATGACTGCGCTAAATTCGCGGCCGCCAAGCGGGCCTCGGAGTTGATTGAACCCGGTATGCGGGTCGGTCTTGGCACAGGCAGCACAGCGGCCTTTCTGGTGCGTTGTCTTGGTGACAGAGTGCGTGACGAGGGGCTGATTATCAAAGGTGTGCCAACGTCGAGCCGCACAGCGCAACTGGCGCGTGAAGTCGGTATCGAGGTGTTGACACTTGAACAGTTGCCGCAGCTTGATTTGACAATTGATGGCGCAGATGAGTTTGATCCCGATCTCAACCTGATCAAGGGCGGCGGGGGTGCGCTGTTGCAGGAAAAAATTGTTGCTATGGCCAGTGATAAAATGGTTGTCATCACTGATGCCAGCAAAAGCGTTGATACGCTTGGAGCGTTTGCCCTGCCGGCCGAAGTGCTGAAATTTGGCTGGCAGACAAGCCATGAGCTGATCAAAAAGCGACTTGACGCGCTGGGCTTTGGCGACAGACAGATTGCGAGACGGATGTCTGGAGAGACCCCATATGTCACAGATGAAGGCAATTACATCCTTGATCTGCAATTGGGGCACATCGGCGATGCACCGGAGTTGGCGCTGCGGCTGAATCAGATCCCCGGCGTTGTCGAGAACGGTTTGTTTATCGGTATTTGTGCACAGGTGATTATAGGGTATCCGGATGGCACTACATCGGAACGGGGCCACTCCGATGGCTGAGCTGGCTCTGGTGTGGCGATTTCTGGACCATAAGTTTTTAAAAAATTTCTGGATTGGTATTAGGAAGGACGACGATGACTTTCGATTATGATCTTTTTGTGATTGGCGGTGGCTCTGGTGGCGTGCGTTCGGCGCGGGTTGCGGCGGGAGAAACCGGTGCAAAAGTGGGTTTGGCCGAACAGAGCCGTTATGGCGGAACTTGCGTTATTCGCGGCTGCGTGCCCAAGAAATTAATGGTCTTTGCCAGCGAGTTTTCGGTGATGACTGAACAGGCACAGGCTTACGGTTGGCCGGTTCAGAGCGGTCCGTTCAACTGGGCGTCCTTTCAAACCAAACTCGATGCCGAATTGGCCCGCCTCGAGGGGGTTTACCGTTCTATCCTTGCAAAAGCTGGCGTTGAAACGTTTGATATGGCTGCCAAACTGGTCGAGCCGCATGTTGTGGAATTGGCCGATGGAACCCGAAAAACCGCCAAACACATCCTTTTGGCAGTCGGCGGGCGGCCGGTAAGACCCGACATTCCGGGGGCTGAACTTGCGATCACATCTAACGAAATTTTCAGTCTGCAGCAGCTGCCAAAGTCGATGTTGATCATCGGTGGCGGATATATTGCCAGCGAATTTGCGGGCATCATGACTGGTCTTGGTGTTGCGACAACGCAATTTTACCGAGGTGAACAGATTTTGCGCGGGTTTGACGATGAGGCCCGGGGTCTGGTGACCGATGGCATGCGCGTGCGTGGGGTCGATCTGCGGTTGGCCACCAATGCGACTTCGCTCAGACGTGAGGGCGATGGGATTCGTGTTGTGGCCACAGACGGCACCGAAGCGGTTTATGATCATGTCATGTTCGCCACCGGCCGGCGGCCAAATACTGACACGCTTGGACTTGCAGGGCTTGAGCTTCCACTGAGCGCGAACGGCGCGGTGATCGTGGATGACTATTCTCAGACTGCTATCCCCTCAATCTATGCGGTTGGTGATGTCACAGACCGGGTGAACCTGACCCCTGTGGCGATACAAGAAGGCATGGCGTTTGTGAAAACAGTCTTTCAGGGCGTGCCGACAAAACCTGATCACGATCTGATCCCGACCGCGATTTTCACCCAACCAGAGTTTGGCACAATTGGGCTGTCCGAAGAGGCGGCGCAGGCGACCTGCCCAATCAAGGTATATGCCACAACTTTCCGCTCTATGCGGGAAAGTTTTGGTGGCGGGCAAGAAAAATCTTTGCTGAAATTGATCACTGAGGCTGCCACTGACAAGGTTATCGGGTGTCATATTGTCGCTCCTGCGGCGGGCGAAATGATCCAACTCATTGGTGTTGCTATCAAAATGGGTGCGACCAAAGCTGATTTTGACCGAACCATGGCGGTTCATCCCACTTTGTCAGAAGAATTGGTAACAATGGGTGGACCTGTCAGGATGGGTTGAAATTTCTGCAAATCTAACCATTTAGAGTGAAGGCAACCACGCGGTGAGCAAAAGGATAGTATTTATGACGGGTAACAACGGCGGCCCTTGGGGCGGCGGCAATCGGGGCAACAGCGGCAATGGCAAACGCCCTGCGGGTGAGACGCCGCAGATCCCCGAAATCGACGAGTTGGTCAAAAAGGGCCAAGAACAGCTTCGGGTGATGCTGGGGGGGCGCGGTGGCGGAACGGGCGGTGGCTCAGATCAAGGCGGGCCGGTAGGGCCGGCCTTTACCAAAGGCACTGTTGGCCTTGCGGCATTGGTCGCTTTCGCTCTGTGGGCTATGGCCAGTTTCTATACTGTCAAACCCGAAGAGCAGTCGGTTGAATTGTTCTTGGGTAAATATTCGGCGACCGGCAACCCGGGGCTTAACTTTGCGCCTTGGCCTTTGGTCACGGCCGAAGTCTTGCCCGTCCGTCGCGAACAGTCCGAAGATATTGGTGTGGGCGGCAGCGGCAGTGATGCGGGTCTTATGCTGACTGGAGACGAAAATATCGTCGACATCGACTTTCAAGTGGTCTGGAACATAAATGATCCGGCGAAATTCCTGTTTAACTTGCGCGATGCTCGCGTAACAATCCGCGCGGTTTCCGAATCGGCCATGCGTGAGATTATCGCCCAGTCCGAACTGGCACCGATTTTGAACCGTGATCGGGCTTCGATTGCCGGTCGTTTGAAAGATTTGATCCAAGACACGCTGGACAGCTATGACAGCGGCGTCAATGTGGTGCGGGTCAATTTCGACAAAGCGGATCCACCCAAAGAAGTGATCGACGCCTTCCGAGACGTGCAGGATGCCGAACAAGAACGCGACCGTTTGAAAAAGCAGGCAGATGCATACGCCAACCGAATTTTGGCACAAGCACGTGGTGAAAAATTCCAAGTTCTGGAAGAAGCAGAAGGTTATCGCGCTCAGGTCATCAACCAAGCCGAAGGTGAGGCCAGCCGTTTCTTGGCGGTATTGACCGAATATGCAAAAGCGCCAGACGTCACCCGCAAGCGGCTTTATCTGGAAACGATGGAAGAAGTCTTGGGACGTGTTGATAAAATTATTGTTGATGACCAAATCGGGGGACAGGGCATTGTGCCATATCTGCCGCTGAATGAACTGAACCGTGCCGCAGGAGGGAAAAAATAATGGGTAAAGCAGCCTTAACACTGCCAGTTATTGCAGTTGCTCTGATCGGCATACTATCGTCGGTTTTTATTGTAGACGAGCGCGAAACTGCACTTGTATTACAGTTCGGTCGGATCGTGTCGGTCAAAACCGAACCCGGACTGGCGTTTAAAATTCCGCTGATACAAGAAGTCGTGCGCTATGATTCGCGCATCCTTAGCCGCGATATTGACCCGTTAGAGGTCACACCACTGGATGATCGTCGTCTGATGGTAGATGCGTTTGCGCGCTACCGGATCATTGATGTGAACCAGTTCCGTCAAGCGGTGGGCGTCGGGGGTATTCCCGTTGCGGAAAACCGCCTGGATTCGATCTTGAAGGCACAGATACGTCAAATTCTGGGCTCTGTTTCATCCAATGACATCCTAAGTGAAGACCGCGCGGCGCTTATGTTGCGTATCCGGAACGGTGCGATTGAGGATTCCGCTGCTTTGGGGGTTGAAATCATCGATGTACGTCTCAAAAGAACAGACTTACCCGACAACAACCTTGCAGCGACCTTTGCGCGGATGCGGGCCGAGCGTGAACGCGAAGCCGCGGACGAGATTGCGCGCGGGAACGAGGCGGCACAAGAGGTGCGGGCTTCGGCTGATCGGACCCAGCTTGAGATCGTCTCGGACGCCAAGCGTCAGTCAGAGATCATTCGCGGTGAAGCTGATGCCAAGCGCAATGCGATATTTGCCGAGGCGTTTGGGGCCGATCCAGAGTTCTTTGAATTCTACCGGTCACTGGCGGCCTATCGCGTGTCGCTCAAAAGTGGCAACTCTACGATGGTCATGTCGCCCAACAGCGAGTTTTTTGATTACCTGAAAAGCGACCAACCGCGCAAATGATTGCGGTCACTTTATTGGCCATTGGCCTTGTATTGATTGTGGAGGGGCTGGTCTATGCACTGGCCCCTTCGCTTATTGAAGATCTGCTTGATATGCTGCGAGCCCTGCCGTTGGAAACCCGACGGATGATGGGATTGGCGGCACTTGCGGCGGGCGTTGCGTTGGTTTGGCTGGCTAAATCGCTTGGAGCCTAGGGTTTAGCGATTAATTATCGTTCACATGGTTGTGAAAAATGCGCTGAAAGATTGTGTTATCGAAACTTCCACCTACATAGTCAGTGAGAATAGTTGTTCAAACTGAGCATCATTGAATTTATGGCAAAGGGAGCAGTTCTGGTGAAGGCAAAGGCTAAAGCACTATCAGTTCAAAACAATCGCGCGGTTTATGGTTTTTGGATTTTTTGTCTGGCGACGGCGTTGGTATTGGTCCAGACGGTCGCGGCGCTGTCAAAGGGCGCACCAGATAGTTTTGCCGACCTGGCAGAAAAAATCAGCCCATCGGTGGTAAATATCACCACTTCTACTGTGGTTGCGGGACGCACCGGGCCGCAGGGAATTGTGCCAGAGGGATCGCCGTTTGAAGATTTTTTTCGAGAATTTCAGGATCGTGGTGGCCCGCGCAGTGATCAGGGCGACCGGCCGCGGCGCAGTTCGGCGCTCGGCTCTGGGTTCGTGATCTCTGAAGATGGCTATGTGGTGACAAATAATCACGTCATCGAAGGCGCTGACGAGATTATGATCGAGTTTTTTGAGGGCGGTGAGTTACCCGCCAAGGTGATTGGGACAGATCCTAAAACCGATATCGCTGTTTTGAAGGTTGATACAGACGAGCCGCTGGATTTTGTCAGTTTTGGGGATAGTGACGTGGCACGTGTCGGCGACTGGGTCGTGGCGATGGGCAACCCGCTAGGGCAGGGTTTCTCGGTCTCTGCTGGTATTGTATCGGCGCGCAACCGGGCACTGTCGGGCAGCTATGATGATTACCTTCAAACAGATGCAGCGATCAATCGTGGTAACTCTGGCGGGCCATTGTTTAACATGGCGGGCAAGGTGATTGGCGTGAATACAGCAATCCTGTCACCCAACGGCGGCTCTATCGGGATTGGGTTTTCGATGGCCTCCAACGTGGTTGCACGCGTTGTTGATCAGCTGAAAGAATTCGGTGAAACCCGCCGCGGATGGCTGGGTGTGCGGATACAAGACGTCAGCGAAGATATGGTAGAGGCGATAGACGGGCTGGATCAAGCCGCAGGCGCAATGGTGTCGGATGTGCCCGAGGGTCCGGCGCTAGAGGCGGGTATGGAAGCCGGTGACATCATTCTGAGCTTTGATGGCAAACGCGTGGCAGACACGCGGGGCTTGGTGCGTCAGGTTGGCAATACTCAGGTGGGTAAAACGGTCCGGGTTGTGGTATTGCGCGACGGTGCGTCTAAGACGTTGAAAATCGTTTTGGGTCGCCGCGAAGACGCAGAGGCAGCAACACCTGTGGTTCAGAAAACACCGGCAGAGCCTCAGAAAAAAGAAATTCTGGGATTGAGCCTTTCGACTTTGACCGGTGAGTTGCGTGAACAATTGGAACTGGACGCTAAGGCCAGCGGTCTGGTGGTACAAAGTGTTGACGAAAAAAGTCAGGCGTTTGAAAAAGGTCTGCGGGCTGGTGATATTATCACTGAGGCCGGGCAGCAGCCAGTGATCGAAATTTCTGATTTTGAAGGTCGGATTGCGGCCGCGAAAGAGGCGGGACGTAAATCACTGCTTTTACTGGTGCGCAGGGCAGGCGATCCACGTTTTGTCGCATTGGGACTGGCCGAAAACTGATACCGAAACCCCAATGCGGTTGGCATTTTGCCTGCCGGGTATGACACAGCGCCGCGGCAAAGATGGTCGCGGCGCTATTTTTTTGCCAGCCTCAGCAGGCCCAAAGATTCGGCGGTGCGCAGGCCCAGCACGTCGCTATTTATACCGTCTTTATGCTGCAGCGTCCGTATGGCGGTACGGGTTTCATCGGTCAGACGGCCATGGATTGCGCCGTGATAGAGCTTTTGGGCTTTCAGGGCGTGCTGTAGCGCGGTGACTAGCGCCTTGTTCAGTTGGGCCGGGCAGAGTGTTTCAAACCACGCCTCATTGCGCTTTTTAACCATGACATGGCGGGTTTTCGTCTGGTATTGTGGTGTGGCCTTCGTCTGTTCATCAGATTGGGCAGGATTTTTTTGTAGCGGTACCCGCATCTGCCGGGTCACCGTGTCGAATTCCGCAGGTGTAATGTTTTTTTGCCAGCAGCTGCCTTTGGGCGCATCCACTGGACCGGACATGCCGGATGGCAGAAGCTCTGCCGCCTGTGTGTCATACCTCTGGCCGTCAACGCAACCGACAGCGCCCCAGGTAACTGTCAAAAGTAGTGCGATTGTGCCTCGGCGCATGCGCAAACCCCTCAAACCGATCATGGATTAACCATAGCGCGTTTTGTCGTCCGTTGAAAGTGGCAGAACCGGTGTCAGGAGGTGATCGAGCATGGGTGAGATATCTTCTATGTTTTGAGCAATCACATGGGTGACACCCTCGGCGCGCTGCAGCGTGCCGGTGACCCGTAACAGGCGCGCCGAGGTCACGGCTCTGCGGCTGTGCTCAAAGAGTTTGCGCCATACAATGACATTGACGGTGCCGGTCTCATCTTCGAGGGTAATGAAAATCACTCCTTTTGCGGTGCCGGGGCGTTGCCGCAAAATGACCAGCCCCGCCACGGTGATCCGAGCTCCGTTTGGTGGAGCGTGCAGTTCGGTTGCGACTATGGCTGAAGGCGGGCGCGGCCAATGGGCGTGATTATGATTATAAGGCGACGTAGATGTATATTGCTGCATGAGAACAAAAATAGAACATTGTGTGGGTTTTGCAAGCTTTCTCAGGACCGGTTGCAAAAAGGCCTGTTGGTGTTTAGACCGCTTAAATAAGCAATCCAATTTATATCAGGAGCCTGCGAGAGATGGCGAAAATCACTTATATCGAGCACAATGGCACATCCCATACAGTTAACGTCTCAAACGGTCTGACCGTTATGGAAGGGGCGAGAGATAACAATATTCCCGGCATCGAAGCTGATTGTGGCGGCGCTTGTGCCTGTTCGACCTGTCATGTCTATGTTGATGCAGGCTGGACCGATAAGATACCTGCCATGGATGATATGGAGCAGGACATGCTTGATTTTGCATTTGAACCAGACCTTTCGCGCTCGCGGTTGACGTGTCAATTAACGGTAAGCGACGCGTTGGATGGGTTGGTTGTCAACATGCCAGAGCGCCAGATCTGAACAGGTTTGTTTGGGTGGGCTTACCCCGCTCAATGTTTTATGATGGATTTTTGTGAGGGGTCAGCCCAAAGGGTCTGTCCAAAATTTCCGCATTGGCTGTGGTGCCGCCTACTGCAAAGCTTTCCAACCGATATCAGGCCGGTAAAACCCATCTGGCCAATCGATCTGATCGATCAGGGCATAGGCTCTGTCACGCGCCTGTTGCAGAGTGTCGCCGCGCGCCGTGACATTTAGTACTCGTCCGCCGTTGGCTTCAATACCATCTTTTCCCATGGTGGTACCGGCATGGAAACACATGTGCATGCTGTCTTCGGGTAAAGCATCCAGCCCTTTGATTACAGTGCCTTTTTCATAGGCTCCGGGATAGCCGTTGGCGGCCATCACCACGGTCAGCGCGTGATCGTTGGCCCAGTTGATCCGTTGTTGTGACAGGCGGCCTTGGGCGGTGGCCTGCATTAAATCCAGAGCTTGTGCACCAAGCCGCATCATCAAAACCTGACATTCTGGATCACCGAAGCGGGCGTTATATTCCACTAGTTTGGGCCGGCCGTCTTTGATCATCAGCCCGGCATAGAGAACGCCATGATAGGGCATACCGCGCCGCGTCATTTCGGCCATCGTCGGCGCGATGATCTCGTCGAGGGCCTTTTTTGCCACTGCATCTGTCAAAACCGGTGCCGGGGAATAGGCCCCCATGCCGCCGGTATTGGGGCCGGTGTCGCCGGTGCCGACGCGTTTGTGGTCTTGCGCGGTGCCGATTGGCAAAAGGTCGGTGCCATCGCAAAGGATGAAAAACGATGCTTCTTGGCCATCGAGAAACTCTTCGATCACCACCTCGGCGCCAGCGCTGCCAAAAGTGCCGTCAAACATCTCGTCAACGGCATTGAGCGCGGTGGCCTCGTCGAAGGCGACAATCACGCCCTTGCCAGCTGCCAAGCCGTCGGCTTTGACCACAATCGGCGCACCTTGGGTGCGGATATAGTCTTTGGCGGCTTTGGCATGGGTAAAGTGACCATAGGCCGCCGTTGGGGCATTGACTGCGTCGCAGATTTGCTTGGTGAAATTTTTGCTGCCTTCAAGGGCTGCCGCTGCTTTTGAGGGCCCAAAGACCAAAAACCCCGCCGTACGAAGATCGTCGCTAACCCCAGCGACCAGAGGCGCCTCAGGGCCAATGATGACGAAATCAATTGCATTGGCTGTGGCAAATCCAACGACCGCAGCGCTGTTTTCGATGTCCAATGCGGCGCATTCCGCCAAGTCTGCGATGCCGGCATTGCCCGGTGCCACGATCAAACGGTCGCATTTGGGGTTTTGTTTTACGGCCCAGACCAGTGCATGTTCGCGGCCACCGCCGCCGAGGATAAGAATATTCATGAAATGCACGCTCCTGCTTGGCCTTCGTTCGTAGGCGTTCTAAGCTGTGGCAAACCCAGTGGCAAGAAGTGAGACCGCATGTCTGATTTAATTGATGACCCGCGTGAGGGGCTGAACGAACCTGAATTCAACGTAACTGAGATTTCTGGCGCAATTAAGCGGATGATAGAGGGTGGGTTTTCGCATGTGCGCATCCGTGGCGAGGTGGGCCGCGTGTCGATGCCGCGCTCGGGTCATATCTATCTAGATCTCAAAGATGATAAATCGGTAATTTCTGCCGTGGTTTGGAAAGGCGTGGCCGGGCGTTTGGCGACCCGCCCTGAAGAGGGGCTTGAGGTGGTGGCGACCGGGCGGATCACGACCTTTGGTGGCCAGTCAAAATATCAGTTGGTGATCGAGGATCTGAAACCTGCCGGGGTTGGGGCCTTGATGGCAATGCTGGAAAAGCGCAAGGCTGCCCTGCAGGCCGAGGGGCTGTTTGAGGCTGCGCGCAAATCGGCCTTGCCCTATCTGCCTGATGTGATCGGCGTCATTACCTCGCCGTCGGGTGCGGTAATCCGTGATATTCTGCACCGGTTGCGTGATCGCTTTCCCCGCAAGGTGTTAATCTGGCCGGTGGCGGTTCAGGGCAAGAGCTGTGCCTCCGAGGTGACCCGAGCCATTGAAGGTTTTAACGCGATGACGCCGGGTGGCGCGCTGCCGCGGCCGGATTTGCTGATTGTGGCGCGGGGTGGCGGATCGCTGGAGGATCTGTGGGGATTTAACGAAGAAAACGTTGCCCGCGCCACGGCGGCGTCGCAGATACCGCTGATTTCGGCCGTTGGACATGAAACCGACACCACATTGATTGATTTTGTCTCAGATGTGCGGGCGCCCACCCCGACGGCGGCGGCGGAACTGGCGGTGCCGGTGCGCCATGAACTGCTGGCGCTGGTGGCCGGTCAAGAGGCGCGGATGGCGCAAGCGCTGAGCAACCTGTTGAGCATGCGGCGCCAACGGTTGCGTGATTTGGGGCGGGCTCTGCCGCGTCCTGACGGTCTTTTGGAAACACCACGACAGAAGCTTGATCTCTGGGGTGATCGCCTGCCGGCTGGATTGATCCAACTGGTGCAACTGCGACGCCTAAGGGTGTCTGAACGCGCGGGCAGTCTGCGTCCGGCGCTTTTGCAAAGGGCGGTGCGCGGCGAAGACAAGCGGTTGCAGGCGCTCGCACCGCGTTTGCCTCAGGGGTTGATGCGGGTAGTGGCCACCAAACGCGAAGCGTTGGGGCGGCGCAGCGACCGGTTGAACGTGGCCCCATTGCATCAAGATTTGGGACGTAAATCAAAAGATTTGGCACGGCTTGCGGGTCGGCTGTCGGATGCAGGCACCCGTCAAATAGACAGCTGGCAAGAACGGATTGCAGCGCTGGATCGATTGCGCGAATCGCTGGGCTATAAGGCGACCCTGCGCCGGGGCTATGCGGTTGTGCATGGTGACGGCCGTGTCGTGACCACAAAAAAAGCCGCCAGTGGTGCAACGGAGTTGGAGGTGGAGTTTGCCGACGGTCGCATGCAGTTGGCTGGAAAATCTGCCCGCAGGGTAAGCAAGCCCGACCCAGAGGCTGGCCCCCCCCAGCAAGGCGATCTGTTTTAGCGCCTGCGGTATCAGCCCAATTAGGAACAGGTGTCCGGGTCGGCGAATTGGCGCTGGTAGGTTGGGGCGCCAGTGCCCAGAACGCGTTGAAATGCGCGGTTCAGCCGCTGCGCGTCGCCAAAGCCACTGTGTTTGAGCTCCTGTGCCATCGGCAGACCGCTCAACAATCGGTCATAGACATGTCTGACGTGGATATGTTCCAGAAATTTCATTGCAGACAGGCTGGTGTCGCGCTTGAAATGACGCGACAAACTGCGCGGTGTCATATGGGCGTATGCAGCCATTTTGATCAGTGTCCAAGTGGCTTGTGGGAATTTAAACATTGCATCGATCAATCTGCCCAAGCCGCCTTGTGTGGCAAACTGGCCTTCAAGTGTTGGGGCGAATTGACGCTGCCCGCCGGTGCGGTGCATCGAGACCGCCAGTTCTTGTGCCACTCGCAGCGCACAATCGCTGCCACAATCTTGCCGGATTAGTTTCAGCGCCATGTCGATCCCCGTCGTCAGACCGGCAGAGGTGCACAGCCCGTCTTGTACGATATAGGATCTGTCCAAATTCCATTGAACGGCTGGAAACTGGCGCGTGATCTGCTTTTGACATGGCCAATGGGCGGCGGCGGGTTTGCCGTCTAGAATGCCGGAATTTGCCAGTAATAACGCCCCCGAACAGACCGCTGCCAGACGACCGCCCGGGTGGTGCAAATGCCAGTCCCCGATCAGGGTTTTAAGTTTGGGGTCTTCGAGTGCTGTGTCGATGCCAACGCCACCGGGGATCAGTAAATCATGTGGCACTGGGTGCTGTCGGTCTGGCTTGACGTCGTTGTTATGGACGCATCTGCCACCAGAGATAACCCACAGCTTGCACGCACCGTTTGGCCATCGATCGAGATATAGCGCAGCCCATAAGCTTTGATCCCGTCGATATACGCCGTGCTAAAAGCCTGTGCGGGACCAGCCACATCCAGCACATTAATGCCATCAAACAGCAACACATCGATCTGGCGGCGTATTTTGTCCATAATTGATAAGACTATGACGTTTAAGCCAGGCGGAAAACATATAGAGTTGTGTCAGTTCCAACATAGGGGTCCACCGGTGTTTACGCGTAATTTCAAGTTGATTTTGATCACAAATGTTATCCTGAGCACAGCCATGCCGATGTTGGTGCTGCTTGGGGCGCTGGCCGGTGCAGCGCTGTCTCCTGTGGCCTATGCCGCCACAATACCGCCGTCGGTACAAATATTGGCAGCGGTTTTGGCGGCGGCGCCGATGTCGCTTTATATGGGGCGGGTTGGCCGCAAAAAAGGGTTCGTTCTGGCGGCTGTCTTGTTGGCAGCGGGTGGATTATTGGGCGTTTTTGCGATGATCCTGCAACATTTTATTTTGCTGTGTATTGCGCATTTTGTCATGGGGGCGGCTTTTGTTGGTATTAATTTCCTGCGTTTTGCTGCCGCAGAGGCGGTGTCAGGGCGTTGGACGTCGAACGCCATTTCCTTTACCTTGGCCTCGGGTTTGATTGCTGCTTTTATCGGGCCTGAAGTGTTTTCGGCCACGAAAGATATGCTGCCATCGGGGGCCTATGCAGGCGCTTATGCTGCGATCGCCGTGCTTGGCAGCTTTGGGGTATTTCCGATTTTGGCGTTGCGCGGCCTGCCACCCGTTGCCAAGGAGGGAGGCGTAAAGGGGCGGGCTTATGCTTTGTTTATGCGCCCAAAAATTGCAATAGCCGTGGCTGGAGCAGCGGTGTCTCAGGCGGTGATGGCGCTGTTGATGACGCCGACAGCTTTGGCGATGGTGGGCTGTGGCTTTGCCGAGGATCAGGCGGCTGATGTGATCAAATGGCATGTGGTTGCGATGTTTGCGCCGGGGTTTTTTACCGGCGCGCTGATCCAGCGCTTTGGCGTTATGGTTATCATCTCAACTGGTATGCTGGCTTTGGCAGCGGCGGCGATGTTTGCGATGGCAGGCCTTGCGCTGTGGCAGTTTTACCTGTCGTTGATCCTGACCGGTTTGGGATGGAGTTTTGGCTACATTGGCAGCACGTCGTTGTTGCAATCGACGCTTACCCCGGCCGAGAGGCCGCTTGTTCAAGGGGCCAACGACACGCTGATTGCTGTGGCGTCTTCGGTGGCTTCTCTGGTATCTGGTGTGCTGTATTTCAGTGTCGGCTGGGCGGCGCTGGCGGCATCGGTCCTACCGCTGATTGCGCTTGCACTGCTGTTTTTGGCGTGGCACGAGCGCCCAGCCAAATCTCCGTAACCCTTTGCAACGTTAGTTTGTCTGAAAATTTAGCCCGGTGCACCTTTTCGCCAGAGATTATAATGCTGTTACCCTTGCCTTTGCCACGGTCTAAAATTGGGGCTTGCAACTATTTAAAACGTGGCTCTCTGCGGTAGGCTGTTGCCTGCTCACCGGGATAATTGGGAAATGTTGGTCAGGGCAAAAAGTGTTTGGGTGAGCGCAGTGACACTTGCCCTCACAGTTGTATGTCGTGGCATTTTTGGTGGGTCTATACCCCAACGCCGGGTCCATGGCACTGCATTGGGGCAGCGTTTGGCTGGGCCTCATAAAGCGTGTCTTGTTCGGTTTCGCCAGCGGCGCTTTTGAACTGCGCTTTCAGCCCGTCTGGGGTTCTGAAAAACTGCCAGCACTGTGGATCGACAGTGTCTTCATAGACAAAGCAGATATAATTTCTGCCGGCTTCAAACCAGCGACCCTTCTGGCATACCCCGTCCAAAAAGGACCATTCTACACGGCGCTTGCCAAAATATCGCTCGGCGCCATACGTTTCACCTTCGTTGTTGAAATACAATGTTTTGCCAGTTGTATAGGCCTCAAATTCGGCCGCTGTCATTGGGCTTTGCGCGAAAGCCGGGCCAATTGCCGAGCTTAACACTGGGACGAGCAAAGCGGTGAAGCATATGGAGAACATGAGAAGGCAAACGCGCATACGCGACAGCATGTCATGAATTGTATCAGGAGGAAAGTGCCTGCGCGGGTAACATTATGAAGCCCTTTGTATGAAATATGCAGGGCAAAATCGGTTGGTTTTGATCTGTTAGACCGCATTTGTTGATAATTGTACCAGGGTTTGTGCGATCGGTAGTCGGCAATGCCTTTCATCTTTTGCCAATCCGCATTAGGGAAATACACGGACCAGCGGAGGCACGAATGGCGTTTTTTAAAAAGCTCAAAGACCGGTTGTTCAAGTCGTCATCAAAGCTTGATTCTGGTCTGGAGGCGATTGTCGACGAGGCCCCGGATCCAGTGGAGGAGGCGCAGGTTGGCTTGTCTGTCAACGATCTGCCTGCAAACGACCATATTGACAGCCACCCAGTGGAAATCGTCCGTGCTGAAAGGTCTCTGACCGAAACCGATTCGCCAGTGGATAATCCGATTGCAGCCGAGCGGCCTGAACACGAGCTGCCCCAAGGTTCTGCGCTCCTGACCGTTGGGCCGGTAGACACGCCTGCGTCAGATGCGGGATCTGCAACCGCACAATCCGAACTCTCTGAAGCGGTTTCTGGTCAAGCCGCGCCAGACGCAATATCGACGCCAAATGCCGCACCTGCCCGGCAGGCTGAACCAGAGCTAGCAGCGGAGTTGGTCGCAGCTGGAAATACGACAGATGAAAATACCCCAGCTGAAAAACTAGTGGTGTCCGAGACCCTATCCACGGGGCGGGCAAAGGGGTTGTTGGGGCGAATTTTTAATCGCGGTGACAAAACTGTGCACCCCAAGCGCCGCTTGGATGATGAGATGCTCGAACAGCTTGAAGAGCTGTTGATCTCGGCGGATATGGGCGTTGATACGGCGATGCGGGTCACCGCCAATATGGCTGAGGGCCGGTTTGGCACCTCGCTGTCAGTGGCCGATATCAAGGGTCTTTTAGCGCAAGAAATCACCCGAATCATGGAGCCGGTGGCCAAGCCGCTGCCGCTTTATGGCAAAACACCACAGGTGGTGCTTGTGGTGGGGGTCAACGGTTCGGGCAAGACCACGACCATCGGCAAATTGGCAAGCCAGTTCAAGGCGGCCGGTAAAACTGTGGTGATCGCCGCCGGTGATACGTTTCGCGCCGCAGCGGTGGAGCAGTTGCAAATCTGGGGGGATCGCGCCGGGGTACCGGTTCTGACCGCGCCAGAGGGCTCGGACCCGGCTAGCCTTGCGTTTGACGCGATGACCAAAGCCGAGGCTGATGGCGCCGATCTTTTGATGATTGACACTGCAGGGCGTTTGCAGAACCGCGCCGATCTGATGGAAGAGCTGGCTAAAATTGTTAGGGTAATCCGCAAAAAAGACCCCGAAGCGCCGCATAATACCCTGCTGGTGCTTGATGCGACGACAGGACAGAATGCGGTGCGTCAAGTCGAGACCTTTCAGCGTCTGGCCGATGTCTCGGGTTTAATCATGACCAAGCTGGATGGAACCGCAAAAGGTGGCGTGCTGGTGGCTTTGGCTGACAAGTTTGGTCTGCCGATTCACGCGATTGGCGTCGGTGAACAAATTGATGATCTGGCGCCGTTTGACCCCGAAGAATTTGCCGCTGCGCTGACCGGAACGCGGCCCGGCCCTCAACCGTGAGCCATCCGGTGTTACTGGCCTGCGGGCACCGGAAATTATGAGTGAATGGTTGCTGTCGCTGCGCGGCACAGAGGCGGGGCATCAACTGGCAATGGTGTTGGCGCTGCAGGCGGCTTTTCTGCATGCAGTTTTTGGCGCTCTGCAAAAAGGCCGGCACGACCCTTGGCTGACCCGGGGGGCAATTGATGCCTGTGGCAGCCTGATGGCCGCGCCGATTGCCCTTTTTTTGGTGCCCTGGCCCGATCCACATATGTGGCCAATTTTCTTTTGCGTTTTTGCAATTCACTTGGTTTATAAGATTCTGCAGGGTTTGGCGTATACCCGCGGCGCCTATACGGTGGTCTATCCGGTGGTGCGCGGTACCGGGCCGTTGTTTACGGTCATTGGGGCGTACCTTCTGTTTGGAGAAGTGTTCGCGCCGCTGCAATGGTTTGGGGTGGCGGTCTTGCTGGCGGGTATTTTTGGTCTGGCGCTTTACAATATGATCTATCTGGAAAACGGACGGGATACTTTGTGGATGGCGATGGTTTTTGCCATTGCGACCGGATTGCTTGTTGCGCTCTATACCACTTATGACGCTTATGGGATAAGGGCTGCACGCGACCCGTTTACCTTTTTGGCGTGGTTTTTCTTGTTTGATGGTCTGGTGCTGCCGGGATTTATATATCGGCGCTGGTTGCGGATGGCGGATGCTCCGGCTTTGGGGCCGCTTATGGTGCGGGGTTGTATTGGGGCCACTGTTGCCTTTATGAGTTTTGGGTCAGTGATGTTGGCAACGCTGTTGGGCAAAGTTGGCGAGGCGGCGGTATTGCGGGAGACCTCGACGATTTTTGCCGCATTGATTGGCTGGCTGGTGTTGAAAGAAACGGTTGGACCGCGACGAATTGGCTTGATGGCCCTGATTGCGTTGGGCGCAGTGATAGTGGAAGTAGGAGGCTAATTATGTCGGAAAAACAGGTCAATAATGGGCTTAAATCGGCACTGGAGTTTGGCCCAGTGGCTTTGTTCTTTATCGCCTATATCTGGCTTAAGGATGAGGTCTTTCAGTTTGGTGGCACTGAGTATGAAGGCTTTATTATTGTCACGGCGGGATTTGTGCCGCTGATGATCCTCAGCACTCTGGCGCTTTGGAAACTGACTGGCACGCTGTCAAAAATGCAGATTTTTACTGTCGTGCTGGTGACGGTTTTTGGAGGTTTAAGCGTTTGGCAAAATGATAAGAGTTTTCTGCAGATGAAGCCGACGATCCTGTATCTGTTATTTGCCTCTATTCTGGGATTTGGTTTGCTACGCAAGCAGTCTTACCTGCAGTATATGATGGGTGAGATGATGCCTTTGCAGGATCGTGGATGGATAATTTTGACCCAGCGCATGGCTTTGCTGTTTCTTGCTTTGGCTGTTTTGAACGAGCTGATCTGGCGCAATATGAGCGAAGAAACATGGGTTTATTTCAAGACATTTGGCCTGCCAATGACCATATTCAGTTTTTTCATCTTGCAGGGCAGGTTGTTCAAAGAACACGGTATACGTGACAATACCAAAGAATGACGCAGCGACGGCCTGCGTCATTCCACGCAAGCAAAATGGGGCGTAGCCAGCACACCGCGGCTGGGCTGCGCCCTAGCTAGGTGTGGCGCTTGAACAAGAACTCTTGCTTTTTTATCGGTTTGCAGGTTGCTGCGGCTCTCTTGGGCAAGGGCCCGGCCGCGCTGGACAGCCTCGCGGGATTTTACCGCATCGAGCCAACGCTCTAGGTGGGGTTTATCCTCGAGGTTTTGCTGTTGTCCCCGCCATTGACTGACCCAAGACCACAGTGCCATATCTGCAATCGAATAAAAGTCACCCGCCACATAGGTATTCTGCTCTAGCTGGCGATCTAGCACGCCGTAAAGCCGCGCCACTTCCGTGCGGTAGCGATCTTTGGGATAGGGCAGATCGTGCGGGGGGTCCATTGCCGGAGGATATTTGAGAAAATGGTGGGCTTGTCCTGCCATCGGCCCCACGCCGCCCATTTGCCACATCAATCACTGGTCTACCACCGTCCGCTCGCGTTCTGTTGAACCGTAAAACAGGCCGGTTTTGCGGGCCAGATAAAGCAAAATTGCCCCCGATTGGAAAATTGAAATCGGTGTGCCACCGGGGCCGTTTGGGTCTGTGATTGCAGGCATGCGATTGTTCGGCGCAATTTTTAAACACGCCGGATCAAATTGATCGCCGGCGCCACTGTTTATCATATGGGTCGCATAGGGAAGGTTCATTTCCTCTAGCGCTATGGAAATTTTCCAGCCGTTGGGTGTGGGCCAATAATATAAATCTATAAGTTTGGTCATAAAGCTCTCCAATTCAGACGGTAATACTGGCTAATTTTTGCGCAACGGGCAAGCTGTTGATGGTCAAAGGGCCGCGCGATATCGCATGACGGGGTCGTAAGGTTCAGATATCAAGAACCCGTCAAGAGTGGCCTATCTTGCCACCAGTTTTGCCGCTGCGGTTTTTTGCAATCTTGTTGACGTGATTAGCCTTAGGCAGTATTGCAATGTCCTGCGTGGCGATTTGTAACCGGATTGTGGGCCACGGTAAATATGCCACTAAAGAGGTCAGGTAAAAAAGGTAACCCCTTTCGCTTGGCTGCGATTGGGGTTTTTCTTTTGGAGTAAGTGATGAGCAAGGACTGGAACCGACGGACAAAACTGGTGCATGCTGGCACCCGCCGCAGTCAATACAACGAAGTCAGCGAAGCGATTTTTTTGACCCAAGGGTTTGTCTATGAAAGCGCCGAAGCCGCCGAGGCGCGGTTTCTGAAAGCGGGCAAGGACGAATTTATCTATGCGCGTTATGGCAATCCAACGGTCGCGATGTTCGAAGATCGTATGGCGGCGCTAGAAGGCACCGAGGACGGCTTTGCCACAGCGTCGGGCATGGCAGCCGTCAGTGGGGCGTTGATGGCTGTGCTGAAGGCTGGGGATCATGTGGTTGCAGGCCGGGCGCTGTTTGGGTCTTGCCTATACGTGCTTGAGCAAGTCCTTCCGCGCTACGGCGTCAAAGTCAGTTTCGTTGACGGGACCGATATGGCGCAATGGCGGGCTGCAATCACTGCTGAGACCCGTGCGGTATTTTTCGAATCTATCTCCAATCCAGCATTGGAGGTGATCGATATTCAGGCTGTCTCCGATTTGGCACATGAGGTGGGTGCTTTGGTTGTTGTTGATAATGTTTTTGCGACGCCAGTATTTTCGCGTGCTGTTGAACAGGGGGCAGATTTAATCATTTACTCCACCACGAAACATGTGGATGGTCAGGGCCGGACATTGGGGGGCGTGATCCTTGGCAGCACCGCGCTGATCCGCGAAACGGTGGAACCCTATATGAAGCATACTGGCGGGTCGATGAGCCCGTTCACCGCTTGGATGATGGTGAAATCCCTTGAAACCATCGATCTTCGTGTGCGGGCCCAGACCGCGTCAGCGCTGTCGCTGGCCGAGGTGCTGGCAGATCACCCCAAACTGCATCGCATGATCTATCCCGGACATTCTAGCCATCCGCAGCACGCGTTGGTCAAGCAGCAGATGGGCGAGGGCGGCACCGTGCTTTCGATTGATGTTGCCGGGGGACAAGAGGCGACTTTCAGGTTTTTGAACGCGCTGCAGATTGTGATTATCTCGAATAATCTTGGCGATTCGAAATCAATCGCAACCCATCCGGCGACGACCACGCATCAACGTTTGCCGGAGGCACAAAAAATTATTTTGGGCATTACACCGGGATTGGTCAGATTGAGTATCGGTCTTGAGGATAAGGCCGATTTGATTGCTGATTTCCATCAGGCACTGGAACGCTGTTGATCCACATATTTAATTAAAACGCGAAATAATGTCGATTTTCGTTGTTTTTTTGAGATTATTTGTAATGCGGCGGGAATAGACTTTGGCATTTTGCTTGGGAGGTACTAAGTAATATCTGCAAGACATCGCGAGAGACGGATTTATGAATATTCATACGCGTGATACCGATAACATTTCTGCTCAGGATAAAGCGGATGCGGCACTTGATGTGCTTCGGGCCTGGTCGCAAAGCGCCAATCAAGATGAGCTTGTGTCGATGGCCAAGCTGCTTGCCCCGCTAGTGGCACCGACCGGCTATCCTGATCTGTCGCAGGACTATCCCGAAGAGTTTGTCGTTGATCCAGACTATAAATCCAGTCTGCCGGATTTGCAGAATGGTCCCAGTTCGCTGATCCGTGGCGCGCAACGTGCGATCCAGCATGTCGGGATTTCGAATTTTCGACTGCCGATCCGGTTTCACACCCGCGACGATGGCGATGTCAGGCTTGAGACCTCGGTCACTGGTACAGTAAGCTTGGAGGCTGGCAAAAAGGGCATTAACATGTCCCGCATCATGCGCAGTTTTTATGGCCACGCCGAGCGCACGTTCAGTTTTGATGTGGTCGAGGCGGCGCTGGACGATTATAAGACTGACCTAGACAGTTTTGATGCCCGGATCCATATGCGATTTTCTTTTCCGGCGAAAGTCGACAGTTTGCGGTCTGGCCTGTCGGGGTACCAATATTACGATATCGCGCTGGAGTTGATCGAACAACAGGGTCAGCGCAGACGCATCATGCATCTTGATTATGTGTACAGTTCGACATGCCCCTGTTCGCTTGAGTTGAGCGAACATGCCCGTGAAACCCGCCGCCAGTTGGCGACGCCGCATTCGCAGCGCTCGGTGGCGCGCATATCAGTTGAACTGGTAGAGCAGGAATGCCTGTGGTTCGAGGATTTGATCGATATGTGTCGTCGTGCGGTTCCGACTGAAACTCAAGTGATGGTCAAACGCGAGGATGAGCAGGCGTTTGCTGAATTAAATGCCGCCAACCCAATATTTGTTGAAGATGCGGCGCGGCTGTTTTGCGAGCAGTTGCATCAAGACGGCCGGATTGGAGATTTTAGAGTAATTGCAAGCCACCAAGAAAGTTTGCACAGCCACGATGCGGTTAGTATTTTAACAGAAGGCCAGATATTTGCGGCAGACAGTCTAGATCCACGGTTGTTTCAATCGCTGTTTCACACCGGCTAACTTGGACTTTCGCAATGCGGCTTGACACTTGGCGGATCGCCGTCCAACGGTGGGTTCATGTTTGATCTGCGTCCCGTCGGATATGTAACCGGTCTTTTGGTTGCCTTTTTGGGCTTGGCAATGTTGTTGCCGATGCTCGTGGATATCGTCGAGGGACAAGGTCACTGGATGGCCTTTTTAGAAAGTGCGATTATCTCTACCCTGACGGGTGGCTTGATAGCATTGGCGTGTTCCAACGGTGTCAGGCAGGGTTTGAGTATCCAACAAACCTTTTTACTGACCACCGGTGTCTGGGTAGCCCTGCCGATTTTTGGAGCGCTGCCATTTATCCTTGGCGACACCGAGGCGCGTGTGGTTGATGCTTTTTTTGAAGCCATGTCAGGGCTTACCACGACTGGATCAACGGTGTTTTCAGATCTGGATCAAATGCCCAAGGGCCTGCTTTTGTGGCGCGGCCTGCTGCAGTGGCTGGGTGGGATCGGGATCATCGTTGTGGCGATGGTATTTTTGCCTGAACTGCGTGTTGGCGGCATGCAGATTTTTCGCTCGGAAGGTTTTGACACCTTTGGTAAAATACTGCCGCGCGCGACGGAAATCTCGTCGCGGATTTCAAGTATTTATCTGTTTCTCACGATGAGCTGTGCTGCGGCGTACATGCTGAGCGGGATGACTGCCTTTGATGCCACGGTACACGCGATGACGACAATTGCCACTGGTGGCTTTGCGAATTATGATGCGTCATTTGCAGCGTTTGAAGGGGCTTCGGCCTCTGTTGCGATCGTGTTTATGATCCTTGCGGCCCTGCCGTTTGTACGTTTTGTGCAGATGACTGCCGGAACCGCCCGCCCACTGCTGCACGATAGCCAGATCAGGTTCTTCCTGAAAACCACAGTTTTTATCATCGCAGGCCTGACCGCTTGGCGTGTTATACATGATGGCGTTACGACTGTCGCGGGGGTCCGTGATGTGGTGTTTAATGTGGTGTCGATCCTAACCGGCACCGGGTATGCCAGTTCCGATTATATGCTCTGGGGTGGTCTTCCGGTCACGGTTTTATTTTTTGTAGGCTTGATCGGCGGTTGTGCGGGGTCAACGTCTTGTTCTATTAAAGTGTTCCGCTATCAGCTTTTGTTTGCCTCGATCAAAGCCCAGCTGCGCAAAATTCATTCTCCCAACGGTATGTTTACGCCGCGCTATGACGGGCGCTCGATTGACGAGGATATCTTAAACTCGGTGATGTCGTTTTTTGTGTTCTTTATAGTGACACTTGGCGTTGTGGCGGTGTTGCTGGGCTTGACAGGGTTGGATTTTATCACCTCGCTGTCTGGTGCCTCAGCGGCACTGGCCAATATTGGACCTGGGCTCGGAGATCATATCGGGCCAGCGGGTAATTTTGCAGGTTTGAACGACGGTGCGAAATGGCTCTTGGCTGCTGCGATGCTGATTGGCCGGCTGGAACTGATGGTGGTTTATGCCATCCTAACGGTAAAGTTCTGGCAGGTCTGAGCCTGACGCCCGTGCACGCAGCAAGTGTCGGGGCGTCTTGTCGGGCGGCTCAGTGGCTCGCTTGGGTTGTCGTATTGCAGGGCTTAGCCCCAACAATCGACCAGCGCGGTGATGTCACGCGCCGTTTGTGCCCTTGCGGCATTGGCAACCGGAGAGGTGGTTTCCGATTTTCTTGACCAGATGCCACTGCGTTCAAGCAGGGCGACGAGCGCCTCGGCAGTCACGGCAAAACTGACATCTTCAGGCAATTTTCTGGCGCCTTTATGTGGTTCCTGCAACATGCCCAATACCGTACCGCCTGCGCTCAACACCGGCCCGCCAGCATCGCCGGCCATTGCGGGCAGTGTCAGACGCAAAAGATTGGTCTCGCCGTTCAAACCCTTGTCATCGGTGACGGTGCCCGAGGTCAGGCTGGGTGTGTCCAACACGCCTTCAAAAGAGTAACCCGAAACTATAATATCCTCACCCAAACGCGCCGGCAGGGTTGAAAATCGCCCGATTGCGATAGGGCTTAACGGATCTTTTGGTGTGACGAGAACCAGCCCCAAGTCGGGATCGGTTGCTGTAACTTCGGCACTGAAATCGCGGTCTATGGTCAGACTGGAGCAGCCTTCAACGGCTTCGATTGTTGTGAGTAACAGGCCGCTATCGGCCACAAATATGCCTGACCGGCTGTGTTTTGGGCGCAGGATTTCAAATCCAGATAAAAGGTTGTTATCGACTGTTCCAAGGGCTGTGTCGCTGGGCTTGAGAATGCCTTCAATCGGGGTGAAGCTGCTTTGCATCTGTGAAAGAATCATCTCATAGCTGGTTGTATCGCTCCGGGGCCAAACCAGAGTGAAACCTTTTATTTCTCCATTTGTCAGACGCGCTTGGGTGTGGCTTATTATTGCGTCGTTTTGGCTGTTGATGACAAAATTGTCTCGTTGCAAAACTCGCTCGCCGCCGGATGGAATGCTATCGAGTGTCTGCATGATCTTATACAAGCTGTTGAGCGTAGCGCGGTCGCCTTCTTGGCTGATCAGCAGGGCACCGGCCTGTTCACCATCGCGCTGGGCATAGCGGGCAAACGGATACGTATATTGCGCCGCTGACAATTGAGCCAGCGGCATCATCACACTGATGCCCGCCCGCATGTCTTGTACTGTTTGCAGGCCAATCGTCTCAACCGCGAATCGATAATCCGCAAGTAACCCATTGCGCTGGCTCAGGGTGAGCACCCCTGTGGGGGCGAAGGTATTCGCGTTTTGCCAAGCCTTCATTGACCTGCGTGACATGGGACCATATTGGCCATCGATGTCCCCCTTGTAGACGTCGGCCCATGACAGTGCCCGCTGCAATTGCTTGCGCTCGTCGCGCGACATCAGGCTTTCGCTGTTGCGGGCTTCGATCAGAGTTTGAGCGGATTGCGGCGTCGGAGTTTGTGATACAACGGCAGGCGGTTCTGGTTCAACCAGAGCCTCGGGGGCTGCCGGGGCTTCTGGCGTTGGTACGACAATAGGCTCTGGCGTGGGTACGATAATAGGCTCTGGTGTCGGCACCACAATCGGCTCTGGCAATAGCGTGATGGTAATTTCTTCTGGTGCGGTGAGCAGGTCCTCACCCAGCGGCCAGAATTGTTGTGCGTAATCCTGAGCATAGCTGGTAAAACTATCGGCGGGCACCTGCCCCGAATCGCGGTAAACCTGCAAAAGGTTTTGGGCCGTAATCTCGGAATAAGGACCCAAGGCAATGACGTACCAACCGGAGGCGAGCGCAAAGCCCGCGACATCGGGTAGAAAACTCTCATAATATTGCGCGCTCTCTTCTGCCTCGGCCTCGGTGGGCTGGGCATCAATCTGCAACCAAGCATTGTCTTGCGCCTGGGTTTGCGCTGCGGTCACAAGGACCATCCAAAGAGCCGAAATCAATAGTTTCATACCACGACCTTGTATCCTGCGCCTCGGTGCCGAGACTTTCTGCGTTAAGTCTGTATTTAACAGATGTTTCGCGCGGTGCACGTCAAAATATGGCCTCTCGGGCAATTGACCCTTGCGGCTGTGCCGCATAGGTAGGTCAGGCGATTTCAAGGGGTGTCATAATGACCATGAGACAGGACAGACCGAGCTGCTTTCAGGACATCATCCTGCGGCTGCAATCTTATTGGGCAGCGCAGGGCTGCGCGATTATGCAGCCTTACGATATGGAAGTTGGGGCTGGTACGTTCCATCCTGCCACCACGTTGCGCAGTCTTGGCGCACGGGCTTGGGCGGCAGCTTATGTGCAGCCATCTCGGCGCCCTACCGACGGTCGCTATGGCGAAAATCCCAACCGCCTGCAGCACTATTATCAGTATCAAGTGCTGATCAAACCCAGCCCGCCGAACCTGCAAGCGCTTTATCTTGGCTCGTTGGACGCAATCGGTATCGATATGAACCTGCATGATATTCGCTTTGTCGAGGATGATTGGGAAAGCCCGACCCTTGGCGCATGGGGACTTGGCTGGGAGGTTTGGTGTGATGGTATGGAAGTATCGCAATTCACTTATTTTCAACAGGTTGGCGGGCATGACTGCCACCCTGTTTCGGGTGAGTTGACCTATGGGCTGGAACGTCTGGCAATGTATGTATTGGGTGTAGACCACGTTATGGAAATGCCCTTCAACGATCCCGATGCCGCAATTGCGCTGTCGTATGGTGATGTGTTTCGTCAAACCGAAGAGGAATATGCGCGCTGGAATTTCGATGTCGCTAACACTGAGACCTTGTTGCACCATTTTGAGGATGCCGAAAAAGAATGCCACAATATTCTCGAACAACCGCATGTGGATCCGAAAACTGGCAAGCGGATTATCATGGCGCATCCCGCCTATGATCAATGTATCAAGGCCAGCCATATGTTCAATCTGCTTGACGCCCGTGGGGTGATTTCGGTCACCGAGCGGCAGGCCTATATTGGTCGTGTGCGGGCTTTGGCCAAACAATGCGCCGATGCCTTTGTGTTGACCGAAGCCGGAGGGCATGCGCTGTGACTGGAAAAATTCTTGCGGCCTGCATTATTCTTGCGGCTCTGATCGCTGGTGGCTCGATTTATTATCTGCAGGTCTATGCCTACTACACTACAGTTGCAGTCCATGGCAGCGAAGACGTTATGCTCACGGCGCAGGCGTCCGGCCAGCCCGAGGCAATCACCTATCGCGATTTTCAGGCGATTGACTCTGACAGCTCGCCGATACGCTATCGTGGTTGTTTTACCACCACGCAATCGCTTGAGGCGCTGGCGCAAAGCTATCTCGTGATTAAAAAAGCCGAACCGCGGGTCGCGCCGGGATGGTTTAGCTGTTTTGATGCAGATCGTATCGGCGCCGCTTTGGAAAGTGGTGACGCGATGGCCTTTATGGGCACTGAAAATATCCGGTACGGCATCGACCGGATCGTGGCGGTCGAACCAGATGGCACGGGTCATGTCTGGCATCGGATTAATCGGTGCGGCAAAATCGTTTTTGCGGGCCGAACGGCGCCCTCTGATTGCCCTGAACCTCCGGAAAGTAACTGATTATGCCTGATCTTTTGATTGAACTGTTTTCCGAGGAAATTCCTGCAAGAATGCAGGCGCGTGCGGCAGATGATTTTAAAAAACGTATGACCGACGGGTTGGTTGAGGCGGGACTGACCTATCAGGGGGCGGCGGCTTTTGTCACCCCGCGGCGTCTGACCTTGACGGTGCAGGGCCTGCTTTCTGCCAGCCCGACCTTGCGCGAAGAACGCAAGGGCCCACGGGTCGATGCGCCCGAGAAAGCGATTGAGGGATTTCTGCGCGGTGCCGGTGTCAGCCGCGATCAGCTTGAGCAGCGCGACGAAAAAAAAGGCGCTGTATTCTATGCGCTGATCGAAAAGTCCGGTCGTCCCGCACCGGCGATCGTTTCCGAGGTTCTGGGGCAGGTGATCCGGGGCTTTCCCTGGCCAAAATCGATGCGCTGGGGGGCGGGCACTCTGCGTTGGGTGCGCCCGCTGCAATCAATTTTATGCCTGCTCAGCGATGAAGCCGGCGCTGAAGTGGTGCCGTTTGCGATTGAGGGAATTGTTGCTGCAGATCAGACATTTGGCCATCGTTTTATGGCGCCTGACCCGATCACCGTCAGCGGATTTGACGCCTATCAAAGCCAGCTAAAGCGCGCCTATGTGATGGTGGATGCCGCAGAGCGCCGCGCCATGATCTGGAACGAGGCGACCATACAAGCCTTTGCACTGGGGTTGGAGGTAATCGAGGATCCGGGGTTGTTGACCGAAGTGGCCGGGCTGGTGGAATGGCCCGTGGTATTGATGGGGCTCATTGATCCAGAATTTATGGATCTTCCGGGGGAGGTTTTAAAGACCTCGATGAAAGAGCATCAAAAGTTTTTTTCCGTTCGCAATCCGAAAACCGGTAAAATCGAGCGTTTTATCACTGTCGCCAACCGCGAGACCGCCGATCAGGGTGAAACTATTCTGGCCGGCAATCAAAAAGTACTGTCTGCACGTTTGGCGGATGCCAAGTTCTTTTGGGAAAATGATCTAAGGGTCGCCCGGGGTGAAGGGCTGTCGGCTTGGACCGAGGCGCTGTCGACTGTGACCTTCCACAACAAGCTGGGCAGTGAACAGGCGCGGATCGACCGCATTGTCACTTTGGCGAGGTATTTGGCCCCGGTGGCTGCGGCGGATGTCGACCTCGCCGGACAGGCGGCGCGGGTTGCTAAAGCCGATTTATCGTCAGAAATGGTGTATGAATTTCCCGAATTACAGGGGGTAATGGGGCGTTACTATGCGACGGCCGCGGGCTTGCCTGCTTCTGTGGCAGAAGCCTGTGAAGTGCATTATGCGCCGCTGGGTCCTTCCGATCAGGTGCCGACGGCGCCGGTGGCGGTCGCGGTGGCGCTGGCCGACAAGCTCGATAAGCTGACCGGGTTCTGGGCGATTGACGAAAAGCCGACCGGTTCGAAGGATCCGTTTGCACTGCGGCGGGCCGCTTTGGGGGTGATCCGGCTATTGCTTGAAAACCGTCTGAGCTGTGGTCTAAAAGCAGTTTTTGCTCAGGGTTATGATGGGGCGGATGCAGACGATTTACTGGGATTTTTTCATGACCGGCTCAAGGTATATCTGCGCGATCAGGGCATCCGCCATGATGTGATCGACGCTTGTATCGCGATGGCGGGTAATGATGACCTGACGCTATTGTCCAAGCGGGCGGCTGCGGTGTCGGATTTTGTCAAGACAGATGACGGTGAAAACCTGCTACAGGCGTTCAAGCGGGCCAATAATATTCTTGATCAGGCTGAGGCCAAAGATGGGGTGGAATATTCCTATGGCGCGGATGTGAAATATGCCGAAGCAGAGGTCGAACGTGCGTTATTTGCCGCCCTCGACGCCGAGGCTGGGGTGATCGAGGCGGCGGTTCTGGCGGAAGATTTCGTCGCAGCTCTGTCTGGTATGGCTGGATTGCGGACGCCGTTAGATGATTTTTTCGAAGCGGTACAGATCAATGACAATAATGCGGTTATTCGTCGTAACCGCCTGAATTTGCTCAGTCGTATTCGGGGCATTTGCCTGTCTGTTGCTGATTTTACCAAGGTAGAGGGCTAGGATACTTAGCTTCGAAAACCCTGTGGCCGTCAAGCTGTACGCTTTTGCTTGCTTGAGCGCCTGTCACGGGTATGCTGCACCAGTAACAAAAGGATGCGGCAGTGCAGCAAGATGACCCTGATATCACGCTTATTACCGCTACCGCGCTGCTGTCGGCACCCACCCATGGCGGCCGGGCGAAATGCCTTCAGCGTCTGATCAGGCTTGATTTACCCGTGCCGTGCACCGTGGCACTGTCGTTTGACGCGGTGCAGGCGATTGTGGCGGGGAACATGCCAGATATTCAGACGATACTTGATGCATTCGAGGGGGGTGATCTGTTGTGCGTTCGGCCCTCGTCAGAAGACCCCGACTGGGGGGGGCCGGGTGCAATTTTAAACATAGGCATGAACGACAACCGCTATCAGGCCCTGCGCTCTCAATTGGGGCCCGAAGCGGCTGCGGGACTGTATACACGGTTCGTGCAAAGCTACGCGGTGCACGTGGCTCGGCTCGATCCCGACATGTTCGATACCAGCGCAGGTTTTGGGCCGCAAGAGCTGGCGCAGGCGTTACAGGCGTATGAAGCTGAGACAGAAGAGGAGTTTCCACAAGATCCAGCGGTACAGCTTGCCGAAGTGCTGCGGTCGATGGCCCGGGCTTGGGAAGGCGTATCCGCGCGGCTTTTGCGACAGGCGAAAGGTGCGCCCGCTGATGCAAAACTAGGGCTTGTGGTGCAAAAGATGGCGCTCAGCTTGGGGCAAGGTGCATCGGGCTCGGGGGTGTTCCAAATGGTCAGTTCGGTGACTGGACTGCCGAAGCTCACGGGGCGCTATTTCAATCAAAGCCAAGGCCGTGAGGCTCTGCAGGGCGAAGAAACGCTGTATCTGGAGCGCGACCCTCGGGGGCCGTCACTGGAGGATTTGGCGCCAGAGGCGTTTGAGGCCTTGAAACGACACTCGGTGCTTATGCGCAGCCGGCTGCGCGAAGAAATGCAGATTGAGTTCATGCTGCAAGATGGAAAATTACGGATATTGGATGGGGTTCGGGTGCAGCGCTCGTCGCGGGCGGCGGTCAGAATCGCTGTTGCCTTGGCGACGGACAAAATAATTCCACGTGAAGAGGCGCTGATGCGCATCGACCCGAGGGCACTGAATGAATTGCTGCATCGCCAAATTGCCCCTAATGCAGAACGTGATCAACTTGGTCTTGGTATCGCGGCAAGTCCCGGTGCTGCGACAGGGCGGATTGTGTTTACTGCAGCCGAAGCGCAGGCGAGTGCTGCGCGCAATGAGGCATGCGTTCTGGTGCGGCGCGAAACCAGCCCCGAGGACATCCGCGGTATGCATGCCGCAAGTGCAGTTTTGACAGAGCGCGGCGGCATGAGCAGCCACGCGGCGGTGATTGCTCGCGGTTTGGGGCTGCCTTGTGTCGTGGGGGCGAACAGTTTCCGGTTTCAAACCCGACTAAACCTGCTGACGGCACCTGATGGGCGGGTGTTTAAGCCCGGTGATATCATCACGGTTGACGGTTCGAACGGTGCTGTTCTGGCGGGTGCTCCTGAGATGATGGAGGCGGCACTGGATGATGCTTTTCAGACACTTTTGAACTGGGCTGATGCGGTGAGAGACATCGATGTTCGGGCGAATGCCGATACCCCTGCAGATGCCAGAACTGCGAAGCATTTTAAGGCTCAGGGGATCGGTTTATGCCGGACCGAGCATATGTTTATCGAACAGAATCGTCTGACGGTTATGCGCGAAATGATTTTCGCCGATAGTCCAGAAGACCGTCGTTCGGCGCTAGAATTGCTTTTGCCGATGCAGCGCTCCGACTTCATCGAATTGTTTCGGATCATGCAAGATAAGCCGGTTTGTATCCGCCTTTTTGATCCGCCACTACACGAGTTTTTGCCCGCGAGTCGGGCGGGTGTGCGTGATCTGGCCGAAGCGCTCGGCTTGCCGTTGTCTGATGTCACCCGTAGGGTTGAGGCGCTGAGTGAATACAATCCAATGTTGGGAATGCGGGGCGTTCGCCTGGGAATTACGGTCCCGGAAATTTATGAAATGCAGGCCCGTGCAATCTTTGAAGCCACGATCGAGGCCAGCGAGGGGGAGGCTCCGGTGGTGCCGGAAATTATGATCCCGCTGGTGTCGGCACGGCGGGAAGTGGAATTGGTTAAAACCCAAATTGACGCGGTTGCAGCGGCAGTCAGAAATGACAAAGGCGTTGATTTTACCTATCGTCTTGGCGTGATGGTAGAGACACCACGCGCGGCTTTGCGCGCTGACGAAATTGCCGTTCACTCTTCTTTTTTAAGTTTTGGAACCAATGACTTAACTCAGATGACTTACGGTTTGTCACGCGATGATGCTGGGCGTTTTATGTCGAGCTATGTGAAATTGGGTGTCTATCCAGAAGATCCGTTTCACACCCTTGATATTGAGGGCGTTGGAGAGTTGTTACAGATCGGTGCAACACGCGGTCGCAACGCGCGGCCCGACGTGGTTTTGTCGATTTGTGGCGAACACGGTGGCAGCCCCGAAGCGATTGATTTTTGTCGTAAAGCCGGTTTTGACTATGTGTCTTGTTCGCCATTTCGGGTGCCGGTGGCGCGTTTGGCAGCGGCTCAGATAGCGCTTGCCGATCGATTGGGCTCAAAGCTGTAGTGCGTCTAAATTGCTGTTAAGATTGGCTGTCAGTCGCGCTTAAGGAGATTTTATATATTTAAAATGGCACTAGACGTGTGTGCTAAATTAGCTTACTGCCGCAGTCATCTGAAATATAGAGATGCTTGGAGACGCTGAATGCGTTTATATTTTGCAGTTTTTGGGATTGCCATGATGGCCTGTATGGCAAAAGCTGAGGCCCCATCCGGTGTTGTGGAGAAAATGCTGGCTTTGGAGGCAGAGGCCGTTAGTGGCTTGTCGAAAAGTCGGGTGAAAGCCTTGTTAATGAGTGCTGTTACGGCGCCGGCATTTTTGCAGAGTAAAGCGTGGTTGGCTCAGCAACCAGCGGCCACCGGTGACAAGCACTGGGCGTGCCTGGCAGAGGCGATTTATTTCGAGGCGCGTGGTGAAAGCATCAAGGGCCAGTTTGCGGTGGCAGAGGTTATTTTAAACCGTGTCGATAGCCGGTCTTTCCCCGATACAGTTTGCGGTGTGATTACGCAGGGTGGTGAAAAACGGCATGCGTGTCAGTTCAGCTATAACTGCGACGGGCGTGAAGAATATATCGAAGAGGCAGATGCCTATGAAAGGATCGGAAAAATTGCGCGGTTGATACTGGATGGTGCGCCTCGGACGATCACCGGCGGCGCCACCTTCTATCATACTCGTTCGGTTAATCCACGGTGGGCACGGCACTTTTTTAAAACCGCATCGGTCGGGTCACATTATTTTTACAGCAGCAAAATGCGGTTAACTGAAAAATAGATAAGTGCGCCCTGCCGTTTTTTGACACTCTTTTGCCGTAGATCGCTCTGTCGCTCTTGCGTATCTCAGGATACACAAGCCGCAGTGGTAGCGTTCGGGAGTGTGCAGATGACAAATGAAATCGGTCTGGCTTTTTCTCATCCAATTGAGCGATCTGTTGCTTCGGGCATTTCAGTTGACGATCAGGATGTGGACCGGATTTCTCTGCGCGACCATATCGTTGAGGTGGAAATTGGCGCGTTTGAAGCCGAGCGCGGCACCACCCAGAGAATTTGTTTCAACGTGGTGGTCGAGGTGCGCTGGAATCATCAGGCGCAGGCCGATGATGTCGATCGTATCTTAAGTTATGACAAAGTGACTGAAGCGATCAGCTATGAGCTGGCTGAGGAACGGTTGAACCTGCTTGAAACCCTTGCAGAACGCGTTGCGGACCGGATATTGCTTGAACCGCAAGCCGTGCGGGCCTTTGTCAGAATAGAAAAACTTGATCGCGGTCCAGGGGCACTTGGGGTTGAAATTGTCCGCTCCCGCCGCGCTGTGCCACAGCTTGTGGCGGAAGATCTCGCGGTCGAAGACGCGCAGCCAACCGTGGTTTATCTGTCCAACGCGGCTCTTGCATCGCAGTATCTTACTGGTTGGGTTGATGCGCTCAAGGCGCGGAACAGCCCGGTAATTTTATGCGTTGGGCTGCCCGAAACAGCACCACTGTCAACCGAAAGTGCATTGGTGCAACGGCGGATCGACCTGCTGGCAATTGAGCAGAATTGCTGGCGACTGGCGGCGCTTGATTCCAGATGTGTTGTGGTTGCGACCCGGACCGAATTGGATTGGGGCATTAAAAACGATCAGATCAGCGTCTGGGCGCCGTCAAAAATCGTTCTGGATACGGTTGATATTCCGGCGCCAGTGCCGGGCCACAATGCGGAGTTGGCTCTGTGGCTGGGCGAAATGCTGCAGGCGGTCAAAGTTCTTGTGGTAGGTGGCCCTGTCCCAGTCTCTGCTTTGGCGCCGGTCTCTTCGTCTGTGATCGTCGCTGCTGTTGCTGTGGAAAACTCAGAAATTTGAGTACTTGCAATAGGCCGTGAGATTTCGCATTCACGGGACATGAGCGAATATTTCAGACCTCTGGTGCAAACTGGCCCTGTTCGGCCGGACACGGCTGTAACCCTCGCCGGAGGTGCGTGCTGGTTTAGTCACGTTGAATGTCTGGACCGCAACAGACCGTCCAAGGTGATATCGGCCAGTGCTGTACCCGGACCATGGTTGCAGTCATTTGGCGCGCCGCGGCAACCCATCGCGGGGCTGGCATTTGATGCACCCGTTTTGATGGGTATTTTAAACGTCACACCGGATAGTTTTTCTGACGGTGGTTGCTATGACAATCAGCAGGCGGCTTTGTCGCGCGCGCAACAGATGGTGGCGCAGGGGGCGAATGTTCTTGATATTGGTGGGGAATCGACGCGGCCGGGGGCGCTGGAGGTCGATGTTGATATCGAAATTGACCGTATTGCGCCGGTGATCGAAGCCGTCCGGCGGTGGCAATCTGTGCCCATTTCGATCGACACCCGAAAATCGGCCGTTGCCACCGCGGCAAAGACAGCAGGGGCAAATTTGGTCAATGACGTGTCGGGCTTTACCTTTGATCCGTCTTTGGCCGCCCTGTGCCGCGACCTTCACCTACCGGTGATCGTGATGCATGCCCAAGGGGTTCCCCAGACAATGCAAGCGGCGCCACATTATGACAATGTTGTGCTTGATGTGTATGATTTTTTGAAAAACCAAATTGATGAATTGGTCGCGCTGGGCCTTCCGCGTGGGCAGATTATCGCTGATCCCGGGATTGGCTTTGGAAAGACTTTGTCTCACAATGTTGAATTACTTAACGGGTTATCTGTGTTTCACGGCCTCGGTGTGCCGTTGATGCTGGGGGCATCGCGCAAAGGCTTTATTCGTGCTATTGGTCAGCCAGAGGATGCGAATGACCGCATGCCCGGCTCTGTGGCTGTGGGTTTGGCGGCTCTGGCGCAGGGTATTCAGATCTTGCGAGTCCATGATGTGGCCGCGACCCGACAGGCCGTCAATTTATGGCAAGCGGTTGTTTATGGAGAGTATATTGGAACGTAAATTATTTGGAACGGATGGTGTGCGGGGCACGGCGAATATTGCGCCGATGACCGCCGATATGGCGCTGCGTATTGGTGCGGCCGCGGGGCGGTATTTTCGCCGTGATAAGGCGGGTGTGCATCGGGTGGTGATTGGCAAAGATACTCGGCGCTCGGGGTACATGTTTGAAAGTGCGCTGACTGCGGGGCTGACCTCAACGGGCATGAATGTGCTGTTGCTTGGGCCGGTGCCCACCCCCGCCGTGGCGCTTTTAACGCCGTCGATGCGTGCAGATGTTGGGATCATGATCTCGGCCAGCCACAATCCACATATCGACAATGGCATCAAATTTTTTGGCCCTGACGGCTTTAAATTATCGGATCAGGCTGAGGCGGAAATCGAAGCTCTCGTTTTTGATGGTGTCACACTTGCGGCATCTGAAAACATCGGACGCGCCAAACGGATTGACGACGGGCGCTTTCGTTATCTTGAGCGGGTGAAATCAACCTTTCCACAGGGTATGCGCCTCGATGGGCTGAAGGTGGTCATTGATTGTGCCAATGGCGCGGCTTACCGTGCAGCCCCTGATGTGCTGTGGGAAATGGGCGCTGAGGTTATTCCTGTCGGGGTTGACCCGAACGGGGCCAATATAAATGAGAACTGCGGCTCCACCCATCCCGAAATCGCCGCGGCGGCCGTGGTCGCCCATGGTGCCGACGTTGGGATTTGTCTTGATGGCGATGCGGATCGCGTGGTGATTATAGATGAGAACGGTCAGGCGGCGGACGGTGACCAGATTATGGCGCTTCTGGCTGCACGCTGGGCCGACGAAGCGCGGCTTAATCATGGCACATTGGTCGCCACGGTAATGTCTAACCTTGGTCTAGAGCGGTTTTTACAAGGTCGGGGCTTGCGGTTGGAACGTACGCCGGTCGGTGACCGTTATGTGGTGGAGGCGATGCAGCGTGGTGGCTGGAATTTGGGTGGCGAGCAATCAGGCCATATCGTTATGACCGATTATGCCACCACTGGTGATGGGTTAATGGCAGGAATGCAATTTCTGGCAGCGATGGCCTCAACAGAGCGATCTGCCAGCGCTTTGGTGCGCAGTTTTGAGCCAGTGCCGCAACTGCTGAAAAATGTCCGGTTCGGCTTGGGTCAGGCGCCACTTGAAACTGTGGCTGTGCAAGCTGCAATCGCTAGCGCTGAGGCCGACCTTGCCGGGACAGGGCGGCTGCTGATTCGCAAGTCCGGCACCGAACCGCTGGTGCGCGTGATGGCCGAATGCGAGGATGACCATCTTTTGCAACGGGTTGTTGGGGATGTTGTCGCCGCTGTCGAGGCAGCTGTTTAAGGTTCGAATGGGGATTGACGCAGCGCGGGTGCAGGCGTAGGGCCAAGCTTGCGCGGAGGGCCGGATGACCGCGGGCCCGCAAGGGCGCGAGGAAAGTCCGGACTCCAAAAGGCAACGGTGCCGGGTAACGCCCGGGCGGGGCAACCCGACGGAAAGCGCCACAGAAAACAAACCGCCGTCGTGCAGGGCTTTGCCTTGCAGGCCCGACGGTCAGGGTGAAACGGTGGGGTAAGAGCCCACCGGGGGGCTGGTAACAGCCGCCGCATGGCAAGCCCCACCGGGAGCAATGCCGAATAGGGACCTTGCGCGGGTTTGATCGGGTCTCCGATATCACCGCAGGCAGCCTTTGCCCAAAGGTCCGGGTTGGCAGCTAGAGGCGCGCGGGCAATCGCGCGTTTAGAGGAATGGTCATCACCGGGACGCTGTCCCGGAACAAAATCCGGCTTACAGGCCCTCCGCGCATCTCCAATCTTGAAATCCCTGTTGACTTGGGGGCAGGACCCGCTAGAAAGCGCCCTTCAAGGGAATTTTACCGGATGCGAAAATATCCGGTGCAGGAGACGACTTATGGCGAAGCCTACCACAATCAAAATCCGCCTGAACTCGACAGCGGGAACCGGACATTTTTATGTGACCAAGAAAAACGCTCGGACGATGACTGAAAAAATGACCGTGCGTAAATACGACCCGGTTGTGCGCAAGCATGTCGAATATAAAGAAGGCAAAATCAAGTAAACCCTGTTCGGGTTTGCTGAATCCTCGTTTTGCACGGGGCGCAGATTTACAAAAACCCTGTTCGCGCATTGGTGTGGCAGGGTTTTTTGTTATTTTCCTATATGTTCAAAGCTGCTTACATGGCGAGTCGCATGGGAGCTGACCTTTTCCATATTTACCCTTTCATGCCATGCAGACCCTCTATTGGGTGAGCACCTATGGGCTGCTTGCAACGCAAGTTAAAAATGGGCCTAGTACGAGCAACCGGAAACAAGAGAGGCAAGTCCATGCTTGCAGGGATCAGAATCATTGAAATAGAGGCGTTAGGTCCGGCGCCGTTTGCCGCGATGTTATTGGCGGATCTTGGCGCGGATATCATCGTAGTTCACCGTAAATCGACGGCCGAGACGCCGAGCAAGGGCGCGGAGAATCTACTCGACCGTGGCAAGCGATCGATTGCGCTTGATCTCAAAGACCCGAAAGATACGAAAATTCTAAAGCGCTTGTTGAAAACGGCTGACGGGCTCATCGAAGGCTTTCGCCCCGGGGTGATGGAGCGTTTGGGGTTGGGCCCCAAGGATTGTTATCAGATGCGTCCACAACTGGTCTATGGGCGCATGACGGGTTGGGGCCAAACTGGCCCCAAAGCAACCCAGGCTGGCCATGATCTGAATTATATTGGTCTGTCTGGTGCGCTTTGGTATGCATCTGCACCGGGCGATATACCAATTGCGCCGGCAACATTGGTGGGTGATATTGGCGGTGGTGCAATGTATTTGACCGTCGGCATGTTGGCGGGACTGCTTAAAGCCCGCGACACTGGCGTGGGATGCGTGGTCGACGCGGCGATCGTTGACGGTTCGGCGCATATGATGAACCTGTTGATGTCCCTGCGTGCCAGTGGTGGTTTTCAGACCACGCGCGGCCAAAGTCTGTTGGATGGGCCGCATTGGTCACGTGTTTATTGCTGTGGTGACGACGGGTATTTTACTGTGCAGGCGCTAGAGCCGAAGTTTTATGCGCAGTTTCTAGATCTTATGGGGCTTGCTGGCGATGTGGATTTCGCCGATCAGTTCGATCAAACGCGTTGGCCTGTTTTGACCAGCCGTCTGGCGCAGATTTTTGCCGGCAAACCCCGCGCGCATTGGACAGCGATTTTTGCAGGCTCGGATGCCTGTGCAGGACCGGTGCTGAATCCTGAAGAGGCGTCGGTAGAGCCGCATATGCAGGCACGCGGGGTTTGGTCTTCGCCTGAGGGGCGATTGCAGGCTATGGCGGCACCGCGTTTTGACGGTGCAAATCCTTTGCCGCCACCGCCAAGTCCCCGGCGCGACCAGCACAGGTGCAGTATTCTCGACGAGCTTGCACAGCTTGAAAGACCCGGGCCATGACAGATTTTGAGACGCTTGATTCGCTTCTGGCTCAGCGCCATTCCTGCCGGGCTTTTTTAAACCGGACGGTTGAGCGAGCTTTGGTGGAGCGCGTGGTTGAGACCGCGCAAAAAGTGCCCAGCTGGTGTAATTCGCAACCCTGGCAGCTGATCGTGTTAAGTCATGCTGAAACCAACCGATTGCGCGACCGATTTGCAGCGGTGGATGCGGCGACACCCAACCCAGACGTGACGTTCCCAGAACGCTATGTCGGGGCGTATAAGATGCGGCGCTCGGAATGTGGTTGGCAGCTTTACGATGCGGTGGGTGTTGAAAAGGGTGACAGGGTCGCCTCTGAGCAGCAGACGATGGAAAACTATCGGTTTTTTGGGGCCCCGCATGTGGCTTTTGTCACCAGTCCGGTGGCGCTTGGGGCCTATGGTATTTTGGATTGTGGGGCCTTTGTTACTGGTTTTATGTTGGCGGCGCAGGCGCTGGGGCTGGCCTCAATCGCACAGGCGGCACTGGCCGGTCATGCGTCTTTGGTGCGCGACGCGCTTAAAGTGCCCGAGGATCGCCAAATCTTATGCGGGATATCATTTGGCTATAGTGATACGGCCCATCCCGCCAACAGTTTTCGCACAACGCGCGCCGCAGTAGATGAGGTGATGGACTGGCGGGAGGCATAATCAACATTGCGCCGGCTTGGCAATTGCTTATTCGAATGTGATCGGCACCAATACTTCGGGCTCGATCACATCGACCTCGGGCAGGGAGGCGATCAGTACCTCTGCTGATTGCTCTAAAAGTGGCATGGTGCGGTAATGGCACGGAATGACGGTTTTAAAGTTGAAAAACGTCTTGGCCGCATAGGCCGCACGCCGCATATCCATGGTGAAATGCCCACCAGCGCACAGGATGCCGATATCGGGGGCGTGCAGATCGTTGAACACTCTCATATCCGCCATTACGTCGGTATCGCCCGAGACATAGATCGTGTGCCCAGCACCTTCGATCATAAATCCGCATTCAGTGCCGACAAAGCGCGGCCCCTCGGGGGTGGACATGCTGGACGAATGCACCGCGTGCACCATGGTGATGGCAACTCCGTCCAGATCTACGGTTCCACCCTTGTTAAAGCCTGTGGTCTGAACGCCCTCTGTGTCGTTCCAAAAGCCCATCAAATCATATTGGCCAAGGATAGGGATGCCCAATCTGCGTGCCAGCGATAATGTATCGACGCTGTGATCGGCATGGCCATGGGTGATCAGAATATGCGTCGCCCCGGTGACGGCGCTATGATGCAACGCTTGTGGCAGCATAGGGTTGCCGCTGAGCCACGGATCAATCAACAGCACTTTGCCGGCAATTTCAATTCGAAACGAGCCATGCCCCAGCCAGATAATCTGCATTTTGTCCGCCCCTGTTTTCTAATACCTTTGAATGCTTAAAGGCTAAAATGGATTGAATGCTGTGCCAAGTTGTTTTTGACCTGTGTTCGGCCCGCGTCCTGCCGGTGCTCGACCCGAGGTTGACCTACATGTGGCCCAGGTCCAGCTTGTAACTGGCTCGTCGTTTCGCCTGCATTTGGCCCATATTTTTCGTGTATAAAACCCGTGTGCCGGTTGGATGTCATCAGCGGGTTGCGCATTTTGCCGTGTTTTTGGCATCTGGCCTGCCGAGGCCTAAGAGAGTGGTTAAAGCAAGATGGGATTGTGGGCGATCTTGACGTTTATGGATTATCGTTGCCAGATGCTTGCGAAGCAGGGCGCGGGTCGCTAAACCAAACCTAAATTGCAAGTGGAGAGCCGGATGGCGATTGATACTGAGACCGCCGCACGCGTGGCCAAACTGGCCCGGATCAAAGTTGAGGACAGCGACCTGCCGGCGCTGGCAGGCGAGTTTAACGCCATTTTGGGTTTTATTGAACAACTCAACGAAGTTGATGTGTCCGGTATAGAGCCGATGACATCGGTCACGCCGATGCGGTTGAAACGGCGGGTCGACGCGGTCACAGACGGAGACCAGCAGGATAAGATCAGGGCCAATGCCCCCGATTTCCGCGAAGGATTTTTTGCCGTGCCGAAGGTGGTTGAATAATGTCGGATCTGAATGCTCTTACTCTTGCCGGTGCGCGCGACAAACTGGTCGCCAAAGAGATCACCAGCGTCGAGCTGACTGAAGCTTGCCTGGCTGCCATTGAGGGTTCTGACAACCTGAACGCTTTTGTGCATAAAACCCCCGAGATCGCGCTTGATCAGGCACGGGCTGCCGATCAACGTCTGGCCAAGGGATCGCAACAAGATCCGGCACCTGCGCTATGCGGGCTGCCTTTGGGTATCAAGGATTTGTTCTGTACCAAGGGCGTGCCCAGCCAAGCGGCCAGTGCCATTTTAAAAGGCTTTAAGCCGGAATATGAATCCACCGTCAGTCAGAACCTACTGGATGCAGGGGCGGTGATGCTGGGCAAGTTGAACATGGACGAATTTGCCATGGGCAGTTCGAACGAAACATCGGTGTATGGTGATACGGTCAACCCGTGGAAAGTTGATGACCGGCGTCTCACACCAGGGGGGTCGTCGGGCGGTTCGGCTGGCGCGGTGGCAGCCGATCTATGCCTTGCGGCGACTGGCACCGATACCGGTGGATCGATCCGCCAACCGGCGGCCTTTACCGGCACTGTGGGGATCAAGCCGACCTATGGGCGCTGTTCACGTTGGGGTATTGTGGCCTTTGCCAGCTCGCTGGATCAGGCGGGGCCGATCACCAAATCGGTGCGCGATGCAGCAATTATGCTTGAGGCGATGTGTGGTCATGACCCCAAAGATAGCACCAGTTCCGAATTGCCGGTGCCAAACTTTGAGGCATTACTGACCGGCGATATTCGCGGTCAAAAAATTGGTATCCCGAAAGAATACCGGATGGATGGGATGCCTGATGAAATCGAAGCGCTGTGGCGGGATGGGGCGGCAAAGCTGGCCGATGCCGGGGCGGAAATGGTTGATATCAGCCTGCCACACACAAAGTACGCCCTGCCGGCCTATTATGTGATCGCACCGGCTGAGGCGTCTTCAAATTTAGCCCGCTACGATGGAGTGCGCTATGGCCATCGCGCCACTTTGGATGCGGGGGATGGTATTACCGAGATGTATGAAAAAACCCGCGCCGAGGGTTTTGGCGCTGAGGTGCAGCGTCGGGTTATGGTGGGCACCTATGTTTTGTCGGCGGGCTTTTATGATGCTTATTACAACCGGGCCCGCAAGGTGCGTGCGTTGATCAAGCAAGACTTCGATACGGTTTTTGCCGCCGGCGTCGACGCGATTCTCGCGCCGACCACGCCTTCGGCCGCTTTTGGTCTCGGAGAGATGCAAAACGCTGATCCGTTACAGATGTATCTCAATGACGTGTTCACGGTCACGGTCAATCTGGCGGGCCTACCGGGCGTTTCGGTGCCAGCAGGGCTGGATGCACAGGGACTGCCGCTGGGATTGCAATTGATCGGGCGCCCTTGGGAAGAAGGCGATTTGCTGAATTGTGCGCTTGCGTTAGAGCGTGCCGTAGGGTTCTCACAAAAACCTAACAAATGGTGGTAGGCGGCAGATGCAGACATATAAAAGAGTGAAAATAGCACCTTATCTCTTGATTGGCGGGCTGGCTGCGCTGGGTTTGTCGGGGTGTATGCCCGGTTTGCCAAACGGGTTGATGAACAAAACGGCGCCTGTGGCAGGCAAGGCGCGGACCGGAGGTTCGGCCGTTGTGCCCAATACCGCACCGTTGTCTGCGATCGACGCACAGGCGCTGCCCAACGCTGATGGCAGCAATGTTGCGGCGCTGGCCGCAGAGGCTGCCAGAAAAATACAAGGTGGACCTGCGGCGGCGCAAATAAATATGACAGGCTCTAGTTTGACTTCGGACCCGGTCGCAACTGCTGCTGAAGGCGGGGGTGGGACCTCTTTGTCCGACGAAAACGACTTTGAGGCTGTCAGCAACCGACAATCTATTGAGAGTGATGCTGAGCGGTTGGCACGCAACAGCGCCTCTTACGAGGTGATCGAGCCGGGCGCGTTGCCAACGCGGGGGGCGTCCAAAACTGTCAATATTGTCGAATATGCCCTGTCGAGCGATAATATGCTGGGCAGTCCGGTTTATTCGCGGTTTCCGATCGGCGGACAATCGCGGTTTTTGCGAAACTGTGACAAATACCCGTCTTCTGACATGGCGCAGATTGCGTTTTTAGAACGGGGCGGTCCTAAGCGTGATGCGTTGGGACTTGATCCTGACGGCGACGGGTTTGCCTGTTACTGGGATCCGGCGCCTTTCCGCCAGGCCGTCAGTAACTAGGGAAGGCTTGGGTGGTCGTGATACCACATTGGCACCCTTCGCAAAATTATGGACGACGCAAACAAGGCGGGCATCCGCGACTGATCGTGTTGCATTACACAGCGATGGACACCACGGAGGCAGCCCTGCAGCGCCTGTGCGATCCGCAACATGAGGTCTCGGCGCATTACCTGATCTCACCCAACGGCATTATCTGGCAGATGGTCGATGAGGCACAGCGCGCTTGGCACGCCGGCGCGGGACGCTGGCGCGAGTTCAAAGATGTGAATTCATATTCTATCGGGATTGAGCTGGCCAATCGTGGCGATCATCCGTTCGCAGAGGCGCAGATGACGGCGCTTGAGGGTTTGTTGCGGGGCGTCATGGCGCGCTGGTCATTAACCGCGTCTTCGGTCATCGCCCATTCTGATCTGGCGATTGGCCGTAAATATGATCCCGGCGCGCGATTTGACTGGCAGCGCTTAGCCCGTCAGGGCCTCGCGGTGTGGCCTGACCCTGCCAAGGGGGGCGATTTTTTAGAAGACACGGCGGCCTTTGGGTACCAAATGCCGGCGGACGATGCGCAGGCGGCCGCCGCGCTATTATATGCGTTTAGGTTGCGGTTCCGGCCCATGGCGCGGGGGCCTTTAGACGCGGATGATCGTGCGCTTGCCGCAGGTTTGAAAGGGCTGGGTGATACCAGTAGTGCAGGCTAGGCGCGACCAAACAGCCGCTTGAGGGCACCGTATTGGCTCAGGCCGACGCCGCATAGGATTAAGATTAAGGCGATGAACAAGCTGTTGTGCACTGGCTCACCCAGCACCAGAATTCCAAGAATGACCGACCACATAGGCACTTGATAATTGGTCAAGCTCATAAAGACAGGGCCGGCGCTGCGGATCAGCAACACCCGTATCAAATTTGCCCCTGCAGTTGGTACCAAGCCTAAAAAGGCCAAGATAATGAGGGTCTGTTTGGTGGGTAGGGAGGGCGGCCCCTCGACCGCAAAGGCCACAGAGACGACAAACACCGCGCCCATGATCAGGGTGACCGCTGAAAGTCCGATTGCATCAATGGCCGGCAAACGGCGCATGATCACCGAACTGATTGCATAGCAGCTTGCGGCCAGCAGGCAGGCGATCTGCCCCAACCATTCAAAGGGCGCGCCGGTCGCGACAAAACTCTGCTGCCCCAGCAAGACTACAACCCCGAAAAACCCTATGATAAAACCCAGAAGTCGGCGTGGGGTGATCCGTTCTCCCGGAATAAGAAAATGCGACAGCGGCAGAACAATCAATGCAACCGAGGCCATGGAGACACCGGCGAACGCCGAGGTGACATACTGCTGGCCCCAGCTGAGCAGTTGAAATGGTACCGCTGTGCTGAGCAGGCCTACGGCAAAAAGCCCGGGCCAATCGCGGTCGGGTCCCAGGTGGAATCGCCAGCCACGCAGACCCCAGATGGCGCTGGTCAGCAGTGCGGCAAAAGTTATCCGTCCGGCCGCGAGCCAGAACGGTGTGATGCCCTCAAGTGCCACTTCAATCACTAAAAATGTGCTGCCCCAAATTAGCCCAAGCACCGCCACCATTCCCCAGCTTTTTGCCGTGATATCAACAGACGGTTGCAATTTTAATTCCTTTGTGAAGGGCGGGGATGGGTGCAGGGTGCAGGCAGACCTGCGCCGTGTGTGTTGTGTGATAGGTACATGGGGAATTGAATGGAATATCTATGTTTCTCACCGTCAGGTCTGTCATCTGGTGGGCTATTATCTTACGATTTGGCATCTGCTTGTTCGTCACGCCCCCGCAGTTGTAAAATGCGGGGGCGTGAGGGGCTTTAATTCTTTTCTTTGTCGACCATTTTTCCAGCCGAAATCCACGGCATCATGCCGCGCAGTGTCTCGCCGGTGGCTTCGATCTGGTGGGCATCATTGATACGGCGGGTGGCTTTGAACGACGGCTGACCAACGGCGTTTTCAAGCATGAAGTCTCGCACGAACTTACCATTTTGAATGTCAGTGAGAACCGCTTTCATTTTTGCCTTAGTCTCATCGTAGGGCAGGATGCGTGGTCCGCTGACGTATTCGCCATATTCTGCAGTGTTCGAAATCGAGTAGTTCATGTTGGCGATGCCGCCTTCATAGATCAGGTCAACGATAAGCTTGACCTCGTGTAGACACTCGAAATAGGCCATTTCTGGTGCATAACCGGCCTCGACCAACGTCTCAAATCCCATCCGGATCAATTCAACCAGACCACCGCAAAGCACGGCCTGTTCGCCGAACAGATCGGTCTCGCATTCTTCGCGGAAATTGGTCTCGATGATGCCCGAGCGCCCACCACCGATAGCAGAGCAATAGCTCAGACCAATTTCCAGCGCACGGCCGGTTGCGTCTTTGTCAACAGCTACCAGGCAGGGCACGCCGCCGCCCTTGGTGTATTCGCCGCGTACAGTATGGCCCGGACCTTTGGGGGCCATCATGATCACATCGATACCGGACTTTGGTTCGATCAGACCAAAATGTACGTTCAGACCATGGGCAAAGGCAATCGCAGCCCCTTCGCGAATATTGTCATGAACATATTTTTTATAGGTGTCGGCCTGCAGCTCATCGGGCATGGTGAACATGATAAGATCACACCAAGCGGCGGCTTCGGCGATGCCCATCACCTTAAGACCTTCGGCTTCGGCTTTCTTGGCAGAGGCCGAGCCTTCGCGCAGGGCAACAACAAGGTTTTTCGCACCGCTGTCACGCAGGTTCAGCGCATGGGCATGGCCTTGTGAGCCATAGCCGAGGATAGCCACTTTGGTGTCTTTGATCAGATTAATATCGCAATCGCGGTCATAGTAAACGCGCATGATTTTGCTCCTTATTTTTATTGTGAGGTCTTTAATGATGCCTCTAAAATAAAGATTTACCGTGTATATGTGTTTTTAATTTAGTCATATTTTTCTATGAATGATTATTTTCATTCTGTAATTTTATGTATATGATGAAATTTATGCTTGATGATCTTGAACGCCGTATACTGCGCCATCTTCAGATTGATCCCGCCCGGTCGGTTGCAGCGCTGGCTGAGGCTGCCAATACCACCTCTGCGGTCTGCGCCCGACGTCTTGCGCGCATGAAACAAAACGGGGTGATCTTGGGTCAGGAGGCGGTGATTGATTGGCGGGTTCTGGGCTATGAGGTTGAGGTAAGTTTGCGGGTGAGTTTGGATAAGACCCAAACCCGGGCGTTTGATGATTTTATCGCTGCGGCACGCCTTGTGCCCGAGGTGATCGAGATTCAGACTTTTCTTGGGCGCGTCGATGTTAGGCTTTCGGTGATCGCTCGGGATATGGCCCATTATCAACATCTTTATCGGACACGGGTTCTTACCCTGCCACACATTTCAGATATCGAGGCTTTGATGCAGGTGGCGCTGATCAAATCACAAGAAATGCTGCCGATATGATTGAACTTGATGATCTTGATCGCAACCTGCTGATAGCACTGCGCAGCGACTGTACGCAGGCGATTGGCGCTTTAGCACGAGAGCTAGGGATGTCGCAACCGGTGGCGTGGCGTCGGGTCAAGCGGCTTTACGATCTGGGGGTGATCAAGGCGCGGCGGGTGCATTTGGATCACGAAAAACTGGGATTTGGGGTGACGGTGTTTCTCGGGATTAAGCTGGCCGCCAAAGGCCGAGTCAGCCTTGAAGATTTTGAACGTGCGGTTAAGGCAATTCCCGAAGTGCAAATAGTGGAACATGTCTTGGGGCTTTATGATTACCGGCTGCGTGTTGTGGCGCGCGATATCTCTGATTTTGAAAGAATTTTACGGCGAAGGGTGATGACCCTGCCAGGGGTGGGGGACGTTGAGGCCAACGTACTTTTATCTGAAGAACGCCGCCTAGGCCCCTTGGGTCAGACTGATAATGTGTATACAAAAGTAGACCGTGCAATCCCTCTTGGCGCTGGGTAGTGCTGGTCAAACAAAATGGAGATTTGGCTCATGGCTGCCTTACTTGATCATGTCGACCCCGATGGACTTCTTGAATTTTCAGTGGTTTTCACAGACCGCTCTCTCAACCATATGTCTGCGTCGTTCAAGCAGGTGATGACCGATATATCAGACATGCTGAAACAGGTGTATTGCGCCGATGCCATTGCCATTGTGCCCGGAGGCGGGACATTCGGGATGGAGGCTGTGGCGCGGCAGTTTGGCCGAGACGCCAAGGTCATGGTGGTTCGCAACGGGTGGTTTTCTTATCGGTGGAGCCAAATTTTTGAAGCTGGCGGATTTACGTCTGACACCCATGTGATCAAGGCGCGGCAAAGTGATAATGGCGCGCAGGCGGCGTTTTCTCCGGCGCCGATTGACACTGTGGTGGCGCAAATTCGGGCCGACAAGCCGGATGTGGTGTTTGCCCCGCATGTTGAAACTTCGGCAGGAGTGATTTTACCAGACGCCTATATTACCGCTCTTGCGGCGGCGGCCCATGAAGTCGGGGCGCTGCTGGTTCTGGATTGTATTGCCTCGGGTTGTGCATGGGTGGATATGCGCGCTACTGGCGTTGACGTGTTGATCTCAGCGCCGCAAAAGGGTTGGTCGGCTTCGCCCTGTGCTGGTTTGGTGATGATGTCTGCACGGGCTGTTGCCCGGCTTGAACACTCTAAATCTGACAGTTTCGCAATTGATTTAAAAAAATGGCATGGCATTATGCAAATATATGAAAACGGTGGGCAAGCCTATCACGCCACGATGCCGACCGATGCGCTGCGCGCCTTCCGAGATACTATGGTTGAGACCCGTGATTATGGCTTTGAGCGCCTGTGTACTGCGCAGTGGGAACTGGGAGATGGTGTGCGGGCGATGCTAGCAAGCAAAGGCATCCGTTCCGTCGCGGCCGAAGGCTTTGGCGCGCCGGGGGTGGTGGTAAGTTATACCGACGATCCGGCAATTCAGAACGGTAGCAAATTTGCCGCCCAAGGCATGCAGATCGCTGCCGGAGTGCCCTTGCAATGCGACGAGCCCGAGGGGTTTTCAACCTTCCGGTTGGGTCTGTTCGGTCTCGATAAGCTGTATACCGTTGAAGCCACTCTGGCGCGCTTGAAAAAGGTGCTTGATACGGTGCTATAGAGAGATGGTGCGATAAAGAGCCTGTACTGTAAATCAAATGGGCTATCCGCTTTTAGGCAGGCCGAGACCAAGTTGCATCACAGATTTTCGCAAAGGTGCAATGCCGTGCAGCCCTTTTAAAGCTGCTGCGCGAGCATCGCGCAGGAACGGTACAGATAGCATTGAGGTGCGGTTCAACATCTCGATCCCCGCGGCACGGGCGCGAATATCGATGATCCGGGCGCTATGATACGCGTCAAGCATGGCGCTGTCTCCCAAACCATCTGGTCTGGCTTGGGCCAGGTGCAACAAGCATTGAACATCTTTCAGGCTGGTATTCAGCCCCTGTGCGCCAATAGGGGGCATGACATGGGCAGCTTCCGCTGCCAGTGCCAGCCGCTCGCCGCAGAGCCGTTCGGCGGTCTGGCTAATGATTGGCCATAGGGTTTTGCGAGAAGCCAGTGTCAGTGGGCCCAATAAGCCGTAAGAGCGCTCGGTCATTGCAGTCTCAAAAGCAGGCACCGCCATTTGATTCAGCGCATTGGCTTTGGCGCTTGTTTCCATCCAAACCACTGCCGACGAAGGTTGACCCTGCCAATTGGGAAGGGAAACCAAGGTGAAAGGGCCGCCGCTGCGGTGAATTTCGGTCGAGACGTTGTTGTGTTCTAGCGGGTGGGTGACCGCAAATGCCAGGGCTTTCTGGCCGTACCGGCTGGTTTTGACTGCGATCCCTGCGGCACGGCGCATTGCGGATTTAGGCCCGTCGGCGGCGATGACCAATTTCGCACATGCGCGGCTGCCATCGCTGAAGTTGACATGTGCCTCTTTGAGACGGGTAAACAGCCCGGCGCTGGCAATCCCGCTGCGCAGTGTCACATTTGGCAGCTGGTGCAAGGCACCAAGTATTTCGCGCCGCAGCAGCCAGTTGGGTAGGTTCCAGCCAAATGGCAGTTCGGAGATATCGCGCGCCTCGAACCGTTTGGTGACCCGTGTTGCCTTATCACTACCGCCAGCATCCATGATCTGCATCACCTCAAGCGGGGTGGTATGTGCCGAAAGATGATCCCACAGCCCTAGAGATAACATGAAATCGCGGGCGGGCTGTAAAAACGCAGTGCTGCGCAGATCTGCGCCGGGTTTGTCACGCTCTGTGACAGGCGGGGCAGGGTCAACGCAAAGCACATCAAACCCTGCAGTGCCAAAGGCGACAGCGGTGACCAGTCCGGCCAAGCCTGCGCCTGAAATAATAATGTCAAAATGGTCCTGCATCATGCCTGCTCCCTTGCAGGAAAAGTTAGCGCGGTCAGGTGGTCCGGTCGAAGCGTCATCCTGTCTCAGACCAAAAGTTCAAGAAACTGCCGTAAATTATTGGTGTGATGCTGCAGATAGGGGGCGGCGACTGGTGCCGGTGCGACATGAATGGTTTGCATCCCCAAACTGTGAGGGACCAGTAGATTGCGAGCTTCATCTTCGAACATGGCTGCTTGCCGGGGTTGAATGCCATCAAGCGCAAATATTGTCTCAAAAGCTTCCAGCTCGGGTTTAGGAAGAAAGTTGGCCTCCTCGACGCCATAGACAGCCTCAAACACCTGATCAAGGCCCCGCGCCGCCAGCACCTGACGGGCATAGGGCGCGGTGCCATTGGTATAAACTATTTTGCGCCCGGGCAGGGTGTCAATGGCCGAAGCCAGAGCTGGATCTTTGTTCAGATGCGACAGGTCGATATCATGCACGTCAAACAGATAAGGCCCGGGGTCGACATTATGTTCGCGCATCAAGCCGGCCAAGGTTGTGCCGTAATCGCGCCAATAGTCCCGACGCAACTGGTCTGCAGTGGTTTGATCAACCCCTAGCGAGGCCATGACATAGGCTGACATTTTGACTTCGATCTGGTCAAACAACCGCGCCTCGGGTGGGTAGAGTGTGTTGTCTAGATCAAAGACCCACTGCGTGACATGGCAAAAACTATTTTTTAGCATTCTTAAAACTTAGCGTGTTCCCGTCTGCTGCACAATGGTGGGTAAGGCTTGCCGGGTGGGTTAAGACAAGGCTAGAATAGTCTGAGTAATCGCCGGAGATAGCGCAGATGACGACATTTAACAAAACGCCACAAAAAGATGCTTATAAATTGGTTTTGGATGCAATAGACTGCGGAATTTTCAAGCCCGGGGATAGATTGGTTGAAAGTGATCTCGCAGAGCGGTTTGGCGTCTCTCGCACACCGATTCGGGAGGCATTGCAACGGTTACAGACGCAGTCGCTTTTGGCGCGTGATGGCCGCAGCTTGATCGTTGCGACATTGAACCACAATCAGATGACAGAGCTCTATGCGGTTCGCGCTGAGTTAGAAGCGCTGGCGGCGCGATTGGCGGCCCGGCATGCCACCAGTGAAGAGGTGCGGGTCCTGCGCGATATGGTGATTGAAGATCGCGGGCTGATTGGTGATCCGTCGGCTTTGTCATTGGCCAACCGACGGTTTCACAAACAGATACATCTGGCGTCGCACAACCGATATTTGGTGCAACAACTGGATTTGGTACATCGCACTATGGCGTTGATGGCCACCACGTCATTGGCGGTAAAGGGGCGAAGTGAAACGGCACTTGACGAGCATCAGGCGATTGTCGAAGCGATTGAGATGCGTGATGAAGATCGGGCATTTGGGGCGTTGAAAAATCATATTTCCGCTGCGTTTGTCACTCGATTGAAGATTGACTCCCTAGCGGGCGCATCGCCGTAGTTTTACGCGTTTCTAGTGAATGGCCATGGGCGGTTTTATCCCAGAAATACGGGTCGAAAATCATTTCGTAAGCGGCCTTGAAAGCAGCCAGAGTTCCCAAGTGAAAATACAGCCATAGGGTTGGTGTATAGCGCCCAAGGCCCCGGTGGCGCGTTTTGCTCAACGCAAACAGACTGATGATAATATCTGCCCCAATTATGGTTAAAAAAAAGCTGATCACGGCTTGCGCGGCATTTGGTCCCAGCAAGGGCAGAATGGGATGTGGCAGGCCGAAGGGAATAATCCAAAAAGACCAAAGAACTGGTGCAAGTATGAATTGGCTAAGGCTGGCTAAAAATATAATCTGGAAACCAACAAATCTGCGCAATCCAAGTTGTTGAAGTAACAATTTCGGAGACCGCATATGTACCCTGTAGGTCATCATATATCCCTTCAACCAGCGTGATCTCTGTCGGACCCACGGCCAAATCTGATTGTTGGCCTCTTCATAGGTGGTGCTGGATAACATTTCTGTTTGGTACCCATGGCGGGCAAGCCGTATCCCCAGATCAGCATCCTCAGTGACGTTGTGGGCATCCCACCCGCCTACATCTATTAACGCCGAGCGCCGCAAAAACACCGTTGTACCACCAAGGGGAATAGCAAACCCCAATCGTATCAAACCGGGCAGAATTAGTCTGAACCAAACGGCGTATTCGATGGTGAAACATTTTGTGAGCCAGTTAGTTTTACTATTGTAAATGTCCAAGGTACCCTGAAGGCAGGCGACCTTTTTTGGTGCTGAGGCAAATCGCGCGACGGCCAAGTCGATTTGATCTGTGTCGGGTTTGTCTTCAGCATCATAGACTGCGATAATTTCGCCAGTACAAAACTCCAACCCATAATTAAGCGCGCGGGGCTTTGTCATGATCGGACCAGCTGGCAAGATGTGAACTGTTATTATATTGGTCAATTTAAGGCGGTCCAACTCGTTCAGGGTGGCCGTATCGCCCTCTTCGATCATCAGCAAAACTTCTATTAGTGTCTTAGGATAGCGCAGGCGTGCAATCTGTCGCAACAGTTGTTCGACCATTTCGGTCTCGCGATACAGCGCAACAATGATTGATACCCGCGTCATATTGCCTTTGAAGATTGGCGCAGTCAACGGCGTGTACTCAGCCTTGGCAACCGGCTTTGGTGGCGTGTCGAGCGGCGAGGGCGTTCGTCTTGAGAGGGCTGCGCTGATCTTGAGAAGGTGAGTGCTGCTCAATGCGGCACAGGCCCAGAGGACGGTACTCAGAAAGACAAGATTGGGCGTAAAAGCGAGGCTAAGCCCACAGGCTGAGGCGACTGCCATACTTTTCATGCCGCCCCAATTGACTGGACTTTGGTGGCGATAGCTTTCCAGCTCGGGTACAAGTGTTTCTGCCTTTCGGCGGTACTCTGTGCTGTGTCTTTTGATAAGTGCGGAATAAATCGTCTCTTTCGAACAAAGCGCCATCTTCGTGCAGCAGGCAAGCTCGGGGTATGCTGACATGTTTGCACAAAAGTGATCGGGATCACAGGTGGCTATCAGAACGGATTGCCCCTGCTTTTTCCATGGAATAATACCGTGATTGCGACAAAAACTTGCCGTCAACAAATTTGCTAGGGCTGGATCCGGGCGACCGTCTTTGCTTTGAATACGCTGCACGCCGTATTTCATTGACTGAGCGGCCAACAATTGGTCAGAGCTGATTATATTTTCAGCGATTAGAATGCGGTCCAACGGAGCGAGTGAAGATTTTTGCAGCGTCTGAGCAAACTTCAGATCATCGGCGGTTATGTAATTAAAGCTCAGTAAGATTGACTCTAACGGTGCATTGAGATGTCTGCTTTCTGAGCCTACCTTTGTGGGTGCAGCCTGAGCTGGTATTCGTTTTTGTGTAACTGCCATTTTTAAAATCCTCATAATAGGATGCTTTAGAAATGGGTGTGGTGTGTTAAGTTTTGGTTAATCGTAGTGGATTAGGTGAGTTTTAATGGCATCACGCACACATAGAAGCCGCGAAACGTTCAAACAAGTAGAAACTGTCTTGTGGTCCTGGGCTTGCCTCGGGGTGATGCTGAACCGAAAAAACAGCTCTATTGCGCAGTCTCAGACCACAGTTGGAGCCATCGAACAGCGACACATGGGTTTCGACCACATCGTCGGGTAGAGTTTGGCTGTCAACGGCAAAGCCGTGATTCATAGACGTGATTTCGACCTTGCCACTATCGAGATCTTTGACCGGATGGTTTGCGCCGTGGTGGCCATGGTTCATTTTGATAGTCTGGGCCCCAAGGGCCAGCGCCAGCATTTGATGTCCAAGACAAATTCCAAAGATTGGCAGATCGGTAGTATCAAGAATCTGCTGGATCATCGGCACGGCATACGTGCCGGTTGCTGCAGGATCACCGGGCCCGTTTGATAAAAATACCCCGTCGGGCTTATGGGCCAGCACCTCCTCTGCAGTGGCAGTGGCCGGTAATACGGTGACGTCACAGCCAGCGCTGGCGAGGCAACGCAAAATATTGCGTTTAGCGCCGTAGTCCAAGGCTACAACGCGATGCTTTGGCTCTTTCTGGGGGGCATAACCCTCAGGCCAAGCCCAGCGTAATTCATTCCAACGATAAGGTTGCGCACAAGTCACGTCTCTCGCTAGATCTATGCCTTCTAGCCCAGCAAAAGCCCTTGCCTTATCGACGAGGTCTGCAGTGTTGAACTTTCCATCCGTGTCGTAGGCCAAAGCGACATGAGGCGCGCCCTGTTGGCGGATTGCGCGGGTTAGACGTCGCGTGTCAATGCCGCCGATTGCGACACGGCCCCGCTTTGCCAGCCAGTCGGACAACTGTTCTGCCGCGCGCCAGTTACTGGCAGCGGTCGGGCTCCACTTTACCACCATACCTTCTGCCACAGGTTCGCCGGTTTCGTCATCCTCAGGGTTGACCCCCACATTGCCAATATGCGGAAATGTAAACGTGATCACCTGCCCTGCATAGGACGGGTCGGTCATAATCTCCTGATACCCGGTCATTGCGGTATTAAAGCATAATTCTGCCACTCTTATGCCGGGTGCGCCAAAACCGACACCATAGAAAAACGTCCCGTCTGCAAGTGCGAGGCAGGCTGTAGGGTGCGGGCTTTTAGGCATTGTGCGCTCTCCAGTAAAAGTTGCTGGACACTAGGTCGGTGCCGCACCTTGGTCAAGGTACGCGCAGGTATCTGCGGGGCAAACAATTGCCTTTGATTACCGATCTGGTTGCTTTGGGCCCACGATTTGGCTAGCGTCCGCAATGAACATATCGAACGGAGTGATTACAGTGGCTGATTTACGCGAAAGAGTGGTGACTGCGGTCAAGCACGCGATGAAGCAGAAAGCTGCGATTCGGCTGGCGACATTGCGGCTGATTAATGCCGCGATCAAAGATAAAGAAATTGCGACGCGGGTGAATGGCGAGACACAGGCAATATCAGAAGCAGATATTCTTGCGATTATGGGGAAGATGGTCAAACAGCGGTTAGAGAGCGCGCGCGCTTATGAAGAGGCTGGTCGTTTGGACTTATCCGAACGTGAAAGGGCAGAAATCGAGATTATTGAAGAGTTTTTACCCCAACAACTTACCGATGCGGAAGTTGAGGCTGCAATTTCTGAAGCGATCACTGAAACCGCAGCGGCCTCGATTCGCGATATGGGCCGGGTGATGGGGGTGTTGAAAGCTGCCTATACCGGACAAATGGATTTTGCCAGCGTGGGTCCGATAATCAAACAGCGTTTGTGCGCGCCCTCATCAGGGTAAAACTAAAAGCCACAGGCTGATTGTGAAAATGCTTAAGGCGGTTCCAAGCAGCACCGAAGAGGCGGCCACTCGACGGGCGCGCCCATACATATTGGCAAAAACATAGCCATTGACCCCCGTCGGCATCGCCGCTGTGATCACCGCCGAGCGAAAGGCTGGCGCTGACAAGTCGTGGTAGGTGCCTAGTGACCACACGATGGCGGGATGTAGCAAAAGTGAAATACCACACACAAAGCCGATCGTGCGCAGATCGCCATCGGGGCGGTATTTGAACAACACCCCGCCCATGCCGAACAGGGCGGCGGGCAGGGCGGCGCGCACCACCATGTCAAGCGCGTCGGTAAGCGCAACCGGCAGGGTTATGTCACTAAAGTTGACCACAAAGCCCAGAACTATGCCGATAATTAAGGCGTTTTGAAACATCGCTCGCAGGACGGTTATGCTGAGTTGTGCGGGTGATTTTTCACGGTTGCGAACCACCTCCATCACGGTGATGCCCAATCCGTAGCAAAACGGGGAATGCAGCGCGACCAGAGCATAATTATGGGTTAGGGCGTCGGTCCCATAGGCGCGTTCTGTGATCGCAAGGCCTATCATCAACGAGTTGGAGAACAAACAACAAAAACCGATGGCAACGCAATCTTCCCAGTCGCGGCCAAACAAATAGCGGGCCCCAAACAGCCCGGCGGCGAAGCCAGTGGCGGCCCCAGCGTAAAAACTGAACATCATCCAAGGATCAAATCCCTGGCTGAGATCAAGCGTTGAAATGGCCTGAAATAACAGGCATGGAATGGCAAAGTTTTGGGTGAAAGACATCAACCCGTCCACGCCAGCAGATGAAAACAAGCCACGCCAGACCACAGTATAGCCAAAACCGACAACCAAGAATACCGGCAAGATAACTTCGATTATGGCCTGCATATTTGGCCCTTAAACCTCATAGCGAATGCACATTCCGTCATAAGCCGGCATGACATAATCCGGGGTTTCGGTCGCCACTGTGTCATAATCGAGATCGTTGTGCATATTCGTCAAGACCGCACGAGTGGGGGCGGCGCGTGTGATCCATTCGAGCGATTGGCTCAGGTGCGAATGCGAGGGATGGGGTGCCCGGCGCAGCGCATCTAACACCCAGCAGTCCAGATTTTCAACAGCCTGCCATGCGGTGGCGTTAAGTGCTGAGGCATCGGGCACATACGCGAGGTCTGCAATGCGAAACCCAAGCGCATTAATGGCGCCGTGGCTTACTTCAAACGGATGCAATGTTACCGCACCGCCTGCGCCCTGAACCGTTATATCGCCGTCGATGTCATGCATGTCTAAAATTGGTGGATACGGGCTGCCCTCGGGTTGCACAAATGCATATCCGAACCTTTGAATAAGATCCTCGCTTGTCGCGGTATCAACCCAGACCGGCAGGCGCTGGCGCATGTTGAAGACCACCATTCTAAGATCATCTATGCCATGGACATGGTCCGCATGGGCGTGGGTATAGACCACAGCATCAAGCGTCCCGATCCCGGCATCAAGCAATTGCATGCGCATGTCGGGTGATGTGTCTATCAGCACCCTTGTGATGCCATTTTCTGTTTCGCGCTCGACCAACATCGAACAGCGACGGCGCCTGTTTTTTGGATTGGTTGGGTCGCAGGCGCCCCACAGTCCGCCCAGACGCGGCACGCCGCCTGACGAGCCGCAACCAAGGATGGTAAAGCGTAATTCACCGGTCATGTGCGGGCCTCGAACGTGGCAACTTTGCCAAACAGATTGTTGAAATTCAACTCGGTCTGGCGCGCGAATTCATCATAAGTGATCTCAAACAAACTGGCCCCGACCTCTGCGGTATGTACTGTATAGCCGGGCTCATTGCGCCTGCCTCGAAACGGTGGGGGCGCCAAATAGGGACTGTCGGTCTCGACCAGAATGCGGTCAAGCGGCGCTGCGGCAAAAATATCGCGCAGGTCCTGACTTTTGGGGAAAGCGGCAATACCAGACATCGACAGATAGAACCCCAGATCCAGCGCGGTACTGGCCAGTGTCGCGCTTGAGGAAAAACAATGCATGACGCAGCCAAAGGGCGCGTTGCGATATTCTTGGGTCAATATGTCGGCCATATCATCATCTGCCGCGCGGGCATGGATGATCAGGGGCAGCCCGGTCCTTTGGGCTGCCTCGATATGAATTTTCAGACTTTGCTTTTGCACCAACGCGGTGTCGGCGGTGTAATGATAATCCAGACCGCTTTCCCCGATTCCGACAAATTTGGGATGCTGGGAAATTGATATCAAATCTTCAAGCGTCGCCATGGGCTCGTCTGCGACACTCATCGGATGGGTGCCGGCTGCGTAAAACACCTCGTGATAGGTCTCGGCAATGGCGCGCACATGAGGTTCTTGGCGCAATTTGGTGCAGATGGTGACCATCCGTTGGACACCGGCTTGTAAGGCCCGCGCGACAACCTGATCGCGCTCGGCGTCAAAATCTGTAAAATCAAGGTGGCAATGGCTGTCGGTAATTGGCGCGCGGTGTGTCATGAATTCTCCCAAACCCCGGCCTAGCGTGCCGCTGTTTTCTGCATTCTGAAAACCGTATCTAGGATGAGTGCGGCAGGGTCAAGGTTGACTGCGCGGCCATGTTGCACGCGGGCGGTGATCTGCTGGGCACTTTCGGCCCAAGCGCGACCACTGGCTGGGTTGGGGGCAGCCTTGCGCAGTACGTCAAATTCGCCTTTGATGATTTCCACTGCGGGCATTTGTCCGGTCACACCGCTGCGTGCCAACCGGGATAGAAATATGTCCAGCAAATTCAGCAGCATATCAAAGCGGTCTTCTGCGCCGCGCATCGCCGCCGTATCAGCCAGTCTGATCGCTTGCGATCTGTCCAAGTTTGGAAGCTGGGAAAACAGGCTTATCAGATCGCGATATAGCGCGATGCCGTCAAGGTTGCTCAAACGTATTGATCCGCCTACAGACCCTGCGGACAATTCGGCCAGTACCGCCGCATGGCCCTGTGATGCAGACTTTGAAGCAGTCGCCATTTCAATTTCTGGTTCCTTATTAAAATCAGCCTCGGTATCCGCCTGAGATGTCGTTTCGGCCTGTTGCAGCGCAAGCGCCATATCCGCCGGGCACAGCGGCAGTAGGCGCAGGTCACAACAGCGTGAGCGCAGGGTCGGCAACAGCCCTGCAGGTTGATGCGAAATTAACAGCAGGCAACAGCGTTCGGGGGGCTCTTCAAGAACTTTAAGAATTGCATTGGCGGCGCTGATGTTCATGTCATCGGCGGCGTCAACGATCACAACCCGACGCCCCCCGTCTGTGGCCGACAGGGCAAAGAAGTTCTTTAATTTTCGCACTTCATCAACCGTAATCTGTTTTTTAAGTCGGTTAGTTTTTTCGTCGTAAGGACGTCGCAAAACAAACAGCCCCGGCTCGGATCCGGCGCGTGTGCGGCTATAGACCGGATGGTCTTGCGCAATGTTCAATGTGTTGGGTGGCGGCAAAACATCGCCGAACAACCCCCCCTCGGTTTGCTGCGGTGTGGCCAGAAGAAACCTTGCAATCGACCAAGCCAATGTGGCTTTGCCGACACCGCGCGGCCCGTTTATCAGCCAGCCGTGATGCAGTCGGTTGCTGTTGAAGGTCGTCAAAAAAAAGCTTTCAGCCTCGGACTGGCCAATGAGCCGCAGCGTGTCGCGGGGGTGCGGTGCGCCGGAGATACGGTCAGGTTCAGGGACGGTGTTGGCGGCTTTCATGCAAGAAAACTTTGAACTAAATTGGAAACGTCCTGCGCCACCTCTTCGATACTGCGATCGCCATCGACCAAACGAATCCTGTGCGGCTGTTCGGCCGCCAGCGTCAGAAACCCTTGCCGCATGCGGGCCTGTAAACTCTCGCCAAAATCTTCAAAGCGTTCTTCTGTGCCATGGCGGGATTTGGCGCGGCGCAGTCCCAGTGCCGGATTGATGTCAATCAGGACTGTAAGGTCGGGCTCTGTGCCAATCATCAGCGCGTGCAGGGTGTCCACTGCTTGGCGCAGGTCACCACGGCTAAGGCCTTGATACATACGGGTCGAGTCGGCAAACCTGTCACACAGCACGATCTTACCAGCCGCAAGTGCGGGCAGAATGGTGCGTTCAAGATGATCGCGTCGAGCGGCGGTAAATAGCAAAAGTTCAGTTTCAGCCGACCATCTGTCCGGATCACCCTGTAACACCAGCGTACGGATTTCTTCTGCCCCAGGCGAGCCCCCCGGTTCGCGCGTCAGCAAAACCTGATGGCCCTCGGTTCTTAGTTGCTCAGTCAAAAGTTCGAGTTGCGTTGTTTTGCCCGATCCATCGATGCCTTCGAAAGAAATAAACGCAGATTTTGCAGTCACGAGGCCGCCTCAGTCTTCGCTGGATTATCTGTTAAACGGCGGATCAGCACCTTTGCCGTAGTTAAAACCCGTTCCAGAAATCCGCCCTGTGCCACATCCTGCGCGGCCTGCAAGGGGATGCTTTGCTGCGGCAACCCTTCGGCGGAGATGATCAGTTTTGCCACCACAGCCCCCTTTTTTATCGGAGCTGCAAGTGGTCCTTGATAGACCACTTCGGCTGACAGATTCCGATTGCCAAACACCGGCCGCAAAATTTCAAGATCATGATCTGCGACCAAACCCACGGTACTTTTGGCGCCGATCCATACATTAGCAGAGGCTATGACGGTATTTGCAGACACAATTTTATGTTTGGCAAATTGTCGGAATGACCAGTTGACGATTGCTTCTGATTGCTCGGCGCGCTCCTTGGCACTGTTCAGGCCTGAAAGCACAAATATAATCCTGCGGTCGCCCTGTTTTGCCGAGCCTACGAGGCCGTATCCGGCCTCTTTGGTATGGCCGGTTTTCAAGCCGTCTGCGCCAAGACCCAGGCCCAGAAGTGGATTGCGATTATAACGGTTCTGCGATTCATTTTCGTCGAACACGAACTCTTTTTCCGCGAACATAGAATAAAATTCTGGAAACTCGGTGATCATATGGTCCGTTAATATGCCAAGATCCCGCATAGACATTCGATGATTGGGATCAGGCCAGCCGTTGGAGTTTGCAAAGCTTGAATTTTGCATGCCCAATTGTTTGGCGCGCTGGGTCATATGACGGGAAAATTCTGCTTCAGTGCCGTTGGGCGACAGTGCTTCGGCGATAACCGCGCAGGCATCATTGCCGCTCAGCACAATAATACCGCGCAGTAAATCATCGACTTTGACCCGTTCACCGGCACGCAGAAACAAGGTGGATCCACCATAATTCATCGCGTGTTGCGATACCAAAAGGCGCTCATCCCGTGCCAGCCGCCCCTCTCGGATCGCCTCAAAAGCCATGTAGAGCGTCATCAATTTTGACATTGAGGCCGGGGGGAGTGCCTGATCGGCATTCTTGGCCAACAGCACCGTGCCGGTGGTTTGATCCAGCACATATGCTGCTTTTGCTGGGGTCTCAAATGCAGTGGCAGGAAGAGCCAGCCAGATAAGAGCGACGCAAAGCGTTTTAAACAAACGTGGTTGGGGAGATTTTATTTGAAATTCAGCCATTTTTTTGGTGCTCACCTCGATACTGCATATGCATCTGAAAATCCCTTTGACCGGACTAGAGCCAGTAGGTTTTTTCTTTTCTCGACAGACCGTGCAGGCCCGACTAGAACCCGCCAAAACGCCTTGCCTTTGTGGGTGTACGGTTTCACAACCGATGCCGTACCGACGCTGTCTAGGTTGCTAGCCGCGCCCATTGCATTCGCCTTAATTTTGAACAAGCCGATTTGGAGATAGGGCTTGGCAAGGGGACCGGCAGGAGAATGCGCTGCTTTGGCAGGCTCCAATTTTGCAGAGGTGGTTTGCGACGCGCTTGGCATCGTCGTTGCAGAAGATACCCGGCTCAAAGCGGTCACGCTGAGTTGGACGGCATCATCGGCCTTTATCCCCAGCGCCCGGGCTGCATCTGATGAGATCCGTATTGCGGGAGCCGCCGGCTTGGGGTCGTTGCGAAACAGGGAGCCGATGACAAATTTTTGCGTTGCCAAGTTGCGGATAACCACGCGGATGGGGTCTTTTAAATCCGGATGTGCTACCCAGATGCCGCCCAGTGTCGGCGCCCCGTCCCAAAGACCCAGAGCTCTGATGTCGAACACTTCGGGGGTTTCGATGTCGCGCTCGACAAGGCGCACCTGAGGCGCTGGCGTCGACGCGTCTGAGATATTTTGTGACGCCATCTGATCGACATGCTGGCAGCCCAACAGCAGCCCAGCAAAAGTGATTGCCCATAGCGTGGCAGATAGCTGCCTTGGCCGAGCGATGTTGTGGCGGGTCCATGCCATATGCGTGCTGCCTCGTTACTTGGTCTGTGATTGTGGGTTTTCCCACACGGCACTGGGCGCGATCGGCCCGAGTAGTAAAATCAGTTTAGCCTCATGCTTTCTATATTGAAAGCCTGTCGGCAGAACGAATAAATTTTTGTTTGATTATTGCTTTTAGAATCAGAAGGCAGCGTATAGGAGAAGCGCGTCGGAGGAGTGGCAGAGTGGTCGAATGCACCGGTCTTGAAAACCGACGGGCGTGAAAGCGTCCCCAGGGTTCGAATCCCTGTTCCTCCGCCACTTAAATTATTAAGAATCTGTAATTAAAAGATAATTATTAATAAAATTGAATAAGACCACCCTTTCAGCCACCCTTTGGAGTTTTCTTGTTTTGGTTGGGAGCACATTTTATAGCCGTCGCCTTAGTTTATTTGTCGCCAAAAGTAGAGCAAGTTTCGCGTGTTCTCAGTAGTCGTTCACAAGATTGATTTGGGGGGGGTAGGGACCGAGGCCCCCGGGGGTGGGTGTACCCAACTATGTATCGCGTGTAGACCAAGGCCTATATTTGCAA
>Ga0115562_1000057_pt1 | contig 69726 bp, 61 predicted proteins | sample COGITO_mtgs_1105_6_FD_87200 | JGI IMG/M metagenome (GOLD analysis project Ga0115562, IMG submission 87200) | Pelagic marine microbial communities from North Sea - COGITO_mtgs_110516 | ecosystem: Environmental > Aquatic > Marine > Epipelagic | place: Germany:Helgoland, sampling site Kabeltonne...
CCACGTCCCCGAAGACCGGCAGCACATGGGCTTGGTGACATCATTCCCGGCATGGGAGTCGGGCATTTTGGGTTTCCAAGCCTCTGCGCTCTATTGCAACGGCGGCGCCATGAAAACCAAGGCAATTAAAGACGCCATGGGCGCGCTGATGGAAAAGTTCGATGTGCGCCCCCCGAATCCTTTATTGGGAACGGCAAAGTTCTCTGGCGGCAACCAGCAAAAAATTGTCTTGGCCCGCGAAATCGACAAAGCGCCAGACGTCCTGCTGGTTGGGCAACCGACCCGGGGTGTCGATATTGGCGCGATTGAGTTCATCCACCGTCAAATCATCGCAATGCGCGATGCTGGCGCAGCGATCTTGCTGGTCAGTGTGGAGCTCGAAGAAGTCCTGAGCCTTTCCGACCGCGTAGTCGCCATGTTCGACGGCTTTTGCTCGCCCGATCGGATCACAGCGGAAACGGACGAACGCAGTCTGGGCTTGCTCATGGCTGGTGAATTTGAGCGAACCACCAGTGAGGGGATGGCAGCATGAGCCAGTCACGCGAACTCCATCCGATCATCAACTACGGCGTCGTTCCGATCCTGCAGCTCGTGCTGGCGTTCGCCGTCGCAGGCTTGCTGATTGTTTTGATCGGCCAGAACCCGGTTCAGGCGGTGCAATTGTACGTCACGGACGTTCTGCTCAGCCCCGTTGGGATTGGCCAGTCGATCTACTACGGCACCACGCTGATGTTCACCGGAATGGCGGTTGCCTTGGCCTTCCATGCCGGCTTGTTCAACATCGGCGGTGAGGGCCAAGGGCTGGTCGGCGGTATCGCCATGACCGGTATCGCGCTGCTCATGATGGGGCATTTTACCGGCGACGTCGGGCTGTTGGTGCCAGGCTTTTTGGCGGTCCCCCTGCTGTTTATCTTTGCCGCTCTGGGCGGAGCAGCGTGGGCAGCGATCCCCGGTTATTTGCAAGCCTATCGCGGCTCGCACCTGGTGATTACCACCATTATGTTCAACGCCATCGCGTTCTCGCTGGTGCTGTTCCTGCTGACCGGCTGGTTCCAGAATCCAGAAACGCCCGGCGATCCAAAATCGCCGCTGTACCCCGAAAGCTGGTGGCTGTGGAAGCTCGGCGACTACTTCCAATATCAACTGGTTGGCTTGGAAGCACAGTATCAGGAATTCAAGGACGCTGGCCTGAAGGTCAAGGACATCAAGGCCCAACACGCTGAGTTCTGGGAGCAGCGCTCGCTGGCACGGTCGATGAAGAACAGCGCGGCGAACGTCTCGTTCTTGTTCGCTTTGCTGCTGGCGGTCGGGTTCTGGTTTTTCGTGTGGCGCACCAAGTGGGGCTACGCCATCCGCGCCATTGGCTTCAACCAAACCGCCGCGCGCTATGGCGGCGTCAACGTTCCACGCACGATGGTGATGACGGTCTGCCTGTCTGGCGCGCTGGCTGGTCTAGCGATGACAAACATCATCCTTGGCAATGGCTCAGACTCCGAACACGTATTGCGAGAAACTGGGCTTGTGGGGCTGGGGTTTGTTGGCATTGCCGTCGCGCTCATGGGCCGAAATCATCCCTTTGGCATCATTCTCGCGGCGCTGCTGTTCGGCTCGCTGTTCCAATGGGGCGAAGTCATCCAGCTCAAAGGACAGTTCATCCGACCAAAGCTCGACATCGATAAAGAGATCGTTGTTGCGCTCCAAGGTCTCGTCGTCCTGTTCACCGGTGCGCTGTATCTGATGGTGGTTTGGGGCGTTCAGTGGTTCGCGCGGCGCGTGCTGGGCGGCTGGGGCTTTGCCAAAGAAGAAGTTGGTGAGGAGCGCGCGTGATGGACTTCCTCGAACTCCTGCTTTCACTGGCGCAATCCACCCTGCGCTTCACCCCCATTCTGATTTTCGCAGCGATGGCAGGCGTGTTCTCAGAGCGCGCTGGAATCGTTGATATTGGTCTGGAAGGCAAACTGCTGATTGGTGCGTTTGTCAGCGCGACCGTCGCACACTACGTCGGCTTTGGCCTCGCAGGCATGCTGGCCGCGATGGGCGCCTGTATCGTCTTTGGCTGGCTGCACGGTTTGGCGACCATCACCTTCCGCGGTGACCACGTGATCTCGGGCTTGGCCATCAACTTCCTTGCCGTTGGCCTGACCAAAACCATCGGACATGCCTTATTCGCCAAAGGCGGGGATACGCCGAATTTGGGTGGCCCAGATTCGACGGGATGGGAACGCTTACAAGCGCTGATCCCCAAGCAAGTCTGGCTCGACATCGCGCCGGGATTGAGCGAAAACCCGCTGCTGCTCAGTATTGTCTCCATCCACGGTTGGCTGATCATCTTGGCCTTCGTTACGGTCTTCGGAACGTGGTGGGTGCTGATGCAAACGCGGTTTGGCCTGCGCCTTCGCTTTGTGGGGGAGGAGCCGCAAGCGATTGATACAGCCGGGGCCAGCGTCACCGCCTATCGCTTCGCCGCCGTAACAATCGCCGGAGCCCTGTGCGGGATCGGCGGCGCGTATCTTTCGACCTCGAACATCGCCAGCTTCACGCCGGGCATGTCGGCAGACATGGGTTACCTCGCGCTGGCCGCCGTGATCTTCGGCAAGTGGCGTCCGTTCCAAGCTATGCTGGGCTGTTTGCTGTTCGGGTTCCTGTTCGCGGTAAAAGACCGTTTGGACGGCGCGTCTCAAGGCATTCTAACCCAGATCCCAAGCCAGTTCTTCGAAGCCCTGCCGTACATCCTCGTTGTTGTGGTTCTCGCTGGTTTTGTCGGAACAGCGCGCGCGCCTAAAGCGGTGGGCCGACCCTATGTCAAGGAGCGTGAATAGTGTCCCAAGACCTCTTCGAAGCTGCCAAAGCAGCTCAAGCGCGCGCCCACGCGCCGTACTCCAACTTCTTCGTTGGCGCGGCAATCCGGGATGAGAACGGCGACGTACACGCCGGCTGCAACATTGAAAATGCGGCCTACCCCTCGGGCTGGTGCGCGGAACCCGCTGCCATTTCCCATATGATTGTGGCCGGTGGGTTGAAGGTGAAAGAGCTGCTGGTCATTGGCAACTCTGAGGATCCTTGCATGCCCTGTGGTCTGTGCCGTCAGCGCCTGCTGGAGTTCATCGATGATACCTCCAGCGTCACCGTTCACCTTGCGCACCCCGAACGCGGCGTTATCAAGACGCTGACGTTTGCCGATCTCTACCCCCACGTCTTTGGCGCGGAACAACTGCACAGCTAGGAGCCCTTCTGTGGCGTATATTCCCCAGGAAACCATCATCCGGAAACGGGACGGTAAAGAGCTTTCTGATGCCGAAATTCATGCCTTTATCGAAGGTGTGACCAATGAAACTGTCGCGCGCGAGCAGGTCTCAGCCTTCGCGATGGCGACGATTTTCCAGAAGATGACGGTGGAAGAGCGCCGCGCCCTGACGCTGGCCATGCGCGATAGCGGGGAGCGGTTGCGGTGGGATGATCTCGACCTGCCCGGCCCCATTGCTGACAAGCATTCAACCGGCGGCGTTGGCGATAAAGTCTCGCTGCTGCTGGGTCCAATGGCGGCGGCCTGTGGCTTGTTTGTTCCGATGATCGCCGGACGCGGCTTGGGGCATACAGGCGGCACTGTTGATAAATTTGAAGCGATTCCCGGCTATACCGTGGCCCCTGACAACGCGACCTTCCGGGGGCTGGTCAAGAACAACGGCGTTGCCATCATTGGCCAAACAGCCAACCTCGCTCCGGCAGACCGCATCATCTATGGCGTGCGCGATATCACCGGAACGGTTGAGAGCATTGACCTGATTACAGCTTCGATCCTGTCAAAGAAGCTGGCTGCTGGGCTTGGCTCGCTGGTCATGGACGTAAAGGTTGGCAACGGCGCCTTTATGGCCACGCTGGACGACGCGCGCGGATTGGCTCGGTCGATCGTGGATGTTGCCAATGCGGCGGGGTGTCAGACCTCGGCTTTGATCACCAACATGAATTGGGTTTTAGGCCAGACCGCAGGGAACGCCGTCGAAGTGCGAGAATCGGTGATGGCGATGGCGAACCCGGCGCAGGCGGATACACGGCTGGTGACCATCTGCGTGGCTTTGGTTGGCGAAATGCTGGTGAACAGTGGGCTGGTCGATAGCCCCGTTACAGCGCGAGAACGCGCGCGCGCGTCATTGGATGACGGCTCCGCCTTAGAACGCTTTGCGAAGATGGTGGCCGGTTTGGGTGGCCCGACTGATTTTGCAGAAAACCCCGATAAACATTTGGCTCAAGCGGCCATCGTACGCCCCGTTTACGCGGAAACCGGCGGCTATGTCTTTGCCCACGCAACACGCGACCTTGGCGTGGCGATCATCGGATTGGGCGGCGGACGCACCCAGCCCGGTGCGCCCATTGATCACGCGGTTGGCCTCAGCGATATCGCCGGCGCAGGAGCAGAGGTTGCCCCCAACGGGCGCCCCCTCGCCGTCGTCCACGCCGCAGATGAAGCGGCCTTTGATGCGGCGGCACAGGCCGTGCGCGCAGCGATGGAAGTCTCAGAGGACCAACCCGCCCCTCGCCCGCTTGAACTCGACGTGGTGCGCTAAACCATGGCGCGCGCTTTTATCCTGCTGTGCGACAGCGTGGGCTGCGGTGGCGCACCCGACGCTGCTGACTTTGTGAACATCGACGTCGAAACCGGCGAGACCATCCCCGATACCGGTTCAGACACGCTTGGCAACATCGCCCGGTGGCGGGCGCAGCAGGGGCAGCCGTTGGACATCCCAAACTTGTCCAGTCTGGGCTTGGGGCTGGCCTGTGAAAATGCAACCGGGCAGGTTCCACCGGGGCTTGAGTGGCCAGCAGACGGTTATACGGGCGTGGTTGGCTCGGCGATTGAAACCTCGCTTGGCAAAGACACCCCCAGTGGCCATTACGAAATTTGTGGTTCACCGGTTGCGGTGGACTGGGGCTACTTTCCGCGCGAAATCCCATGCTTTCCCGACGATCTCATATCGACGCTGATGCAAGAATGCGGGCTCTCTGGCGTTTTGGGCAACAAGCACGCCAGCGGCACAGCGATTATCGCCGAACTGGGCGCTGAGCATTGCCGCACCGATCAGCCCATCGTCTACACCAGCGCTGATTCCGTGTTGCAAATCGCAGCGCACGAAGAAACCTTTGGGCTCCAGCGCCTCTATGACATGTGCGTATTGGCGCGCAGGCTCTGTGATCCTCTGAACATTGGCCGGGTGATCGCGCGGCCCTTTGTTGGCAGCGACGCCGCGAGTTTTCAGCGCACAGGAAACCGCAAGGACTACGCGACACCGCCGCCTCAGAACAACCTGCTCGACCGTGTGGTGCAGGGGGGCGGAGCCGTGTGGTCTGTAGGCAAAATCGAAGATATCTTTGCCCACCGCTCGATCTCTCACCGCAACAAGGCCAGTGGGCTTGAGGCGCTGTGGGACGGTACACTTGATGCAGCGCGGCGCGCGGGCGATGGCGATCTGATCTTTGCCAACTTTGTCGATTTTGACAGCAAGTATGGTCACCGTCGCGAGCCCGGTGGCTATGCTGATGCGCTTGAATACTGGGATCGTCGCTTGCCTGAACTGCTGCCACTGCTGCGTGACGGCGATTTGGTGCTATGGACCGCAGACCACGGCAACGATCCAACTTGGCAGGGAACAGACCACACGCGGGAACAAGTGCCCGTGCTGTTTTTTGGCCCCGCCGCGCCAAAGGGCTTGAACGTCGGCGTGTGTTCTACGTTTGCCGATATGGGCGCAACTTTGGCGAAACACCTGCGTCTTGAACATCTTTCTGCCGGAAATTCAGTACTTTAGCCACCTTTCTTGCGCATAAAGTTGAAGAAAAGAGCTTTTCACCTCATACCCCTGTCTGCTATAGAGACGCAGAATATTTTGGGAATTTCCTCATGAAGACTCTTGTTTTGGGCGTAATTTCGGCCCTCTCGATTTCCGTTTCCGCCGCTGCTGAACCCCTGATTGGGGCCGACATGTCCCTCGCGTTGGGGGGAAAAATGCTGGCGGGAGATGACGGCAAATTTTATCGCTTTTACGCCAATGGCTTGCTTGAAGTCACCGGCGAGGACGACAGCAAACAGGCCATGTCCTTTGGCAAATGGGAAGCCGGTCCAAAGTACCTGTGCTTGAGCTTGCCCGGCAGCGAAGAACGCAGCTTCTACACCATGGACGCACAGAGCGCAGACATGGACGCACTGGGTAATGAAGGCTTTGAAGGCGCGCTGAGAATTGTCATGGAGCCAACCGACAGCGGCACCGTGGTTTCCGGCATGCTCGACACGCCCCAGACAATCCGCCTGCAACGCCTGTTGGAAGAAGGGTCAGAAGCCGCTGCGCTGCGACCCATGCCTGACATTGTGAACGAGATTAAGCCCGTCCTGCTGGCCGCTGATGCCCTGCGTTTGCTGGAGCGTGAAAACACGCTGCCCAGCGACGGCGTCGAGGGCGCGGAATAGCGTCTTCGTGATGCTGGGGGATTACGTCCCGTACAGACGGTCTCCCGCATCGCCCAATCCCGGCACGATGTAACCTTTTTCATTCAGGTGATCGTCCAGTGACGCTGTGTAAATCGGCACGTCCGGATGATCTTCGCTGAACTTTGCAACCCCTTCTGGGGACGCCAGCAGGCAGATGAACTTCAAGTCTGTGGCCCCCTGATCCTTGACCAACTGAACCGCATGGGACGACGAACCGCCCGTGGCCAGCATGGGGTCACAAATGATTGTCACACCTTCGCTGACGTCCGGTAGGTTCAAGTAGTACTGCTCGGGCATCAGCGTATCTTCGTTCCGCTTGAGGCCCACAAAGCCCACTCGGGCCGTTCGCTCCAGCGCCAGCAATCCATCCAAAAAGCCGTTGCCCGCCCGCAAAATTGATACGACGTTCAAGTGGTGAGGCTCGCGGACCGGTGCATTGAACGTTGTCAGGGGCGTTTCAACGGGGCGCTTGGACATGGGCCAGTCCCGCAGCGCTTCGTACCCCAGCATAAAGCTGACCTCGTGCATCAGCGACCGAAACCGCGCCATGTCGGTCGCGACGTCGCGCAGTTGGCTCAGTTTGTCGGTTACCAGCGGATGGTCAACAACGGTCAATGTATCGGACACAGGGAATCCCCACTTGTTTAGGCGGCTTCGGACGCACTCACCCGCATCATCAGCGCGGCGCGCGTTGTCTCGTCCATAAAGCCAGCGTTCAGAGCATTTCGCGTAATGGTGTAAAGGTCTGGCACAGACAGTCCAGCAACATCCACTGCAAAACGGTACTCAGCCCCCAAAGATGTGTGGAAATATGGCGGATCGTCAGAGGCAAGGGTGATCGTACACCCGGCATCCCACAGACCTTTGAGCGCGTGCTCCTCCGGCGTTGGAAAGACTTTGAGCGCAATGTTGGAGCCGGGGCAGACCTCGAACGGGATCTTACGCTCGGCCAGCTCCTTTACCAGCGCCGGGTCTTGGATCGCCCGAACACCGTGGCCCAAGCGCTCGACCATCGGCAAAGCGGCAAGCGTTTCACGGATGGAATCAGGCCCCAGCCACTCGCCCGTGTGCGCTGTGCAGCGCAAACCAGCCTCGGCTGCGATGTCGTAAGCAGGCCGGAAATCCGCCGGCGTATAGGCGTCCTCTGCCCCCGCCATCTGGAACCCTGTGATATACGGGTGCAAATGCTCAACAGCCGCTTTCGCCGCTGCGACTGAGTTCTCTGGCCCATAATGGCGGACGATGGTTTGGCTGATGCGTGTTTCAACCCCAAACCGCTCCCGCGCGTCGTCGATGGCTTGGATCAGCGCGTCGAGTTGGTCTTTCAGGGCCATCCCAAGGTTCAAAACGTGGTCTGGACTGACCAGAATTTCGACGTAAAGACCGCCCTCCATCGCAACGCGTTCGAGGTAATCAAGGGTCAGGTCATAGTAGTCTTCGGGCGTTTTGATCGCGGCCGTCGCCAGATCGTAAACCTTCAAGAAGTCGTTGAAGTCAGTCCAGAGATAGTTGTCTTGGTCATCCAGAACACCGTCCGGCAGGGTAATCCCGTTTCGCGCTGCGAGTTTCCGTAAAACGGGCGCGTGGATGGTGCCTTCTAAATGCGCGTGCAGTTCAGCCTTTGGCACCCGGTCCGCCGGGTGCGCTCCAAAATCTTTGAGCATCGTGCTCTCCTTTTTTTATCGTTGTGCCGGGCGTCTGAAACAAGGTTGCGCCCGGTTTGGTCTGGACCCGGTCAGACGGCGGTGGTCATCTTTTCACCAAAGGTCCGGAGCGGCAGGTCGTCTCGCCGCCGTAACCAATTGTCGCTCGGATAATTGGCCGAAGCGTCAATTGTATGAAGGGTAAAAGCATAGCGTGACTTGTCAGACATGTTCGCTGAGGAACGATGCGGCAAACGGCCATGCAACATCACCAGCGAGCCCTTTGGCGCGACCAGTGGTACAGCCTCGTCCAGCGGCCAATCCGCTGTCTCAAGGTGTTCAAAATCAGTTCCATGCCCCTCGCCCGTGCGGAAAAACCGCTTTTCGAGTGGCCCTTTGTGCCAGCCTGGCAAGGCGTACATCGCCCCGTTTTCCGTGGTTGCATCTTCCAATGCAAACCAAAATCCAATGCAGGTTTCTGGCTCGGAATAGATAAACGTGCTGTCTTGATGCATGGTCACTTCACCGCCCACATGGGCGTGTTTGAAGATCACCATCGACTGCAGCAATAACGGCTTTCCCAAGCCCAGTTGTTGTGTGAGTTGTCCCAGCTGCTTTTGGTGGGTAAAGGCTTCGAAATCAGGATCGAGGTCATGCATGGCGTGGCCAAGCTTGTTAACCGCTCTCACCCGGTCAACGCCTTCCACCTTCTCTTCCATAAAGGCGCGCATGACATCGCCGGAACTGAGGAAGTAATCCTCGCCCGCGTGCTGATTATCGACAGCATCAAACGAGTGACCATCGGCGGCGTCCACCAACTCTTTGGAGAGTCGATCAGAAGCGGCCATGAGGTCATCACAGGCTTTTTCGGAAACAAATCCTTCAAGGATGAGGCAACCGGCCTCTTCCCATGCGGCTTTAGCACCCGCAGGTGCGCCGGTTACAGGATCATAGGTGAAACGGGGAGCTGGCACAGTTTTTATCATAGTGCATCTAAGGTTCGCTCATAAGACCCGCTTTGGCAATCAGATTTTCACGCCAACGGGCCTCAAGCAGACCCCAGCGCCGGTTTCTCGCTATTTTCCCGGCTCAAGGCCCGTCGAACGCGCCCAATAAGCCCCGGCTTTGAGGCTTCAGAGCCAAGAAGATCCGCCCCCTCATCCGCCGCCGCTGTGATGGCGTCGGTCTGGATGACGGCTTCCATCTCGTCGAGAATGCTTTGCGCCAAATGGCATTTGACTTGATGACCATCAGACAGGGTGCGCATCGGCGGCAGTGTCGTCTCGCACAGATCGCCTTCGACCTGCGCCTTGCGCGGGCAACGTGTCTGAAACGGACAGCCCGAAGGCGGATTCAACGCCGACGGAATATCGCCATCCAGAATGATACGGCGCTTCTTGACCCGAGTATCAGCAATGGGAACAGCCGACAGCAGGGCTTCGGTATAGGGATGATAGGGCGGCGAGAATACTTGCTCGGTGCTGCCCTGCTCGACCACGTGGCCAAGGTACATGACCACCACGCGATCCGACAGATACCGCACAATCGACAGATCATGAGAGATGAACAACAGGGTGGTTCGGTGCTCGCGCTGAATGTCCATCAACAGTTGAGACACCGCAGCCTGCACCGATACATCCAGCGCCGATACGGGCTCATCCGCCACAACAACCGCCGGATTTCCGGCAAAGGCGCGCGCGATGCCGATGCGCTGTTTCTGACCACCGGATAACTGGCGCGGCATGCGATTGGCGAAATCGCGGGGCAGTTTAACCAAATCCAGCAAATCCAACATGCGCGATTCGCGTTCACCGTCGGTCGTGCCGATACCAAATTTCTCCAACGCACGAATAATCTGCGCGCCAACGGTTTGGCTGGGGTTTAGCGTGTCGAATGGGTTCTGAAACACCATTTGCAGGCTGCCCAGCGTTTCGGGTGCGCGGGATTGTACGGGTGTGTTCGAGATCACTTGGCCGTTGAGTTTGGCTTCACCCTTTGTTGCGGTTTCCAAGCCCAATAACACCTTGGCCAGTGTGGACTTGCCGCACCCTGACTCACCAACAATCGCAACGGTCTCCGCTTCGCGGGCGACCAAATCAACCTCTTCGTTGGCCTTGATCGTGCGGCGCTCGCCGGCGCTTAGAAAGGCATTGGCCGCGACTTCGTAGTATTTCTTGAGGTCTTTGACGTCCAAAACGATGTCACCGGCCAAGGCGGATTCCGCCTGTGCTTCAACCTTTGGCGGTGCTGTCCAATCGATCTCGTTAAAGCGCAAACAGCGGCTTAGATGGCCCGGCTGATCCTGCACGGCGCGCATGTCGATATCAGCCTGATCGCACCAGCCCGGCTTGTAATGGTCACAGCGGTCCTGAAAATTACAGCCCAGCGGGCGGTCTTGGGGCAAGGGCAGTTGACCCCGGATCGGCACCAGCGGGCTGGCGTTCTTGTCCGTGCCGGGTAACGGGATCGAGCGAAACAGACCTTGGGTGTAGGGATGACGCATCTTGTTAAAGACCTCGTTCACCGTCCCAAACTCCACCGCCTCGCCCGCGTACATCACGTTTATTCGATCACAGGTGTCGAGGATCAGTCCCAGATTGTGGGAAATATAGACCATCGACGTCCCAAACTCAGCCGCCAAGTCGCGCACCAAGTCGACGATCGACGCCTCCACCGTCACATCCAAGGCCGTTGTCGGCTCGTCCAACAGCAGCAAAGACGGCTTGGAGAGCAGCGCCATCGCGATCACCACCCGCTGTTGCTGTCCACCGGAGAGCTGGTGCGGGTAAGCATTCATGATCCGGTCAGGATCGGGCAAGCGTACAGCTTCCAAAATATCCCGCGACCGCTGGCGCGCTTCCTCCCGCGTGACGTCCTCGTGCAGCAGCGGCACTTCCATCAGTTGGTTGGCGATTTTCATGGATGGGTTCAGGGAAGCCATCGGCTCCTGATAGACCATCGCGATTTCGGAACCGCGGATTTGCCGGGTTTCCTCGGGCGACATGGTCAGGATGTCTCGCCCTTTATACAAAATCTGGCCGCTGACGACTTTACCCGTCGAACCCATGTAGTTCATGACGCCAAGGGCGACCGTAGACTTGCCACAGCCGGATTCTCCGACCAAGCCGACGGCCTCGCCCGGCATCACGGTCATGTTGAAATCAACAACAGCCGGAATTTCGCCTGCGCGGGTAAAATACGACAGCGACAGGTTCCGGCATTCGAGGACGGGGGCGTTGGGATCCAGACCGGCGATTTCGACTTTCGACATGGTGTTAATCCTTCAACGACTGTTCGCGCAGCGTATCGGCCAGCAGGTTTAGGCCCAACACCAGCGAGACAATGCAAAGCGCCGGTATGACCGCCATCTGCGGCTCAAACCGAAGCTGACCGCGCCCGTGGGCAATCATGGAACCCCAATCCGCGCTTTCTTGCGGCAAGCCCAGCGCGAGGAAGCCCAAGGTGCCCAGCAAGATCGCCGTGTATCCAATCCGCAGCGCCGCATCGACCATCAGCGGTCCGCGCACGTTGGGGAGAATCTCAAAAATCATGATGTAGAACTGGTTTTCACCCCGCGTCTGAGCAGCGGCAACGTAGTCGCGGTCTTTGACATCGAGTGTCAGCCCGCGCACCAGCCGGAACGCACCCGGGGCCGAGGAAAAGGCAACCGCGACAAAGACATTGAGCATGCGCGGTTCCATCTGCGCAAAGTTGGTCACCGCGATGGCGATATCCGCCTCGCGCTGTGCATTCCCACCACCAAAAATCGCCGCAACCCATGCGCCCACGCCGCTCAAATCCGGCAGTCCCCACGTGTTGCGCAGGTACAGGAACAGCGCGATGGGAAGAAAGACCACAAGGATCGCAATCAAACGACCCATTTTGACCGAATATAGCCCCCACAACCCAGCGAGAACCAGCAACAGAGGAAAGGCGAAAATGGCGGTTGCGAGGATCCGGCTGAGGTTGCCGTCCTTACCAACCAAGACGATCAGGTAAAACAGCACGATGACCGGAAACGCCAGAATGGCATTGGCGGCAAAGGTGATGACTTGGTCAAACCAGCCGCCGCGATAACCCGCGAGCAAGCCAAGGGTGATACCGACGGTAAAGGATACCAAAGTTGCACCAATGGACAGGGGCAAAACGGTTCGTGCGCCGTAAATCAGGCGGGAGAAAATATCGCGATTGGCTTTGTCCGTTCCCAGGATTGCTGGCAGTTTTTCCCCTTCATCACCAACCCAAGAAACCAACGGCGCACCGCCGCGGATGTTGGACTTATAGAGCTTGCCGTATTCTGCGGCATCGGCCAACGAAAGCCGGACGTAATCGGCGTAGCTCAACCCGTTGAGCGCTTCGGCACCGAGTTTAAACTTGCGTGTAACGCCTTGAACAATGGTGCCGTTGTTCTTCGACAGGGCCTCCAACGGACCATAGAGCGGCAGCAGATCGGCCATCAGCGCGGCAATGATCCAAAAGAAGCAAATCGCCAAGCCAACCATGCCAATGGGACTGTCAAAAATGCGTCCATAGAGGCCCAATCTGGCCTTGAACAGTCGACTCACGATCATGACCCCAGCGAGCACGGCAAAAACGGGCCACAGCACGTAGAGCGCCCAGACCGTTGCGAGCCCCATTTTGGGGGAACTGAACAGCGCAACAAAGACCATCCCGGCTGTCCCAAGGATCAACGCCAGCGACGTTAGGGTATTGAATGGTGGCCGTTTCAGCGCATTGATCACATTGGAACCAGCAGAGAGCAGCAAGGCAAAGCCGAGAAGCGTGGCCCAGACGGTCCAGAACGAGGCGATGGTGCCGCCGAGAATAGCGAGATTTGCAAGCATGATTGTCCCCTCGCCCTAAGCCACACGAATACGTGGATTGAGCAGCACGTATCCAACATCTGAAATGAACTGGGTCAGCAGGACCACGATGACCGACACGACGGAACAGGCGAGGATCAGGTTGTAATCCATGTTCGATGCTCCCGCGTTCAGCGCCCAGCCAAAGCCTTTCCACGAGAAAATAACTTCGACCACCACCAGCCCAGAAAGCAGATAGGGGAACTGCAGCATGATGACGGTGAAAGGCGCGATGAGAGCGTTGCGCAAGGCATGCTTCAGCACGACTTGGTGCCGAGGAACGCCCTTGAGCACGGCTGTACGCACGTACTGAGACCCCATTGCCTCCGCCATTGACGCGCGGGTCATGCGGGCGATGTAGCCGAAGCCGTAAATGATCACGGCTGAAACCGGTAAGACCGTGTTGGCGAAGGTAATGCCGTCTTTGTCGAGGTTTGCCGACCCTTGCAACGGGCTTTTCCGCGCCCATTTATCGGCGCCGAGGAAGGTGTCTGCGATCGGCAGCACGTCGATGACGTTGCCCAAAGCCGCAAAAACCATGGAGTTCCCCGCCAGCAAAACCACCAGCAGAATCCCCATCACGTATTCTGGCATCGACGTTGATCCAATCGCGACCACCGACAGGGTTCGGTCGCGGACAGAGCCTTCATTCATGCCCGCCAGAATGCCCACGCACAAACCCAAGCTGACCATAATGCCAAAGACCCAAAGTGCGAGCATGCCGGTGTTGGCCAAGCGCTCGTTTATCACGCCCCAAGGGTCGGCGTTGGGTCGCTCGTTGCCTTGTGAGTCCACGAGTACGCCTCGGTAACCGGCAACGTGCTTCTTAAAGACGATGGATTCTCCCCAATCCCCGCGCAAAAAGCCAAACAACCACGTGCCATAGCGTTCAGCGAGGGAGAGCTGGCGGCACTTTTCGGGGTCGATGAAGAAACCCTTTGGATGATTGGGATCGTCCGGCGCTTCGATCACCACTTCAGCCCCTGTGCCAGGCTCGCACTGGTGGAAAATGGTGCGCTGGATAAAGCGATCCTGCTCGGTCTGAGGCGTTCGCGGACCAAGCTCTAGCACGGCAATCGTCCGAAGCGCCCGCGCGTTGCCGCCCACAATAACAAAAACAACCGCCGAGACGACCAAGAGCGTCAGCAGCAGAATGATCAATTTTCGTATAGCAAAGGTGAGCATGTGTCCCTACTGCGCCTTACCCGTTCAGGGAAGCCAGCACCCGCTGTCTGGCTCGCCTGAACCGGCCGGAATTCACCGACCCATCAAGGTTGATTTTCGAATTTCTAGGCAAAAAGAAAGGAGGCGACAGGGCCGCCCCCTTTTCCCAAAACTGAACCGGCGTCGGTCTATGCGACGGAGACGGTTTCGTAGTGGTGCTCAAACGACTGGTGCATCTGGTAGCCCACGACACGGTCACTCGCGTGCGAGAAAATACCGCGCCAGTAAGGCTGGATGATCACACCATCGTCCTGCATCATCTTTTCCAACTTCGCCATGACTTCACGACGGGCGTCCGGATCAGCAAGTCCGTTAGCCATGTCGAGCGTCTGGTCGAACATTGGATTGTTGTAGTGCGACTCGTTCCAATCAACACCGCTGCGGTAAGCGAGGTTCAGGATCTGAACACCCAGCGGACGACCGTTCCAGTTTGTCGTGGAGAACGGGTAGTTGATCCAGTTGCCCCAGAAATCCGAAGACGGACGACCGTCTGCGATCACGTTCAGGCCCGCTTCGCGGAACTGGTTGATCATCGCGACGGACGTGTCTTCACGGTAGTCACCGCCAGCGAGGTAAGAGTAGGTGATTTCCGCGCCGGAAAGCCCCTCTGACTCGAGCAGTGCCTTTGCCGCTTCGACGTTGCGCATCGGCTTTTCGCCGAGGTCAGCGTACTCTTCGTGCATTGGACCAACGTGGTGGTTTTCTGCAACGGCACCCAGACCAGCCTGACCCAGCTCCAACATATCTTCGTTGGAAACAGCCAGCGCCAGAGCGCGACGGAAGTTCGCGTTGTCGAACGGAGCGATGTCCTGGTTACCACGGGCAATGATCGTCGCGCCCGTTGCCACTTCGTTGCGCCCAAAGCCCAGATCATCCATCAGCTCAACCTGAGAGGCCGCTGTCTGGAAGTTCAGGTCAACTTCGCCCGCTTCATAAGCTGCAATTTCCGGCGCAGGATCGTTGCCGTAGTCCGTGTAGACGATCTCGTCGAGGTAAACTTCACCCCAAACCGCGTCGCCATACCAAGAACCCGCAGGACGCTTCACCAAGCGCGCGCCAACTTCCACTTCGAACTCTTCGAGCGAGTATGGGCCGGTGCCAATTGGGTTCGCCTTGAGGTCACCGCCAAAGTCAGGGTGAACGATCAAAGCGGGGTAGTCAGACATACCCGGAATGATGGTGATGTCAGGCTGCGACAGGTTAAGCCGGATTGTCATCGCATCAACAATCTCAACACCATCGGCGTTCAGCGTACCAACACGCGCCCGCATGGAGTTACCCTCAGTCTCTTCCGTCCAGCGGCGCAGGTTCCACGCGATGTGCTCTGCGGTCAGCGTATCGCCGTTAGACCACTTCACCCCATCACGCAGCTTGAGCGTATAAACGGAAGCATCTTCATTCGCTTCCCAACCCGCCAACAAGCGCGGCGAGAACGTGAAATCTGTATTCCAACGCACCAAAGGCTCAACAACGTGGCGGGCCACGTTGCCCATTTCTGACCAATCAAACAAACGCGGGTCGCGGATGTCCTTGATGATCATGGAAACATTGAGCGTGCCGCCCATCTTTTTGTGCCCATCAGCCAGCGCAGCAGGGGCCGCGCCGATCATCGCTAGAGCAGCTGCACTGGTGACGCCCAGTGCGGTGGCGGTTGCAAGAAACTCGCGTCGAGACGTGCGGCCTTCGCGCGCGTCTTCTGCCATTTTCAATACGGACTTATGCATTTCGCCACCAAGCCAAGTTTTCTCTGGCATGTTGCCTCCCAATATAACGGATGTTTTCTGCATGATTTTGCTGTCCAGCAGCGTGCAGCTTTTATGCGCCTCGCCACGTATGACAGCCATGCAACCCTATCACCATAGATCAGCAAGCCGTCTTAGCAAGATTAAATTGCCGATAAACGGTGACCCACCCCGCTTATCGGCATCAAAAGCGCATTCTAGAAATCGAGATTGGGGCGGATTAGACCCGAACCGACGCCAAATAGTCTTCGTTCAGCTCGACACCCCAACCCGGCTTCTCGCTCAGTCGCAAGTTGCCGTCTTCGGCTTTCAGGTGATCCATCAGCAGCATATCGCGCGGCGATTCTGTGAATTCTGGTGGGTCATGAGCAAATTCCAACCACACAGGCTTTTCCCCACGAATGCCTGCGATGGCTGCAACCAAGTGCGCATTGGTCACAATACCGAGCCCGTTGCCCCACGTGTGCGGGGTGAACCAATGGCCCATCTCAAACGCCTTGAGGCCCAGAGTGATGAGCTGCTTCATCCCGCCGACAAAGACCACGTCCGGCTGGTAAACATCCAGACAATCATCGCGCATCACCTGATCCCACTCGTGCATCTCACGCGTGATTTCACCGCCAGCGATCTTGCATTGCGCCACGTCCCGCAGCTTTTTCATACCGACATAGTCGCCGCGGTGCAGTGGTTCTTCGAGCCAGAACAGATTGTGTTCCCGCGTCCGCTGCTCTAGCGCCATGATTTCCTCAAGGCTCGGGCCGGGGTGGATGTCCCACGGCATGCGCCAGCCGTGGTTCACGTCAACCATCAGCGATACCTCGTCGCCAACAGCCTCACGCACCCGCGCCAAAGCCTCGATATCGGTGTCTTCCGAGGGTCGGCCAAAGCGCAGCTTGATCGCTTCATAGCCCTGCGCCTTGTACTCGCGCCCCATCTCAGCCAGCACCTTTGGATCCCGCAAAGAACCGGTGGAGGCATAGAGCGGAACGTCAGGGCTGGTGCCGCCCAGCAGCTTCCAAACCGGCTCGCCTTCGATCTTACCGTTCAAGTCCCACAGCGCCAGATCCAGCGGCCACATGCGGCAGTGATGCGCGCCGATGTTGTCGATGATCGCGGTGTGGCGGTCCATGTCGCGTGGGTCTTGGCCCAGGAAGTACTTCTTGTAATCTTCGATGCCGTAACACGGATCGCCAGAGCCAAAACCTTCCAGACCGGTGTCCGTCTTGACCCGAACAATCGTCGTCGGCAACGTGGCACGAGGAATGGAGTCCCATGCCGCAGGATAGGCCGGCTCACAGGGCACGATGTGGGTTGAAACCTGAATGTCCGTGATTTTCATGGAACCATCACTTTCGTTGAGTGCTGTGTGTTTTAGGGGTGTTGGCCGACCTAAGCCTTGCCGTAAGTCTGCATGATACTTTCACAAATATCCGCCCACTTCGACTCACTGAACGTCATCGGCGTGTTATCGCGCATCGCTTTGTTTTCTTCCGCGCACGCAGCTGCTGTCAGTTCAGCGCCGTTCGAGCCGGAGCCATCAAACTGTAACCCCGTTCCGCAATCACGGACCAACTTGGCCCAAACATGATCCAATGGCCCCCGATCCAAAGCGCGTTCGAGGTCAACATAAGCCTCCGGCGCGCCGTCGCGGGTGAGTGTGATGGTGGCGTCGGTGACAACCGCCACGGCCTGACCATGGGGAACCGGCAACACAGAACCCAGCGCATGACCGATAGAGTGACCAATCGTCGTACCGCCCAGATTCAGCGCTTCACCAGCCTGAAACGACCCCCACTGCGTCAGCCGAGCGGCTTCACCGCTCTCACCCCGAACATAGGCGGGCAAGTGGTCGCAAAGATGCGCGATGGCAGCCGCAGCAAAGGCGACGCCTTCGGGTGAGCGGCCATTGCCCGTGGCGCTTTCGTGCGCATGGGCAAAGGCGTCGAAGCCGCACATGGCCTTGAAACGCTGCGGAACCGTCTCTGTCAGTTCAGGCCACAAGCACGCTGCCGTTGTCTTGAGCTCTTCGCCCCAAAACCACATCTTTGCGCCTTCTTTGGTTGAGGCGATCGAGGTGCGGGAGGCTTCTGAACCGGTGCCAGAGGTTGTTGGAACACAGATCGTCGGGATCGGCGCGCCTTTAAAGTCCTGCGCGCACAGGGCGTAGCCAAGGGTTTCATCTTGCGCAATCGCCACTGCGGCGGCCAGCTTGGCCCCGTCCATCGTGGAACCGCCACCAACGGCGACCACAACCGGGTTTGCCACAGCGCGAATCTCCGCCGCCAGCGCATCGACTTGTGGAATTTTTGGCTCTCTGGGAAAGGCTGTCGCCGCCACAACCGAAGCAATGCCACCTTGGCTCAGCGTAGCGGCCAGATCACTCAAGGGACCATCCCCTGCCCCCGGTGCCACCAGCGCCGGATCAACGACCCAAACCACGGTTGGCGCGCCTTCGCGGCCTGCGAGTCCTGCGATGAAATCAGCAGAAGCCAACTCAGAACGACCAATTACTTGCGTCATAGCGACCCTCTTTTTTAATCCCGGCATCACGGGTAATTTGACCATTGACCTTCAAGCCGAACCCATACATGGCAACCTAGGAATGACAAACAAAAACGCGCAGCTGATGGGTAAGAAAAATGGCGAGAGACGATAATGGTGGCCGCACCCGTCGGCGCAGTGGTGGACGCGATGCAAAAAACGCAGCAGCAGCGGCGACTTCGGCGGTCAAACAGCTTCCACGCGGCGCAGTGCGCAACCCCATTTCCCCCATCGAGCCCCTGTCCGCCGACCAAATTGAGATGATCCATCACGCCTCCCTTCGCATTCTAGCCGAGGTAGGGATGGAGATTTTGGGCGACGATGCCAAAGCCGTGTTCAAGGGTGCTGGCGTGGAGGTGAAGCCCGACACGGACCTGATCAAGTTCGACCCCGCCTTTATCGAGGAATCCATCAAAACCGCGCCCTCGACCTTCAAACTGCACGCCCGTAACGCCGACCGTACGGTGTCCTTTGGCGAAGGCTACATCAACTTCTGCCCCGTAGCTTCAGCGCCCAACGCAACCGATGCCGATCGTGGACGGCGGCAAGGCAACTGGGAAGACTTCCGCAACCTCACCCGGCTGACCCAAAGCCTGAATTGCATGTCCTTTATTCCCGGTTACCCGGTTGAGCCGACCGACATCGATCGACGGACACGCCATCTGGAAGCCATGCGGGATTTCAGTTTTCTGACCGACATGGCGTTTCACAACTATTCACTCGGACCGCAGCGGACCAAGGACGGGCTGGATCTCGCGAGAATCGTGCGCGGCAATATCACCGAAGAACAGTTTCTCGCCGAACCGTCGATCATGACGATCGTCAACACAAACTCGCCGCTGAAACTCGATAGCCCCATGGGGCACGGCATCATCGAACATGCCAAAAACGGCCAGATCTCGGTGGTGACGCCCTTTACCTTGGCGGGTGCCATGGCGCCGGTCACCATTGCTGGTGCCTTGGCGCAGCAGAACGCGGAGTTTCTCGTGGGCCTGTCGCTGGCTCAATGCGCCAAGCCCGGCGCGCCCGTGGTCTACGGCGGCTTTACCTCCAACGTCGACATGAAAACCGGCGCCCCGGCCTTTGGCACACCGGAATACGTCAAAGCCGCTCAAGCGGGGGGACAGCTGACCCGCCGCTATGGTGTACCCTACCGCTCATCCGGTGTTTGCGCCGCAAACATTCCTGACGCTCAGGCCGCTTGGGAGACGCAGATGTCGCTTTGGGCGACCATGACAGGCGGGGCTGATATGGTCATGCACGCGGCGGGATGGATGGAAGGCGGACTTTCCGCGTCGTTTGAGAAGATGGTCATCGACGCCGACATGATCCAAATGCTGCAAGCCTATATGCAGCCCATCGAAGTCTCCGAGGCGACGCTCGGCCTCGACGCCATCGCGGACGTTGGCCCCGGCGGACATTTCTTTGGAACGCCGCAGACGATGGAGCGCTTTGAAACCGCATTTTACTCGCCCATGCTGTCCGATTGGCGGAACTATGAAACCTGGTCCGAAGACGGCAGCAAGACCGCTTATCAGCGGGCAAACACGGTCTACAAACAGCTTTTGTCCGAATACGAAGAGCCCGCGATCGATCCTGCGACCAAAGACGCAATCAACGACTTCGTGGACCGTCGCATCGCCGAAGGCGGATCTTTTGACGACGACTAGCCACCTTTTCCCGTTTCCGGCGCAAGGTCGTAGGTTTTGTCGCAATTTCCTATGTTCCGGCACCGCGGGGGGCTAGCGTTGAACACCTAGACTGTTTGCAAACACAAAAGGTGTCATCATGCCCACCCAACGCGCTCCTTCGAGCGCCAGTTCGGACCCCGAACCTTCCTCGTCGCGCTCCCGTAAATCTCGCTCCGGCGGCCGGGCTGCCCGCGCCGCTCAAGCGAAACAGGCATTAGCCTCCGCTGGAAGCGCCTACGCCAAGCCCCGCCGCAATACGGTTGGCGGCTTGAACATTGTCTCGGATGAAGCCCTCCAGCAAATCCATGACGCCTCCCTGCACATCCTTGAAAATTTCGGTATCGAGTTCATGGCTCAGGACGCACGCGATACCTTTGTTCGCGCTGGCGCTTTGGCGGATGACGAAACCGGGCGCGTTCGTTTGGGCCGCGAGTTGGTGGATGCCGCCCTCGCCACCTGCCCCTCCTACTTCGAGCTAACCCCGCGCAACCCGGATCGAAAGCTGCGGCTGGGTGAGAACTTCATGAACTTCACGCTGGTGGCTGGCCCGCCATCGGTTCACGACGAAATCAACGGGCGCCGCTCTGGCGGCATGTCGGACTACGTCGATTTGGTCAAGCTCGCCCAATCGTTTGATGTGATCCATGCCGTCGGGAACCAACCTGTTGCCCCCATGGAGCTGCCAGCCAATACCCGGCACCTCGATACCTATTACGCCAATCTGCGTTACACCGATTTGAGCTTTCACGCTTCTGCTATTGGCGAAGAACGCGCGCTGGATGCCATTGATATGATGGCCATTTCCCGTGGTTTAACGCGCGAAGAACTCAAAAGCAGCCCTTCGCTGGCCACGGTTATCTCCGTCAACTCTCCGCGCAAAGTTGATAGCGCCATGACCGACGGTTTGCGCGCCATGGCCACGTGGGGACAGGCCGTCTCAATCACGCCGTTCTGCCTCATGGGTGCGATGGCCCCCATTTCCGTTCCGGCTGCTGTGGCGCAATCAAACGCCGAGGCTTTGGCCTGCATTGTCCTGACGCAACTGATCAACCCCGGCTCGCCGGTGATTTACGGCTCCTATATCTCTAACGTCGATCTGCAGTCCGGCGCGCCAGCATTTGGCACACCGGAGCACGTGCAGGCGACGATGATCGCCGGACAGTTGGCCCGCCGATACAACCTGCCCTACCGCGCCTCCAACGCCTGCGCGTCAAACGCTTGCGATGCTCAGGCGGCTTACGAGTCCATGAATGCGCTCTGGGCCTGCGCCTTGGGTGGCGCACACCTAATTTATCACGGCGCTGGATGGCTCGAAGGGGGGCTGCAAGCATCTTACGAGAAAGTCATTTTGGACGTGGAAATGGCGCAAGAGATGGTTGAAACCTGCTCTCCTGTATCCGTGAACGCGGAAACCCTCGCTCTGGAGGCCGTCGCAGGCGTTCCGCCGGGTGGTCACTATTTCGGCGAAGCGCACACCTTAGCCAAGTTCGACAGCGCCTTTTACAAGCCGCTCGTCTCCGACCTTACGAACCATGAAAATTGGTTAGACGCCGGGGCCAAGACCGCCACGGAGCGTTGCACCGAGATTTGGCAGAACAAATTGCGGGAATACGAGGAACCGAAAATGGCGACCGATCGGCTTGAAGCCTTGGAGGCCTTTATGGCCAAGCGGAAAGAAGAGCTAAAAGACGCTTATATCTAAGCCGGGTTGGACAGAGCCCCTAAAACGGAAAAAGCCGTTTCCCAGCAATATGGGAGACGGCTTTTTCTTTAGTCTCGTGTTGAGACTGGGCAGACAACCAGCTCGCGCTAGTCTGCGCAGTACTCGCCAGTCTTTGAGTATGCGATTTCTTCGCAAGACGACAAAGAGCTGGAAACCACAGTTGTGGACGCGCCGGTCAGAACCTGACCGTGAGTCGTACCTGTTGTAATCACTGTACCAGTGGACCCAACACCGATTCCGCCGCTCGTAAGAACGACTTCTTCGGATGGTACGCATGCACCCAATGTAAGAGCAGCAATAGCTGCCAAAGCGAAACGCTTCATTTGTATTTTCTCCCGAATTACGGACGACGGCACTTTAGTAACCGATTGCGACAGAAGAGTGGCTTTTGACGGCCACACACGCGCCGACGTCGCTGCTACGGCACTATGTGTCCGTTTAGACGATTCGTGCAAAGAAACGCAAGTTTCTTAGAGGGTTATGTGAAAAATTTTCCTAAGAGTTACAGAAATACCGCGCTTAGGATCGAGTCCTAAAGTCGTATTCACTAGTTTTCCCTTAATTTTCACCTAGTCCCATAACTGAGGCGCAGAATCAGAAGATGTCACCAATATTGGTCACGCCGCCCAATCGGCTGGTCGCCAGAGACTCGGAGCCGGAAGGATAGCCCATGCGAGCGCGCAGCGATGCGTTTTGCTCGTAAATATCGGGCATAATCACCAACTCCCCATCGTGGCTGGGCCAGGCGTTGTAATAGATGGTGTAGACCGGCACATCGCGATTCAGGCTGACATGCGTAATCTCCCGCGATTCCATGCGCGCCACGATTTCTTCGAACGTGAACTCGCCGGGCTTGTCGCCGGCAAGAAGCCAATGCGCAAAGTGCTCCGAAGCGCCAACCCGGACACAGCCGGACGATTTTGCGCGCTCTGGCAATTCGAACAACGAGTCATCCGGGCTATCGTGCATGTAGATCGATGAGGAATTCTCAAGGTTAAACCGAACCCCACCCAGCACGTTCTGCGGCCCTGATTCCTGCTTCCAGGTATAATTTCGGACATTGATGTTGTTGAAATCCAAATCAAACGGGCTGACACGGCGGGAGCCGGAGTAGATCGACAGCCCCATTTTGTTGAGGAAGTCCGGCCCCTTTTCCAAGGCCAGCGGCACCAAATCCTTCTCCACGATGGAATAGGGCGCGGTCCAATCTGGGCTAAACTTCAGGCCCGTGATCCTGTCATTGCTCAACGGCGTTCGGCGTGTTGGCCGACCAACGACAACGTTGACGCCAAAGGCAACGCTGGAACCTTCCATGGCCATCAACTCAGCCGCACCGATATTCAGCATAACCCAACGCCCTTGCGACGGCAGATTAGGCTCGCCCCACCGCAACTTCTCCATATTCACGCGATAGGTCACAAACTCAGCCGGTGACAGGTACGGCAAGTCAGTCTGTGCCGCTTGCTTCATGGCGGAATAGAACCGCGTCTTGGGTGACAGACCATTGAGCCAGCCAGAGAAATCCGCCGTTTGCAGGCCTCGGGTCAGCTCGGAGGCGGGATCAATCCGTGGAGCCGGGTTGTACCGACCCTCTTTTACATCACGGATATACCGCAGCAATCCGGCTGTAAGCTCCAGATCAATCTGTGAAACTTGGGTGCCATCGAGCGTTCCGCCCGGCAAACCGCGATCGGCTGGCAGGTAATCATTCGGCACCAAACCGTCTATTTTCGAGCCCTGAAACTGCCGAATGAGGACTTGAGCGGCAGGCAACCAACCATCTTGGGTAAACCAGATGGGGTTGTATCCGTTCTGCGCGTAAATCCGGTTGAGCTGTGAGGGCGAAACGCCAGAGGCTCGCACCGGCAAGGGCGACTTTCCCGTCAGATAGGGTCGAATGGTATCTGCGCCTGACCGGGGCAATGCATAGGTTGCCGTGGTCTCAGGGACCGCAACCCTCGACGCCACTTCCGTGGTGCCCGGCCCTTCTTCGATATTGGCAATCAACACCGTTTCAGCGCCAGCCGCCTCGGACGAAATAAACTCCGTCCCGCCCTCATACGGCACTTCTTCAACAATCACACACGCCGCGAAACCAAAGCTGAGGGCCAGCAGCCCTGAGACAACCAAGCGCTTCATCGGCAAATTACGATTTAACGTGCGATACATAGGGTCCCTTCCGGACGGTGACGCGAGAGAGAGTGTGTGAAGGCGATTCACGTCGAAGCTGTCTCCATATGACATTCTGCGAATTTCTCAACAGGTGGCACGACAATCTGAGCCGATGATCCGATAATTCACGGTCTTTTGTTCAATAATGCGCTGTTTTTGCGACGCTTTCTCGTGACCTTTGACGCCAAATCGATGTCTTCGCGTTTCAGCGTTGAGGTTAAATTTACAATTTTTATGCATCTCCCCGCTTTAGATTCGCAGAGACGGTTTCAGGCGCTCGGTTTGTGGGTGGCTGCTTTCAACCATCCTCGTGGCTGCAAACTTGCGTGCATTGCCACGGGCCTCCATACCCTTAGTATCAAAAGTTGAACCTTTTTAGGCAAAGTGAGAGGCCAGAATGTCCGAGAACTTCAAAATGCCCATCCGCGACGGATTTGTGGAAGCCATTGGAAACACGCCTCTTGTGCGGCTGAGAAAGGCATCAGAAGAAACCGGCTGCACCATTCTCGGCAAAGCAGAATTCATGAACCCCGGTGGTTCCGTCAAGGATCGCGCCGCCCTGGGCATCGTCCAAGCGGCCGAGGCCTCAGGCCAGCTCAAGCCCGGTGCAACAATCGTTGAAGGCACCGCTGGCAATACGGGTATTGGCATTGCGCACGTCGCCGCGGCGCGGGGTTACAAAGCGACGATTGTCATGCCGGAAACCCAAAGTCAGGAGAAGAAAGACGCCCTGCGCCAATTGGGTGCTGAGCTGATTTTGGTCCCTGCGGTGCCGTATCGTGACCCGAACAACTACGTGAAATATTCGGCGCGCCTTGCCGAAGAGCGCGCTGCTGCCACACCCGGCATGGCGATTTGGGCCAACCAGTTCGACAACACCGCGAACCGCGATACACACGCACGCACAACGGGACCAGAGATCCTGCGCGATCTGGACGGCAAGGTTGATGCTTTCATTTGTGCGGTCGGTTCAGGGGGCACGCTTGCGGGTGTTGGCAGCGCCTTGCGCACCGGAAATCCCAACGCAAAAATTGGTCTGGTTGATCCCTACGGCGCCGCTCTCTATGCCTACTACACCGACGGTGAGCTGAAATCCGAGGGCGGTTCGATCACCGAAGGCATTGGCCAAGGTCGCATCACGGCGAACTTGGAAGGCTTCAAACCGGATCACGCTTACCGCGTGTCGGATGAAGAAATGCTCCAGCGGGCTTACCAACTCATGCAGGATGAAGGGCTGTTCCTTGGCGGTTCAGCGGCTTTGAACGTCGAAGGCGCGGTAAAAATGGCCGCAGACATGCCAAAGGGCTCGACCATCGTTACCATCCTTTGCGATGGTGGTGGTCGCTACGCTTCGAAAATGTACAACCCAGATTTCCTACGCAGCAAGGGTCTCCCCACGCCGCCTTGGATGGAAGGCTAAGTCTCATGGCATCCGCGCTTATCTCCGCCGCTGATCTGGCCCAACGGATCAAATCCGGTGAGTCGGTCAAGCTGCTCGACGGAACATTTTACCTTCCCAATGAAGGCAAGGATGCCAAGGCGCTGTTTGAACAAGCCCACATCGCTGGTGCGCAGTTCTTTGATATTGATGCGGTTTGCACGCCCTCCGACCTGCCCCACACGGCCCCGACGCCTGAGATTTTTGCGACGGCGGTGGGTGCGCTCGGGATTGGTGCGCAGGACTTGGTGGTAGTCTACGACCAGAAAAACCTGTTCAGCGCCCCGCGCGTTTGGTGGACTTTCCGAATGTTTGGCCATGATAGCGTTTTGGTGCTCAACGGCGGTTTACCCGCGTGGATTGCCGCGGGCGGTGATGTTGTATCCGGCTCTGCCTCGCCCCAATCCGTGACCTACACCCCACGTGGTGATTTTCGGTCAACCTTCCTCGCTGACAAAGACGATGTCCAATCGGCGCTCGATGCCGGGCAGCCCGTGACGGACGCGCGTCCTGCGGGTCGCTTCACCGGCGCGGACAAGGAACCTCGGGCGGGGATGCGCAGCGGGCACATGCCGGGCGCAACCAGCGTACCGCTATCAACATTAGTAGCGCATAACGGCGAAATGGTCGCAAAATCTGAAATTCAGACTGCATTTAAGGATATTGATCCAGAAAGTCCGATAATCACGACCTGCGGCTCAGGCGTCACCGCTGCGGGACTGAGCCTCAGCCTCCACGAAATCGGCCTCAATAGCCGTGTTTACGATGGTTCTTGGTCCGAATGGGGTCGCGAAACATCAGACGGCGCAGTCATTACCGGCGATTCTTAAACGGCGGTAAATCGCTGGCACGCCATTTGCTCCCTCCGGCTTGAACAAAAAGAGCGAAAACAATTGCTCTATCGAACCTAAGTGGAATGGGCGAACCAAAGTCATGAAAAACGACATGTTTGCGATTATCGTCGCAGCCGTCGGCATCAGCGTCACGGGCGCTGCGGTGTCGCAGAATTTAGTCGACTCAGTTTCAAACGAAACCGACCTGAAAATTTACTCGCAGTCTTTGGGCCGCACGGTAGCCGATAGCAATTACTACACGGAAATCATCCGAACCGCAGTGGACCGCGATCCGTATCTTGCCGCAACATCAGTGGCTTATCAGAACCAGTACGGCGACACGTCCGCACAGACCCGCCAATTGGATTACCAAAATCGAGCGTCCGGCTGGCGATTGGTCGGTGTTGAACCAGCGCCGATTTCCGGTGAAATTGTGGGCCTGCAGCCCGTCGCAAGTGGCCTGCCTGCTGGATCGGTTGAGGTTGTCGGTGCCGAACTCGCGCGGTTTCGTGTGAACCCCGGCGTTCGGCTATACCGCGCTCCGTCGGGCAAATTCTTCTACGTCGAAGACCCAACCGCGCCCGGCTCCGTTGGTGCTAACCTGGTCTATGGCCAAGCGCCAGAAGGATCCGTGGCTGTTGACCCGCTCAGCGTTGGTGTGACGGAAGTGCCAGAAGGCTTCGCGGTTGTTCGCGGGCCAGACGGCCGCCTCTACCTCGCACCTGCGGCGGCGTACCAGTAAACGGAAAACGGCGCTGCTGACTTGGGCCGTCAACAGCGCCGATTCTCTGTGCTGAACAGCGTTAGGCTAGGGTTTCAAAACCTTGGCCAGCGCCTGAACATAAGCCTGATTGACGCCGTAAGCGCGTCGGCCAAACACGGACCACGCATACAAACTGACCCGCAGCTCACCGTTTTCAGTCTCGTTGATCCAATAGGATAAACCGTTAGGAAAGCGCAGCGTCCGGGTGCGAATGACGAAAACACCCGATAAATCACGAATCTCGCGCGCTTCACCCTTCTTCCGGTCAACGGCAAAGGCCTCAATCGCTGCGTGAATCCCCTCAGCGTCCAAACCCGTGACGACGATCGAGCTTCCGTTGGCCTCAATCGCAGCAAGATCAGCGTCGGCATAGAGATAATCATTCCCCCGCCGCGTCCGACGAAGTTCATCCAAAGAGCGCAGTTTGATCGAGTCATCGGCAAAGAGACTCTCAAAAAATTCACCGAACATGACAAAACTCGTTTTGGGGATTGCTACGACCCAGCCGCGACAGGCTGTACCTTGTTATAACCGGTTACATAACGCACATGAGCCATATGGAAACATCTAGTTCAGAATTGTTGGTTATTGGTGGCGGCCCGGTTGGCTTGTCTCTCGCGCTTGGTTTGGCGCAGCGGGGGCATGGGGTAAAATTATTGGATGCTGGCCCCGACCCTCGTCAGTTGAAAACACCACCACCCGCGCGTTCAACAGCGCTTATGCCGCTTAGTCTGGAAACCCTGACCGATCTGGGCGCATGGCCTCGTGTTGCACATATGAGTCAGCCGCTGGACAAACTTCGTCTGATTGACGATCAGGCTGACCGGTGGACCAACCCGGTTATCGAAGTTTTCAGCGCGGATGAGATCACAGACACGCCCTTTGGTTCGAACATCATCAACACGGATTTGACCGCGGCCTTGCTGGATTTGGCAGACGACACCGACGGGCTTTCGCTGCACTACGACAGCGCTGTTGAAAGCTGGAAACCCGGCGAAGTCACACTGGCCGATGGCGTCGTCATGACCGGCGACCTGATTTTCGACTGCGCAGGCCGACATTCCCCCGTCCCAGCCCAAGCCGGGATCGCCATCAAGGACCACCGCCCCAACCAAATCGCGCTGGTGTGTCAGATCGAGCATTCCATCGATCACGACAACATTTCCACGGAATTTCAGCGTCGCGAAGGGCCATTGACGACCGTCCCCCTGCCCCGATCAGACCGCGACAAACCGCGTTCGGCGATCGTGTGGGTGCATCGCCCAGAGAATGCGGAAAAACTGGGTGATTTGGACGACGACGCCTTCCAAAAGACCCTGCAAAGTGCGCTGCGCGGGGTTTTGGGAGAGATCACTGGCATGCGTGCGCGGGGTGGGTTCAAAGTCGGAACGCAAATTGCCGAAACCTTCCACGGTCCGCAATTGGCGCTGGTCGGCGAAACGGCGCACGTCCTGCCGCCACTCGGGGCTCAGGGGCTGAATTCATCGTTCGCAGACGTGGCCGTCTTACTGTCTCTTTTTGACCATCCATCCAAAGTCGCAGACCCCGATATGCTAAGGCGCTATGGTGCCAAAAGGCGGAGCGATGTAATAAGTCGTTTAACGGCGACCCACTTTTTGAACCAAGCGATACAAAACGATCGTTTGGGGCTCGATCACGCTAGACGCGGGGCTTTAAAAAGCCTCGGTTGGCTAAAACCGGTTCGCCACGGATTGATGCGCGCAGGAATGCGCCCTTTTGGAGTGGGCTGAACCGAAATGACCAATGCGACTGCTACTGATTTTGTGATTGATGCAGCACCAGTTATTCCAGTCGTGGTTATCGAGGATGCGAGTAAAGCCGCCGATCTCGCCAAGGCGCTGGTTGACGGCGGATTACCCTGCATCGAAATCACCCTCCGCACGCCGGCGGCCATGGCTGCACTGGAAGCCGTCGCTGGTGTCGAGGGCGCCATTCCCGGTGTGGGCACTGTCGTGACGCCGGCGCAGTTGCAAGCGGCAAAGGACGCGGGCGCGCAGTTCGCGGTTTCACCGGGCCATACGGCTCAGTTGCTGGACGCAGCAGACGTCCTTGGCATGCCCTACCTGCCCGGCGCGGCGACGCCAGCGGAAATGCAGAGCTTGATGGAACGCGGGTACAAAAACCTGAAATTCTTCCCCGCCGAAGCCTCTGGCGGTGCCGCCTATTTGAAGAACTTTGCCAGCGTCTTCAAGTCGATCCGGTTCTGTCCAACCGGGGGTGTTTCGCTCAAAAATATGGACCAATACCTCAGCTTGCCCAACGTCGACGTGGTCGGCGGATCTTGGGTCGCGCCTAAAAGCGCGGTGGAGACCGGCAATTGGGGTGAGTTGACGACCCTAGCGAAGGACGCCATCAAGGCCGCTCACGCCATTAACGGTTGAGGTCCGACCATGTCTTCCGATTCATCAATGCCCCAGACGTCCGCAGAACTTCGCGAAATGGTGGAACGTGCCACGGCGGAACAGCGCCTTGCACTCGCCAAAGCGGGAATCACGCTCGCCGTTTTGCAGGAAAAGCTCCGCATGGGCTTTACCAACGAAGAGGTCGCAACGGTTCTCGCGACTGACGAAGACGACGAGGTCATCACTGAAGCCTATGAGCTATGGCGGCAGCGGTTGGAACAGTTCACAGAGACGTTGAACGACGAAGGCCAGCTGAACGACGACGGCAGCTTTGACGAAGAATAGGCGGCTTACGTATAGGACGCCGCCGCCACGCAACCCGTCAGCGCCGGCGTATCGCCGATCAGCAAGTAAGTCGGAATATCCGCGTTAAATTTCTGCATCCGGCCCTTGTCTTCAAAACGGGTGCGGAAAGCGGACGTGGGCAAGAAATCGCGAAGCGCCAAAGCGACACCACCGGCGAGATAAACCCCGCCACGCGAGCCAAGCGTAAGCGCCAAGTCACCGCCAAACTTTCCCAACAGCCCGCAGAACAGCGAAATTGTTTGCCGCTGCAGCGATGTTTCCTCGGCCATGCCGGTTTCTACGATCTCTTTCGCGGATTGCGGCAGCACGGGGATTTGCTCGATCTCTGCCAAAGCCTCAAACAGCATTTCCAGGCCGGAACCACACAGCAGCCGCTCAGCGGAAACACGGCCACCGGGAATGCGTCGCCGCAGAATCTGCAGAATTCGGTCTTCGATTTCACGGCGCGGGGCAAAGGCAACGTGTCCGCCTTCGCCTGACAACACAATCCATCCCCCAGCACGATCAGGCACCGCACCCGAAACGCCGAGCCCGGTGCCCGGGCCAAAGATCGCTTTGGGTGAACCCTCGACCGGCTCTCCGCTACCGAGCTTGAGCAACTCACGCTCAGGCAAGTAGGGAATCGCATTGGCCAAGCCGCTGAAATCATTGATCAGCAGAAAATCGAGATCGAACAATCGCGCAATGTGAGCCTTGTCGATCAACCACGATCCGTTGGTCAGGGAAACAACATCGTCCTCGACCGGACCGGCAGCGGCGAAACAGGCCTTCTTAATCCCGCCAATTTCGGCTTCAGACAGGCCCAGATCGTCAAAATACTTGCGAACAGCGGTTTCCGGGTTGGGGAACGTGCTGATCTGGTACTTCAGGATTTGTTCCACGGGCTTTTGCGGCTCGGTTCCCAGGCCAAAGCGAACGTTGGTTCCGCCAATATCAGCAACCAGAATCGGGCCTGCCATGGTCTAGCCCACCACTACTTTTTCGGTATCCGAGGCTTCCGGCACGGTCAGGCTCGGCTCGCCAAAGACGCCCGCCCCCGTCTCAGAATCTCCAACCGTAGCGCGGAACGCGGCGAACAGCTCGCGGCCCATCAGGATGTGACTTTGACTGACATCATCGACCGCCGCTTCGCGTGCGTCGAATTCAGCCGCAGGCACCAACACTTCGAGCCCGCCGTTTTCGGCATCAAGCCGGATCACATCGCCGTCGCGAATTTTCGCAATCGGCCCGCCATCGCTTGCCTCTGGTGTCAGGTGGATCGCCGAAGGAACTTTGCCCGACGCGCCTGACATCCGCCCGTCGGTTACCAAAGCAACCTTGAACCCCAGCTTCTGCAAAATTGACAGCGGCGGAGTGAGCTTGTGGAGCTCGGGCATGCCGTTGGCCTTTGGCCCCTGCGACCGCAGCACGCAGATAAAGTCGCCGTGCAACTCACCGGCTTTGAAGGCTGCCTGAATCTGGTTTTGGTCGGTAAAGACCTTCGCAGGCGCTTCGATCAAGCGATGCTCTGGCGCGACAGCAGAAATCTTGATAACGGACCGACCCAAGTTGCCCTTAAGAACTTTCAGGCCACCATTGGCTTGGAACGGCTTATCGGGCGTGGTCAACACATCCGGCATCAGTGATTCGGCGGGCGCAGGCTCAAACTCCAGCGTATCTGGCGTTGCGATTTTGGCGACTTTGCCATAGTCGGCAAGGCCATTTTCCGTGATCGTCATGGCGTCCGCATGCAGGTATCCAGCACCGCGCAGTTGATCGATCAAGAACGGCAAACCACCCGCCGCTTCCATCGCGTTCACGTCGGCTGAGCCGTTGGGATAGACCTTCGCCAGCAGCGGTGTGGCGTCGGAAATGTCGTTCATGTCATCCCACGTCAGTCGAATGCCACCAGCCGCAGCCATGGCGATGATGTGCAGGGTCAGATTTGTCGAGCCACCTGTGGCCATCAAACCGACCAAACCGTTTACAAAGGCACGCTCGTCGAGAACATGGCCAATCGGGCGATAGCCTGCGCCTCGGTCGATACAGCGCAAGGCCGTTCGTGTGCTTTCATGCACAGCAATATCACGCGCCAGTGTTCCAGGCCCAAAGAAGGTCGTACCCGGCACATGCAGTCCCATGAATTCCATCAGCATTTGGTTGGAATTCGCCGTTCCGTAGAAGGTACAGGTGCCGGCGGAGTGATAGGATTTACTCTCGCTTTCCAACAACTCCTCGCGGCCAATTTCACCCTTGGCAAAGGCCTCGCGAACCTTGGCTTTTTCATCATTCGTCTGGCCGGTTCCCATGGGTCCAGCCGGCAGGAATACCGCGGGCAGGTGACCAAAAGACAGCGCGCCAATGACCAGTCCGGGAACGATCTTGTCACACGTGCCAAGGAACATCGCCGCGTCGAACATATTGTGAGACAGAGCAACCGCCGTTGCCATCGCGATCACATCGCGGGAATAGAGCGACAATTCCATCCCCGGCTGCCCTTGCGTCACGCCATCACACATGGCCGGAACGCCGCCAGCAACCTGCGCAACGCCCCCTTCGGCAATCGCCGTTGCCTTGATCATGTCTGGATAGTCTTTCAGCGGCTGGTGCGCTGAAAGCATGTCGTTGTAGGCGGTGACGATGGCAATATTGGGCTGGTCCGTTTTGGCCAACGCCTTCTTCTCATCTGTCCCGCAAGCGGCAAAACCGTGGGCCAAATTGCCGCAAGACAGCTCGCTGCGATGCGGCTTGTTCCGCCGCGCCGCTTCGATCCGTTCCAGATAGGCCGCGCGGGTTGGGGCCGAGCGCTCAATAATACGATCCGTGACGGCTTGAATGGTGGGGTTCAGCTTTGTCATGGTCCATTCTTTCTATTTTTACGCCCGCAGTGCTGGGCTTATTAAGGTGCCCAGTAGGTTTCCACAGGGCATTCCGGATGATGCAAAAACCACGAAACGGGCATCAGCGAAGGCGCATCTTTGCTGCGTGCTTCTTCATAGACCCCGCGCTTGCCTGCGCCTTCGAAGTGCAGGAACACATGGGGTGACGTGGCCAAAAACGGCCCCGAGTACGTCAGGCGTGTGACCATCGGCTCCATCGTTGGTTCCGCTGCGAGAACAGCCGGCGCGTTGGCGCTCAGGCCTTGTTCCAATTGCGGTGAGCCGGGGAACAGGCTGGCCGTATGACCATCACCGCCCAAGCCCAGAACAACGACATCTGGCCGCTCTGCTGAACCGTTGGCCCATTCAGCCGACTTTTCAACGCCAAGCTCCGGGTCAAACAGCGGTTGGAATGTTGCGGCAAAAGCGTCACCAACCAACAGGTTCTCACCCACCAACTTCGCATTTGAGTTGGGATCAAAGCTTTCGACGCAGCGATCATCAACCAAACCAATGGTCACCCGTTCCCACGCCAACGATTGCTGCGACAGGGCGGCAAAAAACTTCTTTGGCGTCGAGCCACCCGAGACGAGCAAGCGGGCTTCCCCGCGCTCGGCAATGGCGTCAATCAGCGTCTTTGCCGTATTCCACGCCAGTCGTTCAGCGAGGATGTCGGAGGAGGCATAGAGGTGTTCAGCTAGAATCATAACGGCTCTCTATTTCATATCTTCGTGCCAGTGACGGCCATCGCGGTCCATCATCATGGCCGCCGCGGTTGGTCCCCAGCTGCCCGACTGATAGGGCTTGGGTTCTTCATCAGAAGCCGCCCAGTGATCCAGAATGGGCGTCACCCATTCCCAAGCCGCTTCCAGCTCGTCTCGGCGCATGAACAGCGTCCGGTTACCACGAACCACGTCTAACAGCAGCCGTTCGTAAGCGTCTGGGAAGCGCTCTAGCTCGAACTCATCCTTAAAGGACAGATCCAGACTCGCGGCGCGCAAGCGCATGCCGCCCGGTCCCGGATCCTTTGTCATCAAGCGCAAGCTCACGCCCTCATCAGGCTGCAAGCGGATCACCAATCGGTTCGGCACAGCTTCATCGGTCGTGTAGGGCCGAAAAATGGAGTGTGGGATCGATTTGAAGTGAATGACAATCTCGGATGACCGCACGGGCAACCGCTTCCCGGTCCGCAGATAAAACGGCACACCCGCCCAGCGCCAATTATCAACGTGCGCCTTCAGCGCGACGTAAGTCTCCGTTTTCGTTGGTTCGCCCAATTCCGTTGCATAGCCCGGCACGGACTCGCCTTCGATTGCGCCAGCGGCATACTGCCCGCGCACCACATTTGTTTTAAGATCTTCGGGCGTGAATGGGCGCAAAGAACGCAGGACTTTGAGTTTTTCGTCCCGCACGCTGTCCGCGTCCATGCTCGCAGGTGCTTCCATCGCCGTCAGGCACAGCAACTGCGCCAAATGGTTCTGGACCATGTCCCGCAGCGCGCCGGATTTGGAGTAGTACGCCGCACGATCACCCGCGCCGATGTCTTCGGCCACGGTAATCTGCACGTGGTCCACGACAGCGTTCGACCAGATGCTCTCAAACAGCACATTGCCGAAGCGCAGCGCCATCAGGTTCTGAACCGACTCTTTCCCCAGATAGTGATCGATGCGGTAAACGTGCGCCTCGTCAAAGGCCTTGGCCACGTCCGCGTTGATTTCCTGACTGGACGGCAAATCGTGACCCAGCGGCTTTTCCAGCACCAAACGATCGCGTGGTCCGTTCAAGCCGACCTCGGCCAAGAATGCCGAAACTGGACCGAACAGCGACGGTGGGGTCGCGAGATAAATGACCCGAACGCGGTCCGGGAACTCATCGAGCGTTGCTTTCAGAACCTTGTAGCCATCAACGGTAAAGGCGTCGTTGGACTGATAGGAAAACCGGCTGAGGAACTTGGAAATCTGAGCGTCGTCAATATCAGAGGCAGGCACAAACTCGCGCAAGCCCTTCTCGACCTGCGCGCGGAATTCGTCATCGCTGAAAGACGAACGCGCAACACCGATGATCCGCGCCTCTTCTGGCAACTGACCGTCTAACTCACGATGGTAGAGTGCTGGAAACAGCTTCCGCTTGGCAAGGTCGCCTGTGCCGCCAAAGACGACATAATCAAACGGGTCAACAACAATGATCTTCGACATTTTCGAGGACCCTATCTTCAATTTTGCTTTGTCTCGAAAAAGCGCCCGTGGTGGGCGGGCGCTTTCTTTGATCTTGGCCCGGTTAAAAGGGGCTTAGGCTGTACCAGCCGTGACGCTAACCTCGTCAGCGCCGAACATGTGCAAGCGATCCGCCGGCAGCTCGATGCCAACCTGTGAACCCGGCTTGATGATCTGCGAGCCTTCTGCCTGAACGGTCAGCATGGTGTCGCCAACCTTTACGTAAGCAAAGGACACGGAACCCAAGCGCTCAACAACGGCAACTGTGCCTTTGAGCGGGCTGTTATCGACCAGCGCGGTGTGCTCAGGACGCAGACCCAGCGAAATCTTTTCGCCCGACTGAACCGGACGCGCCAGCGGGACGATGATGTCTTCAGACGCATTGTCGAGCTTCACGGTCGCCTTTGAATCGCCCCCTTCGGCAACCACACCAGAAACGAAGTTCATGGCCGGAGAACCGATGAAGCCGGCAACAAACTTGTTGGCTGGACGGTGGTAAAGATCGAGCGGCGCGCCCACTTGCTCGACGTGGCCGGCGCGCAAGACAACAATCTTGTCCGCCATGGTCATCGCCTCAACCTGATCGTGCGTTACGTAGATCATGGTTGTCTTCAGCTGGGAGTGCAGCTCGGCCAATTCCTGGCGCATCTGCACGCGGAGTTTCGCATCGAGGTTCGACAATGGCTCGTCAAACAAGAAAACTTCAGGGTTACGAACAATCGCACGACCGATTGCCACACGCTGACGCTGACCACCGGACATGTCCTTTGGCTTGCGCTGCAGCAGTTCTTCGATCTGCAGAATGCCCGCAGCGCGCATCACGCGCTCTTCAATCTCAGCCTTGGGACGCTTTGCGAGGCGCAGGCCGAAAGCCATGTTCTCGAACGTCGTCAGGTGCGGGTACAGGGCGTAGGACTGGAACACCATCGCAATACCGCGCTTAGCCGGTGGCACCGCGTTCATTTCCTGATCGCCGATAAACAGACGTCCGTCCGTGATATCTTCCAAACCAGCGACCATGCGCAGCAGCGTGGACTTACCACAGCCGGACGGGCCGACGAATACGGCGAATTCACCGTCATCAATTTGAAGGTCTACGTCGTGAATTACACGGGTCGCGCCGTAATCCTTAACGGCCTTTTCTAAGCGAACGCCAGCCATCGGTCAGTCTCCATAGATTGAAACGTTTGTTACAGGATAATTTCATAGCCTAAGGGCTCCAACGTCGCAAATCATAGACGAGTGGTCAAAGCCGCATAGGAACCATAAACGAAAAAAGGACCATGAGCCGATACTCAAAGTCCTTTTTCACACTTGATTCAGCAGAATCCGGTTCCTCGCTACAACGCTTTAGGCAAACGCTCGATGGGAATCGTGTCTCCGCGCTGAATATCGTCGATGAAAACCGTCGGATTAATCCCGTCTTCTACCCGCGCGAAGTAGTAGATGTGGACACCATTGGCCTGCGCCGAAGATCGGAACAGAGCGGAACAGAACTCTTCATTACCCAATTGGTAACAAAGCTGATCCCGCTCAATTCGCCAGCGGCCCAAGACCAAGCGGTCGGGACGAGGGTTGATCGCGAGTAACCCGTCGCGCTTAAAAAACGAATATTGCATCGCTGCGGTTTCATCGATGGACCGGGAAATAACCGTCTGCCCGCTCAGCAGCAGGCTGATATCCACACCGGACAATCGCTCATCCGCAGGAACATTAATAAATTTCGGTTTTTCGTAGTAAGGAATATCGGACATTTGGAACTGCGTTGGTCCACTGCCGCGCGGTTGAGTGATCAGTACCGACCGATCAGAATGCCCACACGCGGCAAGGAACGTTATCGCCAATAGCGAAAATCCAATCAAAATTCTTTTCATTATGCCTAGCGCCATGACCGTTTATCAAATTGAATGACGGTCTTGCAAACACGGTGCCGAATGGCGCTGATCTTTAAATTAGTGGTCGAAGGAACAGATTTTGCCAAACGCACGCGTCATAGAAATCAGTCAGAGCGGTGGGCCAGAGGTTCTTGTTCCGGCCCTGCGACCCATCCCAACGCCAGCGCCCGGCGAACTCGTTCTCAAGGTTCAGGCCGCCGGTATAAACCGGCCCGATGTGCTGCAGCGGCGCGGTCTCTATGCCCCGCCGCCGGGTGCGAGCGATCTGCCAGGACTGGAAGCTGCTGGAACGGTCTATGATGTGGGCGCCGGTGTCCCGCCGGCACTGATCGGCCAGCGGTTGACGGCACTTTGTCCCGGTGGCGGCTATGCGGCTTATGTCGCGGTGCCGTGGCGGCATGCTTTGCCGTGGCCGGAGAACCATTCCGCGATCCAAGCCGCAGCCTTGCCCGAAACGTTTTTCACGGTTTATGGCAATATGGTCGCTCGTGGACGCCTGAGCGCGGGTGACACCGTGCTCATCCATGGCGGATCATCCGGCATCGGCACAACAGCCATCCAGATGGCCAAAGGGCTGGGTGCCGCAAAGGTCATTGTAACGGTTGGAACGGCGGAAAAGGCGAATGCCTGCTTGGAACTGGGCGCTGACCACGCCCTGATCTACCGCGATACGGCATGGGAAGACACTGTCCTGACGCTTACAGATGGCAAGGGCGTGGACGTTATTCTCGATATGGTCGCCGGGGATTACGTGGCGCGCGGGCAAAAGTGCCTCGCCGTGGATGGACGATTGGTCATCATTGCTGTCCAAGGCGGCACGGACGCCAACTTCCATGCGGCAATGGCAATGGTCAAACGACAGACATTCACCGGCTCCACTTTGCGCCCCCAGTCAATCGAAGCGAAAGATGCTTTGGCGATGGGGTTGAACGAGCATGTTTGGCCGCTGCTGAACAACGGTACAATCAAGCCCGTCATCCACGCCACTTTCCCGTTGGAACAGGCCAGCGACGCCCATGCGATGATGGAAGGCGGCGCGCATATCGGCAAAATCGTCTTGACGTTAGGAGACTAAGACCGTGGCCCGACAGGAACCCCATACCCGCGCCGACTATCCCGTGTTTCAGACCATCTCAACCCGCTGGATGGACAACGACGTTTATGGCCATGTGAACAACGTGGTTTACTATTCCTACTTTGATACCGCCGTGAATGGCTATTTGATGGCCCAAGGCGTGCTTGATTTCCGCGCGGGGCAAACGGTGGGTCTGGTTGTGGAAACCGGGTGCCAATTCTTTGCGCCCATCGCGTTCCCCGACACGGTAAATGCCGGTATTCGCGTGCAAAAGATTGGGACATCATCAGTGCGCTACGAAGTGGGGCTGTTTGCCAATGATGATCCGTCCGCCGCAGCACAAGGTCATTTTGTACATGTTTACGTTAGCGCTGCCGACCATCGGCCCATGCCCCTGCCAGAAGACTTCCAAGCAGCGCTTGCCCCCCTGCGGAACCGTTGAAAAAAATCAACGTCAGCCTTGCCCTAGCGACACTTCCGCGCCACACTCCGGGCATGTGCGTTTCGTGAGAAGCGCTGGGTAAACATCACCTTCGTTCGAAGGCCGAAAATCGAATTGAGGCTTCGCTCTTCCACTAAAATAGGGGCGCAAGCCCGTTTTGCTGTGTTTCGGACTGAAGAATGCAAAAAGTGAGACTTTAGGAGAGTGCCATGAAAGGCCTGATGCAAGACGGACCCCTGATGATTTCGTCGCTGATACAGATCGGCGCAGACGTCTATGGTGGCTCAGAAGTTGTGTCTGTTGTCGCTGGTGAGGGCGTGGTTCGTCACACCTACCGTGATATCAACAAGCGCGCCAAGCAACTGGCGCAGGCGCTGCAGTCTGCGGGCATTGGGATGACGGATCGCGTTGCCACTTTGGCATGGAACGATCACCGCCACCTCGAAGCCTATTACGGCGTTTCGGGGATGGGTGCTGTTGTCCACACCATCAACCCGCGCCTGTTCCCTGAACAGCTGATTTACATCATCAATCACGCGGAAGATCGCATCCTGCTGACGGATCCAATGTTCCTGCCGCTGATTGAAAAGATCATCGACAACTGCCCAAAGCTGGAAAAAATTGTTGCGATGTGTACGGCGGAAAACCTGCCGGAAAGCTCGCTTGATATTATCGCTTATGAAGACTTTATCGGCGGATTTGACGGCAACTACACATGGCCTGAGTTCGAAGAAACAGCCGCATCGTCGCTCTGCTACACCTCCGGCACAACGGGCAACCCAAAGGGCGCGCTCTACACCCATCGTTCAACAGTGCTGCACGCGCTGATGGCTGGAACGCCATCGGTAACAGGCACCGGATCAAACACGACGCTAATGCCCGTGGTTCCCATGTTCCACGTTAACGCGTGGGGCCAGCCGTACTATGCGCCGCTGACCGGTTCAAAGCTGGTCCTGCCGGGGCCGGGATTGGACGGGGCAAGCCTGTACAACATCATCCATGCCGAGGGCGTGACCAACACCGCCGGCGTGCCAACAATCTGGCTAAACCTGCTCAAGCACACCCGCGAAGTTGAAGGCAATCTGGACGTTCTGGAGCACGTTATCATCGGCGGTTCTGCGGCGCCGAGCGCGATGATTGAGGAATTCCAGACGACTTACGGCACGCAGGTTGTTCACGCGTGGGGCATGACGGAAATGAGCCCACTGGGATCGTCCGGCGTCTTGCCACCACACATCGAGAAAACCGCGACTGAGGCTGAAAAGTTCGACCTGAAGGTCAAGCAGGGACACCGCGTATGGGGTGTGGACATGAAAATTGTTGATGATGAGGAAGTGCCGCAACCCCACGACGGCAAGGCACGCGGCCATCTGGTTGTGCGGGGGCCGTGGATCATCTCCAGCTATTACAACAACCACGACGCCAACGAAAAGGCCTTCACCAAGGACGGCTGGTTCTACACCGGCGACATCGCGACCATCGATCCAGACAACTTCTTGCAGCTGGTCGATCGATCAAAAGATGTGATCAAATCCGGCGGTGAGTGGATTTCGTCCATTGATCTGGAAAACGAAGCCGTCGGCGCTGCGGGCGTTGGTGAGGCAGCGGTTATTGGTGTTGCTCACCCGAAGTGGGACGAGCGGCCTGTGTTGGTTATCGTACCTGAAGACAGCGATAACCCGCCCAGCGAGGACAGCATTCGCGATCACCTCTCCACCCGGATTGCAAAGTGGTGGATGCCGGATCTGATCGTGTTCAGAAATGAAATCCCACACGGCGCGACCGGCAAAATCCTGAAAACGGACCTGCGCGATGAGCTTAAAGACGTGCTGCAGGACGCTGGCTAAGACGACAGCCTAACGGTTGACAAAAAAGCCCTCGGACCATGATCGGTGCGAGGGCTTTTTTTTGGGTTTAAGGAAGGATCTTGCTGATCCAATCCAAATCGATCTCTCGAATGGCCTTGTAAGCCCACTGCGGATTGCGGTCCTTGTCGACCAACAGGGCGCGGACGCCTTCGCGGAAATCGCCGTGTTCCAGCATATTTAGCGACAGCTGCAACTCCGCATCCAGACAATCGCGCAAACTGGCGTGCTTGACGCGTGCGAAGAAGGCCATGACAGCAAAGGCTGAACCGGGCGCGCCGTGGGATGTCCCCTCGCCCACACGCTTGAGGAACGGGTCATCATCGTCTTTCAGCGCAACCAGATTATCGAAGCGCTCTTGGAAATAGGGGGTCGCCATGCACGCGGCGAGGCGTTCGCGGTGCGGCATCAGCTTGTGCGAGGCCTTGGGTGGCGTTGTGGCCGCAACTGACCGAACGGCAGCCTCGGCAAAGGCTTTATTGGCGCGCGCATGGTCGCTCCAATCCGTCGCTTCCAAGGCTGCGAGAATGGCGTCCTTGCTGTCATTGGCGACCAGCACGTCTGCGAGCCCCAAATCGACCGCATCGGCCCCGCTAAAGTGCACACCCGTGATGGCGATGACTTCGCCCATCGGCGCAGAAACGCGCTGGAGAAACCATGAACCGCCCACGTCAGGGTGAAAGCCAATGGCGCATTCGGGCATGGCGAGGCGAGAGGTATCGCTGACAATGCGCGTGCTGCACCCTTGAAGCAGCCCAAAACCGCCACCCATGCAGATCCCGCCGCCCCACACCAGCAACGGCTTGGGGAACGTGTGCATGAAGTAATTCAGGTCATACTCAGTCGAAAAGAACGTGCGGCCAACGGCCATATCCGGCGAATCATCCGTGGTCACAGCAACCACGTCACCCCCCGCACAAAAGCCCTTTTCCCCCGCACCATCGAGGAACACGGCTTTACAAGCCTCGTCCTGGGCCCACGCTTCGAACTGGCGGTGCAGCAGAGCAATCATTTCTGTGGTCAAAGTATTGAGTTTCTCGGGCCGGTTCAGCGTGGCGCGCCCGATGTAGCCGTTTGAGGCCTTGCGTTCTTCAAACAGTACGACGTCTGACATGTATTGTTGTCCCTTAGATATTAAGTCCACGCCTTGGCGATAATCTCTGCGGCTTTTTCCGCGATCATCAAGGTTGGCGAATTGGTGTTTCCCGATGTGATCGAAGGCATGACCGAGGCATCCACAACGCGCAAGCCCGTAAGCCCGTGCACTGCCAGATCGCTGTCAACCACCGCCTGCTGATCCTGCCCCATTTTGCAGGTTCCCACGGGGTGAAAAATGGTGGTGGAGATGTCGCCCGCCGCTGTCGCGAGGTCTTCATCAAGGTTGATGTCTGGACCGGGGCGAAACTCCTCCGGCTGGTAACGAGCCAGCGCCTGCTGCGCGACGATAGTGCGCGTTAGGCGCAAGGCGTCGGCGGCGACTTTGCGGTCGGCTGCGGCAGAGAGATAGTTGGGCGCAATCGCCGGGGCGTCTTGGTGCTGGGCAGAGCGGATGTGGACGCTGCCCCGGCTTTCCGGGCGCAGATTGCAGACGGAAGCGGTAAAGGCGTCAAAGCTGTGCAGCGGCTCACCAAAGGCATCAAGCGACAAAGGCTGGACGTGATATTGAAGGTTTGCGGTGGACCGGCTTGGGTCGGATTTGCAGAAAACCCCAAGCTGGCTGGGCGCCATCGTCAGCGGACCCCGGCGGGCAAAGACAAAGTCCATCCCCATCTTGGCACGGCCCAACAAGGACGCGCTGAGGGTGTTCAGCGTCTGGACACCCGACACCTTAAATGCGGCACGGATTTGCAGGTGGTCGGACAGGTTCTCACCCACGCCCGGCAGGTCATGCAAGGGCTGGACGCCAAGATCGCGCAAGCGGTTCGCGTCACCAATGCCTGAAAGCTCCAAAATCTGCGGTGAACCAATCGAACCCGCCGACAGGATAATTTCGCGGCGCGCGCCAACGGTCTTCGACTCGCTGCCCTTGGGGTGCACAACCAAAGCCCGCGCTTGGCGGCCTTCGAGCAAAACGCGCTCGGTCTGGGTTTTGGTCCAAACGGTCAGATTGCTGCGCTTCATCGCCGGGCGCAAAAAGGCTTTAGCCGTGTTCCAGCGCAAACCATCTTTTTGGTTCACTTGGAAGTACGACACGCCCTCATTATCGCCGGTGTTAAAGTCGGCGATCTTTTGGATGCCAGCCTGTTCGCAGGCGTCGGTAAAGGCTTCGAGGATTTCCCACTGCAAGCGCTGGGGCGAGACATTCCACTCCCCGCCTTCGCCGTGCAGTTCGGTTTCCCCGTCGTAGTGATTTTCGCTTTTCTTGAAGTAAGGAAGAACATCATCCCAGCCCCAACCCGCATTCCCCATCTGCCGCCAACCGTCATAGTCCGCCGCCTGTCCGCGCATGTAGATCATGCCGTTGATGGACGAGCAGCCGCCCAGAACTTTCCCGCGGGGATAGTTCAGTGACCGTCCATTCAGGCCCGGATCGGCTTCGGTTTTGTAACACCAGTCAACCGCAGGGTTGCCCATGTTGTAGAGATAGCCGACGGGAACGTTGATCCAAAAGCGCCGGTCGCTGCCCCCGGCTTCGACCAGCAAAACACTGACGTTGGGATCAGCGGAAAGCCGGTTGGCCAACAGGCAACCGGCTGTACCACCGCCTACGATGACATAGTCGAATTCAACGTCAGTCTTTATGCCTGTCGCAACAGGATCGGCTCCGGACATGGATCACCCTCTCTTCCACTTGGCGTGAAAGTAGGACCGTGGCCGCGCTAGATCAAGCAAGGCCAGCGAGACTGTGTAGAAAGGTTAATTACACGCACCAGAGGTGAAGCACGCAGCGATGCGATCGATGGTGTCACTGGTGCGCGAAAACGATGCGCCGCCACAGGGCAGCGGCTCGAATGTGCGGGCACCGGTTGGGGGACGTTCGAAGAAACCCACTGCTTCTTCGCCACCGCTGGGGTATTGCGCGCACCACGGACCAGCGCACTGCGGCGCGACCTTGACGCGAAAGCTGCGGATCGGGCCAAAGGCGCCCTGTGGCCCCACCATCCGTCCGCGAAAGCGATACAAGACCGGCTCGGGCTTCGTCCCGCTGTTGGGGTCAACATAGCCCTCGGTCTGGGGGATCGGGTTGGTTTGGATCCAGCGACCCGACCACACCTGATACAATTCTGGCGCGTCATGAAACTGGGCAAAGCTGCGCTCGGGCGTTGGGCGCAAGCAGGAAAGAGCCTGACTGGGTGCGGCAAAGGTGAGCGCAGAAAGGATGGCGATTGCCGCAACGGAGAACTGACGAACCACGGGAGCTCCTTGTCTAGGTCATTGATTTCACTTGATGTTCGGAAGCTGACGCCCAAATAAGGCTCTAACGCGGCAATTGCGTTGCATCAGGTTTCAGGGCGTGACGCTTGACACATTCACGGGTCGCGTCTTCAAGACCTATGAAACAAAACACGATGGTAGAAGGGATTCGGATCCATGGAAATCAACGGCCTTGCGGCGATTGTCACCGGCGGTGGCTCTGGACTAGGCGCGGAAACAGCGCGTCAATTGGCTGCGAAGGGCGCGAAAGTTGCGCTCTTGGACGTCAACATGGAAGGCGCAGAAGCCGTCGCAAAAGAAATCGGCGGTCTGGCCATTGAGTGCGACGTGACCTCTGACGAAGGCGTCGCAGCGGCAATCGCAACGGCGCAAGCGGCAAACGGTGTCGCGCGCATTGTCATCAATGCCGCCGGTATTGCACCAGCCAAGCGGATCATCGACCGCGAAGGCAACGCAACCTCGCTGGACTACTTCCGCAAAGGCATCGAGATCAACCTCGTGGGTGCTTACAACGTGATGTCCAAAGCAGCAGCGGAAATGTCCAAGGTTGAGCCGATCAACGGCGACAACGAGCGCGGCATCGTGATTTCGACCGGCTCGATTGCAACCCAAGAAGGCCAAGTGGGTCAGGCGTCTTACTCTGCCTCCAAGATGGGCTTGATGGGCATGATGCTGCCAGCGGCGCGGGAATTCACGCGGTACGGCATTCGGGTGAACACCATCAACCCCGGCGTCTTCGAAACCCCCATGCTGACGAACATGCCCCAAGAAGTGCAAGACTCTTTGGGCAAGCAAGTGCCTTTCCCGGTTCGCCTTGGCACGTCGGACGAATACGCGCGATTGGCGATCCACATGATCGAGAATGCGTACATCAACGGCGAAACCATCCGTCTTGATGGCGCAATGCGGATGGCGGCACGCTAGGGCTCGGCATGACTCGGCTTAGGCTCCAACCCAAGGGTTTGGGCCTAGGCCAACCCGCACGTTGCGGTTCGTTCAGATTATCGGGTCTTCAGCGCAGCGAATAACGGGGTTCCCTGTCGCAGTAGGTGACAAGCCCCCTCGCCCCCGGTACATCAGGAACAGTCGATTTATCCACAGACCGGGACCAGCAGCATCATGACTGCGAGCGCGGCTACAGCAGCCACAGACTCAAAACGCATTTACCTCTTCGACACGACCCTCCGCGATGGCGCGCAGACCCAGGGCGTGGATTTCTCTGTCCATGACAAGCGCATGATTTCCGATGCGCTTGATACCTTGGGCATTGACTACATCGAAGGCGGTTGGCCCGGCGCTAATCCGACCGATACTGAGTTCTTCGCCAAGGATCCGGGCTTCAAACGCGCAAAATTTGTTGCCTTTGGCATGACACGGGGCAAGGGCCGTTCGGCGGCCAATGACCCGGTCGTCGCGCCCATTCTCAACGCGCCGACCGTTGGCGCGTGCTTCGTTGGCAAATCGTGGACCTATCAGGTCGATGTTGCGCTGAAAGTGTCCTACGACGAAAACCTTGCCATGATCGGCGATACGATTGCCGCAGCCGCTGCAGCGGGCAAAGAGGCCATGTACGACGCCGAGCACTTCTTTGACGGGTACAAGGCTGATCGGGACTATGCCATTGCCTGCGCGAAAGCGGCCTTTGATAACGGCGCACGATGGGTGGTTTTGTGCGACACCAACGGCGGAACCCTGCCCCACGAAGTCGAAGCGATCGTCAAAGACGTTTTGACCATGATCCCCGGTGACCGCTTGGGCGTGCATTTTCATGATGATACCGGGCACGCGGTTGCCAACAGCTTGGTTGCCGTCCGCTGTGGCGCGCGTCAGATTCAAGGGACGCTGAACGGCTTGGGCGAACGCTGTGGCAACGCCAATCTGACATCCCTCATCCCCTCGCTGAAGCTCAAAACAGACTTTGAGATTGGCGTGGATGAAGCCGGTCTGCAAAGCCTGACCAAAGTCAGCCGCTTGGTTGATGAGATCCTCGGCCGCGCCCCGAACCGGCACGCGCCTTACGTCGGCGCGAACGCGTTTGCGCACAAAGGGGGCTTGCACGCTTCGGCGGTCGCGAAAGACCCGCGCACCTATGAGCATGTGCCGCCTGAGACAGTGGGCAACGAACGCCAAGTGCTGGTTTCCAACCAAGCGGGCCGCTCAAACGTTCTTGCGCAACTGAAAGCCATGGGCCTGGAGGTTGACGCCAAAGACCCCCGGATCAATCACCTGACATCCAGCATCAAAACGCTGGAGGCTGAACAAGGGCTAACCTTTGACGGCGCTGATGCTTCGTTCGAGCTCTATACCCGCCGACAGTTTGGCCAGAGCGTTTCCTTCTTCCAACTCGACCGCTTTCGCGTGATCGACGAGCGTCGGCACAACGCGAAGGGCGATCAGGTCACGGAATCCATGGCTATGGTCCAGTTGGAAATCACGGACCGCGTGTTTATCGAAGCAGCACCGGGCAATGGTCCCGTTGATGCCCTGAACGCGGCGCTGCGCAAAGCCTTGCTGGAGGTCTATCCAAGCCTCACCGATATGCACCTGACCGACTATCGCGTGCGCATCCTTGACGGTCGCAGCGGGACAGCGGCGAAGACCCGTGTGATGATCGAAAGTGAAGACAGCGCGGGCCGGACGTGGACGACCGTCGGTGTGAGCACGAACATCATCGACGCGTCGTTTGACGCCCTGCTCGACGCCATCGCTTGGAAGCTGTTGAAGGAAGGCGCGCATGCCATCTGAGGCTGGAACAGCGCCCTGCGTGATCCTATGCGGCCCGCAAATGGGCGAAAATATCGGGGCTTGCGCGCGGGCCATGAAGAACTGTGGCTTGAGCGATTTGCGGCTGGTGGATCCACGAGACGGCTGGCCAAACCCTGCCGCCAACGCCATGGCCGCCCACGCCGAAGATATTGTTGAAGCGGCTACGGTGTTTGACACACTCGAAGAAGCCGTCGCCGACCTGACCTACACCTACGCCACCACCGCCCGTGGTCGCGATCAGGTCAAACCGGTTTTCACCGCCCGAGGCTTCGCGACCGACGCAAGAGCGCGCAGCACACAGGGCCAGCGCTTGGGCTTGCTGTTTGGGCGTGAACGCGAAGGGCTTTGGAACAGCGAGATCAGCCTGTCGTCAGCCATGATCACGGTTCCGCTCAATCCGGGGAATACCTCGTTGAACATCGGCCAAGCGGTTCTGCTGGTAGGCTATGAATGGTGGACGGCAGCCGACGAGACGCCGGCGTCGGTGCTGGAGGCCAGCGGCGCAGCGCCAGCGTCCCAGCACATGCTCGACAATTTCTTGAATCGGTTGGTTGCCGACCTCAGCGACCGCTCGTTTCTGGCCATTCCAGAAAAACGCGAGCGGATGATCCGGAACGTGCGCAACATCTTTCAGCGTAACGATCTAACCGAAAACGAAATCAATACTCTCCACGGCATCTTTTCTTTCCTTAAAGGACAGGGTGGACCCCGCTAGCTCCTCTTCCCGACTGGCCTTGGCTGTGCCAATCTTGGTCTAAGGAAGAGAGAAATTAACGGGAGGAAATTTCATGTTTCGATTGGATGGCGAAGTCGCCCTGATTACCGGCTCTAGCCGCGGCATTGGCCGGGCCATTGCTGAGCGTATGGCCGAAGCGGGGGCAAAAGTTGTTGTTTCCGGCCGCAATGCCGAGCCCTGCCAAGAAGTCGTGGACGCGATTACAGCCGCCGGCGGTGAAGCCATGGCCTACCCTTGCCATATCGGTCGCAAGGAAATGGTCCAGACCATGTGCGCCGATGTGAAAAGCAAGTTTGGCAAAATCGACCACTTGGTCCTGAACGCTGCGACGAACCCCCATATGGGTCCGTCTCACACCATCTCTGACGAAGCCTTTGACAAGACCTTCACCACCAACCTGAAATCCGCCTACTGGTTCATTCAGGAGTGTGTGGAGGATATGGCTGCACGGGGTCACGGGTCCATGACCTTCCTCGCCTCCATCGCTGGCATCACCGGCAACGGCGCGATCGGCACCTATGGCATCACTAAAGCCGCGAATGCGCATCTTGCGAAGAACATGGCGATTGAATGGGGCCCAAAGGGGATCCGCTCGAACGCGATTGCGCCGGGCTTGATCAAGACGGACTTTGCCGAAGCGCTATGGAAGAACCCGAAACTGGCCGAAGCAACCATCAACGCGACACCGCTTCGTCGCTTGGGTGACCCGGATGACATCGCGGGAATCGCGGTATTTCTGGCGTCCAAGGCGGCGGCTTTTGTGAATGGTCAAACCATTGTCGCGGACGGCGGCGTTACCGTGGCGGACCGCTTGTCCGGCACGCACTAGCGCGGATCATGCGGAAGTGCATTACAGCTCTTCGCCCCATAATGAGGCGCGCCCTTTGACAGCGGCGCGCCTTGCCTTTAATCACCCCATATCTCTTTGAGATACGCCGGGAAAGTTGGTGTCACCCCTGATCTAAGTGGCTCCACGCTCACGTGCTTGCACGCGGGACTATCGGCACCATCAAAATAACACCTCGCAAACGAAGGGTTACATATGTCAAAGCGTATTTCCGCAAAGTACAAGATTGACCGCCGCCTCGGCGTCAACCTCTGGGGTCGCCCAAAGTCCCCAATCAACAAGCGTTCCTACGGTCCCGGCCAGCATGGCCAAGGTCGTAAGAAGAAAGATTCCGACTTCGGTCTGCAGCTCAAAGCCAAGCAGAAGCTCAAGGGCTACTACGGCAACATCACCGAGAAGCAGTTCCGCAAGTACTACGCCGAAGCTGTGCGCCGGAAAGGCGACACCGGCGAGAACCTGATTGAGTTGCTTGAACGTCGGCTGGACACGGTTGTTTACCGCTCCAAGTTTGTACCGACCGTGTTCGCAGCACGTCAGTTCGTGAACCACGGCCACGTGACCCTGAACGGCAAGAAAGCCAACATCGCCTCCATGATGGTGCGCGACGGCGACGTTGTTGAGGTCAAAGGCAAGTCCCGCGAAATCGCAATGGTTCTGGAAGCCCTCGCTTCACCAGAGCGTGACGTTCCGGATTACGTCGAAGTCGACGTGAAGAAGATGACCACCCAATACCTCCGCGGTCCAAAGCTGGAAGACGTTCCGTACCCAGTGACCATGGAACCAAACCTGGTGGTGGAATACTACTCTCGTTAATCGCAACGAGTTTCGCTTTCGAAAAGGCCTCGCACATCCGGTGCGGGGCCTTTTTTTGTTGGGCCGGTCATAAGATCGAAAACGCCAAGGCCAACGCCGCTAGAAACAAAAACGCCCCCGCGAGGTACTCTCACAGGGGCGTTCCAATGCTTTGACGGGAGGATGAGGGCGCTTAGGCCTTTTCCACCTGGCTGTAGTCCAGCTCGACCGGTGTGGCGCGACCAAAGATCGAAACCGCAACCTTCAGGCGCGCTTTTTCCAAATCGACTTCCTCGACAACGCCTGCGAAGGACGTGAAGGCACCATCGGTGACGCGGACGTTCTCGCCAACTTCGTAAGTGATGGACGGACGCGGCTTCTCTGCGCCTTCCTCCATCGACTGCATGATCTGCTTGGCTTCACGCTCGGAGATCGGAACCGGGCGCCCCTGCCCGCCCAGGAAGCCCGTCACACGCTGTGTGTTCTTCACCAGGTTCCATGCGGCGTCCGACAGTTCCATTTTCGCGAGGATGTAGCCCGGGAAAAACTTGCGCTCGGCGTTGTACTTCTTACCGCGACGGACTTCGACGACTTCTTCGGCTGGGACCATCAGCTCTGAGAACTGTTCCTCAATGCCCTTCTTCTCAGCTTGCTCCATAATCGATTCAACGATCTTGGATTCAAAGCCGGAATAGACGTGGATGACGTACCATTTGTGGTTTTCGGACATGTGTCTGTTCAGCACTTCTTGTCGTGATGGGGCGTGGCGCGAAACGCAGCCTTAGCCAAGGTTGATGCCCAGCAGGAAACCCATCAGGTTGCGGAATACGAAATCAACAGCGATGAAGAACAACGCGGCCAACGTCGCAAGGATCAGGACCAAGATGGTCGTAACCGTTGTCTCGTTGCGCGATGGCCAGGATACCCGAGCTATTTCTTTTCGCACTTGGCCAAAAAACCGAAACAGTGCCATGCATGCCGCCTTTACTTTTTCTTCTATTATCAAAGGACTGGAAGCGAACCAGCGAGTGCCTTACGTCATGCCAATTTCTAGGCATGGTGTCGGCACGGGTGATTGTCCGTCCCGTAAACCCGCTGTGGAAATGGCAGGGGCAGAAGGACTCGAACCCTCGACCCTCGGTTTTGGAGACCGATGCTCTACCAACTGAGCTATACCCCTATGGGCCATCCACAGACCGTGTATTAGGCCATTTCACCCTTGCGAAACAAGGCTTAATGGCAAATTCGCCCCCTCAAAACGACATACGCCCGGTGCGTTTCGTGCACCGGGCGTATTCGAAGCTTTCGAAGGGGACTTTAGAGGAGGATCCAGTCCCGTCCGTTTGCAGGTTTGGCTTACGTCAGGTCGTAAGCGCGCTCACCATGGGAAGCGAGGTCAAGGCCATCAGCCACAGCTTCGTCTTCAGCACGCATGCCAACCACAGCGCGACAGATGACCGCGATGATGAAGGTGGCAATTGCGACGTAGGCAGCAGAGAAGACAACCGACCAGAGCTGCGTAATGAACTGCTTCATCACACCAACTTCAGCAACCAGCGCAGCGTCACCGTTGGTGCCGATGAATGCGAGGAATGGCAGCAGAAGCGTACCGGTGATACCCGCCACACCGTGGACCGCGAACACGTCGAGAGCGTCGTCGATCTTGAAGGTGGACTTGATCAGTGGAATAGCCAGCTGTGGCAGGACACCGGCGATCAGGCCGAGGATCAGTGCGCCAGGGACGGAAACAACACCCACCGCAGGGGTAATCGCAACCAGACCAGCAACAGCACCCGTCGCAGCACCAACCAGCGTTGGCTTACCGGTGCGCATGGTTTCGAACAGAACCCAAGCGATAGAAGCACCAGCCGCAGCAACCTGCGTCGAGAAGATCACGTAACCAGCGTTTGCTTGGTCACCAGAGAGGCCAGAGTTAAAGCCGAACCAACCGATCCAGAGCATGGAAGCGCCGATCATGACCATGCCAGGCTGCGCTGGTGGCTGAAGGGCGTTCGGGAAGCCTGCGCGCTTGCCAAGCATGACGGCGATAACCAGAGCGGCAACACCAGCAGCTTGGTGAACGACAAGACCACCAGCCCAATCGAGCGGAGCAACACCTGTAACCCACTCAAGCGGAGAAGCGCCAGCGTACTCGCCTTCGCCGCCAAGACCGACCATCCAGACCCAGTAAGCGAGTGGGCAGTAAACCACCACGACCCAAATCGCGGAAAACAGCATGACGAAGGAGAACTTAACCCGCTCAGCGTACGCGCCCAAAATCAGCGCCGGGGTAATGATCGCAAACGTCAGACCGAAGGCTGCGCCCGCCATGTCAGCGTGCGGCGTTGTCGCCATAAAGATCTGTGAGAAGTCGAGGCCAATGTAGGGGTTGGCTGGACCGTCGCCGCCGGTGGTCGACGAAAGGACGTAACCGATGACCATCCAAACAATGGAAATCAGGCCGGTGATCGCGAAACACTGCATCAGGACTGAGAGGAAGTTCTTAGCGCGGACAAGACCGCCGTAGAACAGGGCGAGACCGGGGATCGTCATAAACAGAACGATCGCGGTTGAGGTGAGAAGCCAAGCGTCCATTTGGGAAACCTTTTTTTACAACATACAACGTGAAGCCAGTAGGAACCGGCGTGTGATGAACGGACCAAAGGCCGCAAAGACGGGTCTCGCAACGAGTGCGCGCCCAAAAAACGGGCAAAGAATAGAATTTACGCACAAATGGTGAAAATTTAGGCAGTGTGTATTTGTTTGCTGGAGAAACTCGGTCAAGCTTCTCTCAAAATGCGACCCGAAGAAGCGGTTTTTGCGAATTCTATGACGAACGAGTCCTCATTTCGCACGCCGCCTGCGCGCCTCACTTCACTTTCGCGCCTCTAAAGCACCAGCCAAGCTGCACCTCGTTCAACAATGCTTCTGACCGCGATCAAGCATCGGGTGAAGCGGCGCTCGCTATACCCGTCCAGCTGAGACAAATGGCCCCAAATCGCTGCCTTCATAATCTTTAGATTTTGTTTCTATCTTGCCTCTAAGTATGATTTAGTTACGTGACGAACTTGACGTAAATCAAATGAAAGGCCGCCGTGATGGCTACCGTTGAAGCAAAAAATTTCTCTAGAGATGCCGATGAAGTCGCGACGCCAAACAATGCGCGCGTCGAAACCGTGAACGTACTGGGCCAACGGGTCATGCGCCTGACGGTACAGCCGGGCTGGAAATGGTCTGAAGACATCAAGCCAATGGTTGGCACAGATAGCTGTCAGGCCAAGCACGTTGGCGTCATCATCGAGGGCTCGATCATGTGTCGTCACGACGATGGCAGCGAAATCACCTATTCCGCCGGTGACGCCTACGCCATCGAGCCGGGCCACGATGCCTGGGTTGTCGGAGACTCGCAGGCCGTAGCCTATGAGTTCCATGGCGTTTGGGGCGAAAAGCACTAATCCAACCCACGCCCCTCCCGTCGCCGCGCGTCCCTTGGGCGCTCAAGTAAAACCGCGACTGGAGCACGCCCCCCTTGACCACCGACCGATGACATCAACGCAGAAAAAGAGAGAGGATCACCATGAAAATCATATCATCCGTAGAACTCACCAAAGGTTACGCTCACTGGAGAAACCTTTTTGACTCCAACAACGCACTCCGCGAAGAACACGGCGTAAAGGTGCTGGCCGTGGGCCATGACAAAGACAACGAGAACAAGGTCTGGACCTGCATCGAAGTTGAATCCATGGAAAAAATGATGGCGATGGCCAACTCCCCCGGCATGATCAAATTGCGCGAAGAAGCTGGCGCCAAGCTCGACACCCAAACATGGGTTGCGCTGGTCGAATAGGGCCAAAAGCATTGGAGCAGGTGGCCTGCTCCAATGCAACAAACTCAAATGCCGGACTTAATCATTTAGGAGATGACGATGATTGGTGAAAAAGTAGGTTCGCTCAACCTGACAGAGCTCAGCAAGCCGATAGAATCTGGCGCATTTGGTCTGCCAGCGATGGAAACAAACAACATGGGTGGCGGCACCCTCGTCGGCCATGAAGTTATGGCGCGTGCAACGTTTACTTCAGCAATGCGGCCCGACGGTTCATGGCTAGGCGATTGTCCAGCTGGCGTTATTTTCTGTGCCGAGGGCGTCGCGACATTCATATGCCATGGCATTGGTAATATGACTGAAGCCGGCGGCGTATCGTTCCGTGGTGGGGCTTCATTTGAAACAACATCAGACGCCCTGTCTGAACTTAACGGCAAATACTACATGTTCACTTACGAGTCTGATGCAGACGGAAATGCAGTGTGGGAGCTTTACCCCTGCCTGTAAAAAGATTGGCTTAGGGTCATGGCTCTAAGCCAATTATCCGCGTGTTAAGGGTTTTACTCAAACTATTTACTGAGACAAATACGCCAAAATCGTGCTCAGCAGTAGTATTAATATAATATTTTACGGCATAAATTCCTCATTTTAATTTAACTTGTATTCGTGAATCGATTTTGTACGATTATCGTAATATTATTATCTCGGTTCGGTCGATATCGTTTGTTGTACATATTTTTTAGTGTCAGATTCATGCCTGTAGTGGCGTCTGATCCCAAGGCTCCCTGCACAATGTACGGGTTGCTTAGGAACTTCAGTCATGACGTCGTTTGCCTTTTCAGATTTCGACCGGAAATTAACTGAACAGCGACAGGCGCGGTCCCATAGCTTAGCTTCGGTGCTTGGATTGTCAGCAGGGGCGCTTGGTTGGGCAAATATGGCCCAAGCTTCGAGCGAAGACGCCGGACTCAAGACGATTTTGCCCAAAGAATTCTACACACTCCATGACGACGGCATCGCCATCATTGGGCTGTCGACGGGCGGCCAGCTTTCGCTGGCTCAAGACCAGTACGTCATTCTTGACGATGGACTGCTGCTCATCGTCGATGAACTGGCACAAAATGCCTTGGTCCAACTCCCCGTGATGGGCGCCCTTCGCACCGAAATGTCTTCTGAGACCCAGCAACCCGTCCGCTCGCCGGACGGCGGCGTGGTCGAAGCCTCAGACGCCCAACCCCTTTGGTCAGGCGATGGTGACGCCCCGCGGCTGTTTACCGAAGTCGATATTAGGCGTTTTGAGCTCGCAAGCCATGAGAGCAGCGCATCAGGCGACCATCCGGACGGTTGGCATCCAGCAGAAGGTGGGATGATTCTCGGTGGATTGCTCGCAGCCGTCAGCTTGTTTTCCAACACGCCCCAAGCAACCGAAGAAGGCGAAACAGACACAGAAACCGGTAGCTCCGCAGCGCCAGCCTTGCCTGACATCAGCAGCGCAGGCCCAATATGGATGGATTCCGAAGTCCCAGATTCTGGTGATTTCTCAATCATAGGAGGCGCTGGTGCTGCTTGGATCGGCTACACCGAACCGAACGCTGGCAGTACCGACGCCATTACGGACCTCGCCAAGGATTCCTCAGCAACAATCGATATGAGCGCAAGCGGCCCGACGCTGCTGGAAGCTGATCCGGAGGCCGTGAGGAATGGATCGCTTGTTTATACGGGCGGATCCCAAGCAGACACGCTTAACTTTCCGGGCATCATGGGCACGAACGGCTCTGTCACCTTCGACATGTCTGAAGGAGGAACAAACACCGTTTCATTAGGAGTGGCCGTCAGTTCAGGAGGATCATTGTCTTACACAGGCGGCAATGGCCCCGACACCGTCTCAACGGGCAGCGGTTCTGGCGTAAACGGTGGGACGATGTCTTTCAATATGTCTGCGGGCGGAGATAACGTTCTTAATATTGGCAATGGCAACGCGCCAGACAGTTTCACCTACGTAGGTGGTCCCAACACAGATACGCTCGATTTTGGCGATGGCTTTAGTAACTTTGAAACCATGGTGGTCGTTCTCGATATGACCAACGGCGGAGATAACACGGTAACTTTTAGTGGTGGCCCCTATTCAACCTTTACCTATTTGGGGGGCAGTGGGATCGACAAGATTATCAACAACGGGTCATTCTTGTCCTCTGGCGGAACCAGTAGAATTGAGCTTGGGCCGGGCGCGGATGAATTGAACACTTACAACAATTTTGAACCCAATGGAGCCAACACCTATACCATCGACTTGGGCGACGACACCGACATTGATGTCATTGAAATGCCAGACAGCGTGAACCCGACTGGTTCAATAAACCAAGTTGTCATCAAGTACTTCGTCCCTGGGACCGATACTATTTTGCTGGGATTACCCACGGCAACGGCTGACGTCACTTTGACGCAAAACGGGGACGACATCGAAGTGACAGCAGCGAACATCAACTTTACCATCGAAGACGCGGTTGCAACCAATACGACCTTGTCATTGGTGAGCGGAGATGTGCTGATTTCCTGAGCGGGTTACCGGCTCCCCCCACCCCGTGCAAACTTCTGCAGCGGTCATTGAGGCAAAAGCACCCCCAACACGTCACGATCCGTTCGCGCGCCATATCGATCAGGGCGGCACTGGCGACCGGGATCGGCTATCGTTGGGTTTAGGCCATTCTATGAGGAACATTGGAGCGGGCGACCTGCTCCATAATCTATAGAACCCAATTGATCATAATACAATATAGTGTTGTTTTTATTGCATTATTATTGCTTGTGTGGGATTTGCTATATATCCTGTTGGTCTCCGTTTTGTAACAAATTTTGTAGCAAATCCCTCAAGGTCAGAGGGGCCTTGCCGACAAGTGGCAGCGACCAAGGAACTGCACGGGGCCATTGTTGCATCAGCCAAAGGCGAAGAACCATCCTTGCCAACAGTGGAAGACAACGAAGTGCCAGGACATATCGTGCGGGCGAAGTACGAGGATGACATGGCAGGAAGAACCTTATTCAAGCCAAAGCGCTGATTTTGGTTTTCCAGAAATCTGGCTGACCTTTGAGGTCGCTTGCCAGTGAAGCCCCCACCTTATGTCACGGCGAAGGCTGGATACTCACCAGAACCCATCCAGATTGAAATAAATCTGGGGGTCCCAAGGTTAGGTTCTGTTGCGGTAGACCGTAGCAACACCGATACCAAGTGCTTCAGCAATCTTGCTTGGCTTCATGCCTTCTGAGTGCATGCGTTTAATTTCGCTGTGTACGTCCAGCTTCGGTGGGCGTCCCTTGTACTTGCCGTCTTCCTTGGCTTTCTGGATGCCAATGCGTTGGCGTTCCAGCATCAGTTCACGTTCAAACTGGGCTACAGAACCGATGACGTTCATCATCATGCGTCCTGTGGCTGTTGTGGTGTCGAGGTTCATGTCCAGTATCTTTACGCCAGCGCCTTTGGCCTCAAGGTCCTGCATGGTCCGGTTGAGGTCCAGAACGCTTCTCGCCAAACGGTCAAGCTTGCAGACAACCAGCACGTCGCCTTTGCGTAGGTGTCGGATTGCTTCTTCGAACTTAGGTCTGCTGGTGTCCACCGCTGACACTTGTTCGGAGTGGATGTTGTCTGGTTCACAGCCAGCCTCTGCCAACTTCTCAAGCTGGTCTTCGAGGCTGTAATTTTGGTCAACGGTACTTGTGCGGGCGTATCCAATGAGCATCGGTCTGAACTCTATCATTTAAGTCTTAGACATCGTGCCAGAGGCATTATCATAAGTCAATAACAACGTTAATGACTAGCTTTTGGCCCCGAAACTCTATCATCCTTAATCTACCGTTTGGGCATACCCAAATGATAAGGTGTATTCATTACTCACTCTAATAGGCTTGTATCGATTCAACCTATAGAATATGTAATTGGCATGCTTCTTGTTCGTCTCAAACTGTATGCATTAAGCCCCCGGGAACCCTAATTAGGGGTGCAGTCATAGCATACTGTCCCATGGGAAAGTGTCCCTACCGTAGGAAAATAAGCGCAATCACAGAGGGTTAAGCAAGACCAAACATGGCAATCTTATTACAAATTCATGACAGCTAATGTTTAATCAAGCGAGTCCTGATACAGTGTAAAGCGACACTCGTTTTAAGTGAAAACATATTGCATGTATTGTGGCAAACCGACGCTGTAACGTCACAGGACTCGCAGAGAGTCTGTAGGGCTATTGTAGTGGTTGAGACTCTGATTGAGTCAAAGGCTGTGTACGGGCTTCCTGAGGGCTTCTAGGGCCACCTGAAGTAGTCGAGTGAAGGTTATCAAACCACCCATTGCATCATCGTCAAAGCCCTGACCAAGTTGTGCGGTCCGTCTCCTTGTACGGTCAAAATAGATTATCAACAGCCCGAATTTTGCGTCACGTCTCCTGAAGATGGATTCGTGAGTCGATACACCATGCGAGTCGCAATAATTTCGTATCAACTTCGTATTGAGAGGTTTTCAGTTGCTTTGGGTTGAGTACTTATGGGGCGTAATTTGTCGGTGAGCCGCTGCCACGGTGGGGTCAATTGACGCTTCAATACTTTAGGTCGCCCCATGAATTTGTCCATTTTTGCCAGCGAATACCGCAAGACGGACACCAGTAAGCGCAGCCGTCTTAATGGCTCAGCCGCTGTGGTCGGCTTATCAGCGGGTGCCTTAGGCTGGTCTGGCCTGGCTCTGGCTTCTAGTGATGAAGCAAGACTACAAACCGTTCTGCTGCCCGACCACTATTCTCTGCAAGAGGATGGGGTCGTCGTCTTCTCCCTAACCACAGGCGAGCAGATGACACTGTCCGAAGATCAGTACGTGATCCTCGACGGTGGCCTGCTGCTGATCGTTGATGAGTTGGCACAGAACGCCATGACACAACTTCCCGTCATGGGCACCCTGCGGACGGAGTTGTTCATGGAGTTCCAGCCCGTGCGCTCTCCAGATGGCAGCATCGTAGAAGCCTCTGATGCACAACCCTTGTGGACCGGTGAAGAAGCTGCGCCTCGTTTGTTTGAGCAAGTGGACATTCAGCGCTTTGAACTGGCTCAGAACGGCTCAGAGGCTGAAACACAATCTGAGACTAACATTGTTAGCGTCGCAGCAGGTGGGCTGTCCTTGGCTGGCCTCAGCTTGGCGTCTGGGATTATTGGAACCGAGCCTGAAGCAGCGGCTGAAGAGGAAGAACCTTTGGCGCCTGCTGCACCATCTGAGTATCTGTCCAACACAATGTTTCAAGCACTAACGCCCGCAACTGCGAGAGCATTTACAGGGTCCGCTGGTGACAGCTTCATAGGTTACAGCTCTGCTAGCACTACTACGCCAGATGCACTTGTCGATGCAGGTAAAGGGGCTGGGAACTCAGCAACGTTCAACATGTCGGCCGGTGGCGACAACTTCTTCGTGGCCGGAAACGACGCTGCTAGCTATAGCGGCTCGATTGCCTACACTGGTGGCTCAGGTGACGATAGCCTGACCTTCGGCACTTATTTGGCCTATTCCGATGGCACTGCAACGTTCAACATGTCGGCCGGTGGCGACAACTCCTTCGTGGCCGGAAACCATGCTGCTATCGATAGCGGCTCGATTGCCTACACTGGTGGCTCAGGTGACGATAGCCTGACCTTCGGCACTTTTTTGGCCGAAGACGATGGCACTGCAACGTTCAACATGTCGGCCGGTGGCGACAACTCCTTCGTGGCCGGAAACAACGCTGCTGGCTTCAGCGGTTCGATTGCCTACACTGGTGGCTCGGGTAACGACAGCCTGACATTCGGCGAGGATTTGGCCTATGACGACGGCACTGCAACGTTTGATATGTCTGCAGGTGGCAACAACACGCTTGTTGCCGACGACGACGCTGCTAGCTACTCCGGCTCGATTGCCTACACTGGTGGCTCAGGTGACGATAGCCTGACATTCGGAGATAAGCTGGCTTATAACAATGGCACTGCAACGCTGGACCTCGGTGACGACACTGCGGCTGACATAGTAACGTTCCTAGGTACAATTGGGGATAGTGGCGGAAGCGTTACGATTCAAAACTTCAATTTCAACCATGATACGATTGACGTTCCAGCGACGGTGACCGCCACTTCTGCAGAGATCACAGATGCCAGTGGTGACCTTACTTGGACAGATATCGGTGGCAGCCACACCATTGTGTTTGAAGGGATTGGCACTGGCGGATCAGGCGTGCAAGCAACGAGCGCACAGCTTTTAGCAGATATTATTTAAGCTAAACCGGGAGCCTTCTCAGACCAATTGATGAAGGCCCTCTCCTGCTCAAAGTGCAGCAACAGGAACCGGTCAGTGACCCTGCATGGTGCTGGAGTGAATGCTGCTTAAACTTGCTAACTCACAGCTTCTATCTTTCAACCGAGAGAACAGACATTCAATTCACTCTGCTTTGCGTTTCGATTGGTTGTGACATGCTTGCCCTGTTCGTCATGATGCCAACAAGAGATCAGTGACCGTCACCGCAATTTGATTGTTGAGCGCAGAACCATGTTCCCAGAGGCCATAGCCAGACGAAGAGCAGCATTTGATGAGGCCAGACACCTGTCTGACTGGCAAGTCCACTCAGCCCATATTGCCGCTGGTGCCATTAGCACTGTGGTTTCAGACTTCCAAAGCGGTCCTCTCTACGTCCCTATGCCAACAGGCTCAGGTAAGACCGTAGGAGCCATTTGGGGCATCATCGATCAGGTCAGAGAACCCATCTCTCAGAGTATGCTTCCTGACGCCCTACAAAGAGGCTGTAGGGAAGGTCCACTCCACTTTGACGCAGTACCTCGGTCAGGACCAAGTCGGCTACTACCACTTCGATGCCTTCACCGATAAGTATGCCGAGCTTCGGAAGCCCGTTGTTGTCCTTACTCACCAGTTCATCCCACACAACCCGGGGCGACTGGATGACCGTGACTTGTTCGTGGTTGATGAGGCTATCTACGCTACTGGTGAAGCATCACTGAACCTTACACACTTCGCTGACGCTCGGAATTGGGCGACATCCCACAATGTCTTTCCCAAAGAGTTTACGGCTCTGCACAACTTTGCTGTGGATATGGACCGGGAGCTTCAATCCTCAGACAAGAAGTTTCTGGCAGCACCGAACAACCAGAATTACGACTGGGCTGCAGTCATAAGTGACACCCTCAAGCCCGAAGACCACCATCAGTCCATTTCCAACTTAGAACCTCTCCTTGGGGTCCAACGCTTCTGTGAGGCGCTACAGCAGGGCATGGTGTTTCTGTCCAAAGGCAACCGGACCAAAGATCGTTACGTTCCAACCTTTTCAGCCGCAGTGTTTGGGATTCCCAGATTGGACAAGACGGTCATCCTCAGCGCTACAGGTGGCATGGTTTACGACATTGCCGGACCCTTCACTCAGGACAGTGGCTCTCGGAATGACTGGTCGCCACCGGACTACACAAACTTGAACTTGGTGCAGCTATCTGCCCCAGAGATTAAGGGCCACTACAACCATTGGAAATCAGGCAAGAGCAAGCAGCAGGTGGTGGCTTACTTCGACTGGTTACTCGGTGTGATCCCAGAAAAATCCATCTACATCACCATGCCAAAGGCTGTTCTGGTAAATTGTCTTTCCGAGAGGCTTAACCTGCCAAAGAAAGACAGCATCGAATACCCGATCCAGATCAACATAGAAGACGGCAAGGAGGTGTTCATCACCAACCATGCTCGTTCTGTTGGCTCCAACGACTTCATGAACTGTGAGGCGGTGGTCTACCTATGGGACAACCACCAGCCACAAAGTGTTGCAATCCAGAGGTTCCATATCCTGTCTGACGAGGCCATCACTCAAGATGCCTTGGATGATGCTAACCGTGGCGTTCTTGTGGGGGACTACCAAAGGATCAGAGAAGCCAACTACATCGACAACATGATGCAACAGCTTGGTCGAGGTGGCATCAGGAAGATCAATGAACATGGTGTGGCTGGACCAATGACCGGCTACATCCTGACTGATCAATCAGCACGTTTTGTCAGGCTTTCTGTCCAATACCGAAACTGTTCCACCCTGACACTTGAGTATGATGGCATCGAAGTCACCAAGCCTGTTGGGCGGGTAGCAAAGGTCTTGGCCTACATCAAAGACAACAACCACAACCAAGACATCGAAGCCGAAGAAGTTGAAAGGGCTGTGGGGTTTAAGCTGCGACAGATCAAGAACGGGCTACAGGGTAATTGGGACCTAAGGATGCTTGGTTATGAATACGAACCGGGCGGTAAGGGAAGAGGCAAGAAGGCTCAGTTTAAGTGGCTTGGTTGAGATAAAATCAACACCCGGCTCTATCTTCAAGCTCTCTCACAACCACACCTTAAAATGTACACTTCCACTAAGAAGTACTCCTAGGGGATTTGGACATTTTAGGATTTACAGAAACAGTAACCCTCTCAGTCTAATTCTTTGTAGTAATTCCTTCTACGAGAAGGGAGAGAAGAGAAATCTGAATGATAGAGCCGCACTACGATTTAACTGAAGCCCTCTGTACGGTAGCCTTGGTCAAGATAGCCCAAAGAGATCGGTCACTTTGCAAATACCTGTCACACCATTTCAACCAAGGCCTTCGTCAAACACCGACAGAGAGAAAAGGTCTTGATGCAGTCGATCGATCATGGAACTCCATAGGGCTGTGTGCTGAAAGCGGGAAGACATCCTACCAAACGGATAGGACAGACCTTTTCAGTGCCACATTCACATGACGACTTTATCACCAATTCATGACTGCTAAGGTTTAAGCAAGCGAGCCCAAATATCGTGTAAAGCTACACTCGCTTTAAGAGAAAACAAATTGTATATATTCTGGAAAGCCAATGATGCACGGTGACAGGACTCACAGAGAGGATATAGGCTCGTTATAGTGCTGGGACTCTGACTAGGCCAGAGGCTGTGTGCGGGCTTCCTGAGGACTTCTAGGGCTACCATCAATGGTAAACCCCAGACACCACGAACCAACAACGTCTGTTTACCGAGGCCTACCTAATGCCAGAGACCGCAGTGATAAATATAGCTACACCGATTCGGCTCTGGCCTTAAGCTTTTAGTATTAGCAATTTTCGATGTACCATGCAGAACCGACTGGCTGGTTATAGCAGGTTTTGGCAGGTGCTGGAGTGCTAGGCTGGTCGCTATCACTGCTATCACTGCTCGCCTTATTGCTCTTGCTTTGACGACCTGCTGTTGCTGCCTCAGGCGGAACTGGATTTAGTACCCGATCGATAGTCGAGGTAACATCGTCCTTGTCGTTGTTAAAGCATCTTATGCCTAATACCAAATAACCTCTGATCCGACATTCGTGGGCAAATTGGCGGAATTCTTCAAGTTCTTCCTTTTGATTTTTATATTTTTCCTCAGGGTCTTGGTTCAAAAAGTGGTCGACGATGTAAGTGCGATGCAGGCCTGTTACACTACATTGACCTTCTGCATAAACACCACCTGCGGCCACACACCTAAGATAAATTTTATTATTCTCAAAATCTTGGGTTTTAGCCAGATAAGTGCTGCTAACTTCTTCAGTAACGTCCTTACCCTCACTGTCGAAGCACTTATCGACCATCCAAAATGAATTTGAATTGTTACAGATACCAGCCGGAACAACTTGGGGAAGTTGCAAATAACAAGCAGGAATCTTCTCAGCCAGTTTATCACACCTTCCTGGAGCCAGTTGAGAGTAAACCGATTTGTCAAGTTGTCGATTTTCTAACTGATTTTGTCGTGTTAACTTTATGGCTTGGTCAGTAATATCAATCTGGCGTTTCGATTTTGGCGCTTCCCAAATACACCTGTTTCCATCATATTTGGCATTCAACACATACACGCAATTTTCAATTAATCGGTTTTTATCGCAGACCATGTTTTCTAAGTCTTTAGGATCTGACTCGTACTTAATGAACCAAAGCTCCAGACTCTTAGGACTTAAAAAGCCCGCCGCTGACAAAAACTCCAAAACCTTAGGACTTGATGAGCCCTCCGATATGCGTTCCCAATGTCCAGGGGAAAAGACATTACCGCCGTCCTGCAGGCAAAGATCTACTTTTTTCTGCGCTGCCTTCTTTTCTTCAATTGTTCTTTCTGACCAGTCCGCCCCACATCCAATAAGAAACATTGGTGCTAATACAGCTAGCAGAATAAACCTCAAGCCTCTGATAATATCGATTTGCAGTTTCGGAGATGTAAGCATTTTGGAATTCCAAAGAATTAATCGTTGAAAGGTTATCCTGCCAAATTGCTAGGGGCAATCATTAATGCCACACTCATATGGCGATCACATGACAGTTTGAGATTATCTCCTGAAGTCAGTACGTCAAATGATCCAGATAGCCCCAGTCCTCCTGAGCATTTATTCTCTCCGCTGCCTCTTTCAGCACTGTCAGGCTGTAGCCCGTGCCATAGCCCTGAGCGACGACAGAAGACTGCTTCGTCTTGTGGCCCATGAGGTAGTCCAGCACAGCTAGATCGACTCCTGCTGCCCTTCCACGGTCCTTGAAGGCATGTCTAGCGCTGTAGGCGGAAAGTTGGTCGATCTGCATCCCCTCAACCGACCGAAGGCGCTTGTTCATAGTGTTGCTAAGGTTGGTATTGCCCTTAGGCTTGCTGTAGCGGGGAAAGACAGGGTCAGCGGGGGCTTTGGATTTTAATGAGGACAAGTAGCCTCGGAGCATTGGCAACGTATTGAACAGGATGATCGGATGCTCAATGACACCCTTGAGGTCTCGAAGACTGTTGTTCCGGACCAAGACATGCGGGACATCAGCATCGAGTCTGAGGTCTCCAACAACAAGATGGCTGATCTCGTAGATACGAGAACCAGTCTCCATCATTATCAACCCGATCAATGCAGCCTCGGGGTTATCGTTTCTCCAAGCCAGCAATGAGCGCCACCAAAGTTGGTAGTCGTTGGGGCTGAAGGGATACCGGACCTTGCTGTCAGTGATCGCATCCGACATCTTCCTGAACGGGTTGTTCCAACCAGCTAGATCGTACTCGTCACCCGCTACGTTAAAGGCGGCTCGGAGCATCTCCAGCGCCTTGTTGCGAGTGGCTACCGTCCAATCCTTTGTCTCGACCAGATAGGTCTTGAATCTCTGAGCAACAGAACGATCGATGCTGTTGAACGGGGTTTTGTAGCCTAGGTCTCTGTTGCCCTCACCAAGCCAATCAGCGAGTGCGTTCAACCTGAGCCATTGCTGCTGTTCTGACTTGGCCTGTTGATCAGCTTTTCGTCCAACCTTTCGCTTGTTCGTCTCAACATACAACACAGCAGCATCATGCAGGGTGTAGTCCGGCTTGGGAGCCTCTTGGCCAGTGAGTTGTACGAAGGCCCGAGAATGAGGGGACGCCGGGTCGTAGGTCTCAACCACTTCGCCTTCAGGCGTTATAGACGCCACAGAGAGGGCAAGCTGGTCGTAGGCTGCTTCGTACTTCTCCTCCCACTCCTTAATGACCCGAAGCTGCTTCTCGATGGTGTTGTGTTCTGGCTTCCTCGGATCGATCTGAGGGAAATTCAATGCGCCCTCAGAAGTCAGCAGTCCTTTGGACTGAAGCAGTCTGGTTGCAAGCACGATAGCTGTGGCTTCATTTGGCTGACCGGTCCCCCGAGCCGTGGCAACGATCTTGTTGAATTCAACATCCAGCAAAGCCGCTTCAATCTCCGCTTCCTTCTTTGTTCTGACCTTGAGTGATCGAGTGAGTTCCCGCCTTCCAGCCGTTGTTCTCACGTCTTGTGGGAAGACTCGACGGTACTGAAAACTGCTGCCACGCTCATGAAGATGCTTGCTCATACGGCTCAAAACCTTGATCGGCAGGGATAGATATCAGCCTGCTCACGCTCTCGTATGTAGCGTGTTTTGGAGCAATTTTGTAGCACGTTTTGTAACAATAACGGCTACTGAGACCCTGCTAGCATTGTCTTCATTATGATTTCTGGGAGTTCTTGGAGCGGGCGACCGGAATCGAACCGGCATATACAGCTTGGAAGGCTGTCGTTCTACCGTTGAACTACGCCCGCATCCTTAGCGCTACAAATAGTCCGAGCGCCGCGTGTTCGCAAGAGCGGGCGTGCGCTTAAAGTGAGAGGCTGCACCCCATCTATTGACATCAGATGCCGCGGTTAGCTGTTTTGCGCCGGCTGCTGTATGGGCCCCGTTTGGTACAGCTTTACTTTCAGCCCACCGTGCGGGATCGGCGACGTCGGTTTTTTGAACCGAAGCCCCGTGGCTTTTGCGAGCTGATGGTCATCCGTGATCAAGCCAACGCGCCATCCTGCAAAGCGTTCCTTCATGACGTTACCAAAGGCACCATAGAGCGCCGCTAGTCCTTTCTTGTCGCCAATCCGGTCGCCATAGGGCGGATTGACGATCACCAACCCGGTTGCCTCTGTGGAAGGCCGCTGCAAATCACTGATCGCAAAATGGTTAAATCGCGCCCATTCGCCAACGCCAGCGCGCTCGGCGTTGGCACGGCTCATTTCGATCGCTCCCGCGTCGCGGTCACTGCCCCAAAAATGAAGACCCTCAGCGCCTTCTGGCGCCTGCGCTGTTTTCATTTGGGCGAAGGCCTGCGCTGAGAAGGACGGCAGGTGTTCAAAGGCAAAGGATCGACTGCGCCCAGCCTGCAAACCCAGCGTCATTTCTGCGGCTTCGATAACAAAGGTGCCAGAGCCGCACATGGGATCCACCAACGGCTCACCCGCTTTATAGTCACAGGCCAGCAGGAACTGCGCCGCCATGGTTTCGCGCATGGGGGCTTTATTGACGGCCAGCTTGTGTTCGCGCTTGTGCAAAGGGTCGCCGGAGGTATCAATGCTGATGGTGCACAAATCATCGTCCAGCCGCACACGCAGGCAAAGCGGTGCACTGGGGGAGATCTTCACGCCAAGCTTGTCGGTGATTGCGCCCTCGATGCGCTGACGAATGGCCCCGGTGTGATAGACCCGCGACCGCTTGGACGATGCTTCGACAGAGATCGGAACGTTCGTGGGCAGAAACTCAGCCCAATCGACCTTGCGGCTTCGCTTGTCCAACTGCGCCAGATGCGGCGCACGGAATTCAGCGATCCGAACCAAAACCCGGCTCGCGCCCCGCATTTCCAGGTTAGCGCGCCAGACGTCGGGCCACCCGCCTCGGCACGTTGCGCCGCCGGCGACGGTCTCCACCTTGGCAAAGCCGCGCTCGCGTGCCTCCTGCCCCAAAACAGACTCAAGGCCGGGCAAACCGACAAGGAAGATTTCAAAATCATCAGCATTGTTCATGGGCGGACCCTAAGCCAGAAGACTCAGCGCGTCATGGCTTGAGTTATATCCCCAGCCCTGAAACATCGGCCTGCCCCGGCGGGCCTGTTCGCACAAAAAAAGGATGGTCAGCCGTCGCGCGGACCATCCCTCTATTCTTGACCAGACTGATTTCTGGTGCGTGCTTGGTCTTAAGCGTAGACGATGCTCGACATGGCCCACAGCAGGTAAGCGTAACCCGCCACAAAGACCAACGGTGCAATCACCGGCTCAGCCGTGTACTTCACGCCTTCCTTCACACCAACCTGCGACTGGATGGTAACAAGGCTCGCACCGGCGGCGATGAGGCCTTGCACGAGGAACAAGGTCAGAATGAACCAGCCGCCCTCGGGACCGACAAACAACATCACCACATGCAAAAGTGCCCCAGCCGCAGCAAAGCTGCCAACGAAGCGACCCATGATGATCCCTGTATGGCTGATGTTGAAGCGATCAAAGAACGACGCCGTCCCCACCAGCATTTGGAATGCATAGTAAGCCCAACCCAAGGTCAGGATCACAAAGATCACCAGATTTATAATTCCACCGAAACTCTCAACCATGATTTTCTCTCTTAATCTCAGTTCACGCCATTCGCGCTGGGCTGAACATTATACGATCATGATCGGACAGGCAGGGTGATTGCAGCGGCATACATTAGAAACTTGTTATGTATTGAGATTGCCACGTCTTTTTGGAGCCAAATCATCTGGCTTCGCGCCTTTACCCGCTCAAACCGGGTCAAAGCTCATGAGCCGATAGCCACGATCCGTATTCGGCAGAAAAAGTGTTCGAACGCAAAGGGAAAGGTGGTGGAGAGAGGTGGATTCGAACCACCGTACCCGAAGGATCGGATTTACAATCCGACGCATTTAGCCGCTCTGCCATCTCTCCACGAGTGCAGGACGTCGATTTAGAACAACTGTCGCTGTCTGTCACGGCAAAACCTGCCCTTCGAGACCAACACTTGTACTTATCGCCAATGCGTTCCAGTCATGGGGAATGAATCAGGATCGACCAAGACGTCAAAACGCCCCGTTTCGCGGCGCCCCCAATGAGCGGCCACAGCCGCCGGCGTGGGTGCACCTTTATGGCCTTCACGCTGTAACCACCGCTCTGAAAAATCCAGATCGGCAGCCCAGTCTGCTGTATTTCGACCAGAAGAAAGAAGACGCGCTGCGGCCGATCTTGGAGCCCATCCTCGAAAATCACGACAACCCGCCACCGCTGCAAGGGACGTCGGCGCAATATATGGGGACGTTGGTTCCAGACGGAGCACCGCATCAGGGCATTGTTCTGAAAACCAGACCGCTGGCAAATACGGAGCTGAAGACCGTTTGCGACCGGCTGTTTGACGAACCGGGCTTGATTGTGGTGCTGGATCAGGTGACGGACCCGCAAAACGTTGGCGCGATCATTCGCTCGGCTGTTGCCTTTAACGCGCAAGCCATCGTCACAACGGACCGGAACGCCCCTTTTGAGACGGGATCGCTGTCACGCGCAGCCGTTGGCGGGGTGGATCATCTGCCTTGGGTGCGGGTCACGAACCTGGCCGATGCGCTGGCAACCCTTGCGGACACGGGCGCGGTGCTGATGGGACTGGATGGTTCTGAGGGCGCAGAAGACATCTTTGTGCCACCGCGCAAGCGACGGGTTCTGGTACTCGGCGCCGAAGGCAAAGGCCTGCGCGAGAAAACGAAAGAAACGGTCGACGTTCTCATGCGACTGCCCACCAACCCAGATTTCCCGCATCTGAATGTCTCTGCTGCTGCTGCGGCGGCGATGATGATGCTGAAAGTCTAAAACGGAAAAGGCCCGTTGGAACCTTGGCCAATATGGCCATTGGACTGGTCGCATAGAACAAAAGCCATAGGTGGTTGGTCAAGCACGTCGATCGAAAGGGAACTCTATGCGTCGTCTTCTCAGCCTGGCAGCCGTCATCATTGGTATGTCCGTTGCCGCAAGTTCGGTATCCTTTGCCGTCGGTTCCGACAGCGGTGGTGGCTCTGGTTCTTCGTCCAGTTCAAGCGGCGGGTCTTACGGTTCGAACACGAGCAGTTCGTCGGGTGGCAGCTCTGGTGGCAGCTCTGGTGGCAGCTCTGGCGGCAGCTCTGGCGGCAGCTCTGGCGTGGCAGACAGTCCAGAAGAGCTGATGGCCTTGGCGCAGCGTTACGTTGAGCGCGGTTGGTACCGCCGGGCCGTTGGACTGCTGCGCCAAGCAACACAGCTTGCGCCGTTTAATGCCGACGCGTGGAACGAGTTGGGCTTTGCCTACCGAAATGTTGAAAACTATAACAAGTCTGCGCAGGCCTATGACCGGGCTTTGTCGTTGGAGCCTGAACATTTGGGCGCGTTGAATTATCAGGGATTTATGTTCCTTGAGACCAACGATCCAGACTCCGCCCGCGACAACCTCGCGCAGCTGGGTGAGCTGTGCGGCTCATGCTCTGAATACCAGCTTTTAAAAGACGCAATCGACGCGCTTTAACGCGGAAACGCATTGAGTCTCCGTCTGCATGGCTCATTTGCAGACGGATTCCGCGCCTAAGGCTTTGATTTCCTTGTATTGGCGGGGCTCCTGCCCTATCCCCACAGCATCTGCGGGAGGGGGCTTTGCCGCCCCGTATCGACCGCGGACCTCAAATGGTTTTTTGCACTAGAGGATATCATGGCAAAAAAAGTGGACAGTAGCTTCAAGCTACAGATCCCAGCTGGTCAGGCGAACCCGTCTCCACCAGTTGGTCCTGCGCTGGGTCAGCGCGGCGTAAACATCATGGAATTCTGTAAGGCGTTCAACGCCGCGACGCAGCAAGTCCAGCCGGGCACGCCGACCCCAGTTATCATTACGGTTTACTCCGATAAATCCTTCACCTTCGAAACCAAAACAGCACCTGCGTCGTACTACATTCTGCAGGCTGCGGGTAAGAAGTCTGGCGCGAACGCTCCCGGCACCCAGTTGGTTGGTAAGATCACGAAGGATCAGATCAAGGAAATCGCTGAAGCTAAGATGAAAGACCTCAATGCGGTCGACATCGATGGCGCGATGAAGATTATCGAAGGCTCCGCACGCTCGATGGGCGTGCAGGTCGTGGAGGGCTAATCCAATGGCAACAGGCAAGCGTATTCGCGCAGCATACGAAGGCGTTGACCGTGACGGTCAGGTAACCCTCGATAGCGCTGTAAAAATGGTTAAAGAGCGCGCGACGGCGAAGTTCGACGAAACCATCGAAATCTCCATGAACCTCGGCATTGACCCCCGTCACGCTGACCAAAACGTGCGCGGCACGGTCAACCTGCCAAACGGCACGGGTAAGACCATCCGCGTTGCGGTGTTCGCAAAAGACGCAAAGGCTGATGAAGCGCGCGCGGCTGGTGCTGACATCGTTGGTGCAGAAGACCTGATGGAAGCCATTCAGGGCGGCGCGACTAACTTTGAACGTGTGATCGCTACCCCGGACATGATGCCGTTGGTTGGTCGCTTGGGTAAAGTCCTCGGCCCCCGTGGTTTGATGCCCAACCCAAAGCTCGGTACGGTTACCGCGGACGTGGTTGCTGCAATCGAAGCGGCTAAGGGCGGTCAGGTTCAGTTCCGTGCGGAAAAAGCGGGTATCATTCACGCTGGTATCGGTAAGGCATCTTTCTCTGAGGCGAACATCCTTGAGAACGCTAAAGCCTTCATCGAAGCAATCCAGAAGGCGAAGCCTTCCGGCGCAAAGGGCACTTACGTGAAGAAAATCGCTATTTCTTCTACCATGGGCCCGGGCGTGAAAATCGATCCAGCATCCCTGAACCCAGACGCCTAAGTCTGTCAGGACAGCTAGAATACAAAAAGGGGCCGCGTGGCCCCTTTTTTATGGGTTCAATCTGACCC